>ENA-ORXB01001719-ORXB01001719.1-sediment-metagenome-genome-assembly--contig:-NODE-1719-length-23157-cov-4.737652_pt1 | contig 23157 bp, 20 predicted proteins | sample MGYA00237863_ERZ511475 | MGnify/ENA primary metagenome ERZ511475 (study PRJEB26305, sample SAMN06343858) | sediment metagenome | isolation source: hot spring sediment | place: Canada: British Columbia... | reverse complement strand
GGGGGTGTCCGCGGGCGGCGAAGCCGCCCGCGGACACCCCCGTTCAAGCGGAGCCTGTCCGCCCCTGAACCCTGGCCCCCTCGCCGAGGAGGACGCGGCGGCGTCCTCCTCGGCGAGGGGCAAGACAATCAAGGGTGTCTCGAGATCCGCTGGCGCGCCACGGCGCGCCAGAGCCGGTGCTGACGGATCAAGACCTGAAAAGGCCAGACTCCAGGGTGGGGGCAGGCCTCACCATGGTGGAGTGCGCCATTCATCGAGGATTTGCCGGGTTCACTCCCCGGCTATTGCCAGCAGTCGCGTTCCGCAGTATGATAATCTTAGAGCACATCCCCGAGGAGTCGGTCGGTGCAAGGGCGGATTGCCCCCACGGTCGTGGTGGGCCTGGATGTCGGGACGAGCGGGGCGCGGGCGGTCGCCGTCGACGTCGGCGGTGACGTGCTCGCTGAGGGAACGGCGCCGCTGCCGGCGCACGGCCAACCCCTGCCGCCGGGCTGGTTCGAGCAAGAACCTTGCGCCTGGTGGCAGGCAGCCTGCGCGGCGCTGCGAGCCATGGCGGCTGGCCTCGGCGGCCGGGGCGTAGAGGCCATCGCTGTCAGCTCGACCTCCGGCACCGTGTGCCTGGTCTCCGCCGATGGCTCTCCCCTGGGCCCTGCGATTATGTACAGCGACATCCGCTCCGGCGCTGAGGCTGCAGAAGCCCAGGCAGCCGGGCACGAGCTCGCCACCGCCCTCGGGTACCGCTTCTCTCCCTCCTTCGCCCTGCCCAAGCTCCTGTGGCTCGCCCGGCATCGGCCTGCCGACCTGGCCCGGGCCCGCTGGTTCCTGGCACCTGCCGACTATGTCGCCGGCTGCCTGAGCAGCGAGTGGGGGGTGACGGACTGGACGAACGCCCTCAAAGCAGGCTACGACCTGCTGGCCGGGCGCTGGCCCTCGTTCATCGCCGACCTCGGCCTTCCCCCGGAGCGCTTCCCGCGCGTCGTCGCCCCCGGAGAGCCGATCGGGCGCGTATCGGCCGGGGCTGCCGCCGAGACCGGCCTCCCCGCCGGCACGCAGGTCCTCGCCGGGCTGACCGACGGCTGCGCCTCGCAACTCTCGACCGCCGCGGTCGCCCCCGGCGACTGGAACTCGACCCTGGGGACGACGCTGGTCGTCAAAGGCGTGAGCGACCGGCTGGTCTCCGACCCTGAGGGCCGCATCTACAGCCACCGGCACCCGGAGGGCCACTGGTTGCCTGGAGGCTCGAGCTCGACCGGAGGCGAGGTCATCGCCCGGCGCTTTCCCGCGACAGAGCTGGACCGTCTGAACCAGGCCGCGCTGGGCAGGGCGCCGACCGACCTCATCATCTACCCCCTGGTGCGGCGGGGCGAGCGTTTTCCGTTCCTGCATCCGGAGGCGGAGGGCTTTGCCCTGGGCGATAGCCCCGACGAAGAGACGCTCTACACTGCCTGCCTGGAGGGTGTAGGCTACCTGGAGCGACTCTGCTATGAGGTGCTCGAGCGCATTGGCTTTGTCGTCGGGGATACGATCTATGCCGCAGGGGGTGCCAACCGGAGCCTGGCCTGGCTGCAGCTCCGAGCGGACATCACCGGGCGGCGGCTGGCCGTTCCCTGGACCTCGGGCGCGGCAATGGGCGCAGCGGTGCTCGCTGCCGGCCGGGTCTGGTACGGCAGCCTGACGGCGGCAGCCCGCAAGCTCGTGCGCATCGAGCGCGTCTTCGAGCCCCGGCCCGAGCTGCGGGGCGCCTACAACGAGCGCTACGGCCGCTTTGTGGCGGCCCTCATGGAGCGGGGTTACCTCCGAGGACCCTGACCGGCCCGTTCGTGCGCGGTTGATGGCAGATGGGTGCGATGAGCGTTTTCAAGGCCTGTGATATTCGTGGGGAGTACGGCAGAGAGCTCGATGAGACCCTTGCCCGCCGGCTTGGCCAGGCGGTCGGGACGCGCCTTTCGGGCAAGACGGTCGTGGTCGGCGGGGACGTCCGCCTGAGCACGCCCTCCCTCAAGGCCGCCCTGATCGAGGGGCTCGTGGCGACGGGCTGCCATGTGCTCGACCTCGGCATCGTGCCGACGCCGGCCCTCGGCTTCGCCAGGGTTCGCCTCGGGGCTGAGGGCAGCGTCATGGTCACGGCATCCCACAACCCGGCCGGCCACAACGGCTTCAAGCTGATGCTGGGCGACCGACCTCCCAGCGACGAGCAGCTGCAGGCCATCGCCGCCGAGATGGAGGCCGGCGCCTTCGCCGAGGGCGAAGGGTCCGTCCGCCCTGTGGAGATCCTGCCGGAGTACGAGGCGAGCCTGGTGCGCCGCTTCGCGCCCGGCGGATCGTTGCGGCTGGTGGTAGACTGTGGAAACGGCTGCTACAGCGGCGTGGCGGTGAGGGTCCTCTCCCGGCTGGGCTACGCCGTCGAGGGGCTCTTCTGCGAGCCGGACGGGCGCTTCCCCAACCGCTCTCCAAACCCGGCGCTGCCCGAGAGCCTCCGGGCCCTGCGCGGGCGGGTCACCGCCTCTCAGGCCGACCTAGGGCTCGCCTTCGACGGAGATGGCGACCGCGTGGCCTTTGTGGATGCCCGCGGCGTCCCTGCCGAGCCGGACCGGGTGGCGGTCCTCTTTGCCCGCTGGCTGCTGCGCGAGGGTCCCGGGGAGGTGATCTACGACATCAAGTCCTCCAGCGTGCTGCCTGAGGCAGTCGAGGAGGCCGGTGGCCGCGCCATCATGGAGAGGTCAGGGCACGCTTTCATCAAGACGACTCTGCTCGACCGCGGGGCGCTCTTTGGCGCGGAGATCAGCGGGCACTATTTCTTCCGGGAGCTGGGGGGAGATGACGCGCTCTTCGCCTCGTGCCTGCTCCTGCACATCCTGCAGGCCGAGGGCCGCGGGCTGGCGGAGCTCCTCGCCGACGTGCCGAGGCACCCCATCACGCCCGACATCCGGCTGCCCTGCCCGCCCGAGAAGGCCGATGCAATACTGGAGGACCTGCGCCGCGCGTTCTCGGACTATCCCGTCGGGCAGCTCGACGGCACGCGCATCGACTTTGGCGACGGGTGGGCGCTCGCCCGCCGCTCCGTGACCGAGGCCCTCATCACCCTCCGCTTTGAGGCGCACAGCCCGGCCCGCCTGGACCAGATTCAGGCGCTGGTGCGGGAGCGGGTGCCGGCCCTCGCCGCCATCTGGCGCAGCTGAGCTACCCCCGGGTGGCTACGACGATCAGATCGCTGCTCGCCTCCGGGTCGAAGGGATTGCCCTGATAGTCCCCGTAGAAGCGGGCCTCGGCAAAGCCGGCCTGCGGCAGGGAGACGGCCAGCTCCGCCTGCAGGATGGGGCGCAGCTCCGTGGCACCAACGCGGTAGCTCCACTGCCCCCCGCTCCGCTCGAGGGTGACGACGTTGAAGGTGAGCGTCGACTCGTGCCAATCCATAAAGCGGAAGAAGAGCCACTCCCGCTCCCCCTCGCGGTGCACCTGCAGCGGCATAAAGCGCTCCCGACGGGGCCAGATGCGGTCATAGTTGCGGTTCTGGATGATGAGCAGGCCACCGGGGCCGAGGACGGCGGCGAAATCGACCAGAGCCGCATGGACCTCGGGAGCGGTCAGGAGGTGCGGGAGGCTGTTGCCGAGGCAGAGGACGGCGTCGAAGTGGCCCGGCAGTGCCTGCGCAAGGCGCCCAAGGCCCGCGACCGCAAAGGGCACCTGCAGACCCGCCTCGGCGGCCAGGGCCCGTGCCCGCGCGATCATCCCCTCACTCAGATCGGCCCCCGCAGCCTCGTAGCCACGACGGGCCAGCGCCAGGGCGTGCTGCCCGGTGCCGCACGCCGAGTCGAGCACCCGGCGCACGCCGTGTTCCCGAAGGCGCGCCTCCAGGAACGGCAGCTCGCGAGCTAGGCGCTCGGGCCAGTCGACAAAGCGGTCATAGTCGGCGCTGAAAGCGTCGTAGAGGGGCACCTCACCCATCGGAACGCGCCCTCCTCAGGCGCTGAAGCTTTTCCAGACCAACACACTCCGCGGCGTGGGGGCACCAATCCAGGCACGATGCGCCACGGCTCTGCAGCACGAGCCCGCGGCAGTGCGGGCAGCGGGTCAGGGGCTCATCGCTCCAGACCTCCATCTCGCGCCCACAGTGCGGGCAATCGATATACTCCGGAGTTGGCTCACGGATCGTCCGCGCCCCGGGGCAGCTATTTGAGAGGCTCACTTCGGCCCTCCTCTCCGGCCACAGCCGCTGCTGCGGCCTTGCCGATCACCCGTGGATCAGCCGCGGCAGACAGCGACTGCAGACCCACAGGCTCTCCCCGCGGGTCCGGCAGGGCAAGAGCACCGCCCGATCCTCGCTGGCGCCACAGGCGAAGCAGGTCTGCGCGATGTAGGTCTTGCCGCGCTCCTTCGCCCTTCGCTCGGCGGCTTCGGGGTCAAAGTCCGGAACATCGCGCACCTCTATGCTCAGTGCGCCGGTCGGGCAGACGGAGAGGCAAAAGCCCGCCCCGTCGCACAGCACCTCGTCGACCACCCTTGCCTTGCCATCGACGATCTCAATGGCTCCTTCCACGCAGGGGGTCACGCAACGGCCGCAGCCGTTGCACAGCTCCTCATCGATCCGTACGATCTGTCTTCTCGCCAAGGTCCATCTCCACCCTTCCCGGCCGACAGGTCCGGACAGACCCCTCCGGACCTGTCGGCCAGGATCAAACCCGGCACGCCCCGCTCACCAGGCCCCTCAATCCTCGAACGAGATCTCATAGGGCAGAGCGATAGCTCCTTCCGGGCACAGGTCCTCACAATCCGCGCAGTAGCCGCAGGCCTCGGGGTCGAGCAGGGCGGCATGCCCGTTGACCAGGCCGAGGGCTCCGGTCGGGCAGGCCGCTACACACTGCCCACAGCCGGTACACAGGTCCTCGTCGATATCCGGCTGGACCCGGGGTTCACCTGTCATCCTCACTCGCTCCTGACTCTGCTCACGGGCCCCGGTCGCGTGGCCCTCGAGACGTTCCGTCTGGCGTTATTGTAGCACAAGGGGCAGCACGAGTCTGCGACTTGAGTCGCATCGGGCTGGTTGAGCCAGCGTTGGGTCGGAGGCAGTCCGCCTCCCGTAAGCGCCCCCTATCAGGTTGCCCCCTTCCCCGCGGCCGCGGGGAAGGGGGTTGGGGGATGGGGCACGCATCGCTTACACCTGGGCGCGCTCCTCGAGGCCGCGGCGGTTCTTGACGACGATCCGGTGCCTGTCGATGGCGATCAGCCCCTCGGCCTCGAAATCCGCCAGGGCGCGACCAATCACGTCCCGCACCGTCCCCAGCTCGGCGGCCATCTCGGCCTGGGTCAGGCGCCGCCCCGGCTGCTGCGCCTGCCGCAGCAGGTAACGCGCCAGACGGGCCCGAACCGTCCGCAGGGAGAGGTCTTCAACCAGAGTTGCCAGCCGCCGGACTCTGCCCGCCAGGTCGGCCAGCACCGCCTGCGCGACGGCCGGATGCCGCCGCAGCACATCGCGAAAGACCCCGGCGGGCAGCGCAAGGACGGTAGCCTGGTTGACCGCCTCGACGCTCGCCGGGTTGGGGAGCCCGTCTAGCACAGGGACGAGGTTGAACGACTGCCCGGGGCCGAGACGGTCCAGCACCTGCTGGCGCCCCTCAGGCGAGAGCTTGTAGGCGCGCACCTGTCCGCGGACCACCAGATACACCGCACGGGCCCGCTCCCCCTCGAGGAGGATGAGTTCACCGCGCGCATAGGTCCGCTCGGTGGCCTGGGCCGCCAGGTCGGCCAGGGCGGCCGGAGGGAGGTCCTGGAAGTAGGGCGTTGCTCTAAGGACAGCCAGCGCGTCTTGCGACATGTGCTTGCGCTCCATAGCCGAGCCGGTGGCGTTGCCGGCAGCTCGCTACCCCTCGAGCGCCTGCCTCAGCCCCCGCGGATCGTTGGTGATGACACCGTCAACACCCAGGCCGACCAGACGACGCGCTTCCCGGGCGTCATCTACCGTCCAGACGTTCACCCGCATCCCCCACCGACGCGCCCGGTCCATATAGGCGGCGTCGACCAGGCTGTGGTGCGGGTGCAGCGCATCGGGCCGGACGAGGGGCAGGAACCAGAGTCGCCGCACAAACACCGGCGTGCCGGGCCCGTGAAGCATGGCCCGCGGGAGGCGCGGCTCCAGCCGCCGCGTTCTCCACAGCCGGAAGGGGTTGAAGGAGGAGATGATCACCCTATGCAGCATCTGCCGTGCCTGAAGGATGCGTACCACCTCCTGCTCGAGCCCCTCGGTCCGCGCGCTGGCCCCTTTGAGCTCCACGTTGACCACCATGTCCGGCCGGAGAACGTCGAGCACCTCCTCGAGGGTGGGAATGCGCTCACCGCGGAAGGCCGGGGAGAAGTAGCTTCCGGCATCGAGGGATTGGAGCTCCTCCACAGTCATCTCCCGGACGCGGCCGGGCGCACCGGTCACGGAGGTGACCGTATCGTCGTGGATGACGACTACGTGGCCGTCGCGGCTCAGGTGCACGTCCAACTCAACCCCGTCGGCGCCCATCTCGGCTGCCAGACGGAACGCCGCCAGCGTGTTGGCCGGCGCCTCAATAGAGGCGCCACGGTGCGCCAGCAATATCGGCCGGCGCGGGTAGAGCCCGGCAAGGTCGCGCGGCTGCCAGCGTCGGCTCGGGCTTCTGGGGGCAACCCTGTTCGCGGAGACTCGTCCGGGCGATGGGTCCTGTTTCTGCGTCACTACCTCGCTCCTTGAGGGGCGGAACACCCGGCACAAAGCGGCTGACGGGTCAGCCGCAAAGCGTGACCGCATTGTACCACAGGTCGCCAGGGAGAGTACATCGCGGAGTAGACCCCCGGAAGCGAACCGCCGGTGGTCCGATCCACCTCACAAGAGAGACGGGAGAGCCCGCCCACTCTCCCGTCTCGGAGGCAACCGCCCATGAGCTCCGCTTCACCTGGGGAAAGGAGATGCTTTCGGCCAAAGCCTCGAAAGCTCGAGGCATGGCACGAGCGCAAGACATCAAGCAATAACCATGCCATCCCCTCCAAATGGAGCAGTACAGTATTGCAGGGACCGCCCTTTTTGCCCACGAGCAGACCTCTGCCTGTGGATAACCCTGCGCAAGGCTGTGGATAACTCACCCCACCTGTGGATAACTCGGGCCTCTGGGGGTTCCCTTATCAACATCTCCGGCCAGCGTAGTACTTTCAACCCCCGCTATTCGGTTCCCCACGCCGTCAGGCGCATCTGTCCACCGGCGGTATCCACAGGCGCCTCTGCAGGCGCACCACAATCCCTCGTAGGCCAGAGGCCCTTATCTTCTAGCCCTTGCGCCCCCAGGGGTCGCGCCGCTGGGTTATCCCCGTTTTCCCCAGGCCTACTACTATGGCTATGATGGCTATTGCTTCTGACACATGTGCGTTCGCCCGTTGTCGTCCCGCCGCCGCGGCGGGGAAGGGGGTAGCGCAATGGGCGGTGCCGCCGACGAGGTCGGCGGGTGCGTAGGGGCTGCTCGCTCCGGAACGTGCCTTGACGAGCGGGGATGGAAAAAGGTCGGTTTGGGAGAGGTGGATACGACCACCCCCTCAAACCGACCTAGTCTTTCCCCTTGGCAGACGGGGGTCGGCGCAGGCCCTAGCCGCGCTCGGGGACGAGCCGGCCCTGATACAGCACCTGGCGGATGGCGAGAAGCTCCCGGCGCATCTGCTCATCCTCCTCGATCTGAGAGGCGATGCGCTCGCAGCCGTGGAGCACGGTGGTGTGATCCCTCCCGCCGAGCTCGTGGCCGATCTGGGAGAGGGAGAGGCCGGCCTCCTCGCGGAGGAGATACATCGCCATCTGCCGCGCAATCACCAGATCGCGGCTCCGCCGGCGGCGGATGAGGTCGTCGCGGCTGATCTCATAGTGTCGGCAGACGGCGTCGATGACCTGCGCCGGCGGGAGGTTCTGAGCAGGCAGGATCACATCCTGCAGGGCAGCGGCAGCCGTCTCTTCGGTGAGAGGGAGCCCCATCATGCGCGCATAGGCCACAAAGCGGTTCAGCGCACCCTCTAGCTCGCGGATGTTGCTCTGAATCTTGCGAGCCGTATAGTCGAGGACTGACTCGGGGACCTCCACGCCGAGGCTCTCGGCTTTGGCCCGTAGGATGGCAATGCGCATCTCGAGGTCGGGGGGCTGGATGTCGGCGAGGAGGCCCCACTCAAAGCGCGACCGGAGCCGCTCCTCGAGGGTCGGGATCGCCTTGGGCGGGCGGTCGCTGGTAAGGACGATCTGGCTGTTGGCCGCGTGGAGCGCATTGAAGGTGTGGAAGAACTCTTCCTGGGTGCTCTCCTTGCCGGCAATAAACTGGATGTCGTCGATGAGGAGGACGTCGCTGGAGCGGTATTTGCCCCGAAAGCTCTCGGTGCTCTGCGTGCGGATGGCGTTGATCATCTCGTTGGTGAACGTCTCGGAGGAGACGTAGAGCACTGAGTGACCGAGGGCAAGGGCGCGGTGGCCGATGGCGTGCAGGAGATGGGTCTTGCCAAGGCCTACGCCGCCGTAGATGAACAGCGGGTTGTAGGCGACGCCGGGGTTCTCGGCGACGGCCAGCGACGCGGCATGGGCGAGGCGGTTGGCGTTCCCCACGACATAGTTCTCAAAGGTATAGCGGGGTGTGAGTTGCGTGCTCGCAAGAGCAGGCGTCGGGGCCGCTGCCTCACGGCGGGCAGGGCTGCGGAACAACTCACCCTCGGCGCTCTCTCCCGGCGCCGAGGCCTGGTTCGTGGCCACCACAAATCGCACCTCCACGGTGCGGTTAAGGATGCGGGAGAGCGTCCGCGCGACGTGGGCGTAGAGCCGGTTCTCGAGCCAGTCCTTGGCGTAGGCGTTTCGCACTCCGACGACGAACGCGCCGTCCTCGCTGGCGATCCCGACGGTATCCTTGAGCCAGGTATCGAAGGTGGCCTTGGTGAGCTGGAGCTGGAGCTCTCCGAGCACCGTCTGCCAGACACGCTTCGCATCCATCCTCGTGCCAACCTCTCCGCAGCTGTCGTTGTCTGTGATGGCCGCCTACCGTGGAAGGCGGCGGAGACAGGGAAACACTACCCCAAGGACTCCCACGCACCCCGCGCTCGTGGCAGACACTGGGTCTTATCCGGCTGTGGTCTTGCTATCTCATGCCGTGGTCTTTGCCGCCGTCCGGCGGCTCGGCTGCCTTTCGCGAACAGGCATCCGGGAAGGAGTGCAGGACAACACGACCCTGATGGAACGTAAGGGGCAGGCTTTGAGCTTATGGCCGCCCTCCCGGGGGCACCTGGGCCTGGGCGCCATAGCATGCCCCATTCTAACAGAGTTTTTCCCTTTTGGCAATCCGCATCGTGGCGGGCCCGACCACAAGCGATAGAGGCCCAGGGCAGGTGAAGGGGCCAGGTCTTGTGGTTCACCGCCTGTTATGTCCAGCGGAAGCACCGATCTCGGGGCAAGCTTAAAATTGGGCGCGCCGGCGGTCTCACCTATAATCTGCGGCAACAGGCAAAGCTGAGGGGGACGCGATGGGCTCACCGCAGGTGATCCTCTGTTCCCGCCGCACCGATGTTGCGGCTTGCTATACCGGGTGGCTGGCGCAGGTCCTGCGCGCGGGGTCGGTCGAGGTTCCCCCGCCTTACGGGGGGCCGGTGCGGCGCGTCTCCCTGCGGCCGGAGGACGTCCACAGCATCATCTTTGTGTCAAAGGACTTTGGCCCGCTCCTCGAGAACCGGGAGGGGGTGCGCAGCCTCCTCGGCGCCTACGAGCAGCTCCTGTTCCAGCTTACGATCACCGGTCTCGGGGGCGGGCTGCTGGAGCCCAACGTGCCGCCCTGGCGTCAGGCAGCGGCCCAGTTGCCGGCCCTCGTCGAGTGGGCACGGGATGCGCGGCGGGTGTCGGTGCGCTTTGACCCGATCGTTCACTGGCGAGAGGGCGGCGCAATCCGCTCTAACCTGCCCTTCGCCGAGGCCGTCTTTGACGCGGCCTGTGCCGCCGGGGTGCGGACGGTGCGCGTATCCATCGCTACCCTGTACCCGAAGACGTGGCGGCGAAGCATCGAGTGGTATGACCCGTCGCCGGAAGAGCGGGCCGAGATCGCCCGGCGCCTGCAGGAACTGGCCGCGGCGCGAGGGCTCGAGTTGTACGCCTGCGCCGATCCCTCCCTGGTGCAGGCCGGCATACGGCCCTCGGCCTGTGTCGACGGGGCCCTCCTCGCTGCGCTGCATCCCCGGCACCTGCCGGCGCCGACCCACAAGGACCCCGGCCAGCGCCCGGCCTGTGGGTGCACGCCCAGTGTTGATATTGCCTCGTATCGAATGCGCTGCCCCCACGCGTGCCGGTACTGCTACGCGAGCCCCCAGGGCTTCCGCTGAGGGGGCCCCTCCGCCCCCTCCCTTCAGGGGCGCGCCCCGGCGCAGCACCGCTCGAGGTCATCTCAGCGAGTTGTAGATGGCGCCGCGGGCGTCGCAGCCGCCTGCCGCCCGAGGCTCAAGCCTCGGGCTGAAAAGGGCGAAGCCCCCTTCGGGGGCTGGACACGAACGCTCCCGCACTCGTTCCGCTCTACCCCAGACAGCCGCGGCGCGCCCGTCTGCACGCGACCCCCCGCCGCGGGCAGGGGGTGGGGGGATGGGATCCGCAAGGGACCAGGCGGCTTGCCGGCCTAGCGGCCGGCGGGCCGCTCGATCATGTCGCAGAGGGCCGCCTGCCAGCGCCCGTCGCGGCGCGTGAGCCGCAGGGTGATCACCTCGAAGGGCTTGCCTGCCAGCTCAAAGGCCTGCCCCATCCAGATGAGCCGGCCCGTGCCACCATAGCCGTGACGGTCGGCGAGGCGCAGGATGTAGCCGTCGCCATCCTCAGCCGGCTTGAGGGCGGTCAGCTCGAGCTCCTCCCCGATCAGTGTGGCGGCGCTGGCTACGGCCGGCAGGGTCCCGGCGTGGGCATACATGGTGATCGGCAGGACGGGCAGGTTCAGCTCGCGCGCCCGGCGCACGACCCCGGCGGCGCGCCAGTTGCCCAGATGGGGCATAAGCACCAGCGTGAACTCTTGCAGGCCCTGATCCACCCAGTCGTAGCGCTGGCGGGTGCCAAAGACGTGCGGCACATGGTAGGCATAGGGCGGGCAGCGCAGCACGGTCAGCCGCAGCGTCGAGCCGCAGACGTCGCCGGCGTACTTGCCATCGTTCAGCACGGCGAGGCCCGCCTCCGCGGGCTCCCCGGCCGCGGGCGATGCCCCGCGGCACCGGCCGCTGACATCCAGCCACATCTGCAAGGGTATCTCGGCGCCGTCGTCCGGGCAGCGGAAGGCGCCAAAGGGCACGTCGCGATACCCCTCCGGGCCCGTCACTGCCACATCAAAGGCCAGCTTGACCATCCGCCACCGCCCCTGCCACAGGAGCCAGTTCCGCACGAGTACCTCGCGCTCGCCAGCGCGGAGGACCAACTGTTGCAGCCAGCGGCTCTCCTCCCAACTGCGCTCGACATAGAGTGAGGCCTGCAGCGGCCCCTGGTCGCCGACGGTGATCCGGGCGTTGCCAAAGCAGCCGAGGACCCGGTCGAAGGCGCGCACGCCGTGCGACCAGGTGTCGCTGGTATCCTCGAGGACCTGGGCCACGTTCCAGCCGCCGGGGCCGACCAACTCCAGGTCCGAGGTCTTGTCCAGGCACGAGACGATCGCCCCGGTCGCCCGGTCCAGCCGCAGGGCGATCAGGTCGTTCTCCAGGCCGTCCTCCCGGGCCGAGACGGGCCCCGGCTGCGTCGGCGGAGCCTCCCGCGGCTCTCCCTCGCCCCGGCGCAGGAAGCGGTACAGCCGGTAGCCGAGTGGCGGCAGGTCGGCCCGGAAGACGAGCCGGTCGATGCCGTGGCGGTCGTTCCCGACGGCGGCCTGGCCCTCGATCACCTGGCAGGGCACCGGGCGGCCGGCTTCATCCTGCAGCTCCCAGCCGAAGGCATGCCAACGCTGCCAGTCCGTCCAGGGCTCGTACTCCACGTACTCCTGCCGTCGGTAGGGGAAGGGGTTGAAGAGCAGGACCGTCGAGCCCGGGCCGCTCGTATCGACACGCGAGCCGATCAGGCGGCCGGCCGAGTCGGCGATCTCCCGGGCCGAGAGGATCACCCGGCCAAAGGCCATGATGGCCTCATCCTCCGCCTCCTTGATGCTGGAGCCGGCGAGGGTATCGTGGAACTGGTTGAAGCAGAGGTCGTGCCAGAGCGCACGCAGCCGCTCGCGCTCCGGCACCCGGCCGGTCCACAGCTCGGCCAGGCACACCATCCGCTCGGCCACGAGCAGGGCGCACTCGGCCTGGCGATGGGCGCGCTTGAGGGCGCTGTTGACCGAGTAGCAGCCGGTGGCGTGGTACTGCAGCTCGTCGGCCACGACCGGGAGCCTATCGGCAAGCGGCGCGATGGCGTCGAAGTAGGCCTGGGGGTGGTCGAAGCGGATCTCGACGTCCTGCCGCTGCCGCGACAGCTCGAGGACCTCCTCGATCTGCGCCCGAGTCGGGCCGCCGCCATGGTTGCCGACGCCGAAGAAGAGCATGGCGTCGCCGAGCTGGGGGGGCAGCGTGTCGAGGGTGCGGTCGAGGCGGGCCTCGTTGCCGGGGCCGGTGTACGAGTCGGCGATGTGGTAGGCAAGGACCCGGGAGCCGTCGGGCGCCTGCCACCAGAAGGCGTGGTGTGGCAGCGCTTTCTCGTGCTCCTGCGGCCGCATAAAGACGTAGCAGTCAAAGCCGCACTTGTTGAGTATCTGCGGCAGGGTGCCGGCATGGCCGAAGGAGTCGACGCAGTAGGCGATGCGCACGTCCACCCCGAGCTTTTCCTGGAAGTAGCGCTTGGCGAGGAGGGCCTGGCGGACGAAGGACTCCCCCTGGGGCAGGTTCATATCGGGCTGGACGATCATGCCGTTCACCACGTGCCAGCGCCCGGCACGGATGAGGGCCTTGATCTCGGCAAAGAGCTCCGGTGCCTCCTCCTCGATCCACTCGTAGACCTGCGCCTCGCCGCGCACAAAGTGGAAGGAGGGGTACTCGTGCAGCCGGTCGACGGCGGAGCGGCTGGTAGCGAGGGCCTCAGCGCGGCCCTCCGTCCAGCGCCACAGCCAGACGGGGTCGAGGTGAGCCTGAGCGATCATACGGACCTTGGGACGCATGGACACCTTCCTCGGGTCACAGGGAAGACGGCAGCCGGGATCGGTTCACCGCGGCGTGAGCGGCGCCAATTGTGGCACGGAGTGGGCGGGATGTCAACATGGGGGAAGGGAGGTGAGGGGGCGGCGGAGGAGGGCGGAAGAGCCACGACTGTCGCCGCCCATTGACAGTCCGGCGCGTTTCGGTAGTATTGTTAAGTGGCGGGGTGTGTGCACAGGCCTGACTGCAGCCGACCCCCAAAGGGCAGCGATGAGCATAGATCCACGCGGCACGGTAATCAGCACGATCCTTCGGCACGATGCGAAAACCACGAGCTACAAGATCGCCCTCATCCGGGCGATCAATGACGTTGCGCTCGCCTTTCCTGACGTTGGCAACGGGCAGGCGGTGGCGATCCCTCTGAGGGTGCTTGCCGAGTACTGGCTAGCGTACTACTGGCCTTTTGCGGACCAGCACCTACCCATCTGGCAGGGGCCCAGGAACCGCCGGCGCGAGGGCGTCGCACAGGACATGGCCTTCCGCCCGGAGCTCACGGCCCTCAAGCTCGAGTGGGAAGCCCTCTGGCAGATGCCGGCTGCGCCCTCGGACGGCTTTGTGGTGGTGAACGAGATGCGCGTCTCGCGCAGGCGCGCACAGTATCCGCCCTCGCTGGTTCGCGCCTACTACGAGGCGTTGCAGGCCATCGCCAAGACGATAGAAATGCCCATCCGCTACGCCGGGCCTGGGAACTGGAGCGTCTTCCCAAGGCCTGCGCGGTTCGACTCGCTGCAGCAGCCCGTGACCGCGCTTCCTGGAACGCAACCGGCGGATCGCTGCCTGGTGGTCAAGCCCGAGGTGTGGTTCCTCTTCCGGCAACTCTCTCTCTGGATCGAGGCATTGTGCATCCACCAGTGGGCGCTGTTCACCGAGAGCGTGGACCCGACAGACGGCAGGCGGGTCCATCGCGGGCAAGTCTACAAGCTGCTCACCGACCGCCCCGGCAACCGGCGCCCCCTCACCTGGGAGCGCAACGAGGTCGAGTTGCTCATCCTCGAAGGGCACACCTTCACCTGCCCATGGACGCGAAAACGGATCGCAGCCGGCGTGCCTTACGACCTGGACCATCTTGTGCCGGTCTCTATCTATCCCTTCAACGAGATGTGGAACCTGGCTCCGACCGATCCGCACTTTAACCAGCACGTGAAGCGGGATCGCCTTCCCTCTCCGGAGCGTCTGGCAGTGGCTCAGCCGATTCTGGCCCAGACCTATACCACCTATGGGAGGCTGCCTTCCCTCAGGGAGGCCCTTCGTGAGGATAGCGTGCAGCGCTTCCTCTCGGTGAGTAGTCCCGCCGACATCACGCCGGAGCGCATCGCCAGCGCCGCGGCACGCTTTATCGAACAGCTGGCCACGGCGCGCAACATCGCGCGATTCTAGGAGGCCGTACGGGCATGCCCACCGAGTACCGCAAGCTGGTCCGCGACCGCATCCCCGACATCATACGCACAGAGGGCCGCACCTGTGGCACGGCCACCCTGAGCCCGGGGGAATACCTGACAAGCCTGCGCGAGAAGCTGGTGGAGGAGGCGCGGGAGGCCGCTGCCGCCGATGAGACGGCCCTTCTCCGCGAGCTTGCGGATGTGCGGGAGGTGGTTGACGCCCTGGCAGTGGCTGTCGGGATCGACCCCGCCGACCTGGCGCGGGAGCAGGCGCGCAGGCGTGCGGAGCGAGGGGGCTTCGAGGGGCGCATCTGCCTTCTGTGGGTCGAGTAGCCGCCGTCGTGTGCAGCAGCCAGTCCTCGCGGGCTGACCGGGTCATGGCCTGTACGAGACACGGATGCAGGCGTGCACCGCGGGCACGTCGAAGGCAAAGCTCAACCGGTCCAGGCCGGGTCGCTTCGGCAAAAGCCACTTCAGCCGATCCGCTACCATCCAACAGGCCGCCGCAACCCGGCCGGGCAGGTCGAAGAAGTCGGTTGCGTGCCACTTGGGGACGACCAGCCAGCTTCCCCCAGACGGGTCTGCCGGATTCACCACGCAGTAAGCCCGTGCCGACTCCGTCACGAGCTGCCAGCTTGGGTCGGGTGCACAGAGGGGGCAACTCTCACCAGAGGGATGCGCCAGCTGGTTGATGTGTCGGTACTCATAGATCTCACAGTGGTCGTTCCTGAAGACCGACGCATAGGGAAGCACCACATTGCACTGGTACACCTTGCAGCGATACCTTGCGTGAGTGCGGAAGCCGTCCTTCCTGACGTCACGCCGCACGGTGAAGTAGGCCTTGCCGCCGGGGCCCAGCAGCTCGGAAACCGCCATCAACACGTGCGACTGCTCCTCCGGGAGCAGGACATTCAGCACATAGTGGCAGATGATGGTATCGTAGGGTCCCTCGGGGCGGGTCGGGCGGTAGTGGGGGTCAAAGCCGGTCACGTCCACGCCGCTTTCCTGCAGGAAGGATACATCTGCCCCCTTGCCGCAGCCAAAGTCCAGCACCCTGCCGGTCAGCAGCCCCTCCGAGAACAGCCGACGGGTAGGAAATGACGGCCGGTCCCGCTCTTTGGCCGTCAGGTGGCTGTTGGGGTTGTCAGGCGAACGGTAGATCAGGTCATGGTCCATGGAAACCCCATTCTGCTCCCCGGCGGCGCCTGCCACCGATGAGCCGCACTCTCCCTGCAGCCGACGCCCTCAAGAGCGGCCACGTCGGCGCAAGGATCGTCTACACCGGGGGAAGGATACAGCAGAGGCGAAAGATGCGCAAGCCATGGCGGAGCAGACCATTGAGTACTGGCCCCTCGGTCCGACGCAGTCGGCGGCGGATACCGCCCCCCCTTGCCCGCCCCCCGCCGATGCGCTATAATCGGCCCCGGCACTCCCCTGCGGACTTGAGGCCTTCTCCCTTCGCTCAAGGAGATGCCGGCCGTGCCTGCCACCCGCTATGCGGACTATCGCCGCGCCCTGGAGTCGACCCTGGCCGCCTATCGCCGCCGGCACTTTGCCGGGCGTGAGGCCCTCTTCGAGGCGGGGCCCGGCGGCCGCGTCCGCTTCCGGGCCGAGGCGGCGCACCGCAACTTTTTCGATGCCGCCCTGTACCATGCGCTGACCGCTCGCCCGCTGGCCTTCCGCAGCCCCGGCAACCCCCAGGTGCTGGCCATCTCGGTCTTTGGTACCCTCGCCCGGCGGGAAGAGCTCCCACTCCTCGCTGAGGAGCCGTGCGACGACGGTGCCCCGGTCCTCTCGCCGACGGAGGCACAGGAAGCCGGGCTCGAGATCCAGCGCCGGTTCCCCCTGTCCGGCGGGCGCCGGCCGGCCATCGTCGACCTGTGGCTGACGACCGGGACCGCCATCATAGGCCGCCTCATGGAGAGCGGACTCGGGCCCGTCGCGGGGGTGGCCGCCGTGCTGGCGGCAGTGGCCGAGCCGGGAGCCGGCCGGCGGCAGGTGCTCGTGGTCTACGACGGACGGAACCCGGCCTTTGCCCCGGGCCGCATCGCCGATCGCGAGTTCCTGGCCCTGCAGGCTCGCCTGCCGGAGGGGATCGCCCTGCGCCGCATGAGCTGGCAGGCCCTCGCCCGGGCCATGGCCCGCTCGGAGTGGCTCTCGGACCTGCTGGCCTACATAAGATCAAAGTACGGCATCGAAGCGGCCAGCTGAGCCGGCTTGACCCTTTACGCCGTCGGCCACTTGCGGTATAATCCCCGTACCTGCGGGACGAGGGAGGCTCCGCGATATGGATATCACCTGGTTCGGCCAGTCGTGCTTCCGCCTGCGCTTCAAGGCAGCGACGATCATTACCGACCCGTTCGATGGCCAGATCGGCCTCAAGCTGCCGCGACAAAAGGCGGAGATCTGCACGATCAGCCACGACCACCCGGATCACAACAATCAGCGCGCCGTCGGCGGCGAGGCCGTCATCTTCAGCGGCCCCGGCGAGTACGAGCGCGCAGGCATCTTTGTCTTTGGCATCGCGACGTTCCATGACCGCCGCAACGGGCGCGACCGCGGCCGCAACACCGCCTTTCGGATCGAGGGCGATGGCCTGAGCGTCTGCCACCTCGGCGACCTCGGGCATGTTCCGACGCAGAGCCAGATTGAAGAGCTGCACGCGCCGGATGTGCTCCTCATCCCGGTCGGGGGCAACGGCACGCTGAACGCGGCCGAGGCGGCCGAGGTCGTGGGCCTCCTGAGCCCGCGTCTGGTCATTCCGATGCACTATCAGCTTCCGGGCCTCAAGATGAAGCTGGACCCGGTCTCCAGGTTCCTGCACGAGATGGGCGTCCCCAAGGCGACGCCCCAGGAGAGCCTGCGCGTCATGCCGGTCGCCGAGGCCCACGAGACCCAGGTCGTGGTATTGGAGCCGAAACAGTGACTGACAACCCCCGAGCCAAGGTTGATAGGGAGCGCATCCAGCGCGCCGTACGCGAGCTGATCGAGGCCATCGGCGAAGACCCCGAGCGCGAAGGACTCCGGGACACCCCCCGCCGCATCGCCGACATGTATGCGGAGATCTTCTCCGGCGTCGGCGCCGATCCGCTGCGTGCGCTGGATGTCACCTTCCAGGAGAACCACGAGGAGATGGTGATCCTGCGGGATATCCCTTTCTACTCCGTGTGCGAGCACCATTTCCTCCCCTTCCACGGCGTGGCCCACGTCGGCTACATCCCCAAGGGGCGCGTCCTTGGGATCAGCAAGATTGCCAGGCTGGTTGAGGTGCTGGCGCGCCGTCCGCAGTTGCAGGAGCGGCTGACCGGGCAGATTGCCGACGCCCTGATGCAGGGCATCCAACCAGCCGGCGTGGCGGTGGTGATCGAGGCCGAGCATCTCTGTATGACCATGCGCGGCATCAAAAAGCCCGGTACCATCGTTGTGACTTCGGCCACCCGGGGCATCTTCCGGACGCGAGCCGTGACGCGGAACGAGTTCATGGCGCTGATCCTCGGCCAGCGCCACAACTAAGGGGGTCGCCGACCCATGCCGTACCATCCTCGCCTGCTTGCATCGGCGCTCGTGGCTCTCCTGGTTCTCGGCTCCCTGATGGGCTGTGCTCGGGCGGGCGCAGCGCAAGCGCAGCAGCACCTGGAGGCCGGGCGCTCTCTGCTCGACGAGGGCAAGCCCGAGCAGGCGCTGCGCGAGCTGGAGCAGGCCGTCCGCCTCGACAAGGGATCGGCCGAGGCGCAGTATCTGCTCGGGAATGCGCTCGTCCGCTGCGGCGAGCTCGACCGGGCCGCCAGTGCCTACGAGGCGGCCTTGCGCCTCGATCCAGAGCACGTCAGCGCCCGCTCGAACCTCGGCGTCGTCCGCTACCGGCAGGGGCAGACGGAGGCAGCCATCCGTGAGTTCCAGCAGGCCCTGCAGCTACAGCCGGATGACGCGGACATCCACTACAACCTCGGCGGGGCCTACGCCCAGCTGGGGCAGCTGGAGCAGGCCATCGCCGAGTTCGAGCAGGCCATGCGGCTCGACCCCAACCTCGCCCAGCCCTACCTCGGGCTCGGGCTGGTCTACAAATTGCAGGGGCGCAAGGCGGAGGCCATTCAGGCGCTGCAGCGCTATCTCGAGCTGAGCACGGACCCCGAGTGGCGCGCACAGGCCGAAGTGGCGCTCAGGGAGATACAGGAGGGCTCTTGAGTGGGCGGCCATAATGCCCGGCTGCTGTTTGACCTCGACCCGGCCCGGCTCGAGGCCGAGATGAGAGCCATCGGCGCGGACCCGGCCGGCATTCGCATCATGGTGCCCAAGGGGGAGCTGCACGTCCTGCGAGTCGATGAGGTCCCCCATGTCGCCGCATCCATCCTGAAGCAGGAGATGCTCTCCAAGGGCGGGGAAGCGGCCATCAGCCGACAGGCCTATGCCCAGCGCAGCGGGCGCGGGAGCGTGCTGGTGATGGGAACGGAGCTTCAGTTCCGGCGCCTGGTCGACAAGCTGCGGCTGCAGCCGTTCCGCTCCCTGCGCACCATCGCCGACGAGATCGAGGCCGCCCTTCAGGCGGTGCGGACCGACCCGCCGCCCCTCACCATCGGCCCGCTCACCTGTGAGTGGGGAGCCCGCACCTACGTCATGGGCATCCTCAATGTGACCCCGGACTCCTTCTCGGGCGATGGCCTCCTCGCCCACGCCGAGCCGGGCAGCCCGGCACTGGTGGGGGCAGCACTGGGCCTGGCGCGGCGCATGGTCGAGGAGGGCGCCGACATTCTGGATGTGGGAGGTGAGTCTACCCGCCCGGGGTCTACGCCGCTCCCGGCCGAAGAGGAGCTGCGGCGGGTCGTGCCGGTGATCGAGCGGATCGCGCAGGAGCTGCCGGTGGCCATCTCGGTGGACACCTACAAGGCGGTAGTCGCGGCTAGGGCCCTCGATGCCGGGGCTCACATGGTGAACGACGTATGGGCTCTGGCTGCCGACCCCGAGATGGCGCCACTTGTGGCCGAGCGGGGCGTGCCGGTGATCCTGATGCACAACCGCAGCCGCCCGGCGCAGGCCGCCGTCGATGCCCGGCTCGGCGGCCGCTACGAGGGAGTGGAGTACAAGGACCTGCTCGGCGACGTCATCGCCGACCTGCGTGCGCGGGTCGAGGCGGCAGTGGAGGCCGGCATCAGCCCCGACCGCATCATTGTCGACCCGGGCATCGGCTTTGGCAAGACGGTCGAGCAGAACCTCGAGCTGCTCGATCGCTTGCGGGAGCTGCGCGTCCTCGGGCGGCCGCTGCTCGTCGGCACCTCGCGCAAGTCCTTTACCGGCTACACCCTGAAGCTGCCTCCGGAGGAGCGCCTCGAGGGGACCGCTGCCAGCGTTGCGCTCGCCATCGACCGCGGTGCCGACATCGTCCGCGTGCACGACGTGCGGGCCATGGTGCGCGTCGCCCGCATGACCGATGCCGTGGTGCGGAGACGGGTCAAGCGTGAAACGTCAAACGTAAAACGTGAAACGTGATGGGTCACTCCTCACGTTTGACGCTTCACGTTTGACGTTTCACGTTTCACGTCTCACCCTCCCCCGGAGGCAACGTGCCGACTGTCTATCTTGGCCTTGGGTCGAACCTGGGCGACCGGGAGGCGAATGTGCGCCGTGCCCTGAGTCGCCTGCGGGAAGGAGGGGTGCAGATCGAGCGATGCTCAGGGCTCTACGAGACGGAGCCCTGGGGTGTGCGCGAGCAGCCCCGCTTCCTGAACGCCGTCTGTCGGGGGAGGACAGAGCTCGCCCCGCCCGACCTGCTGGCGCTTGCCAAGCGGATCGAAGGCGAGCTCGGCAGGGTGGCCACCATCCGCTATGGCCCGCGCACCATCGATATCGACATCCTGCTCTACGGGGACCTGGTCCTCGAGACGGCCGAGCTGACCATCCCCCACCCGCGCCTGGCGGAGCGGGCTTTTGTCGTCATCCCTTTGGCGGAGATAGCTCCGGATATCATCCTGCCGGGCAACGGGCGGACGGTACGGCAGTTGCTGGAGGGACTTGACCGCGCCGGCGTCGTCCGTCTCGGGGATCTCGCCGAAACATCCGACGCACCAGGAGAAGCGATGTACAAGCTGACAACCCTTGACAACCATCTCCGCGTGTACACCGTGCCCCTGCCCAATGCCCGATCGGTGTGCGTTGGCATCTACCTGGCCGTAGGCTCCCGCTACGAAAGCGACGAGGAGCATGGCGCCTCGCACTTTATCGAGCACATGCTCTTCAAAGGGACCCAGAGGCGCACGGCGCGGGATATCGCCACCACCATCGAGCGGGTCGGCGGCTATGCCAACGCCAGCACCGGCCGCGAGGGCACGAGCTACTACACTCTGATGACGGCGGAGCACCTGCCGCTCGCGCTCGACCTCCTGAGCGACATGCTCCTCAACTCGCGCTTCCGGCCCCGGGAGCTGGAGCGCGAGCGCGGCGTGATCATCGAGGAGATCAACCGCACCCTCGATACGCCGGAGGACCTGGTCTTTGATCTGATCGTGCAGCTCGAGTGGCCCGAGAGCCCCATCGGCCGCAGCATAGCCGGCAGCCACGAGACCGTCTCGCGGATCAGCCGCGCCCAGCTGCTGCGCTTCATGGCCCGACACTATCTGCCGGATGCGGCAGCGGTGGTGGTGGCAGGGCCGGTCGAGCATGCGCGGGTCGTCGACGAGGTGAGCCGGTTCCTCGGCGCGTGGGCGCCGGGCGAGGCGCCCGCGCCCGTGCCATCGGACCCACGGGGCGCAGGCGGCGAGATCAAGGCGGAGGTCCGCGGCACGGAGCAGGCGCAGATGTGCCTGAGCCTGCGGGGCGTGGCCCGGCGCGACCCGGACCGCTACGCCGTCGACGTGCTCACGGCCATCCTCGGCGACGGCATGGGCTCGCGCCTCTTCCAGGAGATCCGCGAGAAGCGGGGCCTCGCCTACAGCGTTGATGCCTCCAGCAGCCATCTGCGGGATACGGGCTCCTTCGTCATCTATGCTGGAGTTCCGCCCGAGCGGGCCGAAGAGGCGCTCGGGGCGATCATGGAGCAGCTGGACCGGATGCGCAAGCGGCTGGTCAGCGATGCCGAGTTGGAGCGAGGCAAGGAGTACACCAAGGGGCGCCTGGTGCTCGGCCTGGAGACCCCCGCGGCCAACGCCGGCTGGGTTGGCTCTCAGGCGGCGCAGGGGTTGGAGATCATCACGCCGGACGAGTGGATCGCCGGGCTCGAGGCCGTCACCGCGGAGGATGTGCGCCGCGTGGCTAGGCGGCTCTTCGACGGCATGACCCCCAACCTGGCGCTCGTCGGGCCCTTTGACGATGTGGAGAGATTCAGACCGCTGCTGAGGCTCTAATGCGATCCCTCCATGTTTTGCGGAATGCGGCATCTGGACTCCCCCGCCACCGCGCCGCGGGGGCGGGGGATCCAGAATACGAGGGGGTGTTCGCGGGCGGCGAAGCCGCCCGCGAACACCCCCTTACCAAAAAACGCCCCCTTCCCCATCACATCAGCGACGGGGAAGGGGCATCGCGGGTGGGGTCTCTGCATTAGGAGTAACAGACAACCCTGTCCCGCAGGTGAAACCATACCCGTAACTGTTCAGACTCGCATCCTGGCAGCCGTTGCTGGCGCGTCTTACCCCCACCCCGCTCCCCTCCCCCGAGCGAGCACGCCGTGCTCGCTCGGGGGAGGGGCTATTCTCTATGGGTATCTCGGGCTCTGCTGGCGCGCCGCGGCGCGCCAGCAGAGCCCGAGATACCTAAGATTATCTTCCCCCTTCCCCAGGCGGACGCCGCGGCGTCCGCCTGGGGAAGGGGGACAGGGGGAAGGGGTCCCGCGACGAGCCGGCGTGAAGCCGATCCCCATGGTACGGCCACGAACAGCTTCTCTCCATGCCACGCACTGAACGCGAGTCTGACCAGCTATCCATACCCCCTCGGTTGACGATCCTCCCAGTCTGTGGGATAATACCACCAGACAACTCACTAGAGAGGACTGACCGGCCCGCTGCCATCGGCGGGCCTTTTCATGGTCCAGGTCTGTCATCATGGACACCAGGTACCTGCATACTCTGGAATACGACAAAATCCTGGAGCGGCTCGCCCAGCATACCTCCTTCTCTGCCAGCCGGGAGCTCGCGCTGGCCCTCAGGCCGGCAACAGACCCGGCCGAGGTGCGCTACCGTCAGCAGGAGACCAGCGAGGCGCGGGCCCTGCAGGACATACGCCCCGATATCTCGATAGGCGGGGCCCGCGACGTGCGACCACTCGTCCGCCGGGCCTACATGGGGGCAACGCTCCTCCCGGCAGAGCTCCTGGAGCTGCGCGAGACGCTGCTCAGTGGGCGGACGCTCAAGCGGACCCTGGCGCGCCTCGGCGGCCAGTTCCCCATCCTGGCGAACCACGCCCAGTGGATCGAAGAGTGCACCGATCTCGTGGACGAGATCGGGCGCTGCATCAACGACCGTGGTGACGTGCTGGATTCGGCCAGCCCTGCCCTTGCGCGCATCCGTCAGGAGCTCGCCGGTGCACGCGACCGCCTGATGGAGCGCCTGCAGCGCCTGATCACCTCGAGCGAGGTCGCCCCCTACCTTCAGGAGGCGCTGATCACCCAGCGCGGCGGGCGCTATGTCATCCCGATCAGGGCCGAGGC
>ENA-ORXB01001717-ORXB01001717.1-sediment-metagenome-genome-assembly--contig:-NODE-1717-length-23184-cov-4.521703_pt1 | contig 23184 bp, 17 predicted proteins | sample MGYA00237863_ERZ511475 | MGnify/ENA primary metagenome ERZ511475 (study PRJEB26305, sample SAMN06343858) | sediment metagenome | isolation source: hot spring sediment | place: Canada: British Columbia... | reverse complement strand
GGGAATGAGCAGGGCCTCGTAGAAGTGCAGCGGCTCGATCCACGGCTCGATGCCCGCCTCCGCCGCCCGCGGCACGAGGTCTTCGAGGATACGGTAGAGGAGCGCCAGCTCCAGCTCGGACGAGGTGTAGAGCGGGGTCAGATCGGGCAGGCGATGGGGCCGGCGGATGGGCACCATGATGATGCCCCGGGCGCCGAGGTCCCGCGCGATGGCGATGAGGTCGTGCCAGGTGGCGATGCGGGCCTCGCGGACCTCGCGCTCCTCGACGACCGGGTCCTGTTGCGGATTGGTGCAGATGCTGCTCACGGCGATGGGCAGCCGGCCGATCTCGTCGCGCAACACCTCCTGGCTGGCCAGCGCCTCGCTGCTGCGCAGCTCGATGGCGTCAAAGCCCATCGCCGCCGCCGAGCGCATGCGCTCGAGGACGCTTGCGCCCGGGACGAGGCTCTCCTGGACCGAAAACCTCAAGGCAAGACCTCCTGTGGGGGCGACCCGGTGTCGCCCTTGGCCTGGAACTGCGTTCCATTCTAGAGGGGCGCGGGTGGCCTGTCAAACCTTGGGGCACCCGCGTGTACGTCCCACCTCTCCGGGGTTGCGCGGTTCGGGCACGTCTGGTACAATGGCGCGGTCCTCACTTCTGGCGTGCCCCGCGAGGGCCGGATCCCCGAGCCGTCGCGGCCCACGGTGGTGCTGTGCCGGCGAGGATAGGAGGTTTGTCCCCTGGACGTCGCAACGCTGCTTCTATTCGCAGTCGTCATCGGGATCGTCGCCGTAGCCAATCTGGGCGAGCGCTCGCGGGGATGGCGCCTGGCAGCCTATGCCTCCGTTGTACTCGCCGGAGGGGGATCGCTGCTGCTGGGCTCTCTCTATCTGCTCGTGGCCGTCGCGCAGCGGGTTTCGCCGGAGGGGATGGCCGGGCAGCTTCCGTCGGCCCTTCAGGGGGTGAACCCGGCGCGGCTCGGCCTCGGGCTGATGGCCGGCGGGGTGACATCCTGGATTGTGCTCCTCAGGCCGGTGCGCCGCGCGCTGGCCCGGGTCATACCGATCCGGGCGGAATCGGTCGTGAACGCGGTGGCACTCGCGCTCCTGGCGCTGCTCCTCGGGCAGAGCATCGGGCTGGGAGGGCTCGGGCCGCAGGGCTTTGTGTCGCTTACCGGCAGCCTGACCGTGGCGCAGGTCCTTGCGAGCGAGATTCCCCTCGCCATCCTTGCGATTGTGGGAGTCGGCTTTGGCCTTCGTCGCACCCCGCGCGAGACCTGGCAGCGCTTGGGCCTCGGGGGGCTCTCGTGGCGTCAGCTTGGCCTGACGCTCCTCGGGGTAGTAGCGTTGCTGGCCTACGAGGCCATAGTGAGCGCCGTCGTGGCCCGGCTGTCACCAGAGCTGCTGGAGAACCTGACGCGGGCCACCGAGCAACTCTACCGGGGGCTTGCCGCTCCGCTGGCGGCCCTGGCCGTGAGCCTCGCCTCGGGCACCGCCGAGGAGGTGCTCTTCCGCGGCGCGCTCCAGCCCCGCTTCGGCCTCCTGCTGACCGCCTTTACCTTTGGCGTCGTCCACATGCAGTATGGGCTCATCTTTGCGCTGCTGACGACCGGGGTGGTCGGGATTGTGCTCGGGCTCTACCGCCAGCGCATCAACACCACGTCGGCCATCATCATCCACGTGCTGTACAATCTGACGCTCTTCCTGCTGGCAACCGGGGCGTAGGAGCCGGGAAGCCAGGGCAGGGATGCGGCGCATCCTCTCGTCGGCCGCGGTGCACGGTCGGAGCGTCCGCTTCGAGCCGTTGTCGTGGCCGCCTCTGGTTCACCTGTCATGCGGCCAAGAGCCGAGGGAGGCTGCGGAAGCGGCAGGTCATCTCCCGACTGGAGCTGCCTCCTCCTCGCGATCGGCCGCTTCCATGGCTCGCTCGTCCTCGGGCGTCATTTCCTCCTCCTGCACGCCCGCGCGCTCCATGGCAGCCTGCAACTCGGGTTCGCTCATCTGCTCGACCGGCTTTCCTGCTGTCTGCTCGACTTTGCTCACGTCGCTCTGGCCGAGCTTGTAGGCGGTGCTGCCTACCATGAGCAGCACAGCCCCACCCACGACCAGGCGACGGGCGGTGCGTCGCATGACCCGCCGTGTAGTCCTGCGCGCCGTCCGCCTCACAGCGCGTCTTGCCATAGGGGCTCGGAACACTCTGGCCTCCTCTTGCGAGCGTCTGATCTCTATTCGCGCGCAAACATGGCGGCGAGCTCCGTCCGAAGCTCGCGCTCGGGCGCGCCGCTGACATCGACGACGACCTCTTTGATCGTGCCGCCGGTGAACGCGAATGGAGCCTCATAGTCTCCGGTCACAGGGACGCTGCCACTGCGGCCGACCCTGAGGCCTCCGCCTGATACACCAAACCTGCCGGGCTGGGTCCTGATCCGCGCCTCCCCGACCTGCTCCCTGTTGACGTAGAGCACGGCTGTGCCGACCGGACTCACGCCCTCTTTGCCCTCAACCTGGAAGCGTACCCCAAGAATGCTCCTCCCAAGGGGCACGTCGGTGCGGGAGACCACCTTCTGCTCCATCTCCCCCAGCCAGTTATAGACATAATGCAGACGACGGTCCTTGACGTAGAGGCTGTGGCCCCCGAAGCGGCTGCCCTGGGAGAAGAGGACACCCTCGGCTTCGGGCGTCTCGATCGTCACATCGGCGGCGATGGCATAGGTGCGACCACGGATGTCGACGGCAACCGCCTGGGGCACCTCGCTGGTATCGGGGTAATAGACGTAACGGTCGCGCGGTCTGGCAAGTTGAGGACGTGGAGAAGTCAGTAGCTCGACGGCCGAGCGGTCGTCAAGAGGCACACCGAAATACCGGCCTGCCAGCGCGAACCACACCTCTTTCAGCTCTTCCAGCTTGTCCGGGTGCTGGGCTGCCAGGTCGTGGAGCTGGTTGCGGTCCTCGTCGAGGTGGAACAGCTCCCACCGATCCTGGTTGAAGTGTCCCCAGTCCGAAGGCGCGGCAGGATGCACGGTGCTGGCATGCCAGCCCTTGTACCAGACGCCCCGGGTGCCCAGCATGCTGTAGAACTGGCTCTCGCGCGGCGCCGGGGCCGCGGGGTCGTCGAAGGTCGCTCTGAAGCTCCTTCCTTCGAGGGGGCTCTGCGCATACCCCTTGACCTGCGCTGGCGGTTCGATGCCGAGGCAGTCGTAGAGCGTGGGCACGATGTCAATGGCATGGATGTACTGGTGGCGCAACTCGCCACGCTTGCGGATGCCTTTGGCCCAGGCAACGATGCAGAGATCGGCCGTGCCGCCTTCGTGCCCGGAGTACCGCTTGAACAGCTTGAAGGGCGTGTTGAAAGCGGCGGCCCAGCCCGTGGGGTAGTGGTTGTACGTGTACTCGCTGCCGAGCTCCTCGAGGTGCCGGAGATTCTCCTCGAGTGAGGCGGGCACGTCGTTGAAGAACTTGTTCTCGTTGACCGAGCCGTCGGGCCCACCTTCGCCGCTTGCGCCGTTGTCAGAGATGGCGACGATGATCGTGTTCTCAAGCTGCCCGGACTCCTCGAGATAGTCGAGGAGCCGGCCGATCTGGGCGTCCGTGTAGCTCACAAAGCCGGCGTACACCTCTGCCATGCGGCTGAAGAGCCGTTTCTCGTCCGGAGACAACGAGTCCCATGGACGCACCGTGTCGCCTTCGGGCCAGGGCTTGCCCTCCGCGCTTCGCGCCTCGATGTATGGGTTGATAGGAGGGAGCTCGACGGTCTCGGGGATCAGGCCCATTCGTTTCTGGTTCGCCAGCACGAGCTCGCGGTACCTCTCGTACCCCATGTCGAACCGACCCTTGTATCTGTCGGCCCACTCCTTCCAGACCTGGTGCGGGGCATGCGCGCATCCGGGGCAGAAGTACATCAGCCAGGGCTTCTCAGGGGCAATGACCTTCGCGTCGCGGATGAACTGAATGGCCCGATCAGCGAGGTCCTTGCTCAGATGGTAACCCTGGCCGGGCGAGTACGGTGGCTCCATGGGGTGGTTGTCGTAGACGAGATCAGGATGCCACTGGTCCGTCTCGCCGCCGAGGAAGCCGTAGAATCGCTCAAAGCCGCGGCCGAGCGGCCACTGACGCTTGGAGCTTGCCAGGTTGCTCTCTTCCTCTGGGGTGAGGTGCCACTTGCCGAGCGCGTAGGTGTTCCAGCCCCGTTCTACGAGCACCTCGGAGATGAGCCCGTTCTCGAAGGGGATACGCCCGTTCGAGCCAGGGAACCCCGTGGTCGCCTCTTCGACGCACGCCATCCCGTTGGAGGTGGCGTTCCGTCCGGTCAGCAGGCAAGAGCGGGTCGGCGAGCAAAGCGCGGTAGTATGGAACTGGGTGTAGCGCAGCCCCATGTCAGCGATGCGCCTCATGGTCGGCGTCTCGATGAGACCGCCATAGACGTCGCAGGCGCCAAAGCCAAGATCGTCCCACACGATGTAGAGCACATTGGGCGCGCCTTGGGGCGCCTGGGGTTCCCTGTAGGGTTCCCAATCCGGTACAGAATTGCGTATGTCGATGTCTATGGTCCCACGGAATGGTCTAGGCATCGTGCTCCTCCCAGGCGAGTTGGCGACGGGGCCTGAGCCGGCTCTCGACGCCCGTGCGTGTCATGCGGCGCTGTGAAGAGCACAATGTCGCTGGAAGGGCGGGCTTGAGCCGCTCCACGGTCCGTTCTGGGAGCACATGAGCAGGAACCGGACCACGAGTGCCAGCATCGGATCGGGGCGGTCAAGCGGGGTCACCTGTCACTGGCGGTGCAGAAGCCGGGCCGCTCGGGAAGCCGGCCGGGCCAGAGTCGTCCTGCGAGGGATGTACGAAGGAGCAAGGGGGCAACCTACCGGCCGGTGGCCGGGGGCAGCGACTTGGCTACTGAAGCTCTCTGGCGTAGGCGCCGACCCCCGCCTGGCGGTCCAACCAGGACCGGGGGAATGCCGCCCTCAGGGCGATTCCGGGGCCGCAGTCTGTCGTGATGGTGAGGGTGGCCTGCTCCCCGTAGGGGAGGTTCAGCGTCGCCTGAGCCTCCCCGCGCCAGTCGGTGAGGGTGCTGTAGCCGGCGGCGCCGGATTCGGCAAAGGTTCCCCGATCGGCCCTGAAGGTTAGCCGGCTGCCCGACATGGCGTAGCGGCTGTCGGCGAGGGTCGCTGTGACGACCACTCGGCCGTCGCGCTCGGTGCGGGTGTTTGCTTGCAGGCGGATCCAGGGAACGACGACACAGCGACCGAGCCCTTCGACCAACTCGCCGCTCCCTCCCGGCCGGGGGCCGTCATTCGCTCCCCACCAGTTGTCGGCGGCGTCGATGGGGGCAAGGGACTCACTGCGCAGGGCGGCGGCAAGGTTGCCACAAAAGGCGTTGCCGCGGATCCTCACCTGGTCCTTCTTGAGCGATGCCGCAAGCAGGATGCCGACGATGTTCCCGCCAAAGGTGTTGCCCTGCACGTTCGCCTGCAGACCGTAGCCGCCGTCATCATCGAGCCGTAACCCCCAGCAGGCGCCCCGGACCGTGTTGTTCTCAATCGTGACTTCGGTGGTAGTGATGGCTGTGCGTACGCTGATAGCGCAAGCCATCGTGCGGTCAAAGGTGTTGCCGGTGATACGGGCGCTGCCGCCGGTGAGCGCGTTCAGCCCCCACTGAAAGCCCTGCACGGTGTTGTTGCTGACGAGCAGGCCGCGGTAGCCGTAGAGCGCAAGGGCGGTCGTGGGCGTCAGGGCCTCAGTGGTGCCGATGAGGGTGTTGCCCTCGATGGTGGTTCCCTCGTTGTCGAGGATGTAGATGGCCCTGGCGTTGGGCGAGTCCACGGTGACGGTGTTATCGCGGATGCTGGCAGAAGAGCCCTGGGAGGAGTAGATGCCGATCCCCTCGGAGGCAACGGCGCTAACGGTGTTCCCGGCAATGGTGGCACGGGCGTTGTAGACATAGATGCCGCGGGTGCAGCCCGAGACGGTATTGTCGGTGATCTCGATGCCGGTCGCTGGGAGGAGGCCGTACTCCCACTCACCGGCGGGCCTGGCAAGGGCGTTGATGTTGACCGCTATGCCAAAGTAACCGCCAAGCACACGGTTCTGATGCAGCGCTACCCCCCGGATCGGCACCTGCTGAAAGGCCGGGCCGAGGACCTGGATCGCCGCCTGGCGGCCCGCGGTGATCGTAAAGCCCTGAACCATTACGTCGTTGCTGGCGATGGTCAGGGCGACATCTCCGAAGCGAGGGTTGAGGATGACCGGGCCGGAGGAATCTGCGATCAGCCGACAGGGCTGCCCGATCAGCACCTCCTCCTGGTAGCGCCCGGGGAGGACGTAGACGGTGCCGCCAGGGGCAACGGCCTGCAGGCCAGCCGTGATGCTGGCGAAGGCATCTACCTGCCAGATGTGCCCGTTGTTGTCGCATAACCGGCAGTAGTCGTCATCTACCCAGACCTGGGCCGGGCCCTGAGCGTGCACGGGGAGGCCGAGCCCGAGGGCGAGCGCCACGGCCATGATGGCCGCCGCCAGCCGCGATGCCTTCACCTGCGTGCCCTCCAAGAGAGATCGTGGGACCATGCCGTGCGCCCCGTGTGGGGACACCGGAATGTCCAGGATGATTATACCATACATTGTTCGAATTGGGTAGAGGGTCGTGCGGGCCCGTGGCGGCCGTCAGCCGCCGGCGCGGACCCAGATGGGGCTGCTCCAGGCTTTGGCTCCGTCGGCCTGACGGACGATGACGTAGTATGGGGTCTCCCCGGGCAACAGGTTCTCCTCGCGCCAGGTGATCTCCAGGTCCTTCTTTCCGGTGCCCTCGGGCAGCCACTCCACCCGTATATGCATGCCCTCTCCGCCCAGGTCCTGCTGGTGTGGCAGGTCACTCAGGGTCAGATCGAGCGACGTCAGCGGCACATACAGGTGCAGCCGGGCGGCAGGCTCGGCGTCGAGGTGGAGGATGACCCCATTCTCGTTGCCGGCGGTGGTCGAGCGCCAGCTCACAGACTGATCGGTCCGAAGGACGATGCCCTGCGCCGGGGAGTCAATGGCATAGGGCTCTACGTCCAGGATGCGGGCCCCGTGCAGGCGGAGCATGCCATCCCACGGGACCTCGCGCGGCCAGTCGCGCGCCATGGCGCCGCCCCACCTGATCCGCAGCCATCCCGGGCGGGGACGGTCCTCCGGCGGATATCGGTACGCGAGCTCGGTGCCGCGCCATATCTCGATACGCTCGATCTCGGCTGTGCCGGCGACGCGCACGGCAAAGGTCGGTGGCTGGGACGCGGCCAGGGTCTCGCCCATGGGGTGGCCGTCGGCCCTCCAGTCTAGCAGGATGCGGGCACCCGTGGTGGCGTAGCAGCGCCGGGCGCGCAGCGCCTGCCAGATGGCCTCGCGGGTGCGTGCCGCGGCGTACACACAGGTGAGCCCGCCCCGTTTGACCAGGCTCCCGGCACCCGGGCAGTGGCCGCCCGGGCAGCCCCGGGGATCGCCGCCGCCCGCGACGAACCCGACCCTGAACCCGCGACGCAGCGCTTCCTCCAGCAGCCAGGAGGTCTCGCCCCAAGCGGAGCAGACCTCGACCAGCCGCTCCAGCTCTGGGTCGTGGAAGGCGAGGTTGGCGGCCGGGTTGACGGAGCTTGCGACCAGCAGCGCGTCTCTGCCGCGCAGCGCTTCGTAGAGCTCGCTTAGCGGATAGCAGATCTCACCCTCCTCGCCGTGCTCAAGCCGGGCATGGCTGCAGCGAAAGATGGGCGCGTCGTGGTCCAGGAAAAGGACGTTTCGCGCGCCGCCGCCGGCAGTGTTGCCCGCCCAGCGATAGCCCAGGAAGGCGGCAAATCGGCCCGGCTCGTCGTGTTGGCGGACCAGTTCCTGCAGCTCCTGCCAGAAGCTCCCTCCAATCTCATAGGCGTTGCCCTGATGGGAGCAAAAGTCGAGGCTGGCGACCTCGCGGGCGTGGCGCAGGCACGTCGCCGCCGTGCGGCCGCCGCAGGCGTCAGCGCTCTGCGCATGGGGGTCGCCCCAGAGCGGCATAGGGTCTCCGGGCGGTGCCTCCTCGACCCAGATGGGGTTGCCCTCGGCGCGAAGGCCGAGGGCAGGCTCCTCGGCCAGCGGGCGGCAGGTGCCGCGCTGCTCGAGGCCAGGGCAGCGGAGGCGCTTGAGGCCATCATCGGCAGCGCTGAACTCAACACGATCGAGCCCCGGCAGGCCCTGCAGGTGAACCGTGCCGGCATAGCCCTCGACGAGGTTGCCCCAGCGGTCCTCGACCCTCAGCGTCACCTCAAAGGGTTCGCCGGGGGCGACGCGAGAGGGCGCGACCAGCGCCAGCGTAGCCGGGGGGCCGGGCACGATGTCGACTATCGGGGAGGGCACCGCGACGTGTTGCCCCGTGCCAAAGGGATCGACCATAACCCGGAGCTCATAGCCGGGCTGTGAGAAGGTCTGTGCGCGCATCCCGGGCGAGCCGCCCTCCGGGTCACCGAGGTGGAAGGTGACGGTGTCGCCCTCGGAGAGGCCGGCGCGGGCCACGTCGACTATGATGGCCTTGGGCCAGGGCTCGGCGTGGCCGCGGGGATCGTAGCGCCAGGCGACGTACCCTTTGCCGGTCGTGGTGACGGAGATAAAGTTCTCTTCGTAGGGGTCCCTGCCTTGCGGCCCCGCCCAATCGCTGGTGGCGGGGAAGAGCAGCCTCAGCGACCCGCCGGCGCGGATGCCGAAGCGGCCGACGTGGTAGACCAGCTGCCAGTGGCCCAGGCTGCCGGCCTGAATGGGGCCCTGGGGGGTTAGCTCGGCCCAGCCGTACCAGGTCCGTACATCCCGTGGCTGCATGCCCGGTCACCTCGTTATGTTTTGCTTGGGCACCGGGGAATGGGAGGGATTGTAGTGAGGGGGGCGCTATCCGTCAAGCACAAAAAGCAGGGTGTTGGGCGGCGGGAGCGCGCTACGCGCGCCCCCGCCGCCCAACACCCCATTGGAAAAGCACCCCCAAGTCGGCCCGCAGGCCGGCTTTGGGGGTCTCCGCCTCAGCAGCGGCATAGACGCGCCTGCCCCAAGGTCGACTGCCCTGTGCTCACATCCGCACTGGCGCTCGCCTACTTCAGAATCTTGCTCAGGAACTGGCGCGTCCGCTCCTGCTGGGGATTGTTGAACAGGTCGTCGGGCGTGGTCTCTTCTACGACCGAGCCGGCGTCCATGAAGACGATGCGCTTGGCGGCGGCGCGCACAAAGCCCATCTCGTGGGAGACCACAACCATGGTCATCCCTTCCTTCGCCAGGTCGAGCATGACGTCCAGCACCTCTTTGATCATCTCCGGGTCGAGCGCCGAAGTCGGCTCGTCAAAGAGCATGATCTTGGGCTGCATGGCCAGCGCCCGGGCGATGGCCACCCGTTGCTGCTGGCCGCCGGACAGCTGGTTGGGATAGCTCGATGCCTTCTCGGGGATGCCGACCTTGGCGAGGAGGTCATGGGCGATCTCCTCGGCCTCCTTGCGGCTGCGCTTCTTGACGATTCGCTGGGCCAGGGTGATGTTTTCCAGGACGGTCAGGTGCGGGAACAGGTTGAACAGCTGGAAAACCATCCCGACCTCGGCGCGCACGGCGTTGATGTTCTTGGCCTCGGTCAGAGGGATGCCATCGACGACGACCGTGCCGAGGTCGGGCGTCTCGAGATGGTTGATGCAGCGCAGCAGGGTCGATTTGCCCGAGCCGCTCGGCCCGATGATCACCACAACCTCGCCGCGGTACACATCGAGGCTGACGCCATTAACGGCGTGCACCTGTCCGAACCACTTGTGCAGGTCGCGGATCTGGATGATCGGCTCGGCGCCTGCGGCCACCCCACCGACGGGGGATGCTGTCTCAGCGCACATAGGACGTCTTCCTCTCAATATACGCCACGATGCGGGCGGAGAACACCGTCATGAGCAGGTAGAGCAGGGCCACCATCGTCCACGTCTCGAGGGGGATGAAAGTCTTGCTCATGAACTCGCGCCCGCGGCGGACCATGTCGGGCACCGCCACCACAGAGACGAGAGAGGAATCCTTGAGCAGGGCCACAAACTCGTTCCCAAGGGGTGGCAGGATGACCCGGATGGCCTGGGGCAGGATGATATGGCGCATGGCCTGTAAGTGGCTCATGCCCAGCGAGCGGGCCGCCTCCATCTGTCCGCGGGGAATGGACTGGATGCCGGCCCGGTAGATCTCACCGACATAGGCCCCGTAGCAGATCGTCAGGCCGATCACCGCTCCGACGAACTCGTTGATGGTCGCCGCGGCCATGGCCTGACCGATGCCGGAGAGCGGTGGCACGTTCTCGAGCAGATAGCGCCCGATCCCCTGGATGATGACGGGCAGTGCGTAGTAGATGAACAGGAGCTGCACAAGCAGCGGGATGCCGCGAATGACTTCCACATAGATGGAGGCGATGCCACGGATGATCGGGCTTCTGGCAACCCGCCCGAGGCCCGCGAGCAGCCCGACAAGCAGGATACAGACGTAGGAGACCACGGTGATCGAGACGGTAACCCGGATGCCCTCGCGCATGAAGAGGATCATCCGCCAATAGGGGTCCGGCGCGGCCAGGGACATGACGACTACGAGGATGGCCACGGCAGCGAAGAGCAGCCACCACCGGTCAAACCCGACAAGCCGCCCCGCCTCGGCTGGTTTCGGGAGTTGCTCGGCCCTTTCCAGATCGGGCATGGGGAGCAGTCCTTTCAGCGTACTGCCAGGCTCAGAGTAGAAAACCAGATGTTCCTCAACAGCAGCGTCTACCGTGCGGCGATGGCCGCACGGTAGACTGCTGGATGGCGGTCAGAGACGGGCCCGAGGGCTACTTGGTGCCCTTGACCCACTTGTCGTTGAGCTCGTCGAGGAGGCCCTTGGCCTTGACCGCAGCGAGGCCCTTGTTGATCTTGGCGAGCAGGTCCTCGGCGCCTTTGCGCACGGCGATGCCATAGTACTCCTCGGTGAAGGGCTCGCCGACGGCCTTGATCTTGTCCGGGTACTTGCCTACGTAGCCCCAGACGAGGGGGCTATCGGCCACGACGGCGTCGATCTGGCCGTTCATCAGGTCGAGGAAGGCCTGGTCGATGGTGTCATAGACCTTGGCCTCGCAGCCCTCGATCTTTTCGATCTCCATAACGCCGGTCGTGCCCAGCTGGCCGCCGGCCTTCTTGCCCTTGAGATCCGCCGGCCCGTTGATGTCGGCCGTCTCCACGCGCACGGCGATGAGCTGGCCGGCGTTGTAGTACGGCTCGGAGAAGAGCATCTGCTGCTGGCGCTCGGGAGTGATGGTGATGACCGCCATCCCGACGTCGTACTGACCGCTGGCGAGGCCCGCAAGCAGCGAGTCAAAGGGCACGTTGACCCACTTGATCTCCAGGCCGGCCTCCTTGGCGATGGCGTTCATGAGGTCGATGTCAAAGCCCTCAAGCTCTTTGGTCTGTTCGTTGACCGACTCGAAGGGTGGCCAGGTCGCATCGGTCGCAACGGTGATGACCTGCTTCTTGGCCTGGCAACCGGTCAATGCCAGGCCGGCCACGAGCACCAAGGCCAGCGACACAAGAATAGCGCGCCTCATCGGGTTCTCCTCCTTTTCTTACCTGGCGACACGGGGATGGCACAGCGGCCCATGGACCGTTTGCCCGTATGCAGCCGGGCCCTCCGCGCTACCCTCCCAGGTAGGCTGCCCGGACCTGCGCGTTGTCTCGCAGCTCGGCGGCCGTGCCCTCCAGCACGATGCGGCCGGTCTCGAGGACATAGCCGCGGTTGGCGACCGAAAGCGCCATGTGCGCGTTCTGCTCGACCAGCAGGATGCTTGTGCCCTGCTGATTGATCTCGTGGATGATGCGAAAGATCTCCTCGACCAGGATGGGGGCAAGGCCCATGGAGGGCTCGTCGAGCAGCAACAGCTCCGGCCGCGACATGAGGCCCCGCCCCATGGCCAGCATCTGCTGTTCGCCGCCGGAGAGGGTGCCGCCCAGCTGATTGAGGCGCTCCTTGAGGCGCGGAAAGCTGGCGAACACTCGCTCCATGCTCTCGGCGATCTCTCGCTTGTCCGAGCGGGTATAGGCGCCCATCTCCAGGTTCTCGCGTACTGTCAGGGGTGCAAAGATGCGGCGCCCTTCCGGCACCTGCGAGATGCCCAGCGAGACGATCTTGTGGGCGGGAAGGCGGGTGATGTCCTGCCCGCGAAAGTACACGGCGCCCGCCGTCGGGCGCAGGAGGCCGCAGATCGTCTTGAGCGTTGTGCTCTTGCCCGCGCCGTTTGCGCCGATCAGCGTGACAATCTCGCCCTGCTCGATGTGGAAGGAGATTCCCTGCAGGGCGTGGATCGCGCCATAGTGCACGTGGAGGTTATCAACCTGAAGTAGCATCACTGTGCCGTCCTGTACGAAACGCCCCGGCCAAGGTAGGCCTCGATCACCTTGGGGTTGTTCTGGATCTCCTCAGGCTTGCCTCGGGCGATCACCTGCCCAAAGTCCATCACGGTGATCTGCTCGCAGATGCCCATGACGACTCGCATCTGATGCTCGATGAGGAGGATGGTGAGCTTGAAGCGGTCCCGGATAAAGTGGATCAGCTCCATCAGAGAGCCGACCTCGGAGGGGTTCATGCCGGCGGCCGGCTCGTCCAGGAGCAGCACCTTGGGGTTGGCAGCGAGGGCGCGGGCGATCTCGACGCGCCGCTGCTCGCCATAGGGCAGGTTCTTGGCGATCTCGTTTTGGCGGCCTAGCAGGTTGAACACGGCGAGCAGGCTGCGGGCACGCTCGGTGATCGCTTGCTCGTGGGAGCGGAACCGGCCCAGGCGGGCGATGGCTTCGAGAGTCGAGTACCCCCCGTGGGCGTGGCATGCTACTCTCACGTTATCGAGCACCGACAGGTTCGGGAAGAGCCGGATGTTCTGGAAGGTCCGCGCGATCCCGCGCTGGTTGATCATCCACGGCTCCTGACCACAGATGGAGTGGCCCTCGAACAGGATATCGCCGGCCGTGACGGGGTACACGCCGGTCACCAGGTTAAAGACCGTCGTCTTGCCGGCCCCGTTCGGTCCGATCAGGCCCTGCAGGTCCCCCTCGTTGAGCGTCAGGTCAAAGTCTGAGACGGCCTTGAGGCCGCCAAAGTGCTTGCTGAGGCGTACGATCTCAAGGATGGGCGCCATCTGCGGTTACCTCGGTTTCCAGTGCGGGGGCGGGTGGTGTTTCCTCCTTGGGGACGAGGACACCGGCCTCGCTCGTGCCGAACAGCCCCTGCGGCCGGGTCAGCATCATCGCAATGAGCAGGACCGGGTAGATCACGTAACGCCACTCGAGAATGTTGCTCGGGAGGACCAGGCGCAGGCCCTCCAGCACGGCCACCCAGGCGGTCCCTGCCACGATGGTGCCGGTGATCGAGCCCAGGCCCCCGAGGACGACGATCAGCAGCGGGTCGAAGGACTTGATAAAGTCAAAGTTGGAGGGATGCAGGAACAGGAAAGTGTGCGCGTACAGGCCGCCGGCGAGGCCTGCAAACGAGCATCCCAGCACGAAGGCGATGGTCTTATAGCGCACCACGTCGATGCCCATCAGGTTTGCCGCAGTCTCGTCCTCGCGAATGGAGAGCAGAGCGCGGCCCGGGCTCGAGAAACGCAGGTTGCGGGCCACGAGGACGGCACCGAGCAGCAGGAGGAACGCCCAGAGGAAGACAAACTGAGGCTGCTCGATGCCCGTCATCCCTCGCGCCCCGGCGGTTGCGGGGATCAGCTTGTCCGAGTTCTCGAACAGGACCCGCACAATGATGCCGAATCCGAGGGTGGCGATGCCGAGATAGTCGGAGCGCAGGCGCAGGATAGGGAGGCCCACCAGCCAGGCCACGCCACCGGCCAGCAGCATCCCACCGACGAGGGCAACAGCAAAGCTCCACGGAGCCACACCCGCATACCGCGTGATCAGTGCTGCGGTGTAGGCTCCCAGGCCCATGAACGCCGCGTGGCCCAGGGAGAACTGGCCCGAGAAGCCATAGATAATCCCGAGGCCGAGGGAGGAGAGAACGGCAATACACATGTAGGTGAGCACAAGCGCCCAGTAGGCGTTGATCACCTCTAGCTGGATGGCGAGCTGTATGAGCACTCCTGCTGCGAGGAGGATGACGAGGAGGCCCCATGAAGGAAGCTTGAGCTTCATGCCGGACTATACCTTCTCCACCTCGGCGCGGCCAAAGATGCCGCTCGGTTTGATGAGTAGCACAAGGATGAGGATAAGAAACGCCACCCCATCGGCCATTGTCGAGTAGAGCGACTTGGCCGCCACCTCGGCAAGCCCCATGATCAGCGCCCCGACAAAGGCGCCCGGCAGGCTGCCGATGCCGCCCATGACTGCCGCCGTGAAGGCCTTGAGGCCCGGGATGATGCCCATGAACGTATGTACTCGGGGATAGGCCGAGACGTACAGCACCCCGCCCGCTCCAGCCAGCGCCGCACCCAGCCCAAAGGTGAACGAGATAGTCAGGTCGACGTTGATGCCCATGAGGCGGGCTGTGTCCCTGTCAAACGCGGTCGCGCGCATGGCCTTGCCGATCTTGGTGTAGCGCACGACATAGTTCAGCGCGAGCAGGAGCACGGTGGCTACGACGGCGATGAGCACCTGCACGCCCGAAAAGCGCAGGCCGGCGACCTGCCAGGTCTGCGAGGGCAGCGGGCTGGGGAAGGTGATATAGTCGGGGCCGAACACAAACTTCAAGCTGGTAAAATACTCCAGGAACAGCGAGACGCCGATGGCCGTGATGAGGGCAGCGATCCGCGGTGCGTTGCGCAGTGGCTTGTAGGCGATGCGCTCGATGGTGACGTTGAGAGCCGTGCACACGATCATGGCCGCCAGTATGGCGATGAGCGACAGGAGGACGCCGTTGAGCCATGGATTGGCAGCCAGGGTGACGCCAGAGAGCGCCCTGAGGGTGAAGTAACCGATAAACGCCCCGACCATGAACACGTCGCCATGGGCAAAGTTGATGAGACGGACAATGCCGTACACCATGGTGTAGCCGAGGGCGATGAGGGCGTATACGAAACCGAGTTGGATCCCGTTCAGGAGCTGCTGGAGGTAATAGGTCATGCTCTCCTCTTCCGACGCCAGGCGGGCAAGAGAGGAGGGCGGCACCCGGGCCGCCCTCCTCTACGCGGAGATCACTCGGGCTTGAGGGTAGCCACGTGGACGAACTTGCCTTCCTTGACCTGGAGGACCACGATGTCCTTGTTCGTTGGGTTGTGGTTCTCGTCAAAGCTGATGGTGCCGGACACCGTCGGAAAGTCCTTGGTCGCGGCAAGGGCGTCCTTGACCTTGACGGGATCCTCGCTGTTCGCCGTCTTGATGGCGTTCAGCAGCAGGTTGGCCGCGTCGTAGCCGAGGGTGGCCAGGGCATCGGGCACGCTGCCGTACTTGGCCTTGTAGCGCGCAACCCAGTTCTGGACCTCCGGCCGCGGGTCGTCGGCGGCGTAGTGGTTGGTGAAGTAGCCGCCATCGGTAGCCTTGACGTCAAGCTGCGAGGAGTCCCAGCCGTCACCGCCCGCCAGGATACCCTTGAACCCGGCCGCCCTTGCCTGCTGGCTGATCAGGTTCACCATGTTGTAGTAGTCGGGGATGTAGAGCATGTCGGGCGGCTCGGCCATGACCTTGGTCAGGAGGGCGGTAAAGTCGGTATCGGTCTGGGCGTACGCCTCAAAGGCTGTCACCTTGCCGCCGCGCGCCTCGAAGGCGGCCTTGAAGAACTCGGCCAGACCCTTCACATAGTCGTTGCCGTTGTCATAGAAGACGGCCGCCGTCTTGACGCCGAGGCTCTCGGTAGCAAACTTGGCCATGGCCGTGCCCTGTGGCGGGTCGATGAAGCAGGCCCGGAAGGCATACTCCTTCAGGACACCGTCCGCAACCGTCACCTTGGGGTTGGTGGAGGTGCCGCTGATCATGACAACCTTGTTCTTGTTGCAGACGTCGGAGATGGGGATGGAGCACTTGGAGGCGACGGAGCCGACGATGAACTTGACCTTGTCTTGCTGGATAAGCTTGGTCGCTGCCGCCGTGGCTTCGGCCGCGTCGTTCTTGTCGTCGGCCAGCACGATCTCGATCTGCTTGCCGAGGAGGCCGCCCTTGGCGTTCCACTCCTCGACGGCAAGCTCGACGCCGTTCTTGGTGGATTCGCCAAAGGTCTTGACGTCACCGGTCATGGGGGCGATGACGCCGATCTTGATGGTCTTGGACCCGCCGCCCCCAGCGCAACCCGCGAGTGGCAGCAGGGTCGCAATGACTACGAGCACGCTGAGCAGTCTGATGGTCCGCATATGGTTCCTCTGCTCCAGGTGAAAACCGTGGACACGTGGATGGAGAACCGTCCGGACCCCGTCGGTCCGGACCCAATAGCCATGTGGGTTGCCAACCCTGTTCCACGCCATTGGGGAGCGGTCACATCACGGACCAGTGTGCGGCTCGAACACCTCCTTTCTTGCCAAGAGTGCGAAAGCGTCCGAGGCGTGAGCCAGATAACAACAAGCTCCCGCCGCGTTCCGACGACCAACGGGCCGGTCCAGAGGACCTATGAGCCCTGAGCGACCACAGGTTTCAACGCTCGTCGACTCTGCGCAACAGGAGCATACTTGAGGCATTATAGGGGAGGTTTTTCATGGTGTCAAGATTGCGTTAGGGGCCAAGTGTTCGAACCTGGACTCGGCCAGTCGCCGCAATGACTCGATCGCCGCCTCAGTGGCGGGGAAGGGGGTACCTTCCCTTGTAGAGGGGATTGAGTCTGGCCTTTCGCAGCGCAACCCCCATGCCTTCTACGGGCCGCTGAGATGACCTCAAGCGATGCTGCGCTGGGGACGCCCCACCCCTAACCCCGCCCCCAGGCGGGCACGCCGTGCCCGCCTGGGGGCGGGGTTAGGGGTGGGGGCACTCCTTGCGGGGTGTGGCATCGCAGTCCCCGTCGGGAGCCCGACGGGCCGGTCGGGCCCTACGGGCTGAAGCGGATGTGCAGGATATCCCCGTCCTGCACGACATAGTCGCGGCCCTCGATCCGCAGGCGGCCCTCCTCTCGCACCGCCGTGGCAGAGCCGGCGCGCACGAGGTCTTCCCAGGACATGACCTCGGCCCGGATAAAGCCGCGGGCCATATCGGTGTGGATGGTGCCGGCGGCATCCAGCGCCGTGGCGCCGCGCCGGAGGGTCCACGCGCGAACCTCCTTGCCGCCGGTGATGGTGAAAAACGTGATGAGGTTCAGCAGACGATAGGCCGCACGCACAAAGGTGACAACGCCCGGCTCCTGCAGCCCGAACTCGCGCCGGTACTCGGCGGCCTCCTCGGGAGGCCACGAGGCGAGCTCGGCCTCGAGTGCCGCCGATAGCACGACCACCTCCGCTCCCTGCTCCTGAGCGACCTCTCGCACGGCCTCGGCGTAGCGGCCCCCCTGTGGCAGAGCCTGCTCCGCAACGTTGACGACGTAGAGCCGGGGCTTGGCCGTGAGCAGGCTCAGCGTGCCGGCGAGGGCTCGCTCCCCCTCCGAGAGGTCCGGCCCGACTGCCGGGCGCCCCGCGGAGAGGCGTGCTTCGAGCGCCTCGGCGGCAGCCAGCTCGGCGTCAAAGGTGCCCTTGGCACCCTTGGCCTGCGTGCGCACCTTCTCCAGGCGCCGTTGCACGCTTGAAAGGTCGGCGAGGATGAGCTCGAGGTCGACCGTCTCTATGTCGGCGCGGGGATCGAGCTCGGCGGTGACATGGGGGATATCCGGGTCCTCAAAGCCGCGGACGACCATGGCGACGGCATCGACGGTGCGGATGTGGCCAAGGAACTGGTTGCCAAGGCCCTCACCCCGGCTGGCGCCGCGCACCAGCCCGGCGATATCGACCATACGCAGGGTCGTCGGCACCGCCCGCTCCGGCTGGACGACCGCAACGATGCGCTCCAGCCGCTCGTCGGCTACCGGCACGACCCCCACGTTGGGCTCGATGGTCGTGAAAGGATAGCTGGCGACGGCCGCGCCGGCGTGGGTAACGGCGTTGAACAGCGTCGACTTGCCGACGTTCGGCAGGCCGACGATCCCGACTTCAAGGCCCATGTGCAGGCTCCATCTCGCCCGTCACCGGGTGCGGACGAGGCATCCGGCGACGGGAACGGTCGTCTAGGGTTGCGGTCCGCGCTTGAAGCGCGCCGGCCAGGCCTTGTACTCGCTCACAAACCGCTCACGGGCGATGACGGTATCCCCCTGCTTGATGATGCGGTAGACTATCGCGCGGAGGCCGTCGTGGGCCCAGTCGACCTGCTTGATCTCCCCGGGCGCGAGGGTCGGGTCATCCTCGTAGATGGGAGGGGGCGCCTCGACCTGGCGGTCAACCTGCGGACCCTCCATCTCGACGGTGCGCCCGAGCTCCCCCGGCCCATAGAACCGGAAAGTGAGCACGCCATCGACGGTGTTGGGCTCCGTCTGGATGACGATGGGGAAGGACAGGTCGTTCCGGAACTTGAAGTCGGTCCACGGGGTGAAGACTGTGGCGTCGAGCCCGACGGGCGGCTCGTACCAGCCGACCCGGTAGGGATGCGGAAAACGCTCAACGATGGGGAAGCCGCCGAAGAACGCGGCACGGAAGCAGGTCGTCGCAACCTGACAGATGCCTCCGCCTGCGCCCAGCTCGGTGCGGTCCCCCATGATGACATAGGCCTCCGCCCATCCCTCGGCCAGGGTGATGGGCCCGATGTACTGATTGAAGGAGAAGGTGGCTCCGGGCGGAACGACAACCCCATCGTACCGTGACGAGCCCGTGACGATGTTCTGCTTGCGCCCCGGGTCCGAGCCTTTGAAATACGAGACGCCCTCGCTCAGCAGGTTGAGCGGCCCCCAGCTGGCGACCTCTTCGGCCGTAATGCTCGGCCGCTGTATCTCAACCGGAAGCTCGACGGTGCCCGAGCCCGCCTGTAGGGCGGCGAGGACACGGTTCAGGGCCTCCTCCGCGTTGACCCGCCGCCCGGTGCGGCTCGGGACGGAGATGCTCGCCCGTCTGGTTGCGGGATCGACCCTGACTCGACCCTCGACGACGGGGCGGTCGATCTGGCCGGCGATGCTCTGCAGCCACGTGGCGATCGGCGCCGGGTCGAGGTCCACTACCCAGCGGGTCTGCCCGTCGCTGCCGACCTCCTGCCGCGGCTTGAGGGCAGTCGCGACGGTCTCGCGGCTGAGCGACCAGGAATGCCGCGTGCCATCCTCGGCAAAGGTCACGACAACCTGGCTCGAGAGCAGCTGCGTCGCCCGCTGCCGGGCCGCCTCGCCATCGACAACGGTTGGCGCCACGGAGCGAATCTCCAGGTCAAGGACCGGGGGCAGGCCCGTGGCCAGGGCGTGTCGGATCTTTTCGCGGGTCGCGTCCACATCCAGCTCGCGGCCGTAGACTGCGGGCTGGCTCTGGGGAGCTGCGCCGCTCAGCTCCAGCGTGGCCGACCGGGGTGGCTGGTCGATCTCCCGAGACAGCTGGCGGAGCGCGAGGTTGCAGCGAGCCTCGTCAAAGGTCCACAGTGGCGGGACGGCCACGCCCTCCCGCAGGCCACTCAGCAGGATGCGCCAGTTCTCCCAGAGGGAGCCGGAGTGCCCGACGGCCATGGCCGCGCGGACCGTTGCCGGCAGGTCCCAGCCGATGCCCAGCATGTCGAGTGGTATGACCCACTGTCGGTCGCCGTCGCGCAGGGTGAGGTGTCGCGGACCGACGCTGTCCCACGCCTGTTGGAGGGCCGCCTGCGCCTCGGAAGGGGTGAGGCCTTCGAGGGGCACACCGGCCACCCAGACGCCGGGAGCTATCCTGCCCGCATAGTGCTGCTGCCAGGCGAAGGCGCTCGTACCCAGCACCGTGGCGCAGAGCAGCAATCCCAAGAGCACCCCGATCACAAAGCGCTGCGCTGCGGTACGGTGCCGGCCCTCGGGCAGGGGGCCGACCACGCCCGTGTCAGCTGTTCCGTCTGTGCTACTCAAGGAGGTGTTGACGTATCCTGTGCTTTCGGCCATACTACCGTCGCAGTCTTCTGATGGCGCTGAGCAGGTCAGCGCCTCTAGCTCAACCCTTGGGATCAATGACGGGAAACGATGCCAAGTCCGGTCTGCTGCGCGCACTCAAGCGCGAGCGGCTGCACGTAGAGCGCGGCGCATTGGAGGCGAGCCCCCCTGAGGTGCGACGCTCGTTCGAGCACGCCTGGGCTCCTGCGGACCTCTTGCTGGCCCGCATGTCCGGGTGGCCCGCCGGTCTGGTCTCCTTCTGGCTACAGGCGCCGGCAGGCCACATCATCTTTTGCTGCGAAGCCTCGATCTACCTCCCGCTGGGGCTGCCCTGGTACGGCGAGCACCTGCGCGGCGTGGCCAGGGTGTCCCTAGCTGATCTCCTGGGAGATGGCCGCCCGGCGCTGGAGGTTGTCGCGCATCTCGTCGACCATCTGCTCGGCTCGCGCGGCGAGCCCGATGGGCTATGGCTCTCCGATGGTGCCGGAGTGACCCCCCGCCTCGAAGAGGTCGGCCGCCGGGTGCAATCGCTTGCCCGCCTCGGCTATGGGCCCAACGAGACGCGCCGCTACTTTGCCTGGGCCTTCGCCGGCTACTGGCTGAACCGTCGCGGCCTCAACGCCGCCGACCCGAACGTCGAGCGCCTCCTGCGCACCACGCTCTGCAGCGAGGCCTTCTGGCGCAGGAGCTAACCCCCGGCGGCCTCGGCGGGCGGGTCCTCACGGTGCACGCCAGATAGACGTCGTGCCTGCTGCCCGGGTTCCCCTGCCGGGGCGCCGACCAGGTCGTACTCCAGAGCCTCGGTCACCGTCACCGGCAGGAACTCGCCCCGGGGGTAGGCTCCTCGCACGAGCACGAGGCCGTCGATCTCGGGCGCGTCGCGATAGCTCCGGCCGGCAGTGATCCCGTTCTGGCTGCCCTCGGTGAGCACAAGCAGGGTACGGCCGATCAGGGCGCGGTTGCACTCCAGCGAGATGCGCTGCTGGAGGGCCATGGCCTGCTCGTAGCGCTCGCGCCTGATCGTCGGAGGTACCTGCCCGGGCAGCGCCGCTGCAGGAGTGCCGCGCTCCTTAGAGTATGTAAAGATGCCGACTCGGTCAAACCGCATGACCTCGATGAACCGGAGCAGGGCTTCGAACTCGAGCTCGGTCTCGCCGGGGAAGCCGACGATAAAGGTCGTGCGTAGGGCAATATCCGGCATGGCTGCGCGGAGCCGCTCGACGAGGCGAACGACCTCGTCAACGTTGTGGGGCCGGCGCATGCGTCGCAGCACATCGGGATGGGCATGCTGCAGGGGCAGGTCCAGATAGTGACAGATGCGCGGGTCGGAGGCGAGGAGGTCGATAAGCCGGTCATCGATGTGCTGCGGGTAGGCGTACATCAGGCGCAGCCAGGCCAACTCGGGCACCTCATGGAGCAGGTCGCGGATGAGGGTGGAGAGCCCGTCCCTGTCGCCGAGGTCGCGGCCGTAGGCGGTCGTGTCCTGGGCGATGAGGATCAGCTCGCGCACACCGCGGTCAACCAGAGCTCGCGCCTCGGCGAGGATGGCCTCGCGAGGCTTGGAGCGCTGGGGACCCTTGATCGCCGGGATGGCGCAGAAGGCGCACGCCGCGTCGCAGCCATCGGCGATCTTGAGATAGGCGGTAGGGCCGGTCGCCGTGCGCTCGCAGCGGGCGACGGGGTCGCCGGGGCCGGTGCTCTGGAGCAGGACCGGCGCGCTGCCTGCCATACTGAGGACCCGATCGACGAGGGGCACAATCTGCGACCAGTGCCGGGTGCCGATGCAGGCATCGATGCCGGGGACGCGCCGGGCGAGGTCCGCCCCCTCGCGCTCGGCGAGGCAGCCGGCGGCGATCAGGACCTGGCCGGGGCGCTTTTTCCGGGCCGCTTCGCGCAGGGCTGCCAGGGATTCAGCCCGCGCCGCGGCGATGAACCCGCAGGTGTTGACGATGACCAGGTCGGCGCGACGCTGCGAGCGCGCAGGCCGATGGCCGGCTGCCTCTAGCAGCGCAGCCATCCCCTCGCCATCGACCGAGTTCTTCGGGCAGCCCAGGTTCGCAATGAAAAAGTGCACCGACACCCCCAGATGAATCGAGCCGGCCCGGGACCCGTGGCCGGCTTGCGGACTCACGAGCGCTGTATTCCCCGCATGGGCGCAGCCTGGCTGCTACCAACCTCCCCGGTGTGAGCGGCGGGAAAAGCCGAGTTGCTTGCGGATGGGTGACCGGACGGCGGCTATGCCTTGCGCGTCGCCCGGAGGCGCTCGTCTCAGCTCGGGCTTGGTGGCGTGCCCACCGGGCCGGGCGTGGGCTCGCCGGACAACTCCTGAGGGCTCCTCGTGGTCACCGGCCCGGAACCCCAGGTATGCTCGACCAGCTCCCCGGGAGCACCCAACGGGCTCTGCTCCTCGCCATTATACCACACCTTGAGGCCCCCTGCATTGCCGGTGCGCAGAAAGACCTGGTCGCGGGCCTGCCACTCGCGAGTCTGGCCCGGGTCCATAAAGCCCTCGAAGACCTGCTGCCCGTCAGCCACGATGCGGATCCAGGATCGGTCGGTCGCCTCGAGGCGAATCAGCACCCCGACATTGAGGACCGTGGCGGTGAGGGTAGGGGTCGGTGAGGCTGTAGCGCTCGGTGAGAGGGTTGCAGTCGACGCGGGAGCGAAGGCGGTAGTGGCAGGAGACGCCGTCGTTTCGGCCCCGACGGGGACGAGGCTCGGGCCGGGAGGTGGAGAGACGGGGGGCGTGGGAACGGGGCCTGTGTACTGGTAGAGTATCCAGGCGCCGATGGCCATGCTGACGAGAACCATGGCGGCAATGGCGGCGGCGATGAAATCAGAATGGGCAACCGGCACAAGAGTTGGACTGCCAAGTCCAATCCCTGTGCCCAAAAAACGCCCCGCTGCAACGGCGATGAGGGACTGGACAATCTGAAATGAGCGATTGGCGGGATCTGCCCACGGGTTTAGCCATGTTTCCAGTCTTAAGCGGATGACATCAAATATGAAACTACCGGTCAGAGCAGCGCTTATCAGAAACAAACCACTGATGGCCAGAATCCTTCTTTTGCCGGCTGCCACAAAAACCACGAAGGTGTAAATTCCAATAATCAATGTGGCTGCGCCAAGATCACGCTGAACCACCAGCATCAACGCTGCCGAACCGGCCATGATTAAGGTGGGGGCAAGCAGTTCCGGCAGGTTGAAGCGAAATGGAATGCGGTCGGCCAGATAAGC
>ENA-ORXB01001715-ORXB01001715.1-sediment-metagenome-genome-assembly--contig:-NODE-1715-length-23191-cov-5.149260_pt1 | contig 23191 bp, 11 predicted proteins | sample MGYA00237863_ERZ511475 | MGnify/ENA primary metagenome ERZ511475 (study PRJEB26305, sample SAMN06343858) | sediment metagenome | isolation source: hot spring sediment | place: Canada: British Columbia... | reverse complement strand
CCACCGTCAGCATGGGGCTGGGGCCGATCATGTCCATCTATCACGCCCGCTTCAACCGCTACCTGCGCGACCGCGGCTTATTGGATACCGACCCGGTCAAAGTCTGGGCCTTCCTCGGCGACGGCGAATGCGACGAACCGGAAACTCTCGGTTGCATCGGCTTGGCTGGACGCGAACGCCTCGATAACCTCATTTGGGTCATCAACTGCAACTTGCAACGTCTGGATGGCCCCGTCCGCGGCAACGGCAAGATCATCCAGGAACTAGAGGGGATTTTCCGCGGTGCCGGCTGGAATGTCATCAAAGTGATCTGGGGTTCCGATTGGGACCCCCTCTTGCAGGCCGACCACACGGGTGCTTTGGCACGCCGCATGATGGAAGTGGTCGATGGCGAGTACCAGGAATACATCGGCCGAGATGTCCGCACGCCGGAAGAAATCCGCAACAAAGTCGTCCTCAGCGAGGAGGAAGACCTCGAACGCCGGGGAGCCTTCATCCGCGAACATTTCTTCAACACTCCCGAATTGCGAGCCTTGGTCGAGCATCTTCCCAACTCCCGTTTGGCGACTCTCAAGCGTGGCGGACATGATCCCCTCAAGGTTTACGCTGCCTATAAGGCCGCCGTGGAGCATAAGGGACAACCCACGGTCATCCTGGTCAAGACAATCAAAGGGTACGGCATTCCAGGCACGGGCGGGGCAGGCAAGAACACCACGCACCAGTTGAAAAAGCTGGCGGTGGAGATCGAACGGGAACCGAGCCTCGCGCCGGAAGAGATCAGCAAACGCCAGATGATCGCTGCCCTACGCTTGTTCCGCGATCGCTTCGAGCTGCCCTTCACGGATGAACAGCTCGGCGAAGTCCCCTTCTATCGCCCCCCCGAAGACAGCCCGGAGATGAAATACTTGCGGGATCGCCGGCGCGCCCTGGGCGGCTTCCAACCCTTCCGCAATACGACCTTCACCCCCAGTTCGCCTCCCGACCCCAAAGCCTTTGAACCCCTCCTGAAAGGCACACCCCCTGGTAAAGGGCAATCCACCACTCTAGCCTGGGTTGTGCTCATGACACAAATCATGAAGGACCCCGCCATTGGCAAATACATCGTTCCCATTGTCCCGGATGAAGGACAAACCTTTGGCATGCCGCCTATGTATAAATCGTTCGGAATCTATTCCAGTATCGGACAACTTTACACGCCCGTCGATAAGGGAACTCTCACCGAGTATAAAGAGTCAACCAATGGGCAAATATTGCAAGAAGGAATCAATGAAGCTGGAGCTATGTGCAGCTTCATCGCAGCAGGGACGGCTTACAATACTTACGGTGTTAATACCATACCGTTTTATATCTACTACTCGATGTTTGGCTTCCAACGTGTCGGGGATCTGATTTGGGCGGCAGCCGATGCCCGCACGCGGGGTTTCCTCCTCGGAGCGACCGCGGGCCGTACTACGCTCAACGGAGAGGGCCTTCAACACCAGGATGGCCATAGCCATCTGGTCGCCTCCGCTGTCCCCACCTGCCGGGCTTATGATCCGGCTTTTGCCTACGAACTGGCCGTTATTATCGAAGAAGGCATCCATGCCATGTTCATCCGTAATGAAGAGTGCTTCTACTATCTAACGTTGTACAATGAAAGCTATGATATGCCTCCCATGCCTTCACCCCAGATTCGAGAGGGAATCATACGCGGTATCTATCCGTTTCGGAGTTTGCGGCCGCAAGGAGCCATTGCGGAAGTTCAACTCCTGGGGTCAGGTCCTATTCTCATGGAAGTATTACGTGCCCAGAAAATCCTTGCAGAACAATATAATGTGGCCAGTACTGTCTATAGTGTGACGAGTTATCAGATGTTACGCCGGGAAGCCCTGGAATGTGAGCGATATAATCGGTTGCATCCCCTGGCAGAAAAGCGCGTCTCCTTCGTCCGCCAGGTGTTGGGGAATGTTCCCGGTCCGATCATCGCCGCTAGCGATTATGTCCGAGCAGTGCCGGAACTCATCGGCCCCTTTTTGGAAGGGCGGTTGCTGGCGTTGGGAACGGATGGTTTTGGCCGAAGCGACACGCGTAAGGCGCTGCGCCGCTTCTTCGAGATCGACGCGGAGCACGTCACTGTCGCTGCCCTCTACTCCCTGGCAGAGCGTCAGGAGATCGACCGTTCTGTCGTGCAGCAAGCGCTGGAGTCGCTGGGAGTGTCACCCGATGCTCCGCCGCCTTGGACCGTTTGATGGGAGGCAGCAACTCCGGGTAAGTGACAAGGTATGCTCCGGTTACGACGTGCGTGGCTTCTAAGGCAGAGGTGAGGCATGGAATTCCGTTTGCCGCCCTTAGGGGAGGGGATCGACACGGTCACCGTCACCGCGGTCACGGTTCGGCCCGGAGATGTGATACAGGCCGGCCAGAATGTCCTGACCGTTGAGACAGACAAGGCGGCGGTCGAGGTTCCGGTCGATGTCAGCGGTGTTGTCGAAGCGGTTTTGGTTCAACCTGGCGACAAAATACCGATTGATACCCCCGTTCTGCGCTTGCGTGCGAATGCCGAGGGGAACAAGACGCCAACTTCCGCGGGATTGTCACCTCCCTCTGCGGTTCCCCAAGCGGCTGCCCGTGCACCGGCTCCTACTGCGACAGTTTCCACAAGTTCCGTGGCTTCGCTACGAGGTGTCGCGGCGGAATCAGCGGAAACTCCCGCCACGAGTGATTTTCTGCTCCCCGAGTTGGGAGAGGGAATCGAAGCGGCAACGATCACCGCCGTCTTGGTGCAACCGGGGGACACGGTGCAGCCGGGCCAGAACGTGGTGACGGTGGAAACCGACAAGGCCGCCGTGGAGGTGCCGATCGATCGCGCTGGCATTGTGACGGCGGTCCACGTCCAGCCGGGGGATAAGGTGCCGGTCGGGGGACGAGTGTTGAGCCTACAATCGGCGGGACGATCAGCCCGTTCTACGACTTCGCCCGCCGGTGGATCAGCGGCCAGCAGTGCGGGAGCGACGCCGCCGCCATCCGAGCCTTCCGCTTCTTTCACCCCAGAACGAGAAGGTCAGCAAGCTGCCGCGACCAATGGCGTTGCCGCAACTTCATCCATTCCTCCCTCGGCGAAAGATGCCCGCGCGGGTTTGGTTCCCGCGAGTCCGGCGGCGCGGCGCTTGGCACGCGAACTCGGAGTCTCGCTTAATGAGGTGCCTCCCAGCGGACGGGGAGGACGAGTCACTCTGGACGACATCAAAAACTTCATCCGCACCGAACGGCAACGACTCCGCCCAGCCCCCCCATCGCAGGCTTCAGGCGAAGCTGCCGGCCTTGCTCTTCCGCCACTGCCGGATTTCAGCCAATATGGACCGGTAGAAATCCGCGAAGTGTCCACTCTGCGCCAAACCATTGCCCGCAATCTGACCCTGGCCTGGCGGGCAGTGCCGATGGTGACCCAACATGACCTGGCGGACATCACCGATCTAGAAGCTGGGCGCAAGCGCATCGTGGACGCTATGCCGCCGGGCAGTCCCAAAATCACTATGACTGTGCTGGCCATCAAAGCCTGCGTGGCGGCCCTCAAGGAGTTCCCCCACTTCAACAGCAGTTTCGACATGAACACAGGCCGCCTGATCTACAAGCGTTACTACCACATCGGCATTGCTGTGGATACGAAAGAAGGCCTGGTGGTGCCCGTGGTGCGCGACGCCGATAAGAAGAGTATTCGGGACTTGGCCGCGGAAGTCCAGGTCCTCGCCGAAAAGGCCCGTGCCCGTAAGCTTCGCCTCGAAGAAATGCGCGGCGGCACCTTCACTATCTCCAATCTCGGCGGCATCGGGGGTACGGCCTTTACTCCCATTGTGAATTATCCTGAAGTTGCAATCCTCGGCCTGTCTCGATCCACTTGGCAGGCTGTCGTGCGGGATGGGCAAATCGTGCCTCGCCTTATGCTCCCTTTGAGCTTGACTTACGATCACCGTGTGATCGATGGGGCGGATGGCTGCCGTTTCGTCGCTCGGCTCGTGCAGCTTTTCAGCGATCCCATCCGGTTGCTCATGGAAACCTGACGCGCGCGATGTGAGGCGCCCTGGGTTTCCACGAACCTCCTCTTTTGCTCGCCCTCTTTTGCTGGATGGTAAATCTTCCCTCACCGCTGCATCTGGCAAAATCGCAGAATTCGACCCATTTCCCAAATCGGAAAATATCGGCACAACCGCGGAAATCGCTCATTCCCATGAAGTGGACAGATTGGGTGTATGAAGAGGTTGGATGTTAAGAAGGCCGCCGATTCCGGGCGTGCGGTTTATGCAGAGTTTAGGAAAAGCGGACGTACCGGGAATGACATCCTCGCAGGTGATGCTTGCAGTTGCCGACTTTCTCAATGCGATATTTTCAGCGATGGCACGGATTCGAGGAAACATGTGCCTGGTATCTCATGGACTTCTCAAACCAAGGAAGGTGAGTTATGCGTTGGTGGAAACATTGGCGATGGAGCATCGCCTTTCTGGGCGGCCTTGGCGGATGGGGAAATGTAGCTCAGGCGCAAGATGTGCCCATGGTCATGCCTGGGCCGCAGCCATCTGCCGTTTCTGCACCAGGCGTGCAGGAAGCAGTGCAGAGTTCACCTGGAGTTGCTTCAGTATCGGCGGACTCTGGAGGTGCTGGTTCGACCGCAACTCCTCCTTCCGGGAGCACCGCCACACCCTGCGCGCCTCAACGGGACCCTTGCGCGTTTGACTTTTCGCGTGTGCCTCCGGTACGGCCCACTCCCCGGCCGGGGATGTTCCCGATTCCGCCCACCGGTTGCGGCTACTACAGCTTGCTGGATGCCCTGCGCGGGGAGATGCGAGACAAGCCGCCGCAGTACGGCTACCCGCCGTTTGCTCTGATGTTCCCCGGACTCTTTGATGCCGATTGGCGCTATCTGGACAACCCCGAGGCGTATGCCCAAGCCGATGCTCTGGATCGCCTCAAACGCGTACGTTTAGGGGATAATTGGCTCCTCAACATTGGCGGAGCCAATTGGGTACGCTACTTTTATGAGCAAAACAGCCGCCTGAGTGGTCGATACAACGACTATGCACAGATCCGTACACGACTCTATACGGACTTGTGGTATCAAGATATTTTCCGCATCTATGTTGAAGGAATCTATGCGGAAACCAATGGTGCGAATCTGCCGTTATTGCCCATTGATGCTACACGCTTTGATTTCCTGAACCTCTTTGTAGACTTGAAGCTCGGCCAGATCGCGAATGATGGTGTCTATCTCCGTGTTGGCCGTCAGGAGCTACTCCTCGGTTCCCAACGATTGGTATCTACTTTGGAGTGGGCGAATACACGACGGACATTCCAAGGGGTCCGCCTGTTCCGCACAGGTGAAAAATGGGATACGGACCTGTTCTGGTTGCAGCCAGTGATTCCCAATCGTACAGCACTCGATTCCATTGATAACAACCAAAACTTTATCGGTGCCTGGGCGACCTATAAGCCGAAGAGAGGAACGTATTTAGATTTCTACTACATGTTGTACGATAACACCAATCGTGTCAATCAGTTGGGTATCGATCGCTTCCCTGTGACGTTGCATACGTTCGGCTCACGGTTTGCGGGAGATATTGACAACCAGATTCTCTTCGATTTTGAGGGTGCCATGCAGTTGGGCCGCCGGGGAAGTGCGGACGTGGTAGCGGGCATGGCCACAGCAGGTTTGGGCTATCACTTTGTAGATGTGCCGTGGAATCCCACCTTCTGGGTGTACTATGAATACGCGAGTGGCGACCGGAATCCGAATAGTGGCAACTTCACAACGTTCAACCAACTATTTCCCTTCGGACACTTCTACTTCGGCTGGGCTGATATGATAGGACGGCAGAATATCCATGATGTTTTCCTCGCCATGTATCTGTATCCAACGAATTGGATTACCTTATGGTTCCAATATCATAACTTCTGGCTGGCTAGCAGTCGGGATGCACTTTACAATGTGGCGGGGAATGCTGTTCGACGTGATCCGACAGGTGCTGCTGGAAGTTATATTGGAAATGAGCTAGATATTATCGTCAATTTCCATCTCACCAAGAGGACAGATTTACTCGTTGCTTATGCCTACTTATTCTCTGGTGACTTTCTACGCAATACACAGCCACCCGGTAGCGGTGGTGCTGACAATGCCAGTTTCTACTTGATCTTCAACACCCGTTGGTAAGAGATAGTGTGGATTGTCCGGAATGTGAATGTTTCATTGCGATATCCATAATGGCGGAAGGCGGGAACGCCTCGGTCCTTCCCGCCTTCCGTGGTTTTTTAACGCAACTTGGATGAGGGCATGGTATGGCGGCGAGCTGCTGATGTCCGTCATTACGAGGAGGCCTTATTCACCTCAGCCCTTGAGGTCGGCAGGGGGATCGCCTCCTGGATGCTCTGGAGTTGTTGCTGGAGTTTGAGTCGCAGAACGGTCCAATGGAGCCATCCCAAGCTCAAGAGCGTCAGCAGCAGCAGCGCTAGAAAGGCCGCCTGGGGGGATTGTAACCAGCGGCCGAGGATGCCGAAGAGTGGTGGAAGGACAAAGCCTCCCAGAGCGCCGAGCATGCCGACCATCCCGCCGACCGCACCGACATCATTCGGAAAGTAGTTGGGGACGTATTTGAAGACCGAGCCTTTCCCGATACCCATGGCACATCCCACGACGAACATCAGGGCGGTAAAGCCGAGCACGCCGGGGTCGCACCAGTGATTGGGCAGGCAGATGAGGCCCAGTGCGACCGTCATGGTGATGAAAACACCATAAGTGACGCGACGCGGTCCGTAACGATCGGAAAGCCAGCCGCCCAAGGGCCGAAGGAGACTGGCGGGGAAGATATACAAAGCGGTCAAGTATCCTGCGGTGGCGAGTGTCAAGTCATAGACATCGACATAGTACTTCGGCAAGTAAGCGGCGAGGGCGACGTAAGCTCCGAATACGACCACGTAATAAAGGCTGAACCGCCAAACCCGGACATGCTGGAGGGGGGCATAAAGGTCCTGACGCGATCGTCCTTGGCCGGGGCAACGATCCGGATGGGGAGTGAGGAACCACACAGCAGCCGCCGTGAGAAGCAGCAGCAACGTGTACACGAGCGGAATGAAGCGCCAGCCGCCGGGAATGGCTCCTTGGGCAAAGCCTGCGACGGGAATCACGGCCAGCAGGGGTGGAGCGAGAAATTTGGTCAAGGAAGCGCCGACGTTACCAGCGCCAAAAATGCCCAGGGCCGTGCCTTTGATCCGGTCTGGGAACCACGCAGAGTTCCATGCAATGCCCACCGTAAAGCCATTGCCCGCAAGGCCGAAGATAACAGCGCAGATGAGCAGTTCCCAGTAGCTTGTCGCGTAACTCACCCACAGGGTGGGAGCCACCACGAGAAGGAGCAGAGCAGTCATGACTTTACGGCCCCCGAAACGGTCGGATAGCACGCCGAATAGAAAACGGGGCAACGATCCGGCGAGAATTGCCGTAGCCAAGAGCCACTCAAACTGACTGGGAGTCAGGGACAATTCATCTCGGATTTTGACCCCCAGCACTCCGTACATGAGCCACACGGCAAAGAGCAGGGTAAAAGACCAGGTCGACAGCCAGAGGACGCGTTGCCGCGGTCCCGTGGCTTCAACAGGGACAGCCTCCACAGTCTCGCGCATGGATACTCCTTTCTAGGACTGGAAAGAACAAACCATCACGGGGAGAGAGTGGAGAGGAACCATCGTGTCCAGGTGTTGTCATGAGGGTGTGGCCGCTGCCGCAGAGTGCTGCAGGAGGAGCCGGGCGAGTTGACCCCGGCAGGAGCCGCAACCGGTTCCCGCCCCCGTCCGGCTGCCGAGTTCCGAGAGCGTCCGGCAACCGTTCTGGATGGCTTGGATCAGTTGCTGAGGGCGGATTTGGTGGCAATGGCAAACCACATCCTCTTGTTCCTGAGTGTCGCGGCGATAAGGCGAGGCGAGCCAATCGAGACGATTGGACGGAACTAAATCCCCGCGTTGGAGGCGCCGCAATAGGGAGGCGGCAGCCGTAGCATCTCCTACGAGCACCGCTCCGACCAATTGTTCCTGGCGGATGATTAGTTTGCGGTAGATGCCCCGCTGCGGTTCGATGACTTGGACGATCTCATCCTGTTCCCCTTCGGATTCGATCTCCCCCATGCTCGCCACCTCCACACCGGCGACTTTCAAGCGCGTGTAGAGGAGGGAACCCCGGTAACGGGCTTGGGGACGGACGCCGCTGAGGATGTCGGCCAATACGCTGCACTGTTCGTAGAGCGGTGCGACGATGCCGTAGACGACGCCTCGATGCTCGGCACACTCACCCACTGCGTAAATCTGGGGCTGGCTGGTGCGGAGCTGGTCGTCCACAACGATGCCTTTGCGAACCTCCAGGCCGGCCTGGCAGGCCAGTTCCACCCGCGGCGAGACTCCGCACGCCAGCACGACGAGGTCCGCGGGCAATGTGGTCCCTTCCGCCAGTTGCACGGCCTCAACTGCGGTCTCACCCAGGAGACGGGTAGCCTGGACTGCGGTGCGAATAGCCAGTCCCATCCGTTCCAGGGTTTGCTGAAGGAAGCGCCCGGCCGGGGCATCCAACTGGCGGTTCATGAGCCACTCGGCCGCATGGAGCACGGTCACGTGCATACCCTGGTCGTGCAGGGTCTTGGCGGCTTCCAAGCCGAGTAATCCGCCACCAATGACTACGGCTTGTCTTCCCGCACGTAGATACTGACGCAGTCGCTCACAATCCGCAGCGGTTCGGTAGGGAACGACTCCGGGCCGCCATTGCCCGTCAGCCAGGCGCAGGCCTTCCAGGGGAGGAATGACCGGCACGCTTCCCGTCGCCAGCACGAGCTGATCGAAAGCATGCCACTGACCGTCGGCTGTCTGTAGCTGCCGCTGCCGCGGATCGATCTGCGTGACAGTCGCGGAATGGAAGGCAATGCCATGTTCGGCGTACCAAGCGGGTGGCTTGAGGAGGATCTCTTCCAAGGTGCCGCCAGAAAGCAAGCGGTGGAGGAGAATGCGGTTGTAGCACCCTTGCGGTTCTTCACCGAAGACGGAAATCTGGAGCTGGCGCAGGGCGTCCCGTCGGAGCAATTCATCGAGCAGCCGGCCGGTCGCCATGCCGTTACCCACAATCGCCAGACGGGCTGGTGCGGAGAGGTTCATGCTGTCTCCTGGGTTGGGTGACCGTTAGGGGAAGGCGAACGGACAGCCACGATGCGGGCCGCCGAGAGTTTGAATTCCGGCATGCGGCTGGTCGGGTCCAATGCCCCTTGGGTCAGCAGGTTGGCGGCCTGGGCATCCCCCCAGTGAAAGGGGGCGAAGAGGGTATCGGGCCGGATGTCGCTCGTGACCTCAGCCTGGAAAGCGGCCTGGCCGCGGCGGGTTTCCACGACCACTTCCGCACCGTCGCCAATGCCGTAGTGTGCCGCCAGCTCCGGATGAATCCACAGAACAGGATGGGGACAAGTTCGTGACAATCGACTGACACGCCGGCTCTGCGCGCCGGAGTTGTAGTGTTCCAGGGTGCGCCCCGTGGTGAAGTACAAGGGGAAGTCGCCATCCGGCTCTTCGGCAGCAGAGCGATGCTCGACCGCATGGAAGCGAGCTTTGCCATCCGCGTGGAAAAAGCGCTCGGCAAACAGCCGCGGCGTACCGGGATGATCGGGATGGGGACAGGGCCAAAATATGCCGTTTTGTTCCTCCAGGCGGTCGTAACTGAGGCCGGAGTAATCGGCGATGCTGCCCGAAGTGACGCGGCAGAGTTCTGCGAAAACCTCGCGCGGTTGGGCCGTGGGAAAGTGGGACGCATGGCCGAGGCGGTGGGCCAAATCCCGCAGGATTTCCAGATCGCTTTTGACACCAGCCGGCGGGGTTAAGACCCGGCGGCGACGCAGGACGCGCCCTTCCAGGTTGGTGACGGTGCCGTCTTCCTCGGCCCATTGGGTAACAGGCAAAACCACGTGGGCCAAGCGAGCGGTTTCCTGGAGGAAAGCATCACAGACAACGAGCAGGTCCAGGCTTTGCAGGCGCTGCTGGATGCGACGGGCATCGGGAGAAGCTACGACCACATTCGAGCCAAAGACCAACAAGGCCCGTATGCCATTCGGGCCGAGGGAATCAAGCAGTTCAAAGGCACTGCGTCCTTTGCCGGGCAGTGACTGCGGATCGACACCCCAGTGCCGCGCGACTTGCTCTCGGTGTTCCGGGATTTCGATGAGGCGGTAACCGGGGAGTTGATCGGCCTTCTGACCATGTTCGCGTCCGCCTTGGCCATTGGCCTGTCCCGTCAGGCAACCGTACCCGCCGCCGGGTTGCCCGATGTGTCCGAGGGCCAAAGCCAGGTTGATGTAGGCTAAAACAGTATCGACGCCTTTGCTATGCTGTTCCGCGCCGCGACCCGTGAGAATCAGCGACGGTTTCTCGGCAAGCCAGCGGATGGCCTGGCGCAAGGCGGATTCCGGCAATCCGGTCAACTGCTCCACACGGGCAGGGTGGTAATGGAGCACGGTGCGACGGACGGCCTCGTAACCCACGGTGCGGCGGCGGATGAACTCCAGGTCGATGAGCTTTTCTTCGATGGCCAGGAAAAGCAAGCCGTTGGCCAAGGCCAGATCGCTGCCTGGGGTGATGGCAAGGTGCAAATCCGCGGTTCGGGCGGTGGCGGTCCGCCGAGGGTCCACAACGATGAGCCGCCCCCCATGCGCCCGCTGTTCCTCGAACCATTGGGCCATCGGGGGGAGGGTTTCCAGGGGATTACCCCCCACCAGAAGGATGGTGCGGGCCAGGGCCAAATCGCTGACGGGGAAGGGAAGTCCGCGGTCGATGCCGAAGGCTTTGTTGCTGGCGGCGGCGGCGCTGGACATGCAATACCGACCGTTGTAGTCGATGTGCGGCGTGCGCAGGACCAGGCGCGCGAATTTGCCCAGGTAATAGGCTTTTTCGTTGGTCAGCGCCCCGGAACCAAAGACGCCGATCGCTTGCGGGCCGTAGCGTTGCTGGAGGTGGCGGAGGCGTTCTGTGATGTAGTCATAGGCGGTGTTCCAATCGACGGGTTGGCCGTGGAGCAAGGGTTGCCGCAGGCGCTGGGGATGCTGGAGCAATTCCGTCGCGGTCCAGCCTTTGATGCAGAGCCGCCCTCGGTTCACGGGAAAGTGGGGGTCCCCGGAGATCCGCCAGCCGTCATCTGCTTCGCCCATGACCATGCCACATTGGAAGGCGCAGAAGGGGCAGTGGGTTCGCCCCGCAGCGGCGGTATCCAATTGTGGTAAGGTCGTCGCCACTCCCGTTCCCTTTCTCTGATCAGTAGGAGGTCAACAGCGGTGAAACATCCTCAGAACTGGGGAAGCGAGCGGGAATGCCGATGCGGATCCAACCTTCCGGCGTGATCTCCACCGGGTAGGTTGGCACCGCGCAGACCTGACTTTGTTCACATTGGCCGGTCTGCAAGTCGAAGCGGAAGGCGTGGAGCGGGCAGACGACCTGTTCTCCGACGAGCATGCCATCCGCCAGGGGACCGCCACGGTGGGGGCACTTTTGGGCCGTGGCGAAGACCCGGCCGCTGCGCGTGCGGAAGACGGCGATCCGATGGGAACCCACCTGATACGCCCGCCCCATTCCCAGTGGGATCGCGGACAAGGGGCCGATTGTGATATAGGTGACTTCATCCGGTGCCATCGCTGCAGAACCCTTCCTTTCTCCCATGCCATACCGGCCAATAGTCCCCCCAGCTCCCTTCTGGGGGGCGGATACCAGACTTTTGTTGTGAACGATGCCGGGGGAGAGGGATACGGGGGAGTCCGTTCGGACAACTTCACGTCACCATCGGCAAGGGGATGCGGCTTTCCCCGTCGAATTGGCCTTCGTAAGCGGGGTGTTCCCGTTCCAACCACGGGTCCACATAGGCGGCGGCCATCTTTTCGACTTCCGCATCGAAGTAGTCGCCCAAGCCGAGCTTGTCATGCACGATGATGTCGCGGATCTTGTCCAGGCCGATCCGTGGGACGAAGTCGTAGGTGCGCTCCAGCCATTTAGCGTTATCCCGGTAGTAAATGAGGAATCGGCCGATGATGCGGAGCACCTCCTCCCGGCTGGACACCCGGCAGAGGACGTCCGATTTGCGGACATGAGCACCGGCGGCCCCGCCGATGGAGATTTCCCATTCGCCGCCTTCCGTGGCCACCACACCCACGTCTTTGACCGTGGCTTCCGCACAATTGCGTGGGCAGCCGCTGACCGCCATCTTGACCTTGGCGGGAAACTCGAAGCCCTGGAACCGTTTTTCGATGGCAATGCCCATGCCCGTGCTGTCGTTGAGGCCGAAGCGGCAGAACTCGCTCCCCACACAGGTTTTGACGGTGCGCAGCGCCTTGGTGTAGGCGTAGCCGCTGGGCATGCCGAGGTCGGCCCAGACTTTCGGCAGGTCCTCCTTGCGGATGCCCAAGAGGTCGATCCGCTGCCCGCCGGTGATCTTGACCATCGGCACCTGGTATTTTTTGGCGACCTGTCCGATGCGGATTAGCTCGTCCGGGGTCGTGACGCCGCCATACATGCGGGGAACCACGGAAAACGTGCCGTCCTTCTGAATGTTGGCATGGACGCGGTCGTTGATGAAGCGGGCATCGCGTTCATCGATGTATTCCTTCCCCCAGAGACTTTTCAGGAGGGAGGCCAGGCCGTTTTTGCTCTTTTCGTCTTCGCCCTGGCCGAGTTCCCGAAGCACAGCGGAGACGCTTTTGAGGCCGCGGCGGCGGATTTCGGCTACCAGGGTCGGCTTGTCCATCGGGACCGCCGGGACATACCAGTCCTCGCTGGGGTCCGGGGTCACCGAATCGGCGAAGCATTCGATGAGTCCCTTGATGATTTTCTTGCAACTGCCGCAGCCAGTGCCTGCACGGGTCGCTTTGCCGATCGCCGGAAGAGTGCATTTGCCGGCCCGAATGGCCGCCACGATGGTGCCTTTGCTGACGCCGTTGCAATCGCAGATTTGCTGCGCATCGGGCAAGTCCGCCAAAGTGACAGGGGCAGCACTGGCCGCGGGGGGAAAGAAAATCTCGACGCGCCGTTGGGGGACCTCTGCACCGCTGTGGAAGAGGCGCTGGAGTTGATCCGCCGGACCTAGATCGCCGAGTAAGCAGGCGGCATGCAAGCGCCCGTTGCGAATGATGGCTTTCCAGTACACTTGACGAGCCGGCTCGCTGAATTGCACCACCTCATCGCTGGATTGCACATCCTGAATGCGGCCTAGACTGACCAGGTCCACCCCCATGACTTTCAGGCGTGTGGCGATGCGGGAGCCGGTGTAACGGGCGTGGGGATCGCTGCCGGTCAGCACGCGGGCCAGGACTTTGGTCTGCTCCCAAATCGGCGCCACGAGGCCGTAAACGACACCATTATGCTGTACGCATTCTCCCACCGCATAGATGTTCGGGTCGGAGGTGCGCAGTTGATCGTCCACCACGATGGCGCGTTCGCAGGCCAGGCCGCACTCACGGGCCAGATCGATGTTGGGCCGGATGCCCGCAGCGATGACGACCATGTCCGCCGGGATTTCCGTACCATCCGCGAATCGGACCGCCGTGACGTGGGGATGTCCGACAATCTCCTTGGTCGTGGTGGCGGTGCGGATGTGAATACCCAGCCGTTCGATGGTTTGGCCCAGGACCTTGCCGCCGGCTTCATCCAGTTGCACGCTCATCAGGTAAGGGGCCATCTCCACCACGGTGACATCCAGGTGGTGGGTCATCAATCCCTTGGCGGCTTCCAGGCCGAGCAATCCGCCGCCGATCACCACCGCCCGCTGGCATTGCCGGGCATACGATGCAATGTGCCGGCAGTCATCGAGTGTGCGGAAGACGAAGACACCTCGCAAAGTTGTGCCCGGAATCGGCGGGATAAACGGTTTGCTGCCTGTCGCCAGGACGAGAAGATCGTAGGGTTCGCTCTGGCCGTCCTCGCAATAGACACGGCGCTGTTCCCGGTCGATGCGGACGACTTTGCGCCCGGCATGCAAAGTGATGCCATTTTCCGCGTACCAGGCCAGAGGATTGAGGAAGATATTCTGGGCTTCCTGGCTGCCGTTGAGAACTTCGGATAGGAGGATGCGGTTGTAGTTGCCGTAGGGTTCCTCTCCGAAAACGGTGATGGCGAAGCGCTGGGGATCGCAGGCGAGAATGTCTTCCAGCAGCCGCCCGCCTGCCATGCCATTCCCGACCACGACCAGCCGTGGACGCCCTTCACGCTGGACAGAGAGTGCAGGGGGAGTGAGAGCAGGACTTCCGGTCATAGAGCGGTCACCTCCGCGCAGCTTTCCCACGGCCGATACTGCCCCTGACGGCGTCGGACACATTCGCCGACGATGAATAACGAGGGTCCGGCCTCGCCGGGGAGTGCGAGATCGTCTGCGATCTCGGCTAACGTGGCGACGGCGATGCGTTGTTCGGGAGTGGTGGCTTTTTCCATAACGGCGGCGGCGGTGGTCGGCGGCAGGCCATGCTCGATCAGGCGGCGGGCGATGGCAGCCCGATAGCGGCTGGCCATGTAGAAAATGACGTTCCCCACGCGGGCCAAGGCTTCCCAATCGAGCTTGCAGTCTGGCCCCTCTGGGTCGTGATGGCCGGTGGCCAGGACCACAGCAGGTCCCACGGCCCGGTGGGTCAGCGGGATTTGCGCCGCCGCACACGCTCCGGTGGCCGCCGTGATTCCCGGCACGACCTCGAACGGAACCCCCGCCTGAGCCAGCGCCTCGGCCTCTTCACCGCCCCGGCCAAAGACGTACGGATCGCCCCCTTTGAGGCGGCAGACGGAGCGCCCGGAGCGAGCCAAGCGGATCAAGGCTTCCTGAATCGCTTCCTGGCGGGTGCTGCCGAGGCAATAGCCGCGCTTTCCCACGCTGAGGATTTCCGCATCCGGCCGGGCTTCCTCCAGCAACTCCCGTGGGATGAGCGCGTCGTGGAGCACCACGTCCGCCGTGCGTAAAATCCGCAAGCCGCGCACCGTGATCAGGTCCGCAGCACCCGGTCCTGCGCCCACCAAATACACCCACCCCGCTTGGGCTGCCTTCATCCGTTTCCTCTGACTTGGCCCTGTTTTTACCTCCCGGTCAATCCGGTCGCAGAACTCTCGAGCAACTTCCGTACCATGTGGGATTTCTTCCGGCAGACCAATCGACTTTTGCCTAGAAAACAAGGGGAAAACGGCGGAGTGAACCACGCAGAGCCTACCCGATTTCCCGCTTCTCGAAAGGTTTGGCGTTGCCCGGTTTGTAAGCAGTGGCTTCACTCAGGCTGCGCAGGCCCCGATCAGCGGAACCGCGGTCAACCCCGCAAGCGGAACGGCTGAGACAGAGCGAGGACGAGCTAGGCGTCCCGCGTGGCGAGGAGAACTCTACCTCCTCAGCTACTTCCGTGGCAGTAGCAACAGCACGGGATATGCGGAAGATGCGGGGGAAAGGTTCCAGTAGTCCCAGACATGGTTTGAAGGAGTTTTCTCTGGCCCCTCCGCGACTCCCGCGGCGGAGTTAGGGGAATTGGAGCAGTTCGGTCCGCATGCAAAATTCCTCTCGACACCCCGAAAAGCCGCCGTTATAGAGCGGGCGCTTCAAGGCATATTCGGAACTATCGAGGGGGAAAGGTTCCATAGGGTTTGTTGCATGGGAGGGGGCAGATGGCAAGCCAAGCACCTCAAACGTGGGCGGTTCGGAATGTGAATCAGCGTTGGATCAGCTTATTGCTGGCCGTGGGAGTGATCGCGAATTTGAGCGGATGCGCCACGGCTCGCTATGTGGAACGGCATGCCGATGGGGGTGTTGTGGCCATCCCGGAAAACAGCAATCACTGGCCCACCTATTACCGGCAGGCAGCGTTGGATTTGATCACGCAGCATGTCGGGCCGCATTACGAAATCCTGGAAGAGCGCGAGGTGGTCGTTGGGCAGCAGACGAATAACAATCAGCAAGTGGGTCCGGATTTTCTGGCAGGGATTACCACGACCCGCGAGCTGACGGAATGGCGGATAGCTTATCGCCGCGCTGCTAGCCCGCATTATCCACCGGCCCCGGGGAATCCGCAGCCCCGCAATAGCAGCCCCGCCGCGGGACCACGGCCAGCGGCGAACGGCACTTCACCGGGCAGCCCGCATGCTGTCCAACCGGCCGGTGGCGTACCCGTGGCACCTCCAGGTTCAGCCGGTGTGGTTCCCTCCGTGGCTCCTCCACCAACGGGCCAAACCTTTGGCACAGGCCGCTGACGGGATTGCACCGGGCACTGACAGGTTCCCGCCACTCGGTCCGATGTGGTACTCTTTCCCGGGGGCGATCGCTAAGAATGTCTCCGGAGCAGCCGCCGGGATTTGCCGGTGTTCCGTGTTTCGAGCGTCAGATGATCTGCTTATGCCGCAGCCGCCGCAGTTCCGCCGCGATCCTTTCCGCAGCCACTGGACGATTCTCGCTCCGGAACGGTCCGCCCGCCCCCAAGTCGGCCTAGGGATGTTACCCCGCCAAAGCTTCCCGGATGATCCGGCGCTGTGCCCTTTCTGTCCCGGTCGTGAAGATCAGACCCCGCCGGCGGTGCTCACCTATCCGGCTGATCCTAGCGGGGATCGAACGGCGGCTTGGCGCCTGCGGGTCGTTCCCAATAAGTATCCTGCGGTGCGTCCGGATCTCGGAACGCCCTACTGCCAGGCTGATGAGTCTCAAGCCGAGGCTCCGGCGATGGGCCGCAGCGAGGTGGTCATCGAAACTCCCCGCCATCTCGACGATCCCAAGCGGCTCACCCTGGCCGAACTCGCCGATCTGTTCCGCGCCTACCAGGACCGCTTGCTGGCCTTGGCGCAGGAGGGGACATGGACCTGTGCGGCGGTGTTCAAAAACGTCGGCGCGGAGGCAGGAGCATCTTTGCCGCACACCCACTCGCAGATCATTGCTCTGCCGTTGCTCCCCCGCCCCCTGGCTCAGGAAAGTGCAGTATGCCGGACCTACCTTGAGCGTACAGGACGCTGCCTGACCTGTGCGCTTCTGGAGCGCGAACTGCACAAAGGACACCGCCTCATTGCCCGCAGCGAACATTTTGCGGTTTTGGCGGCTAATGCCCCGCGATTTCCATATGAACTATGGCTGGCTCCCCTCCGTCATCAGGCACGTTTTGAGCACCAGGACCCGACCGCGTTCCAGGAACTGGCTCAAATCTGGCATCAGGTTCTGGCGGCTTTAGATGATGCCTGCCACCAACCCGCCTACAACTGGATTCTCCAAACAGCCCCCTGGCAGGGCGACGGCGTAGACCACCTGCACTGGCGCGTGGAGTTATTACCTCGCTTGACCCGCCCGGCGGGACTGGAGTGGGGCTTTGGTTGCTACATCGTGGCGGTTACGCCGGAGGAGGCGGCTGCGACTTTGCGGCAACATCTCCCCCCGCTCCCGTGACGGAGGAGGGGGTGGACATCGAGGGGCGAACGCAAGGCAAGTGCTTGCGGTCAGCGGATGCGCTCCGGTGTCAGCCGGCCCAGGTTGTCGAAAAGCCGTACCAGAGAAGCCATGAGCTTGCGGAAGTCGCCTTCATGCAAGCTTTCGTTGGGGGCGTGGGCGTTGCTGGCCGGGTCTTCAATCCCCAAGAGCAGGGCGGGGGCGCCGCCGAAGAGCTGGGACAGCGGGCCGACAAACCCGATTGTACCGCCGCAACCGATGGGCACGGGGTCCCGGTCGTAACCCTCTCGTAAGGCCGACAAAGCCGCCTCGAACGCCGGGCCGCTCGGATCGATCATCCACCAATCCACGGAGGGTCCGTAGGGCGTGACATGAACCTCGCAGCCCCAAGGCGGGTCCTGGGTGAGGAAGGCGGTCAGATCGGCCAGAACTTTCTCCGGTTTCTGATCGGGGACGATGCGGCAGCTCACGATCGCCGAGGCCCGCGGCAGGACCTGATTGGAAGCCCCTTTGAGGGAGCTGGCTTCCTGGGCGATCACCGTGATGGCGGGGCGCCGCCAGGTTTGCGCGTAAAAGCTGTACCCTTCCTCCATCGCAAAGCGAACGGTGGGGACCATGCCGATTTCCTGCCGCAGTTTCTGAGCATCGAAGGGCAGGCGGTGGAACGCGGCCCGTTCCCGCTCGGTCAAGGGGCGGACATCGTCGTAAAAATGCGGGATCGGCAGAGGGCCGTTATCCCAATAGAGCCGTCCGAGGATGTGGTTGAGAGCAATCGCGGCATCGGGAATGCCTCCGCCGCTGGTGCCGCTGTGGATGGGGGTGCGGGCCGTCACCACATCGACGCGGACCATCACGATCCCCCGCAGGGAATAGGTGATGCTGGGGACGCCTACTTCGATGTTCTCCGTGTCGCAGACGACGATGACGTCGGATTGCAGCTTCTGCTTGTACGTCTCGAAAAACTTCATCAAGTTCTTCGAGCCGACCTCTTCCTCCCCCTCGACGAGCATTTTGATGTTGACGGGCAAAGCGTTCCCTGTCTTGCGATAGGCAGCCACTGCGCCGAGAAAAGCGGCAATAGCTCCCTTGTCATCGGCGGAGCCGCGCCCAAAGAGTCGGCCATCCCGCCGCGTCAGCTTCCAGGGGTCCGTCTTCCATTGTTCCACATAATTGATGGGCTGAACGTCGTGGTGGGCATAGAGGAACACCGTGGGCTTGCCATTGGCTTCCAGCCACTCCCCATAGGCGTAAGGATTGGAACCACCGATGCGGAGGATGTCCACATTGTGCAGGCCGGCTTGGCGCATCTGCTCGCAGGTCAACTGCGCCGTGCGTTCGATCTCGGCCTGGTGTTCCCCATCCGTACTGATACTCTGAATGGCCACGAGTTCCGCCAGGTTTCGCACAATCTCTTCGTGGTTCTTTTGCAGCCAGTTCAACGCGGTTTCCAGCATAGGGCAGCACCTCCTCTTCTGTCCGGCTTTCGGGGACGGCTGCGTTTGGCGTCAGCTCCCCCATTCTAGGATACCGTCTGGCTCGTTCACCTTTATCGCGGGTATCGCGGGAGCCTCCCGTCACTCTCTGAGCACATTCTAGCGGATTCTTCTCCGTGAGGCGGTAAGGAAGGCGGTTCGGAATGGTCGAGGGCGGGCCGCTTTCACCGGGGCCGATGGCTGTGTGCTTATGAGACCCGCGGAGTTCCTCCGGGGATTTGTGATTCCTAACTTCCCGCGTGTGTGTTGGTGATTCCTTGCTGGATGTCGGTGAAGGAACGGTCGGGGCGGTACAACTATCGTTCCTTTCGGGATTGCGCATTTTACTGCAAGGCTCTTTTACTAGCAGGTGGGGGCAATTTTACGGGGTGAGTCCTGTCTTACGTGATTTGTCGTTTTTGAGGGGGGAGGTGGGAAAAAATTGGGGAGAAAGTGCCAAAAAAAGTGATGGGATGCTTGACTTGCGGGAAGCGGGTCGTTATAGGCCGGTGCTTGATTGGAGGAACCGACGCGGCAGCGTCTCGCCAGCGGATGGATTGAGGGAGATCGGCCAGCGTATCCAGCAGGGGGTGGCCGAGGTCCGCCGGAGGGGACGCCTCACGATCGAGACATCGGGGGATGACGGTCGTGAGAGATCGCGGTCCACAGATCACCCGGCAAAGGGGAAGGAGGCCATGGTGAGTAGGGCAAGGACGTGGAGCGGGCGTGGCTATGCCGTCCGCTTGCTGGTGGCGCCGCTGTTGTGTGGCTTGTCAGCCGCAACGCTCGAAGCGCAAGGACTGGGAACCAAGGGCGGGGCTGCTCCCAGTGGAGTCACAGCCAAGAGCATGCCGGGTCGGGATGCCCGTGCCTTGTTGCGGGAAGGGCGGCGGGCCTTGGAAGCGGGACAGTTCGATCGTGCCCAGGACTTGGCCCGTGCCGCTGAAGCCAGCAATCCCAGCGGGCGCTGGGGCTTGTTTGAAGACACTCCCCAAGCACTGCTCAAGGACATCCAGGCCGCCGTGGCCAAGGCCCAGAAAAAGGAGGCCGAACAGCTCCTGCGCCAAGCCAAGGCCCTGCTGGCCCAACCTGCACGCTCGGACCGCGAGAAAGCGGAGCAGCTTGACCGCGCTTTGCAACTCGCCCAACGGGCGGAGCAACTTCACGGCCCCTACTCCATTTGGGATTTCGGCGACCGACCGGACAAGATCATCCGCCAGATTCAAGCGGCCCGCGCCCGGCTCAATGTGCCGCCCATCACTCCTCCCGGCACACCTCACGGCGTGACCACAGCGTCGGCTCGACCCGGACAGCCGCCTGCCGCCCTCCTGCCGGCCCATTCGACGGCAACGGGTTCGGCTCCGAACCGTCCCGCTCCGCCTCCGCCGTCCGCCGCTGCCGACAGCAAAAAGGCTGCCGCTCAACAGCTCCTTGCCGAAGGGAAACGCCTGGCGGACGAAGGACAATTTGCCGCCGCTAAGGCCCGCTTCCTTGAAGCGGATCGCCTCGGAGCCAGTTTCGGACCGCAGGAGTACTCCCCGGCCTACGCCTTGCAGGACCTCAATGCTCGCGGCCAGCGCGCCATCGATCAACTGGTGGCCCAAGCCCGGACCCATCTGAACAAAAACGAAACCTCCGCGGCCGAGACGGCCCTCCAGCGCGCGGCCCAGATCGCCGGTCAGTTGGGATTGCACTCCCGGCCGATTGACGAATTGCGTGCCCAAATACGCGGCGGTACTTCCGCAACTGTTGCTGGAGGAGCGGGGCCGACTCCACCACCGGCCGCTCCTGTGCCGCCCTTGGCTCCCGTTTCACCTGGTGCTCCTGCCGCTCCCCAGTCTCCCGCCGGACTGACCGCCCGGCAACTCCTCGATCAGGCCGCCCAGGAGTTCGCCGCGGGACGGCTCGACATCGCCGAACAACTCGCCCTCAAGGCCCATAATCATCCCGATGGCGGTTTGCACAACGAAGCCCGCGCCTTGCTCAATTCCATCGACGCGGAACGCCTGGCCCAGAAAAAGGTCAATGCCCTGCGTTCCCTGGAAGCCGCTGAAACGGCGACGCAGCAACGCGACTACAATCAGGCCCTCGGCGTGCTCCTGCTCATTGATCCGAATCACTTACCGGCGGACAAAAAGGCCCGACGCGAAGAATTGCTCACTCTCTGCCGCAACGAACTGGAAAAGAGCGGTACTTCCGGGGCGGCCCACAGCACCCCATCGCCTTCTTCACCGGTTCCCTCCGACCCGGCACAACCCAAAAATCCCGAATCGGTGGCCACCCAAACCGAAGCCCTGCGGCAGGTCCAATTCCAAAAGCTCCGCAGTGAAGGGCTGAAGGTCCAAGCGGAAGCCACCAAGGCGTTTGGCAACGGGGAAACCGACCTGGCGATCCAGATGCTTCAGGACTACATCCAAAAAGTTCGGGCTTCTGACCTGGATGCGTCGAGCATCGCTCTGTTGCTCCGGCCCATTGAGAGCCGCCTGGACACCTTCCGGGTCATGAAAGGCCAGACGGATGCCATCGCCCGGCAGCAGCGGGAGAACCGCGAGGCCCGCGAGTTGATCGCCGGACGAGCCGCTGCCGAAGAGCAACGCAAAGCCGAGATCACGCAACTGGTCCGCCGTTATCACGAGCTGGTCAAGCGGGCCGACTTCAGCGAAGCGGAAAAAGTCGCCTTGCAGGCCAAGCAGTTGGACCCCGACAATCCCGCCCTGGCCCAGCTTGTGTACATGGCCAAGATGAGCAAACGCGTCCGCGAAGCGGAAAAACTCAAAAGCGACAAGGAGCAGTTTGTGCTGGACGCCCTCAACAAGGCGGAGCAACCGGGGCCGTTCGTCGATGTGGACAATCCCGTCGCCGTCAAACTCGAAGCCTACCGTCGCGCGCGCAACCGCGGCTCCCTCGACGACGCCTACCTCAAGACCCGCTCCGAGGCGGAATACGACATCGAATTGAAGCTCAACAAACCGATCGAGATCGAATTCACCCAGACGCCAATCAACCAGGCGATCGAAAACCTCAAGACCCTCATCGGAGTGCCGATCCTGCTCGACGAAGCTGCTCTGGAGGCGGAGGGTCTCAGTCCGGTCAAGCCAGTGACGGTCAAACCCGGTTACCCGGTCGCCGCCAAGCACCTGCTCAGCTTCACCCTGGAGCAAGCGGGACTGAGCTACGTCATCGAAAACGACATGGTCAAAGTGACGACCACGCGCAAGGCCAAGGGACGGCTTTACACCAAAGTCTTCGCCGTGGCGGACCTGGTGACTCCCATCCCCAACTTCGCCATGCCGGACTACGCCAACGTGGACAAGATGTTCGCCAATAGCGCGGCCAAAGCCCAGATCGGTTCCAGCGGCTTGCCGACGCCGCTGAATCCTCCCGGCGGTCTGGGAGGCGGTCTGCCGGCGTCGATGACGGCGGGCTTGCAGCCGGGCATCCACGGCGGCGTACCCCTCAGTCAAGCGGGACGGCTGGAGAGCCAATGGCAATCCGGCGGGCCGGTCAGCGCCTCGGCTCCTGTGACCACGGAGCAGAACAGCCGCCATGAGCAACTCATCCAGCTCATCACCAGCTTGATCAAACCCCACACCTGGGATGGCATGGGCGGTGCCGGACGCATCCAGTACTACGACGTTAGCAGCGCCCTGGTGGTCAATCAAACCGCCGACGTCATCCGGGAAGTCGAGGACCTGCTCGAAGCCTTGCGCCGGCTCCAGGACCTGGCCCTGGCCGTCGAAGTCCGTATCGTCTCGGTCTCGGAAAGCTGGTTCGAGCGAATGGGTCTGGACTTCTCGATGAACATCAAGACCCACACGACGCAGTTCGAGCCGCAATTGACCGCCGTCGATCCCAACACGGGCTTTTCGGGTGTCTTCCGCCCTGTCCCCTTCATCAACGACATCAACGCGCGGGGTGTGACGGTCGGCTTGACGCCCGCCGGCACCTTCACTCCAGACCTGGACGTGCCCATCCGCCCGCGGAACTTCCAAATGGCCATCCCGCCCTTTGGCGGTTATCCGAACATGCCCGGCAACAACGGCGGCATCGCGTTGGGACTGGCCTTCCTCAACGACATCCAGGTGTATATGTTCATGGAGGCTGCCCAAGGCGACCGGCGCGTCAACGTCATGCAAGCGCCGAAACTGACCCTCTTCAACGGCCAGACGGCGACCCTGACAGTCTCCAACCTCCAGTTCTTCGTGACCAACGTCCAGGTGATCTCGGTCAACGGCCAACTGGTCTTCGTGCCGCAGAACGTACCCTTCCCCGGACCCGGCGACTTCAACCAAGGGGGTATCGTCTCGAT
>ENA-ORXB01001714-ORXB01001714.1-sediment-metagenome-genome-assembly--contig:-NODE-1714-length-23218-cov-3.873039_pt1 | contig 23218 bp, 25 predicted proteins | sample MGYA00237863_ERZ511475 | MGnify/ENA primary metagenome ERZ511475 (study PRJEB26305, sample SAMN06343858) | sediment metagenome | isolation source: hot spring sediment | place: Canada: British Columbia... | reverse complement strand
CCAATCCGGTCCCTCGAACCGCGAGCACCTCGTGTCCCGCCGCCTCGATCACGCGGCGCGCCTCTTCCGCGCGCCTGATCTGCACCGACAGCGTGCCGTCGTGAAGGATGTCTTCTCTCGTCGCGGCGGCCAGCACCCTCCCCGCCTTCAGGAAGACGAACACGTCTGCAAGAGCCTCGACCTCTGGAAGGTTGTGCGTCGAGATCAGGACCGCGGCTCCCTCCGCCACGTGTTGCCGCAACGTCTCTCGGACCTCGTGCTGAACGAGCGGGTCCAAGCCCGTCATGGGCTCATCCAGCAGGAGCACGCGTGATCCGGTGAGCAGTGCGAGCGCCAAGCCCAACCGTTGGCGCATGCCGTGACTCAACGTTCCGGCCTTGCGAGCCCCGAGCCCCCGCAGGCCAAGCAACGCCATCACGTCGTCGGGCCGGCCGGCAGGGGCTCCGGACATCGCCGCGAAGTAGCGAAGGTTCCCGGCGACGCTCAGGTACGGGTAGAAGCCTGGAGCCTCGACGATCGCCCCTACCGGCGGGCGGTCCTCGCGGACGCTTCGTCCGTCGATCGTTGCCTCCCCCTCGAACCTGCCTACGAGGCCCGACAGGATCCGGAAGATCGTGGTCTTCCCGGCACCGTTCGGTCCGACGAGCCCCAGGCATCGCCCGAACGGCACCGAGAAGCTCACGCGATCCAGGGCCGTGACCCTGCGGTAGCGCTTGGTTACCTGCACGAGCGCGATGGCCAGCGCGTCTTCCGCCTTCGGGGTCGCCACAGCTCAAGCCTCCTCCGGAGCGATAGGTCGAGGCGTATGCCCTCAGCACCCGGCGTAGAAGGGCTGCACACCGTCCGCTTCGTCGATCGATCTTTCCGGACTGCCGTGGCTATCGTTCCTGAAGGCGCCGATGAACTTGTATCGACGACATCTCGTCGCGGTGAAGGAGAGCGTGGCGGTCTTGGCGTACGTACCCGTGTTGGTAGCCGTCTTCACTCCGTGCGTGTCCCAGAAGAGCCCGTGGTCATCCAACCACTCGATCTTCGCGAAGAAGGTGTGCGTATGGCTCCAGGATGCCCGGGAATAGCTGCTGTACGTCTCGGCGCTGTGAGACACCGCTGCCACGGTACCGGTGAGGTGCCAGGCGTCCCAGGTGACGGACACCTGAGGTACGTGCGGTGTGTGGGCAAGCGCGATCCCATACATGGCGCTCGCGAACGTCGCGGCCACGACCGTGAGGACGGTAGCCTGTTTCACCCGCGATCCCATATCCCCCACCTCCTCCAGGGCGGCGAACGTGCCCTGCACCTGCGCGGGCGAAAGGCGACTCGGCTCGGTGACCACTGTCCGGTCGGGTTACGCGTGGAGGCTACTCTCTCTCTCTCGCCTGTCAAGCGGAGATCGCAGCCCCGAGCCGGCCTTACCGCACGAACGCGGGGCGGAGGTCGAGCGCGAGCTCGCGCTCGAGCGCGTCGGCGACCCGCAGGAGGAGGTCCTCGCGGAGCACCGGCGCGGTGAGCTGGAGGCCGATCGGCAGGCCCTGCTCGTCCAGGCCGACCGGGACCGAGATCGCCGGCACCCCGGCGAGGTTCGCGGGGATCGTGAAGACGTCCGAGAGGTACATCGCGAGGGGGTCGTCCACCTTCTCGCCGAGGCGGAACGCGGTGGTCGGCGAGGTCGGCGAAACCAGCACGTCGTAGCGCTCGAAGGCCGCGTCGTAGTCGCGGATGATGAGCGTACGGACCTTCTGCGCCTGCCCGTAGTAGGCCTCGTAGTACCCGGCCGAGAGGGCGTACGTGCCGAGCATGATGCGCCGCTTGACCTCGGGGCCGAAGCCCGCGCCGCGCGTGCGCGCCATCATCTCGACCGAGTCGCGGCCGGGGACCCGCAGGCCGTAGCGGACGCCGTCGTACCGCGCGAGGTTCGAGGAAGCCTCCGAGGGCGCGATGAGGTAGTAGGCGGACAGCGCGTAGTCGGTGTGCGGCAGCGAGACCTCGCCGACGTCGGCACCGAGGTCCGCGAGGCGGTCCACCGCGGCGCGCACGCTCGCGGCCACGGCCGGCTGCACGCCCTCGCCGAAGGCCTCGGTGATGACCCCCACCCGCAGCCGCCGCACGTCCCCGGTGAGCGCCGCGAGGTAGTCGGGCACGGGCTCGGCGAGGCTCGTCGCGTCCGTCGGGTCGTGCCCGGCGATCGCCTGCAGCAGCAGCGCCGCGTCGCGCACGCTCCGGGTGAACGTGCCGACGGTATCCAGGGACGAGGCGAAGGCGATGAGGCCGTAGCGGCTGATGAGCCCGTACGTGGGCTTCAGCCCCACGACCCCGCACAGCGCGGCCGGCTGGCGCACCGAGCCGCCCGTGTCCGTCCCGAGCGCCCACACGGCCTCGCCGGCCGCGACCGCCGCGGCCGAGCCGCCGCTCGAGCCCCCCGGCACCCGCTCGAGGTCCCAGGGGTTCCGCACCGGCCCGAAGGCCGAGTTCTCGTTGGAGGAGCCCATCGCGAACTCGTCGCAGTTGGTCTTGCCGAGCAGGACCGAGCCGGCCTCGGCCAGGCGCGTCCACGGCGTGCAGTCGAAGGGCGGCACGTAGGTCTCGAGGATGCGCGAGCCGCAGGTCGTGCGGATCCCGCGCGTGGACAGCACGTCCTTCAGCGCGAGCGGGATCCCCGCGACGGCCGGCGCGCCTCCGGCGCGGATCCGCTCGTCGGCGCGCGCGGCCTGCTCGAGCGCGAGCTCGTCGGTCCGCGTGAGGTAGGCGTTCAGGCGCCCCTCGAGCGCGTCCATCCGCGAAAGGCACGAGCGCGTGAGCTCCACGCTCGAGAGCTCGCCCGCGCGCAGGAGCTCGCCGAGCTCGCTCGCCGTGCGGTCGCAGGGCTCGGTCACTCGACCTCCACGATCCGCGGGACCTTGAAGCGGTCCTCGGCCACCTCCGGGGCGTTCGCGAGGACCTCCTCGACCGGCAGCGAGGGACGGGGCTCGTCCGGCCGGAGCACGTTCGCCCGCGGGATCGCCCAGGCCGTCGGCGGCACCTCCGCGGTCGCCACCTCGCCCACCTTGGCGGCGTGCTCGAGGATCATCCCGAGCTGGGCCGCCAGACGCTCCTTCTCCTCGGGGGTGAGCTCGAGCCGCGCGAGGCGCGCGACGTGCTCGATGTCGATGTCGACCGGCATACGCGTCCGAGTCTACCGACGGTAGACCTCACGCCGGTGCCGCACCCGGACCACCAGCACGTGTCGGGACCGGTCGTCCACCCGGAACACGATGCGGTAGTCCCCGACCCGCTTGCGGTAGGCGTCCTCGACCGCCAGCTTCTCGCCCTGCAGCCGGGGATCCTCCGAGAGGGCGAGGATCGCCTCCCCCAGCCGAGCCCGGACCTCGGGAGGCAGCCGTCTCAGGTCGCGCTGCGCCGCCGGCGTAGCGAGGACCTCGTAGGTCACTCGGCGAGCAGGTCCGTGACGCGCACGGCGCCTTCCTCGGTGGCCTGCAGCGCCTCGAGCGAGTCCTCGAGGTACTCCAGGCGCTCCAGCAGCTCGTTGTAGCGGTCCAGGTCCATCAACACGGCCCTCCCCTCTCCCCGCTGCGTGACGATGATGGCACCCGCCTCCGACAGCTCCTCGAGGATGGCCGCGATCTCGTCCCTGAGCCGACGAACGCCCACGATCCTGACTGCCACGCAGCTACGGTACCACGAACGGTACCGTAGAGGCACCCGTTCAGTTCCGCTTGCCCCCCTCAGGCGAGGAGGCGGCTCGCGAGCTCAGGGGTGAGGCCCATGAGGCGCTGCTCGCCCAGGCGGCGGAGGAGCTCCGCCCAGCCGGGGTCGGCGGGCAGGGCGACGGCGAGCGCCGCCCGGGCCTCGTCCAGCCGGTCGGCGAGCGCGAGCGAGACCGCCGTCCAGAAGGCGATCTCGGGGTTGTCCGGCACGAGCGCCATGGCGGCCCGCCGCTCGGCGAAGGCGCCCTCCAGGTCCCCGGCGAGCTCGAGCTCCTCGGCCCGCTCGAGCCGCTCGTAGGCGCGGTGGAGCGTGAGCAGACGGCGCAGCTCGGGCAGGGGGTCGGGGTGGTCGTCCACCCGCAGGTCCACGAGCACGTCCTCCCACGGGCGGTCGGTGGCCTCGGCCCGCACGACGAGCAGCCGGGCCGCCTGCCGGCCGCGGATGTCCCCACCCTCCGCCTCGGCGGCCTCGAGCGCGAGCAGCAGCCGGTCGGCGAGGGGCCCGCTCGAGCCGGCGAACGCGTCGGCCATCGCGTCCCAGACCGTCGGGCGCCGCATCATGTTGGCCTGGCAGGAGAAACCCTCCCCCGTCCGGTGCCCGGCCTCGCGGATGCACGAGGCGCCCGTGTGGACGGCGACCCCGCCGCGGCGGTCCACCATCGCGACCTGCCGGTGCTCGCGCTCGGGGTCGGCCTCCAGGCGTGCGGCGAGCGCCTCGGCCGCCGTGGCCCCGCCGGCCATGAGGTCAAGGCCGAGCGGGCCGTGCTCGACGAGCGCCATGGCCTGCGTCGCCACGGCCCCGACCCCCGCGCGGGCCCAGCAGACGATGCCGGCCGCGAACCAGTGCGACTGGACCGCGACCCCGAGCTCCCCGGTGTCCGGGTCCCGCGCGACGATCGAGTAGGTCACAGCGTCATCTCCGGAGGATGCGGCACGTGCGCCCGCATCGCGGCCGCGCGCACCGTGTTGTGCAGGAGCCAGATGTCCGTCATCGGCCCCACCCCACCCGGGACCGGCGAGATCGCCTCGGCGCGCGCCGCGACGCTCTCGAACTCGAGGTCGCCGACGAGGTGCACCCTCCCGGTGGCCTCGTCGCGGACGGGGTTGATGCCGACGTCGATCGCGATCACGCCCTCGCGCACCATGTCCCCGGTGATGAGCCCCCGCCGCCCGACGGCCACGATGAGGATGTCGGCGATCCGCGTGAAGTCGGCGAGGCGGCCGGCCTGGTCGGTGTAGTGGTGCGCCGAGATCACCGTGGCGTTGCGCTGCAGCCCGAGCCACACCGCCGGCTTGCCGACGTTGTTCGAGCGCCCGACGAGCACGAGGTTCGCGCCGTCGTAGGCCGTGGCCGGGTCCCGACCGACCGAGCGCAGGTACGTGTCGAGCATGTGGAAGCACGCCGCCGGGGTCGAGGGGATGAACCGCGGCCGCCCCTGCGCGAGCAGCCCCGCGTTCACCGGCGTCACGGCCTCGATGTCCTTGCCGGGCGCGAGGATCCGGTACAGCTCGACCTCGGGGACCTGGGGCGGGAGCGGGCGCAGCACGAGGATGCCGGTGATGCGCGGGTCGGCGTTCAGCTTCCCGACCGTGGCGAGCGCCTCGGCGAGCTCGACGTCGGCCGGCAGGTGCTCGCACACGTAGGCGCAGTCGAGCTCCTCGGCCAGGCGCCGCACGCGCCGCTCGTAGGCCATCGCGGGGTAGTCCTCCCCGACGAGCACGGTCGCGAGGCCCGGTCGGACGCCGGCCGAGCGGAGCTCGCGCACCTCCTCGGCCAGGCGCTCGTGGAGCTCCCGCGCCATCGCGTTGCCGTCGATCGTCCTCGCCGCCATCTCCCCCACCGAACCCGAGCCTCGCGCAAGCCTACCGCCGCCCGATGCGGCGCAGGAACTCCTCCTCGTCGATCACCTCGACGCCGAGCTCGAGCGCCTTCGCGAGCTTGGAGCCGGGGTTCTCGCCGGCCACGACGAAGTCGGTCTTCCGCGAGACGCTCGAGGCCACCCGCGCCCCGGCCTCCTGCGCGAGGCGCGTGGCCTCCTCGCGGGAGAGGCTCGGCAGCGTGCCCGTGAGCACGACGGTCTTGCCGGCGAGCGGCCCTTCCTCGACGGGCCCGGCCGGGGCCTCCTCGGCCATCCGCACACCCGCGGCGCGGAGCTTCTCGAGGAGCGCGAGGTTGGCCGGATCGTGGAACCACTCGTACACGCTCCGGGCGATCGCGGGACCGATCTCCGGGACGGCGTCGATCTCCTCGACCGAGGCGCGCGCGAGCGCGTCGATCGAGCCGAAGGCCCGCGCGAGGACCTGCGCGACGTGCTCGCCGACGTGGCGGATGTTGAGCCCGACGAGCAGCCGCCACAGCGGACGGTCCTTGGAGCGCTCGATCGCCTCCAGCAGGTTCGCGACCGACTTCTCGGCGAAGCCCTCGAGGCCGGCGAGGTCCTCTGCCGTGAGGCGGTAGATGTCGCCGGGGTCCTTCACGAGGCCGCGCTCGAGCAGCTGGAGGACCGTCATGTACCCGAGGCCCTCGATGTCCATCGCCCCGCGCGAGGCGAAGGAGAACAGCCACTCCACGTTCCGGCTCGGGCAGGCGGTGTTCGGGCACCGCCAGTCCGCCTCGCCCTCGGGCCGCACGAGCCGGGTGCCGCACGAGGGACAGGTCTCCGGGAACCGCCAGGGCTTCGCGCCCTTCGGGCGCTTGGAGAGGACCGGGCCCACGATCTCGGGGATCACGTCTCCCGCCCGACGCACGATCACGGTGTCGCCCTCGCGGACGTCCTTGCGGCGGACCTCGTCCTCGTTGTGGAGCGTCGCGTAGGTGACCGTGACCCCGCCCACGACCACCGGCTCGAGCACGGCGAAGGGGGTGACCTTGCCGGTCCGGCCGGTGTGGACGTCGATCCGCCGCAGCAGCGTCGTGCGCTCCTCCGGCGGGAACTTGTACGCGATGGCCCAGCGCGGCGCGTGGCTCGTCGCGCCGAGCTCCCGCTGCTGGGCGATGCTGTCGACCTTCACCACGACCCCGTCGATCTCCCAGTCCACGTCGTGGCGGTGCTCCTGCCAGTAGCCGACGTAGTCCAGGACGCCGTCGAGGTCCGGGCGGGTCTCGCTCGTCGGCGGCACCGGGAGCCCGGCCTCGCGGCACCAGGCGAGGAACCCCGAGTGCGAGGCGAACTCGATGCCCTCGGCGTAGCCGAAGGAGTGGACCCACAGCGCGAGCGGCCGGGAGGCCGTCACCTTCGGGTCCTTCTGCCGCAGCGACCCGGCCGCCGCGTTGCGCGGGTTCGCGAACGGACGCCCGCCCGCCGCGGTCAGCTCCTCGTTCAGCTCCTCGAAGGCGCGCACCGGCAGGTAGATCTCGCCGCGGACCTCGAGCACGGCCGGCGGGTCCTTCACGAGCAGCCGGGGCGGCACCGTGCGGACGGTGCGCACGTTGGCGGTGATGTCCTCGCCGACCCGCCCGTCCCCGCGCGTCGCCCCCCGCACGAGGCGCCCGTGCTCGTAGGTGAGCGCGACCGCCACGCCGTCGATCTTCAGCTCGCACGCGTAGGTCACGGGCTCGCCGAGCGCCTTCTCCACGCGCGTGGCCCAGGCCTTCAGCTCCTCCGGCGAGAAGGCGTTGTCGAGCGAGAGCATGGGGGCGCGGTGCTCGACCGGCGCGAACAGGTCCGCCGGCGTGACGCCCACGCGCTGGGTCGGCGAGTCGGGCGTGACGAGCTCGGGGTAGCGCTCCTCGAGCTCGCGCAGCTCGCGGACGAGCTCGTCGTACTCGGCGTCGGAGATCTCGGGGTCGTCGAGGACGTAGTAGCGGTAGGCGTGGTAGTTGATCTGGTCCCGGAGCTCCTCGACCCGGAGCTTCGCGGCGGCCCGCTCGCGGTCCTCGGTCCTCACGCCGCCACCTCCACCCCGCCGGCGAGACCGATCCGTCCCTCGCGCACGAGCACGCCGCCCCGCACCCCCGGCACCTTCCGCAGGTAGGCGAGGGCGAGCCGGAACCCGTCCTGCTTCGGCAGGATCGCCCGGACCCCCGCCGCGGCCGCGGCCGCGAGCATGCTGGACTCGGCGAGCACCGCGAGCCCGTCGGCCGGCGCGGCCTGCGCCCCCGAGGCCGTCGCGACGCCGAGCCCACCACGCTCGGGCGGCACCACGATCGCGACCCCTCCCGGTCCCTCCTCGGTGCGGATCGTGAGCTTCTGCCGCTTGCGGGCGAGGATGAACAGGTCGCCGCCGCAGCTCACCGTCACCTCGTCGAGGTCGCGGGCGAGGAACCGGCCGACGTGGTCGGTGAGCGCCCCGCGGAACGAGTACATCGGCCCCACGCCGGCGCGCGCGGCCGCGGCCGCCATCTCCCGGACGATCGCCGGCGCGTCGACCTCGACCTCGACCGGCCGCTTGCTCGTCGTGAGCGCCGGGTTGCGCAGGGCGTAGGCGTGGAGCTGCTCCCAGAACGACAGGGCCGCCGCCCGGGTCTCCTCCCCCAGGTCGGCGGCGGCCGTCACGTGCAGGACCATGTCCTGGACCTGGATGTCGAACGTGCGCGGCCTGCGCCGGAACAGCTTCACCGAGGCCGATGATAGCCGGGCGCGCCGACGGCCCCCCCGGCTCCGCTCAGCGGAGGGCCTGCAGGATACGGCCCCCGCCGAGGAGCTCCTCGCCGCGGTAGACGACGACGCTCTGGCCGGGGGCGACCCCGCGCTGGGGCGAGCCGAACTCGACCCGCATCCGCTCGCCCTCGGCCTGCACGACGGCGGGGACGTCCTCGCTGCGGTAGCGGATCCGGACCTCGGCCTCGAAGGGGCCCTCGCTCGGCGGCTCGCCCGCCACCCACGAGACGCGATCGGCCACGAGCCCCCGGCGCGCGAGGAGCTCGCCCGGCCCGACCACGACCCGGGCGGCCGCCGGGTCGACCTCGAGCACGTACATCGGCCGCCGGCCCGAGATCCCGAGCCCCCGCCGCTGCCCGACGGTGAAGGCCGCCGCACCGCGGTGGCGCCCGAGCACCCTGCCCTCGGGGTCGACGATCTCGCCCTCGCGGAGGAGCTCGGGGGCGACCTGCCGCAGGAAGGCGCCGGCGTCGCCGCTCGGGGCGAAGCAGAGCTCCTGCGAGTCGGGCTTGCCCGCGACCGGGAGCCCGAAGCGCTCGGCGAGCGCGCGCGTCTCGGACTTCCGCAGGCCGCCCACGGGGAACCGGGCGCGCGCGAGCTGGGCCTGACCGAGCATGTGGAGCATGTAGGACTGGTCCTTGGCGGGGTCCGCCCCCCGCAGCAGGCGGATGCGACCGTCCGGGTCCCGCTCGGTCCGCACGTAGTGCCCGGTCGCGACGAGGTCCGCGCCGAGCTCGTCGGCCAGGCGCAGGAACGCGCCGAACTTGATCTCGGCGTTGCACCGCGCGCACGGGTTGGGGGTACGTCCCGCGGCGTGCTCGGTCACGAAGTCGTCGATCACGTGCTCGTCGAACTCCAGGGTCATGTCCACCACGCGGAAGTCGAACCCCACCAACCGCGCGACGGCCTCGGCGTCGGCCCGGGCGGCCGGCCCGCAGCAGCCGTGGTCGAGGCCGTCCAGGTGCGCGAGCCGCAGGTGGCAGCCCAGCACCTCGTAGCCCTGCTCGTGCAGCAGGCACGCGGCGACCGAGGAGTCCACGCCCCCCGACATCGCGACGAGCACCGAAGCGGCCATACCCCGATGCTACGGCCCGGCGGGCCGGGCGGTCAGGGCGCGGCCGGACTTTCCGGCCGCAGGATCCAGAGCCCGCTGAGCATGTCGCTCGCGAAGACCAGCCCGTCGCTCGGCCGCACGAAGACCCCCCAGACGAGGGGGATCCCATCGGGGAAGAGGGGCGTCGGAGAGGGGGCGCCCTGCGGAACGAAGCGGCCGACGAGGAGCGGTGGGGACGGCGGCGTCCCGGCGAGCGGCGTGAGATCCAGCGCCACGACCCCGTTCGTGTACCAGGACGAGTACGCGCGGTCGCCGTTCACCTCGGTGTTGTGGATGCTGAAGCAACCGGTCGACCCGGATAGGCTCAGGCACCCGGTCCCGAGTCGATGGACGTGCGGAAGGTCGTCGTACCGGCTGACCTGTACGCCAGTGGCAGCGTCGAAGACGCGGAGGAACCCCCACGATGGCCTCGGAGCGATGAGCCGGACGCGCCCGACCTCCACCATGGCGCGCGCAGTGTCGTGGTGAACGAACACCACCGGCACCTCCACGTCGGTCCCCCGCCACTCCTGGGGGCTCATCGTGCGCGAGATCACGTCGTGAACGACGGCGACCGCCCCCAGCCGCTCGGCGATGCGATCCTGTCTGCGCTGTCCGCATGAGGGGGCAGGTAGGGGCGGGTCATCGAAGAGCGTGAGGTACGTCCGCACGACGGCGATCGCGCCGACCACGTCGCGGGCGCCGTAGTCCTCCACCGAGCACCCCTCGCTCCGAGGGCGCACCACCCGCGCCGCGACCCGATGGTTCGGCGCGAGGTAGAGAGCCGGCGCAGACCTCGACTCGGCCCCGAAAGCCGTGGGGTGCCCGCGGATGCGGATCCTCGGCGGGCTCCGCGGATCCCAGTCCTCGTCGTTCTGCAGCAGCAGCTCACGTCCGCCCGCCGAGTAGGGGACCACCGAGTGCGCGTCCCCGTCGGCGCGGGCCGGGTAGACGGTGCGGACCACCTCCGTGGGGTGCGCGACGTCCGTGAGGTCGAGCGTCACCACACCCAGGTCCCAGTAGGAGACGTACGCGAGTCGACCGTCCTCGGCGAACCGAGCGCTGTGGGCGAACGTCGCTGCGAACGAGCCCATCCCGGAGAAGGGGCCCGGGGACAGCCCCTGCTCGCCGGCCCCCCAATCCGCCACCTCGACAGGCCTGACCGGGTCGCTGACGTCCACGATCCGCACGTCGCCCGCACCGCTCGGATCGAACCACTCGCTCCAGGGCGTCGTGGCGATGACGTACGCTCGCCTGCCCCGATCGATCAGGTCGAGCTCGTGGACCCCGCCGCCGCCGGTGGTCAGACCGAGGTGCGCGAGATGCACCGGGTCGCTCGGGTCGGTGACGTCCCACAGATCCACCCCGAAGGTGTCGTCATCGAGCTCGGAGCTCGTGTAGTCGCAGCGCTGGATGCCGGTGGCGAGGAGGTCTCCCGTGAACCATGGCGTCGACACGGTGCGGACGACGACGTCCTCCGCGCTCGTCCCGGGGATCGCCGCGACCCTGCCGACCAACGCTGGGTGCGACGGGTCGGAGACATCGATCACCTTCACACCCAGCCCATCGCAAGGGTCGGCCCACGTCCCGACGTAGGCATGATCGTCGTGCACCCAGACGTCGCCGTTGACGTCGGCACCCCCGAGATCGGCGTGTCCGACGACGGAGAACCCCTCGGCCATCGGCTTCGCCGAGACCGACCGGGCGGCGACCCGGCTCGCCTGCCCGCGCAGGCGCTCCACCCAGTGCTCGGATGCCGCGCGGTAGCGCAGGACGTACAGGGGCCGGCGCCGAGGAGCCGCCCCCACCGCGGGGAGCATCGCCGCGGTGGCGACCAGAGCCACTGTGGTCACCAGCACCGTCGATCTGCGTCCCCACACGACCACCGCTCTCCCTCGTCCCGACAGCGGACACCAGAGCCAAGCACGGCCCGGACCGAGGGTCAAACCGAGCCGCGTCACGGACCCGGGCCGTCGGTATCCTTGCCGCCGACCCGGACGAGAGGCGGAGAACGCATGGACGTGGTGGTGCTCGTGAAGTACGTGCCCGACCCCACGGGCACGCCGAAGCTCGGCGAGGACTTCCTCGTGGTGCGCGAGGGCGAGGGCGGGACGCTCGACCCCGGCGACGAGTACGCGGTGGAGGCCGGCCTCCAGGCCGTCGAGGCCCACGGCGGGGAGGTCACGCTCGTCTCGATGGGCCCCGAGGTCGCGATGAGCGCGATCCGGAAGGGGCTCTCCATGGGCGCGCACCGGGGGGTGCTGATCACCGACCCGGCGCTGCGCGGGGCGGACGTGCTCGCGACCGCGCGGGTGCTCGCGGCCGCGGTGGCCCGGGGCCCCTACGACCTCGTCTTCACCGGCTCGGAGTCCACCGACGGGTACACCGGCACGCTCCCGATGGCGGTCGCCGGGCTCCTCGGTATCCCGGCCCTGACCTTCGCGCGCAAGATCCAGGTCGAGGGCGGCACGGTCCGGATCGAGCGGCAGACCGACCTCGGCTACGACGTGATCGAGGCGCCGGCCCCGGCCCTGGTGAGCGTGACGGCGAGCGCGGCGGAGCCCCGCTACGCGACGCTGAAGGGGATCATGGCCGCGAAGTCCAAGCCGGTGGAGCAGCTGTCCCTCGCCGACCTCGGCCTCGGGCCGGCGGACGTCGCGCCGACCCAGCGCGTGGTCGGCATCACCCCCGCGCCGACGAAGGACCGGGGCGAGATCGTGACGGACGGCGAGGCGGCCGTGGCCCGCATCGTCGACCTCCTCGTCGAGGCGAAGGTGATCTGAGATGGGCGCGATCTTCACCTACGCGGAGCTCGGACCGCAGGGGCCGATGCCCTCGGCCCTCGAGTTGCTCACGAAGGCGCGGGCGCTCTCGGGCGAGGTGGCGGCGGTGGCGCTCGGCCCCGGCGCGAGCGCGGCCGCCCCCGTCCTCGGCACGTACGGCGCCGGCACCGTCTACGCGAGCGACGACCCGATCTTCACCGAGGTGGTCGGCCAGGCGGCCGCCCACACGCTCGCCGCGCTCGCGGCGACCCACCGCCCGAGCCTGATCCTGTTCCCCGCCTCGCAGGAGGGTCGCGACGTCGCCGGGCGGCTCCAGGCGCTCACCGGCTCGACGCTGATGAGCAACGCGACCGACGTGCTCGCGCCGGACCGCGCCGTCACCCAGATCTTCGGCGACACGCAGATCGTGGAGGTCGCGCTCGAGGGCCCCGAGCCGCGCCTGGTGCTCATGCGCTCGAAGGCCGTCGCGGCCGAGCCCTCGGGCGGCGAGGCGACGGTGGTGCCGGTCGAGCCGGTCGTGCCCGAGGGGGCCCTCGCCCGGCGGGTCGAGCGCCACGAGGAGCCGGCGAGCGGCCCCAAGCTCGAGGAGGCCCGCGTCGTCGTCTCCGGCGGCAGGGGTATGCAGGACCCCGCGAACCTCCAGCTGCTCGAGCGCCTCGCCCGGGCGATCGGCGACGCCGCCGTCGGCGCCACGCGCGCGATCGTCGACGCCGGCTGGCTCCCGTACCACTACCAGGTCGGCCAGACCGGCAAGACCGTCAAGCCCGAGGTGTACCTCGCCTTCGGGATCAGCGGCGCGACGCAGCACGTGGTCGGGATGAAGGGATCCAAGCGGATCGTCGCGGTGAACAAGGACCCCGACGCGCCGATCTTCTCGCTCGCGGACCTCGGCGTCGTCGGCGACGCCCTCGCCCTGCTGCCGAAGCTCATCGAGGAGGTCGAACGCCGCAAGGCGGCCGGCTGAGCGGCTGGACGCTCCGCCCCCGGCGCGGCAGGCTGGCGGCGTGCCGATGATCGCCGCGCGCTTCGACGACCTCACGCCCGGCGCCGAGCGCTGCTTCGAGCTCGCCGAGCCGGTCGGCCTGCTCGAGGCCCGGCGCCCCGGCGAGGTCCCCGGGGTGCTCGAGGCCGCCGAGGCCGCCGCCGCCCGGGGGCTGTGGGTCGCGGGGTTCGTGGCCTACGAGGCCGCCCCGGGCCTGGACCCCGCCCTCGCGGTGCGGACCGCAGGCCCCACCGAGCCCTTCGCCGACCTGCCGCTCGCCTGGTTCGCGGTCTTCGCGGAGCGCCGGGACGCCGAGCCGCTCCGACCGCCCGCCGAGAGCGCCGGACGCGCCGAGCTCGCCTGGCGACCGTCCGTGGACCGCGCCACCTACGACGCCGCCGTCGCCCGGATCCGGGAGGCGATCGCGGCCGGCGAGACCTACCAGGTGAACCACACGTTCCGCCTGCGAGCCCGGATCCGCGGGGACGAGCGCGGCCTGTACCGGGATCTCGCGCTCGCCCAGCGCGGCGCCTACGCGGCCTACCTCGCCGCTGGCCGGTACCGCGTGCTCTCCGCCTCGCCCGAGCTCTTCTTCCGGCTCGAGGGCGATCGCATCACGACCCGTCCGATGAAGGGGACGGCCCCGCGCGGGCGCTGGCTCGAGGAGGACGAGGAGATCGCCCGTCGCCTCGTCGCCTCCGCCAAGGACCGGGCCGAGAACGCGATGATCGTGGACCTGCTCCGCAACGACCTCGGGCGGATCTCGGTGCCGGGCGGCGTGGGCTGGGAACAGCTGTTCCGAGCCGAGCGGTACGAGACCGTCTGGCAGCTCACCTCGACCATCGTCGCCGACCTGCGACCCGGCACGGGGCTGCTCGAGGTCTTCCGCGCCCTGTTCCCGAGCGGCTCGGTGACCGGCGCCCCGAAGGTCGCCACGATGCGCCTGATCGCCGAGCTCGAGGACTCCCCCCGCGGGGTCTACTGCGGGGCGGTGGGCTACCTCGCGCCGCCGGGCTCGGGCGAGCCCCGGGCCCGCTTCAACGTCGCGATCCGCACCGCCGTCGTGGACGCGACGAGCGGGCTCGCCGAGTTCGGCATCGGCGGCGGCATCACGTGGGACTCCTCCGCCGAGGGCGAGTACGAGGAGGCGCTCACGAAGGCCCGCGTGCTCGCCGCGCCGAGAACGTCCTTCGCCCTGATCGAGACCCTCCGCTTCAGCCCCGCCGAGGGTTTCGCGGATCTCGCCGAGCACCTCGAGCGTCTCGCGGCCTCCGCCGCCTACTTCGGGTTCCGGTACGACCGGACCGAGGTGCTCCGCGCGCTCGAGGCCGCGGCGCCGAGCGAGCCGGCCAGGGTGCGGCTGCGGCTCGGGCGGGACGGGGCGTGCTCGGTCGAGGTCGGCCCGGCGCCGGCGCCGGCGGCGGGTCCCGTGCGCGTGGCCCTCGACGACGAGCCCATCGACCCCGCGGACGTGTTCTGGTACCACAAGACCACCCGCCGCGAGCCGTACGACCGCCGCCGGCGCCGGCGCCCCGACGTCGACGACGTGATCCTCGTGAACACCCTCGGCGAGGTCACCGAGACCACGATCGCGAACCTCGCGGTCCTCCTCGGCGGGGAGTGGGTGACCCCGCCACGGGAGTCGGGCCTGCTCGCCGGGACCCTCCGGGCCCGCCTGCTCCGCGAGGGGCGCCTGCGCGAGCGTCGGGTCCGGATCGAGGAGCTCCGAGCCGCCCCGAGCCTCGCGCTCGTGAGCTCGGTCCGGGGCTGGCGCGAGGCCGTGCTCGTCCCGTGACGCCGGGAGCCGAGCGGGATCGCGCCGCCCGCTGGAGGTCCGACGAGGGTCCTCGGACGCCGCCGAACCTCAGGGCGAGGAGGGCTCCTCGTCCGGCCAGATGAACGGGCGCGTCCGATCCCGTTCGATCGGGCACGCGCACAGCGGGCAGCGCGGCGGGTCCTCGTAGACGAGGACGGCGCGCTCGCAGTACGGGCAGTCGGCCTCCCGCATGTCGGGCTGGCCGGCGAGGTCGTTCGGCATCGTCCGTGGCCGCGGCTCGGGGGGAGCGGCCTCGAACTCGTTGTCGGCCCGGAGCCTGCGGCCCTTGATGCGGCCCTTGGTCGTAGGGCGGAGGCCCTCCCGAGGGGAGGGCCTCCGAGGCCGATGAGGCTGAGGGGGGCTCAGGTGCTCAGGCGGCCTGCATCTCCTTGCGGCTGCGACGCTTCCCGCGCGAGATGTACGTGTGCACGGGCTCGTGCTGCCAGCAGTACTGCCACTTGTTGTAGATCGAGAGGCGGGTGTTGCACCCCTCGGCCGCGCAGACGCGGCCGGCGCCGTACGTACGGTTGGCGCGCGGGAGCTCCCGCACACGTGCCCCGCGGTACATGGACTCCGAAGCCATGTTCACTCCTTGGGTCCCCACCGCTCCGCCTCCTCGCGGAGCCGTCATCTCTCATTCGAACCGCGCGAGGGCCCGGTTCGTTCCCGCGGGAAGGAAGAACGACGTTTGCAGAGGTTCGAGGGCCGACCCGACGCCCGGACTCAGCCCCGGTCGAGGCGCTCCAGGACGGCATCGGTCGGGCTCGTGAGCTGCACGACCCGGGGCGTGAACCCGAGGTCCTCCCAGAAGGCCATCGCCCCCCGGTTCGGCGCGAAGGTCTTGAGCTCGATCCAGTCGACCCCGCTCTCCTCGGCGAATCGGGCGGCCTCCCGCACCAGCGCCCTCCCGACCCCTCGACCGCGGTATCCGGCCCGGACGACGACGCCCGAGAGCTCGAGGGCCCGCTCGTCGGAGAACCGGGAGGGCTGATGCACCTCGCCGTAGGCCATGCCGACGACCTCGCCCTCGTCGTCCTCCGCGACGAGGACGATCGCATCGGGCGTGCTCATGGCCTGCCGGTACTTCTCGCCGACCTCGTCGTAGAAGCCCGGCCGAGGCGTGAACACGCGCCAGTCCGCCTGCATCCGGTCGAGTTCCTGGAAGAGCGCCACGAGCACCGGCACGTCCTCCGGCGTGGCCCGTCTGACCCGCACGTCTACCTCCCCTCGAAGCTCGGCTCGCGCTTCTCCAGGAACGCGCGCATGCCCTCGGTCTTGTCCCGGGTCTCGAACAGGGCGAGGAACTCGCGCCGCTCGACCGAAAGGCCCGGCGCCAGGTCGGTCGCCGCGAGGAGCGCCGCCTTCGCGGCGGCGAGCGCCCGCGTCGGCCCGTTCGCCCACGACCTCGCCTCCGCGAGCGCCGCCGGATAGACCTCCCCGGGCGGGACGACGTGGTCGACGAGCCCGAGCTGCAGGGCCTCCTCGGCCTCCACGTGCCGCCCCGAGTAGATGAGCTCCCGGGCCCGCCCGAGCCCGACCAGGCGCGGGAGCCGCTGCGTGCCGCCGGCGCCGGGGATGATGCCGAGCCGGATCTCCGGAAGCCCGACCTTCGCGTCGGCCCCCGCGATCCGGAGGTCGCAGGCGAGCGCGAGCTCGAAGCCCCCGCCGAGCGCGTAGCGCGAGATCGCGGCGATCACCGGCTTCGGGACCGCCTCCAGGTCCCGGCACGCCCGCTCGAGCGCGGCGACCTGCGGCTCGACCTCCGCGGGCCCCTGGTCCACCATCTCGGCGATGTCGGCGCCGGCCGCGAAGATCCGCTCCCCGCCCCACACGACGACCGCCCGGACCTCGGGATCGCCCGCGACCGCGGCCGCGGCCCGCTGGAGCTCGAGCGAGACCGCCAGGTTCAGCGCGTTGGCCGGCGGCCGGTCCAACCGGATCGTCGCCACCGGCCCCTCCCGCTCGACGCGCACGAACTCGCCCTGCACGGCCCCTATCTTTCCAGAGCGCGCCGCCGCCGTCGGCGCGGGCCGGAGCGGCCTTGCAACGGGCGGCATGCGCATCTGCGTTGCAGATGCAACGGCCTGCTAGACTGCCGCCATGAGCGAACGAGCGATCCAGGACGTCCTCGAGATCCTGCGGCGGCGCGGCCTGCGCATGACCCCGCAGCGCCGAGCCATCGTCGCCCAGATCATGCGCACCCAGGGTCACATCTCCCCCACGGCGCTCGCACGCAGCGTCCAGGAGGAGATGCCGGGCGTCAACCCGTCCACGATCTACCGGACGCTCGCGCTCCTCGAGGAGGCCGGGGTCCTCGCCCACGCGCACCTGGAGGGCGGCGCCGAGTACCACCGGGTCGAGGAGGCCGGCCACGTGCACCTCTCCTGCTCGCGCTGCGGCGCCGAGGACGACCTCTCGCTCGAGGAGGCCGCGGCGCTCTCCGAGCTCATCGAGCGCCACCGTGGCTTCCTGCCCGACCTCACCCACTTCGCGATCAGCGGCCTGTGCGCCGAGTGCCGCCAGGCCGTGCAGGCGGCGAGTTAGCTCCCGAGGGCCCAGACGCCGTGCGGACCCGCGCCCACCGCGATCGTCCGCACCCTGCGGCGGGTCCCGGTGTCGTAGACGATCAGCCTGCCGCCCGCGTGATCGGCGACGACGGCGCGCTGCCCTCCGGGCAGGATCGTGAGGTGGTGGGGCTCGCCCGGGAACGGGATCCGGTCCACGACCCGGACCGTCCGCGTCCGGATCACGAAGACGGCGCCTGCCCCGTGGTCGGTGACCCAGCAGAACCGGCCGTCCGGCGTGACGTCGAGGTGGTGCGCCTCGACCCCCAACGGGATCGAGCGCACGAGGCGCGCTCGCCTGCCCCGGTACACGTGCAGCGCCCCCTCCCAGTCGGTCACCCACAGGTCCCCGTTCGGCGCGAAGAGGAGGTCGTGGGGCCGCTCCCCGGTGCTCACGTACCGGACCGGCTCCCTGCGGAGGAGGTGCACGACGGCGAGGTCCTCGCTCCCCTCCAGCGTGACCCACGCGCGCCGCTCCTTCGGATCGACCGCGAGGTCGTGCGGATCGGCCTTCAAGGGGATCCTCCGAAGGAACGTCCCGTCGAGCTTCACCAGCTGGACGCGCTCGCTGGCCTGGTTCGCGACCACGACCATGTTGCGCGCGATCTTCACGTCGTGGGGGTGCCCGCCCAGGCGCACGGACGTCCGCTCCCCGCGTCGCACGATCACGATCCGATCCGAGGCCCACAGGGCCGCGACCACCGTCCCGTCCGGCCCGACGACGATGTTGTGGGGGCCGCCCCCGCGGGTGTCGACGCGGCGCAGGACCTCCCCGGAGGCGACGTCGACCTTGGCGAGCTCACCGGCGTCCTCGAGCGCGGTCCAGACGATCCGTCTCGTCCGCCCGGACCCCTCGGCCGTCGCGGGGCCGATCACGAGCGCCGCCGCACAGGCGAGGGCGAGCGCGGCGCGCATCCCCACCTTCATGCAGGAGACGACCGCGCTCGGCGCCGCCGGGTTCCCTCGAGGTTCGAGGCCCGGAGCCGCCTCACCCGGCTTCGAGCGGCCTCACGGCGGTCCGCGCCGGGAAGAACCCGTAAGGCAGCTCGAGGCGGTTCGCCCGCATCAGCCCATCGTTCGAGAGGATGTCCACGGTCGGCCCGTCGGCCACGATGACCCCGCGGTTCATCACGACCGCCCGGGGGCAGAGCTCGAGCGCGTAGGGCAGATCGTGCGTCACCATGAGGATCGTGATGTCCAGGCCCACGAGGATGTCGGCCAGCTCCCGCCGCCCGGCCGGATCCAGGTTCGAGCTCGGCTCGTCGAGGACGAGGATCTCGGGCTCCATCGCGAGCACCGTCGCGACGGCCACCCGGCGCCGCTGCCCGAAGGACAGATGGTGCGGCGCGCGGTCGGCGTGGTCGGCCATGCCGACCGCCTCGAGGGCCGCCCGGACGCGAGCCTCCAGCGCCTCCCCGCGCAGTCCGAGGTTGGCCGGCCCGAAGGCGACATCCTCCCGCACCGTCGGCATGAACAGTTGGTCATCGGGATCCTGGAACACGATGCCGACCCGCCTGCGGATCTCGCGCAGGTGCTCCTTGGCGACGGGAAGGCCCCCGACCACGACGGACCCTCGCTGGGGCTGCAGGATCCCGTTCAGGTGCAGGACGAGCGTGGTCTTGCCGGCCCCGTTCGGACCGAGCAGCGCGACCCGTTCGCCCGGCGCGACCGCGAGGTCCACCCCGCCGAGGGCCACGGTGCCGTCGGGGTAGGCGAACCACAGGTCGCGGACCTCGAGCGCGGGGGTCATCGGCCGACCCCCCAGGCCGCCAGGGCCACGAGACCCGCGACCGCCGGGAGTACGAGCGCCGCCGCCCAGGCCCCGGTGCCGGCGACCGCTCCGTCGATCTGCGGCACGCGTCCCGCGTAGCCGCGGGAGAGCATCGCGAGGTACACGCGCTCACCGCGCTCGTAGGAGCGGATGAACAGGGCGCCGATGGAGGCGCCCAGGGCCCGCGCCTGCCACAACCACCGGGGGTCGTAGCCGCGCGACTCGCGCGCCACCTTCATCCGCCGCATGTCCTCGGCCACGACGTCCACGTAGCGGATCATGAACGAGAGCGTCGAGGTGAGCGCTCGAGGCATCCGCAGGCGCTCGAAGCCCCGCAGGAGCTCCGGCATGGTGGTCGTCGCCGCGACGACGATGCTCGCGGCCAGACCGATCGTCGCCTTCGCGAGGATGTTCCAGGCGCCCCACAGCCCCTCGACCGAGAGCGAGAGCCCGAGCACGTCCACGCGCTCGCCACGGGCCACGAACGGCATCATGAGCGCGAACAGCACGAAGGGGACCTCGAAGAGGAGGCGCTTGGCCACGAACGTCGCGGGCAGGCGGGCGAGCGCCATCACGCCGAGCACGAGCACCGCGTAGACGCCGAACGCCCAGAACGCCTCCCGCGGCGTGGCCACGACCGCGAGGACGAACAGGAGCTGCGCCGCGAGCTTGGCCTCGGGCGCCAGGCGGTGCACCGGCGTGTGCCCGTGCACGTACAGCGCGTGCGCGTGCGGTCCGCTCACGGCCCCGCGGAGGGTCCCGCCCTACGAGCGCGCAAGGTGCGCAGCGCACCGAACAGGATCATCCCGATCCCGAAGGTGATCGCGACGCCGACGACCCCCGACAGGCCGGTCGCGAGACGCTCGTCCTCCACGCCCCTGACCTGGTAGTCGGCGAGCGGGCTCTCCGCGAGCGGGTGGTCCTGCGCGGCGTCCGCGAAGCCCTTCTCGATCGCCACCCGCTCGAGCCCGTCCGGCGAGCTGCTCGCGTACGGGCTCACGAAGAAGGCGAGCCCCAGGGCGACGATGAGCCCGCCTCCGAGGAACAGCGCCAGACCCTTGCGGTCCATGCCTACCTCCCCACCGCCGGGTGCGGCCCACCGTGCGGGAGGGCGGGCAGCAGGTCCCGCGCGCCGTACACGAGGTCGGCGCGGACCGCGAGCACCGCGCTCACCGTGAGGGCCGTGAGCGCCGCCTCCCCGATGCCGATGAGGACGTGGACGCCGACCATCGCGGCGAAGACCGTGCCCGCGGGCACGTCGCCCACCCCGCCGATCGCGTACTCGACCGAGAACGCGGCCGCCGCGAGCACGACCGAGACGAGGGCGGCGACCGCCGAGCTCGCCACGACCGCCCAGCGGCCCTTCGGCAGCACGCGTCGGAGGCCGGCGAACACCGCGTAGCCACCGAGCCCGCCGACGATGGCCATGTTCAGCACGTTCAGGCCGAGGGCCGACAGGCCCCCGTCGGCGAAGAACACCCCCTGGACGAGCAGCACGAGGGTGATGCAGATCGCTCCCGCCCACGGGCCGACGAGTACGGTCGCGAGCACCCCGCCGAGGAGGTGTCCGCTGGTCCCCGCGGCGACGGGGAAGTTCAGCATCTGCGCGGCGAACACGAAGGCTGCCACCAGCCCCGCGAGCGGCGCCTGCCGGTCCTCGAGGCCCGCCGCGGCCCGGCGCAGGGCGATCCCGACGCCCCCCGCGGACGCCACGCCCGCAGCCACCGACGTGCCGGCGTTGATGAAGCCATCCGGGATGTGCATCGGTCCCCCTCAGGCGTAGTCGCCTTGTTGCACACTCCTGCGTTTGCAAGTCTCTGCGTCACCTCGCAGGCTACCCGCCGCCGCAGGATGCGTCAACGGGCAGAACCACCTCGGTCCCGGCGGCGCGGACGAGCTCCTCGAGCGCGCGCGCCGCGGCCGGCCCGTCGCGGCGGGTCCGGTGCTCGCGGACCCGGCGGATCTGCTCGGCCTCGACCTCGGGACCGATCACGAGCGTGGGGACCTCGGGCTCCTCCTCCTCAACGAAGCGCGTGACGCCGACCTTGACGAGCTCGCCCGAGGCGTAGCGCTCCTGCTCCCGCCAGGCCGACTCGGCGATCTGACGCTGGAGCTCGCCCCGCTCGATGCCGGCGAGCACCCCCTCGAGCATCGAGCCGTCCCCCCAGGCCGAGATCCTCGCGAGCTCCTCCTCCGCCAGGGCCTCCAGCCGGTCGGTGAGGGACTCGAGCAGGTAGGAGCCGCCGAGGGGGTCGACGACGTCGGGGACGCCGGTCTCGTACGCGATGATCTGCTGGGTGCGCAGCGCGAGCTTGGCCGCCTCCTCCGTCGGCAGGGCGAGCACCTCGTCGAGGGCGTTCGTGTGCAGGGACTGGGTGCCCCCGAGCACGGCGGCGAGCGCCTCGATCGCCGTGCGCACGATGTTGTTCATCGGCTGCTGCGCGGTGAGCGAGACCCCGGCGGTCTGGGTGTGGAACCGCAGCCGCATCGAGGCCGGGTCCTGCGCCCCGTAGCGCTCGCGCAGCCAGCGGGCCCAGATGCGGCGGGCCGCCCGGTACTTCGCGATCTCCTCGAAGAAGTCGATGTGGGCGTTGAAGAAGAACGAGAGGCTCGGCGCGAAGCGGTCGATCTCGAGCCCGCGGGCGAGACCGAGCTCGACGTAGGCGAACCCGTCGGCGAGCGTGTAGGCGAGCTCCTGGACGGCGGTCGCGCCGGCCTCGCGGATGTGGTAGCCGGAGACGCTGATCGGGTGCCACTTCGGCACGCGCTCGGCGCAGAAGACCATGAGGTCGCCGATCAGGCGCAGGTGCGGCCGCGGCGGGAAGATCCACTCCTTCTGCGCCATGTACTCCTTGAAGATGTCGGTCTGCAGGGTCCCGTCCAGCCGCTCCCAGGGCACGCGCTGCCGCTCGGCCGCGGCGAGGAACAGCGCGAAGACGATCGCCGCCGGCCCGCTGATCGTCATCGAGGTCGTGATGTCCCCGAGCGGGATGCCGGCGAACAGGTCCAGGACGTCGGGCAGGGCGTCGACGGCGACCCCGCAGCGGCCGACCTCGCCCTCGGAGCGGGGGTCGTCGGAGTCCCGGCCCATGAGCGTCGGCATGTCGAAGGCCACCGAGAGGCCGCCCTGGCCCTGCTCGAGCAGGTACCGGTACCGGGCGTTCGTCTGGGGGGCGGTCCCGAAGCCGGCGAACTGGCGCATCGTCCACAGCCGCCCCCGGTACATCGTGGGGTAGATGCCGCGCGTGAAGGGGTACGAGCCGGGCTCGCCGAGCGAGGCCGCCGGGTCGAACCCCGCGAGGTCCTCGGGCCCCGCGACGACGGGGAGCGGCAGGCCCGAGAGGGACCTCGCCTCGCGCTCCGGCCTCACATCCCGCCTCCTCCGAGCCGCTCCAGGATGCGCCCGGCCGCCCGGTACGGATCCGTGCGGCGCTGCATCACATCGTCCACCAGCTCGGCGTCTGCGTCGAGCAGCTCCCGGACGCGGGCGCGCAGCGACTCGACGGCGAGGCTCTCGACCTCCCGCACGAGGCGCAGGCGCCGACCTCGCTCGAGCTCGCCGCTCGTCTCGAGGTGGGCGCGGTGCGCACCGACCTGCTCCCAGAGCTCCTCGATCCCCTCCCCGCTCGCGGCGGCCGTCTTCACCACCGGCGGTGTCCAGGCGAGCTCGGGCCCCAGCCGGAGCATCTGCTGCAGGTCCCGGACCGCGGCGTCGGCCCCCTCGCGGTCGGCCTTGTTCACCACGAACACGTCGGCGATCTCCAGGATGCCGGCCTTGGCCACCTGGACCGCGTCGCCCCACCCGGGGGTCACGACCACGACGGTCGTGTCGGTGGCGGCCGCGACGTCGACCTCGCCCTGCCCCACCCCCACGGTCTCGACGATCACGAGGTCCATCCCGGCGGCC
>ENA-ORXB01001713-ORXB01001713.1-sediment-metagenome-genome-assembly--contig:-NODE-1713-length-23221-cov-4.811571_pt1 | contig 23221 bp, 17 predicted proteins | sample MGYA00237863_ERZ511475 | MGnify/ENA primary metagenome ERZ511475 (study PRJEB26305, sample SAMN06343858) | sediment metagenome | isolation source: hot spring sediment | place: Canada: British Columbia... | reverse complement strand
GGGTAGGGGGGCTTAACCCCGCTTTGCCCTCCGGGCAAAGCGGGGAATGCCCCGGGGGATGGGGCACTGCCCCTCGAGTGTCTTGGCCACGCCTGTGGGGCGACCTGTCCGCCCGTGAACCCCCTGCGGAAAGGAGGAGCCAATGCCAACCATCGACGCACAATCGATCTGGGCGGATGTGGTGCGCATCCGCGAGGAGGCGCCGCTGGTGCACAACATCACCAACTATGTGGTGATGAACTCGACGGCCAACGCGCTGCTCTCGCTGGGCGCCTCACCGGTGATGGCGCATGCCGAGGAGGAGGTCGAGGAGATGGTGCGCATCGCCCGGGCGCTGGTGGTCAACATCGGCACACTGAGCCCGGCCTGGGTGCGGGCGATGCACCGGGCGGTGCGCGAGGCGAAGCGACTGGGCGTGCCCATCGTCCTCGACCCGGTCGGCGCCGGTGCGACCAAGTACCGCACCGAGACGGCCCAGGCGCTGATCGCCGCGGCGACGCCGACGATCATCCGCGGCAATGCCTCCGAGATCAACGCCCTGGTTGCCGCCGAGGCGCGCACCAAGGGAGTCGACAGCACCGCCTCCCCCGAGGCTGCGGTCGAGGCGGCGATGGCGCTGAGCCGGGCCCATGGCTGCGCGGTGTCGATCAGCGGGGCGACCGATTACGTGGTCGAGGGGGACCGGGTGGTGCGGGTGCGCAACGGCCACCCCATGATGCCGCGCGTGACGGGCCTGGGCTGCACGGCGACGGCCCTCTGTGGCGCCTTTGCGGCCGTGAACCGCTCGGCCCTGGCGGCGGCCGCCGGGGCCATGGCGGTGATGGGCATCGCCGGCGAGATGGCGGTCGAGCGTTCGGCAGGCCCGGGCAGCCTGCAGATGCACTTCCTCGACGCGCTCTACAACCTGACGCGCGACGACATCGTCCGCCGGCTGCGCCTGGAGGTGTGACGATGCAAGCGCTGTACCTGGTGACCGATCGGGCGCTCTCCCTCGGACGCCCGCTGGAGGAGGTGGTGCTGGCGGCGGTGCGGGGCGGAGTCGGGATCGTGCAGCTGCGGGAGAAGGACGCCCCGACGCGGTTCTTCGTGGAGGAGGCGCAGCGCATCAAGCGGCTGCTCCAGTCCTACGGCGTGCCGCTGATCATCAACGACCGGGTCGATGTGGCCCTGGCCGTCGAGGCGGACGGGGTGCACATCGGGCAGCAGGATATGCCGTACCCCCTTGCCCGCAAGCTGCTGGGCAAGCGGGCCATCATCGGCCTCTCGGTCGAGACGGTCGAGCAGGTGCTCGAAGCCGAGGCCTATGACGTGGACTATTTGGGCGTGAGCCCGATCTTTCCGACGCCGACCAAGACGGATACCCTCGGCGCCTGGGGGCTGGCAGGGCTGGCGACGGTGCGACGGCTCTCCCGGCACCGGCTGGTGGCCATCGGCGGCCTGAACGCCACGAACGCCGAGAGCGTGATCCGCGCCGGCGCGGATTGCGTCGCGGTGGTCTCGGCCATCTGCTCGGCGCCGGACGTGGAGCAGGCGGCAGCAACGCTGCGGCGCACCATCGACGCCGCGCTGGCTGCGCGGCGAAAGGAGAACCTATGACCAGGACCTATCGCAGGGCGCTGACCATCGCCGGGTCCGACAGCGGGGGCGGAGCAGGCATCCAGGCCGACCTCAAGACCTTCTCGGCGCTTGGCTGCTATGGCATGTCGGTGGTGACGGCGCTCACCGCACAGAACACGGTCGCTGTCACCGGCATCTATCCCGTGCCGCCCGAGTTCATCGCGCAGCAGATCGACGCCGTGATGGAGGATATCGGCGTCGACGCGGTCAAGATCGGCATGCTGCACTCGTCGGAGGTGATCCGCACCGTGGCGGAGCGACTGGCCCACTATCGGGTGGAGCGGATCGTGCTCGACCCGGTGATGGTCGCCAAGAGCGGCGCCAAGCTCCTGCAGGACGAGGCGGTCGCCGCGCTGCGGGCAGAGCTCCTTCCCCTCGCGACCGTCATCACCCCTAACCTTCCGGAGGCGGCAGTGCTCCTCGGGAGGTCCATCTCGGGACTGGTGGAGATGCAGGAGGCCTGCCGCGCGTTGGCTGACCTCGGGCCGCACGCGGTGCTGCTCAAGGGTGGGCACCTCGGGGGGAAGGAGAGCCCAGACGTGCTCTACATCCGTGAGGAGGACTCGATCCGGGTGCTCACAGCGCCGCTGGTCGAGACGGCAAACACCCACGGCACCGGCTGCACACTCTCGTCGGCGATTGCCGCCTATCTGGCGCGGGGGTACGGCCTGCGGCGGGCGGTCGAGAGTGCCAAGGCCTACATGACGGCGGCACTGCGCGCCGGGGCCGCCTATCGCCTTGGGCAGGGCCACGGGCCGGTCCATCACTTTCACCGGTACTGGGGGTAGAGAGCGATGCGCTTTGTCGATAGCCTCTGGCAGGAGATTGGCGCCATCTATGGGGCGATCATCGCGCACCCGTTCAATCGCGAGCTGGCGGAAGGGGTCCTCTCCCGGGAGAGGTTCGAGTTCTACATTCAGCAGGATACCCTCTACCTGGCCGACTTTGGCCGGGCGCTGGCTATCATGGCCGGGCGGTCGCCCACCGCCGAGTGGGCGCTCGATTTCGTGCGCTTTGCCGAGGGAGCGGTGGTGGTGGAGCGGGCCCTGCACGCCAGCTATTTCGAGCTGTACGGCATCCGCCAGCCGATGGCGGTGCAGTGCCCGGCCTGCTTTGCCTACACCAACTATCTGATCGCGACCGCCGCAACCCGCAGCTACGAGGAGGGCGCAGCTGCCCTGCTGCCCTGCTTCTGGATCTACCGGGAGGTCGGCCGCCACATCCACCGCGAGGCGGCCCCGGACAACCCGTACCAGAAGTGGATCGACACCTACGCCAGCGACGATTTCGACCGCATCGTGGAGCGCGCCATTGGCATCGTCGAGGCGCTGGCGCAGGAGACCTCGGAGCCGGTCCGCCGGCGGATGCGCACGGCGTTCGTCACCTCCTCTCGCCTGGAGTGGATGTTCTGGGACGCAGCCTACCGCCTGGAGGCCTGGCAGCCGTGAGCGGACAGGTGCTGGTGGTCCTGGACTTTTCCGGCACGCTGAGCCTCGGCGCGGTGCGTTTCGCGCGGGACGAGGTCCTGCGGCAGGCGCTGGTCGAGTCGGGCCTGTGGGAACTGGGGGTAGACAGCCTCGAGACGTTCTGGCGGGAGGTTGTCGATCCGACCTGGGAGGTTGCGGCCACCACGAGCTGCGGGTACGCTCGGGCCCTGTGCGAGCGGGTGCGGGCGCTGGCGGAGGCGCGGGGGCTCGAAGCGGAGGAGGAGGACCTGCGGGCGCGGGCCGAGGCCTTTGTGGCCCGGTACCTGGCATACTCGGCCATCGACCCGGCCTGGGGGCCGCTGCTGAGGGAGCTGGCGGCACGGCCGGGGGTGACCACGGTCGTTGCCACGGACCACTATGCCGAGGCGACGCCCCACATCCTTGGGCAGCTCGCGGCGATGGGGGTGGCAGCCGCGCCGGCTCTGCAGGGGGGCGCGCGGGTGCTTGTAGCCAACTCGGCCGACCTCGGGGCGCTCAAGGCGGACCGGGCCTTCTGGCAGCGGCTGCGGCCTGTGCTCGGGAAGGAGCCTCTGCGCCGCGTTGTCCTCGTCGACGACTTTGGCGCCAACGAGGGCGTGCTGGATAGCTACGGGGACCGGTCGCGGGTCGAGCGGAGAGTGGCGGCCACGGCGGAGGTGCTCGGCGGCGTGTTTGGCGCGCCCGTCCAGGTCTTTTGCTTCTGGCTGGCCGACCGGCGTGGGGAGGGCGGGGCGTACGAGGCTCTGGTCGGGGAGGCGGGCGATTTCTTGCGGCGGGCGGTGGCGAAGTAGAGGACGAGAGAGCCAGCCGGTGCCCCGTCGGTGCAGGGGAACTCGGGGCGTGAGGGCCGGGTTCATGCCGGGCGAGCCACGCCCAGGACCCGGGCAGAGTTCCGCTGCTCTGAGGCCGTCACCAGGAACTGCACCTGCTACGCCCGCTTTGGCACTGTATGCGGCGGGTATCGGCGGCATCCAGCCGGCATGTGAGGCATGCACGAGTGCGTGCCGCCTGTACACCGCTGCTGCCGGCGAGCATGCGCAGAGATGGTCCGGCAACGTGTGCTCTAGCGGCCTGCGCAGCACTTTCCACAGGCCACCACGCGCCAGGCGGCACGGATCGTGCTTGGAGGCCTGATGCGCAGCGCTGAGATGCCCGCGCATCGCTACAGGAGGCGAAACGATGAGCACCGTGGAGAACAAGGAGCTCTTTCGCAGCTACGTTGAGGAGGTGTTCAACAGAGGCAACACCGACGCGATCGAGCGGTACCTTTCCCCCACCTTTGTCGATCACACCCCATTCCTGGCCGGAGAGGCTCCGGGGCCGGCTGGTACCAGGCAATGGGTACAAGAGCTTCACAAGGCCTTTGGCGATTTCCACGCTACCCTCGAGAGCGTGATCTCCGAAGGCGACATGGTCGCTTCCCGGGGCACCCTGAGCGGCGTGCACAGGGCAAGCTTCATGGGCATCCCGCCGACCAACAAGCGTGTGTCGTGGCAGGTCATTGCGTTCTTGCGCATCGCTAACGGCCGGATCGTGGAGCGGTGGGCCGTTCAGGACACGCTTGGTCTGCTTCGGCAGCTCGGCGTAAGCCTCGAGAGCGTGGGGGTTCCGGCTGCCAGCTGAACCCGGTTGCGGCCTCGTCTGTCCCCGTCAGGCGTTCGTCTCTGAGGGCGCTCTGGCTGCCCGGTGCTGGCCCGTACGTCCAGGCGGACGGAGTCAACACCTTTCCCCTCCAATCCCTGGGGCCCTTCGGTAGGGTAGCCTTGCCGGCGACTCTGCCCGGTCCCTACCGCTGCCACGCCACCACGTGGCAGGCGATCCCGAACTCTGCGCAGGCAGCGGCGATGGTGCCGGCAGTGCTGCGGAAGAACGCGTCCGAGAGCATGTCGTTCAGGCCGTGCTTGCGGTAGATCCAGTCGGCATAGTGGTAGTTCATGCGATCCACCACGATATGGTCGACCTTTCCCCGGAGGGCTTCTGGCAGCGCCTCGGCACCGAGAAGCATGGGGGCGATCATGGCATAGGTGCGGATGCCCTGCCGATGCAACTCTTCCAGCGCCCGTAGCCGTTCCGCAATCGGTGGCGCATGGGGCTCGAAGAGCCGTCTGACCCCATCGTCGGCCGTCGTGACCGTGAGGCCGGCCTCCAGGTCGCGTGCGGTCCGGAGGATATCCACGTCGCGCAAGATGAGCGGCGAACGGGTCTGCACGACCACCGGCCAATCGTGCTCTGCCAGGATGCCCAGACACTGCCGGGTCAAGCCGTACCTGGCCTCGAGCGGCTGGTACGGATCGCACACCCCGCTGATCCACACCGTTCCCCGCCTCTTCTTCTGGACCTCAGTCCGCAGTAGCTGGGCCGCGTTGACCTTGACGTCAACGAACTGCCCCCAGGGCTCCCTGTGGCCCGTGAAGCGTTTCATGAAGCGGGCGTAGCAGTAGGAGCAGCCATGCTGGCAGCCCACGTAGGGGTTGACCACATAGTCGTGCACCTTCGAGCTAGAGAGGATACTCCTGGGCTGGATTTCCCTGACGATCATGCTCCGACGGTCCTTTCCGTGCGCGCGGTGGCCGGCCTCCCGCGATGCTGCATCTTAGCGTTGTCGCGCCGATTGGGCAAGCGCCGCATCGGGGTCTGCTACCGGGCACCGTGGTCTGCGGTGTGCCCTCTCCCTTTCCGGAAGCCGGGGTGGTGGGGTTCGTCGGGCGGCGGGCGCAGTAGCACGGGCGAGACTCTATGGCGCATTCGGCTCCGGGTGGCCGAAACCGCCTGTCGGTGCTAGACTACAGCCCCAGCCGGGCATCGTCTGCGCGAGAGGAGCACGCACACTCGGAAATGGACCTGGAGCGCGTCGGCGTGTACTCGCTGCTGGTCAATCTTGGCCTGAGTGTCGCCAAGCTGGCCTTGGGGGCCGTGTCGGGAAGCCTGGCCCTGACTGCCGACGGCATCCACTCGCTGGTGGATGTGATCGCCTCGCTCGCCGTGCTCGCAGGCCTGCGCCTCTCCACGCGCCGGACGCACACCTTTCCCTATGGCCTGTACAAGGTCGAGAACCTGGTCGAGGTGGTCGTAGCCCTGCTGATCTTTGTGGCGGGCTATGAGATCATCCGCCAGGCCTTCGGCGGCCAGGTCACCCTCATGCCCCCTCCGTACTACGTTGTCGCGGGAGTGGTCGCAGCCATCGTTGGGCCTCTTCTCTTCAGTCGCTACGAGCTGGAGATTGGGCGCGCCACCGGCTCGCCTAGCCTGCTGGCCGACAGCCGTCACTTCCAGATCGACGTGCTCGCCTCGAGCATCGTGTTGGTGGCGATCGTCGGGTCGTACTTTGGCCTCACCCTCGACCGCTATGCCGCTCTCGGCGTGGTTGGGTTCATCGTCTGGTCGGGCTGGGAGCTCTTGCGCGACGGCATGCGCGTGTTGCTCGACGCTTCGATCGAGCCGGAGACGATCGAGCGTGCGGAGCGCATCCTGGCTCAGGCGCCGGCCGTCAGCACGGTGCACTGGGTCACCGGGCGCAACTCGGGCCGCTATCGTTTCCTGGAAGCCGAGGTCACTCTGCGCACGCGCGATCTCGAGATGGCGCACCGGGCATCGGAGGAGATGGAGGCCGAGCTGCGCCGCGAGATCCCCAACCTCGACCGCGTCATCATCCATTACGAGCCGGAGGAGCGGCCCATACGCCGGCTTGCTGTGCCGCTGGCCGACATGGCCGGTTCCCTCGCGCCCAAGTTCGGCGAGGCGCCCTACTTCGCCCTCGTGGACCTGCAGACTGCCGAGCATAGAGTCCTGCGCGAGGAGATTGCCAGCAATCCTTTTGCGACGCTGGAGCGGGGCCGCGGCTTGCGTGTGGCTGAGTGGCTGGTCGCCCAAAAGGTGGATTGGCTGCTCTCACGCGAGGAGGTCGCAGGAAAAGCACCGGGCTACGTCTTGGCCAACGGCGGTGTCATCATGCGGCGGACCGATGCGAGGCATCTCCAGGACGTGCTGGCGCAAGAGATGGGTGGTGCTGGTGGTTGAGCAAGCTGACGGCGCTGCAAAGCTCGTGACCCTTCAGGTTTTGGCCGCCTGGTTCGGCGCTGGGCTTCTTGACACCGGCAGAGTCGCGCCTCTATAATCCCACTGGTTCAGAAGGACGGGCACACGGTACCAATGCATGGGGCCAGCGCTGCCCACCCGCCAACTATTCCCCAAACGCAGAGGGAGCTGCAGGATGAACGTGTATCACTTTGCCACTCTCTCAGATGCGGATCTCCTGAGGCACTTCGACGGCTCCCTGACCGATGGCCTATCCACTTGCGCAGTTGAAGAGCGGTTGGCGAGGGTGGGGCGCAATGAGGTCGCAGCCAAGCAAGTCGAGTGGTGGGAGATCGCGCTCCGGCAGTTCAATTCGGCGTTCATCTATCTCCTGCTTGTTGCTGCGGCCATCGTCTTCGCCGTTGGCGAGCATCTCGACGCGGGCGTCATCATCGGCTTTGTGCTGATCAACGCCAGCCTTGGGTTCTTCCAGGAGTTCAGGTCCGAGGAGTCTCTGCGTGCGTTGCAGCAGTTCCTCGCGCGTAGAACCCGGGTCAGAAGGGATGGGGTCTGGCGTATCATAGACTCGCGCTATCTGGTGCCAGGCGATGTCATCAGCCTGAAAACGGGTGACGTCGTGCCGGCCGATGTCCGAATACTTAGTGCCCATCACCTGATTGTCAACGAGACAGTACTGACCGGGGAGTCTGTTCCAGTCCCCAAGCGTGCCGAGGCACTGGCCACAGAGCCACAGAGCGTGTACGATAGCCATAACCTCTGCTTCAGTGGCACATCTGTCGTCCAGGGTGACGCCATTGCCCTCGTGCTTGAGACCGGCGCGCGCACGGCGATGGGCACTATCGCCAAGCTGACGGTGGAGACGACCAAGGAGAGCGAGTTCTCGAAAGGGATCGGGCGGTTCAGCCAGTTCATCCTGCGCCTGATTCTGATTACCCTCGTGGTTGTGTTCGTTGCCAACCTGCTGCTTAAGGGCCGAGGCGTGGATATCATCGAACAGGTTGTCTTTGCCATCGCGCTGGTAGTGAGCGTTATCCCGGAAGCACTTCCCGTGGTGACCACCGTTTCGCTCTCCCGCGGAGCTTTGCAGTTGGCCAAGCACGGCGTGATCGTCAAGCGGCTCACGGCGATTGAGGACCTGGGTAGCATTCAGGTCCTCTGCTCCGACAAGACCGGGACCCTCACCGAGAATGTGCTCCGTGTCACGGATCTGTCGCCAGGAGCGGATCCCGACCTGCTTCACTATGCGGCGCTGACGGTGGCAGAGACCGAGGAAAAGACCGAGCCTTTCGACATCGCCATTGAGAAGGCCGCCCAAGAGCACCTGACCGCGCGCCGTCCGCGGCCACTGCGTCTGGCAGAGATTCCTTTTGACCCGCTACGCCGCCGCAACGCGGTGCTGCTTCGCGAAGGCACTCAGGCCGTCATGATCGTTCGCGGCGCGCCAGAGGAGGTGATGCGCCGATCTTCCTCACTGCACGAGGCTGATCGAAAGAGACTGGCTTGCTGGATTGCGGAAAAGGGGCGGGCCGGAGAGCGAACCATCGCCATCGCGAGGCGCGTCCTGCCCCAAGATACTGTGACCATCTCGCCGGAGGATGAACAGGACCTCGAGTTCCTGGGGGCCGTGGCATTTGCTGACCCCATCAAGCCGAGCGCATATGCCGCCGCGCACAAGGCGCGACAGCTCGGCGTTGCGCTCAAGATCGTCACGGGAGACAGCCCCGAGGTTGCTGGGGCCGTGGGCGTCGAGATTGGATTGCTAAGCGACCCGGCTCAGGTGATCAGTGGCCCCGCCTTAGCGGCCATGTCGCCCGAGGAGCGGACACAGGCCATTGAGCAGCATGCGGTGTTCGCGCGCGTCACGCCCCAGCAGAAGTACGAGATCATACAGACGCTTCAGCGCTCGTTCACCGTCGGGTTCCTGGGCGAGGGGATCAACGACGCGCCAGCACTCAAGCTTGCCGGCGTATCGTTGGTGGTGGACAGCGCGGCCGACATCGCCCGCGAAGCCGCGGATATCATTCTGCTGAAGAAGAACCTCGAGGTGATCGTCAATGGGATCGAGAACGGGAGGGCGGTGATTGCCAACAGCATCAAATACCTGAAGGCGACACTGGCCTCGAACTTGGGCAACTTTTACGCAATCGCCATCGGATCGCTGTTCATCGATTTCCTGCCCATGTTGCCGCTGCAGATACTGCTGGTGAACCTGCTGTCGGACTTTCCCATGATGTCCATCGCCACCGATTCCGTGGACAAAGCGGAGTTGGCCAGGCCAACGAAGTACCAGGTTCAGGAAATCGTGCTGATCGCGACCATACTGGGCATTGTGAGCTCTGTCTTTGACTTTCTGTTCTTTGGAGTGTTTGTGCGCCAGGGTGCGCACATACTGCAGACCAACTGGTTCGTGGGCAGCATACTGACCGAACTCGTCTTTCTCTTTTCCATCAGGAGCCGGGTCCCGTTCTACCGAGCGAATGCTCCATCATGGTACGTCGCTGCACTGACTGCTGTGGCCTTTGTAGTGACTGTTCTGCTGCCGTACACCCGTGTGGGGCAGAGCATGTTCCACTTCACCCCGCCAACTGCGGCGCACTTGGGCATCATACTCGGCCTAGTCGGAGCCTATTTCCTCTGCTCAGAGATCGTGAAGAACCTATACTACCGGTACGCAGGCTCGCCTCGCGAAGAGGCTGCCGTCACCTGACGTGGGGCGTCGGCAATGCTGGGGCTGTTGCTGGTCCAAGCCAAGCGACGCAGGTGTGGGAAGGGGGTGCGCGCATGGACGATGCAGTAGGCCCATGAAGCGCCAAGTCAGGGTATGCCCGGACGACCCAGTCACGACGCGGAGGCAACGCCGAGACGTGTGTTGGTACTCGGCGAGCGCCCTGCGCGGGCCTCCCCAACGCCCGGTAAGCTGCACACATGCCTGCTGCTACGCGGCCACTCTCCGGTTGCACTCCCTGCACCGCCCGGAGGCGAGGTCTGGCAGTAGCCGGCGCCGTAGGGGGAGAGCGTAACGGGTTGGGGACAATCTCCGCAGGAGAATGGGGTCCGCGGGTTCGTAACGGGCTGGTTTCCGGGTGTGGTCGTTGGGCGAAATGGAAGGCTAGCTTTCTTGGGGTATACCAGGTGTGTCGCGACCGGTGTCCCTAGAAAGCTAGCCTTCTACAGTTAACACAGGTTCGTTGCTCCGTGCCACGCTCGGTGTGCTGCCGGTCCGCATCTACCTGCTGGTCATCGTTACCCTCTTGGCTCTGGCGCTGTTAGGGCACCCGCTGGAGGTCAGCGCGGGTTGGCTTGTCTGGCCACCCGTGGTCTACCTGGCTCCTTCGCCGTCGCGGTCTTGCCACCCCGTGAGCATCGTTGCCGGGTGGCAGTGGCGAGCGCGTGGCACTACGCGCGCAAGACTTGCCATGTGCCGCTCCTGCGCAGCAGTGCCCTGGTCGTCCTCTGGCTAGGCGCCGGGCGCATGGGCTCGCCCCGGGGTGATCATTCTGCCCTGGACGGCATGAGTAGGATTACTTGCCACCCCCATCTGGCCGTCCCTGGCGCGGCAGCCGGAGTGGTGGCTGCTGCAGCGCGCGGTGCGCTTAGGCGAACGTATCGTTCTGTGGGTCTATCTGGCCCTGGCCCTGGTCCGCGGCCCGCGCCGTTTCGGCCCTCGTCCAGTGGTGAAAACGCTCGGCCAGGGTGTCTGTCTGGGTGTTGCTCCCTCAGTCAGGGTCGCCCATGACGGGGAGCATAACTGCTACAGCGCCGAGTTGCAGGGCCGGTTCAGCAGGTCCTGCACCAGGCTTGTGCGAAGCGTCAAGCCCGGTTGCGGGCAGAGCGCCCCTGACAGGCTGCCTGACTGCGAATCTGCTGACGGACCTTGGATGCAAGCAATGTTCGGCTTGACAGGAAGGAATATATGATATATAATATGCGAAAAGCTAACTAGCCGGGTGTTCTACGGGCACGTACACGACTGGAAAGGATAGGTGTTTGGGTGGCCGGGGGAATCCAGCGGCCAGCAAGCGGAGCAGACGCACTCGAGGGAATAGTGCCTGCCAGACCCTACCGCACCAAGGAGGAGTACATCTACGACGCGCTCCGGACGGCGATCCTGCGTTGCCAGATCGCACCTGGCACAAAGCTTGTGATCGACCAGTTGTCGGGCGTGTTCGGCGCAAGCCCCATTCCGATCCGATCGGCCCTGCAACGGCTCGAGGTCGAGGGGCTGGTCAGGATTGTGCCCCACTCAGGCGCCGAAGTCTCCGAGATCTCCGTCGAGATGGTGGCGGAGATCTTTGCCCTCATGGAAGTCCTCGAAGGCCTCGCCTTCCAGTTTGCGGCCGAAAAGGTGCAGGAGAGCGACCTGGCCTACCTCGAAGGGCTCGTGCAACAGATGGAGCAGGCCTGCCGGGATCGCGACGCTGACCGATGGTCGGACCTAAACGGTGAGTTCCACATCAGGGTGGCGGAGATATCGCGGCTTGAGCTGCTATGTCGGTTCACTCGCACCGTGTTCGACTACTGGGGGCGACTGCGACGGCACTATCTGACGGAGATCGTGGAGGACGTCCTTGCGGCGCAGGCAGAACACCACTCCATGGTCAAGCTGTTGCGTGAGCGCCGGGTGCAGGAGTTGGCCGAGATCGTGGTGCCGCACAACCGCCGGTCGCGGGACTATTTCCTCAGGATCATACCACCAAAGGCGGGCTGATTGCTGCGTAGCTCTCGGGTGCCGGGCATTCACACACACAAAGGGATCGTGATGTCTGCTGGTACGCGTCGCAACGGCTGGCTCATCATCGGGCCGGGCGGCGGTGGGGCGCAGTACATCCCCACCGTGAGGCCCGGCGATCCCAACACGGCCCTGGTGGCTTGCGATATGACCTGCTCCTTCGTGACCCGAGACGGCGGCAAGACCTGGAAACAGTTCAACCTGAAGGGTTGGGTCAGGGCCTTTGCCTTTGACCCGACCAACCCCGACCGCGTCTATGCCGGCGCGACAGGGCTTTACCGGTCCGAGGATGCAGGGGAGACGTGGCGCTTGGTCTTCCCCGACCCCGATGCGGTCATATGCGAGAGGACCTCCGGCGATGAGGCTGAGCATGCGTACGTCTCAACCGACAATTGGCCGGGCGGCAGGGTGGAAGCGATCTGTGTGGACCCGGATGACCCCGCGCGCATCTACATCGGTGTCGCTGGCGGGGCGCCAGCGGTATGGTTTTCGGCCAACGGGGGCAAAAGCTGGGTCGAGTGCTGCCGGGTCCCGGGCAGCCGGTTCCGCCGGTCGTATCTCGATCGGACGTCGCCCTGCGACGATCGCCTTCTGTTCGTCCTCACGGATGCGGGGCTCTACAGGGTAGCGCCGGCCCGGGGCGCGATAGAGTGTGTAGCCCTTCCGGAGGGTGCCGAGGTTCTGGACCTGGGCTACGGCGTCGACAGAGCAACCGGCGCGCCGATCCTGTACCTGGCGGGCCCGGTCCGGTGGGAGCACGGCGCGTTCCGGGGTGGCGTGTACCGTTCGTCCGATAGAGGGCAGACCTGGGAGGCAGCTTCTGAGGGGCTGGATGCCGACCTGCTGGCGGGCCAGGACCGACGGTTTACCGTCGCCGCTGCCTGCCCTGGTGATGCGGCAGTGGCCTACGTGGCTGTGGCCGAGCCGATCGCCGGCAGCGAACCACAAGGGCCGGGCGTGCACTACTTCGGCATCCTCAAGAGCGAGGATGCGGGCATGTCGTGGCGGTGGGTTCTACGGATCGGCCGGACGAACGCCCCGAACCGGTCACCGGGCTGGGTAGAGAGGGACTATGCTCCCGACTGGGGTGGGGGGCCCTTTGGGCTGGGCGTGAGTCCGGAAAACCCACAGGTGTGCTACGCCACCGACTGGGGCACCTCCTATCGTACTGTGGATGGTGGTGCGACCTGGGAGCAACTGTACTGCGACGTGCATGGCGATGGCTCGGTCTCGACGCGAGGGCTCGATGTGCTCAATACCTACGCCCTCGCCTTTGATCCCTTCGACGAGAAGCACATGGCGCTCGCCTGCACCGACGTGGGTGCTTTCCATTCGCTCAATGCCGGCGCGAGTTGGCAACACGCAATCGCTGGCGTGCCCGAGTCATGGTCGAACACCTGCTACCGCATCGTCTTCGACCCGGAAGTGCGCGGCCGGGCCTGGTCGGTCTGGTCCGGTTGCCACGACATGCCGCGCGCCAAGATGTTCCGCAGCGGCCGCCTCGATCGCTACGAGGGCGGCGTGTGCAGGAGCGATGATGGCCTGGTTTCGTGGCGCCCGACCAGCACCGGCATGCCCGATCACTGCATACCGACGGATATAGCCATCGATCCGCGATCTCCTGCGGCGCAGCGGTTGCTATACGTCGCGGCCGTGGGCCAAGGCGTGTTCAGGTCCACCGACGGCGGGCGCACTTGGGAGCCGAGGAATCAGGGCATCACCGACAGCCTGAATGCCTGGCGAATCGTCCTGCTGCCGGACGGCTCGCTCTACCTGCTGGTTTGCCGGGGGCTGGAGGACGGCAGGGCGGTCGCAGGCGGGCTCTACCACTCCACCGACGGAGCCGGCAACTGGCGGCCGCTGCCGTTGCCGCCGGGTGTGACTTTTCCGAACGATCTGGCCTTCGACCCGTCGCAGCCGCAGCGCCTGTATCTCGCGTGCTGGCCTTTGGCCTTGGAGGGCACGAGGCGCGGTGGCGGGCTCTACCGGAGCGGTGACGGAGGTCGCACCTGGGTCAGGGTATTCGACGATGCTGCCCACGTCTACGGGGTGGCCGTCGACCCCAGGAGGCCGGCCACTGTGTATCTGGCGAGTTTCGAAGGGGCGGTGTACCGCTCCGACGACATGGGCGACAGTTGGGCGCGGCTGGCGGGCTACGACTTCAAATGGGCCAAGAGCCCGATCCGCGACCCCTACCGTTGCGGCATGCTGTATGTCACGACCTTTGGCTCCAGTGTGTGGTATGGCCCTGCTTGAGGCTCCGTCGGGTGTACGTGGGGCCTCCGCGTTCTTTCTCGAAAGGAGCGAAGACACATGTCAGGCCCAGGTTCCTCCAAGGTGTCGCGCAGGCGTTTCCTCCGGATGGCGGGCATCGCAACGGGGGCGGTGATCCTGGCAGGCTGCGGGGGCGAGAAGCCAACCTCGGGTCCGCCGCCTACGGTGAAGCCGACCTCGGCGCCGGTTGCTGAGGCGACTTCCGCACCGACGCTCGAGGCTACCCCTGCGGTCGCGGAATGCAAGATGGACTGGAATCCGACGACACCGCCTTTCGACAAGTACTCGCCGGAGGTGGAGATCGCGGTACCGTTCGAGTCGGGGCAGGAATTCGCCTACGAGACCGACAGTTTCACCAACAGCCCGATGTACAACCGGATCGTGGAGCTCTTGGGCATCCGCTACACAGTCGCGTGGGAGGCTCCGCGCGCCGAGTACTACAGGCGACTCAACACCGACCTGGCCGCCGGGACCCTGCCGGACGCCTTCCGCTGCAAGAACTCGGCTCTGGCAACCTTCATCGATCCTGGAGCGGTCGAAGACATCACCGAGCTCTGGGATGCCGTAGGCTCGGACCTGGCCAAGGCGAAGAAGGGCTACCCGGACGGCCCCATCTGGCGGGATGTGAGGCGCGACGGGCGGGTTTTCGGCATAGCCTACCTCGAAGATGGCTACGGCAGCGACAGCCTCACGTACATCCGCCAGGATTGGCTCGACAAACTCGGCCTGAAGGCGCCGTCCACACTGGATGAGATGACCCAGGTAGCCCGCGAGTTCAAGAAGGCCGGCCTCTGCGAGTTCCCTATCGCGATCTGCAGTTACCTGGTGACCTGGGATTTTGGCGTTGACCCGGTCTTTGGGGCGTTCGGCGTGGTTCCCGCGGGCTACGACCCTGGATACTGGCTGAAGGGTGACGATGGCAAGCTGCGCTACAGCAGCCTGGAGCCCGGTGCCAGGGAGGCGCTCGCCGTGCTGAACACCTGGTACAAAGAAGAGCTGATCAACCCCGACTTTGTGAACCAGGACGAGAGTGGGCCCAACGATGCCTTCATGGCCGGGCAGGTCGGCATCGCCTTCCAACCCCCTGGTGGCTCGCGCTGGAACGTGCCGGACCTCTACTCAGCCTTCCCCGAGGCCAAGATCGCGATCATCCCTAACCCAGCGGGGCCGACCGGCAAGCGCGGCCGCGCCGGCACGCCGCTGAACGGAAATGCAGTCCTGTTCCGCAAGGGGGTGGACCCGATCAAGATCGAGGCCCTCATCAAGCACATCAACTGGCAGATTGAGATGCACGTCAACTTTGAGAAGTACCAGCAGTATGGCGAGTACCTCAACGGCGCGGCCTTCTTCAAGGGGTACGAGTGGGACTTTGACGAGCAGTGCAACATGGTCCCGGGCAAGACGCCTGGAGGCGGTGAGTGGTCGACGGTGAGAAACCTGGTCGGCGCCTACCGCGGTGCGACGTACCCGGACTATGTCATCGACTGCTACAAGCCGATGGCCACGTGGTTCGACATGGATCCGAGCCAGCTCAACATGGCGCAGCGCTTCATCATTTCGGACCCGACCGCGCGGCGCGAGATCGAGTACTACAACATCGCCTTCAGCACCCGCGACGAGATCATCCCCAACGCCTTCCAGGGGCCGAGGACACCTGCCATCAACGAGGTCCTCACTGACTTGCTGGACTATGAGCGTACCGCCTTCCTGGAGTTCATCACCGGGTCTCGCCCGCTGGATGCTTTTGAGGCGTTCTGCCAGGAGTGGCTGGACCGCGGCGGCCAGGTGTTCACCGATGAGGTGAACAAGTGGGCGGCCGAGAAGGCGGTCTAGCACCCGTCGCCTGAGGCGAGCCTGGGGCACCGTCAGCACGTGCTTTGTTTGGGCATCCCGCTTCCCCAGCGCAAGACGCGGGGAGGTGGGATGCCCGTCACGAGGATGGCGAGTATGGCTCGGCAATCGCTCGCACGCCCCGCGCCCCCCGGAGTGGCCAGACGACGCGTATCGCTCGGCTCGATCTACGGGCGCCGCGGCGCACTGTACCTCATGCTGGTCCCGGCGGCGGTGCTTCTGATCGTGTTTGGCGTTTACCCGCTGTGGGGCGTCTCGATCGCCTTCGTACGCTACAACCCGGTCGCCGGGCTGGCCGGTTCACCATGGGTGGGCCTCGCGCATTTTAAGGAGGTCTTCCGGCGGGGTGTCATGGCCGGCCTGTTGCGGAACACGCTCCTGATCTCATCCGGGAAGATCCTGCTCGGCGAGCTGGCGGGGCTGGCGTTTGCCCTCCTGGTGCGCGAGGTGGGATGGCGCCCTTACCGACAGTTGGTGCAGACGGTGGCCACCATCCCCCAGTTTTTCTCCTGGGTGATCATGGGCGCTCTCATGTTGTCGATTCTGGGGTCGTCTGGCGGCGTCAACGATCTGCTCGTCTGGCTGGGGCTTGGCAAGGTCAAATTCCTGACCGACAAGAACATCTTTCCCTTCGTGCTGGTGCTCTCCGACGTGTGGAAGGAGTTCGGCTGGAGCTCAGTGATCTACCTGGCTGCCCTGACACAGATCGATCCGCATCTTGTCGAGGCAGCGGCAGTCGACGGAGCGGGCCGTGGCGCCCGTCTGTGGTTGATCGAACTGCCCATTGTCGTGCCGACTTTTGTCTTCCTGGTGGTGCTCGGGTTCGGCTACATCCTGGACGCCGGCTTTGAGCAGGTGCTGGTGCTGTACAACCCGACAGTCTACCAGACGGGCGATATTCTGGACACGTACGTCTACCGCATGGGTCTCGTCAACTTCAAGTTCGAGATCGCCACCGTCGTAGGCGTGTTCAAGTGCGTGGTGGGGTTTGTGACCATACTCATCGCTAACTGGGTCTCAGGCAAGGTGGCTGGCCAACGCATGTTCTAACAGACGCGTGAACGGACGGGGCCGTGCGAGGGTGCGTGAGTGAGGCAGGGTTGCCCGTCGGTCGACCGTGTACGCGGGCGAGAGAGGTTCTATGGTACGCGAGAGCAGCCTGAAGTACGTCATCGTCGATATCGTGATCTACCTGTTGTTGGCGCTGATCCTGCTTTCAACTGCCCTGCCTTTTGCGCACGAGATCGCTATCTCGTTCAGCGGGCGCGCTCCCGTTAGGGCCAAGTCGGTGGGGCTCTGGCCACAGGAGTTCACCCTCGACAACTATGCGGCAGCCATGGCCAGAAAGCAGTTCGCGCGGGCGCTGGCCATTTCCTGCCTGCGGGTGATCGTCGCTGTTCCCGCGACCCTGCTAGTTGCCGTCCTGACGGCCTACCCGCTGGCGTTCGAACGATTCCAGTTGCCGGGCCGACGGGGCTTTCTGATGGCGCTCATACTGATCAACCTTGTCCAGGTCGGCCTGATACCGCGCTATCTGAGCTACAAGAACCTGGGGCTGATCGATAATCCGGCCGTCCTCATCCTGCCCACGCTCCTTACAACCTTCAACACCATCCTCGTCATCAACTACTTCCGGGGCGTGCCCTTCGACCTGGTCGAGGCGGCCATGATCGACGGTGCCTCGCACTGGCAGGTCCTTTCGCAGGTCATGGTGCCCATGTCGACGCCGGTGCTGGCTACCATCTGCCTCTTCACCTTTGTGAGGCACTGGAACGCCTGGTTCGACGGCGTGGTCTACCTGCGCAATGCCAGCAACTGGCCGCTCCAGAGCTATCTCTACACAGTGCTGAGCACCACCGAGTTGAGCTCGGAGTACTCCGGGTACCGCTACTCGGGGCGCTGGCCGAACGTTTCCGGCGATGGTGTAGGTGCGGCGATGGTCCTCTTTGCCGTGCTGCCGGTGCTCATCATCTACCCTCTCTTGCAGCGCTACTTTGTCTCTGGAATCAACCTGGGTGCGGTAAAAGGGTAGGAGGGCGAGATGGGCATCAGGGTCGCCATCATCGGCTGCGGCTACATCGCCTCTGCCTGTCATGGCCCGGCGTGTGTACGGTATGCCGCCAGCCATCCCGACGTGGAGCTTGTCGCCTGCTGCGACGTGGACGGAGAGCGTGCAGAGCGGTTCCGGCAGGAGTTCGGCTTTGCGCGTGCCTACACCGACTACCTAGAGATGATGTGGGCCGAGCGGCCTGGCGCCGTATGCCTGTGCGTGCCACCGCCGTTGGCAGCGGAGATGGGCGTCAGGGTCCTCGAACTGGGCGTACCTCTGCTGGCGGAAAAACCTCCGGCCATGACAGCGGCCGAGATGGACCGCCTCATCGAGGCCGCGCGGACCACGGGGACTATTCACCAGGTAGCTTTTAACCGACGCTTCGCACCTCTCTTGATACGCCTGAGAGAACTGCTACAGGAGCACACGGTGCGGCATGTCGATCACACCTTTACGCGGGTGGGGCGCTCGCGAGGCGACTTTGCCACGACGGCCATCCACGCCGTGGACAGCCTGCGTTACCTCCTGGGGTGCGATTTCGAGAGCGCGCGGTTTGGCTACCACGAGTATCCGTCCCTGGGCAAAGGGGTGGCGGACTATATCATCGATTGCACGTTCTCGAGCGGCGCGACAGGCCACCTGACCGTGAGTCCGGTCGCAGGGACCGACGCCGAGCGCATTGCCGTGTACGCCGCCGAGCACACCTTTGTGGCCAGCCTCAACTGGGGAGTGGACGCCCCTGGTCGCCTGCAGCACTGGCACGAGGGCCGCCCGGTTCTGGACCTGGATGCCGTACAGCACTGCGGCACTGCCGAGGACCTCGTCGTCTCCGGCTTCTATGGCGAAGACGAGGCGTTCTTTGATGCAGTGCAGGCTGGCCGGCAGCCGGCGCACGACTTTGCCTCTGCGCGCCAATCGGTCGAGATCATGGAGTGCCTCCGCGAGCGCCGGCGGGAGTATACCAGGGCCTGAGAGAGCGGGGCGTTGTCCGCGGCTGCTGCCAGTGGTATAATGACCGGGTGACGCGGGCCGGTGGCGGAACGGCAGACGCTGCGGACTTAAAATCCGCTGGTGGCAACACCGTGTGGGTTCGATTCCCACCCGGCCTACTGCAACCCGCGGTGCCTCGAGGACCCAGCGACCTCTACAGCTGGTGGTCTTGCCGGCAGGGAAGGCGAGGCCTGTGCAGCAAGAGGGAACGCTGCGGATTCTCGGGATCCATCCTCTGCCCCGTGACCTGCGGAGCTTTCTCCTGGGCGCAGGAGCCGCCAATCGCGCCCGTGGCACCATCGACTACTATCGCCAGAAGCTCACGCCCTTCCTCGACTGGCTGCAGTCCCAGCGAGTGCAGCAGTCCCCAGGTATGACCCACCGCACGTCGGGGCCTAGCCGAGCCAAGTCGCAGAGCCCGGGCGAGGTGCATGCCCACTACCGGGCTGTCCGGGCCTTTCTGCGCTGGCTGACCCGTGAGGGCATGCTGAGCGCCGACGCGACCCGCGACGTCCGACCCTCCACGGGCGAACCTGGAGCCGGTGGGCATCGAGACGGTCAAGCGCATGCTCGCTGGGCGACTCGACGAGCGGGCGCTGGTGGCCAGCGAGTGGCTCAGTGGCTACCTCGATTGGCCGCACCTCAGACGGGCGTTCCGCACCGAGCGCCGCCTCACCCAAAGGATGGCAGCGCGCACAGTGAAGTTGCCTATGGGCTCACCGATCTCGGGCAGGAAGACGCCGGCCCCGAGCAACCCCTGGGCTACGTCCGAGAGTACCGGAGCAATGCGCTCGATCTGGCACTCCGTATACCTGGCCCCACCTGATCGACTCTCAAAGCCTTGTTTTGACGCCTCCCTTCATTCATGCTAGAGTTTAGAAAGACTCAGGGGTTCCTGATACGCAAGCCAACACCCATTCGCGCGTGCGTGCCCGCAGCCGCTGCAAGACACCCGTAACCGTATCTCATCGCGCGAGCTCACTCTACAGCGGGCAGAACCCGGTGCCACGCGGCGCGGGCCACAGCAGTCAGTTGGGATACGGTCCGCCGGACTCCTGCCCTAGCCGACTACAAAGGAGACGATGCCATGACAATGGCAAGGGCGGTGCTGGTCACGATTCTGGTTGCTCTGATGCTGGTGAGCGCCGGATGCGGCGCCCCGAACCCGGTCCGTCAGACTAGCAGCGAGACGGGAAGCCGAGCGAGTGCACAGTCTCTTCAAGGTGCAGTACAGGACTCATTCGACTCGTGGGCACAGGTAACGGGCACCCCGTACCGGAACCTGCGGTACCAAGAAGTCGCGAACGACGGTACCTTATGCCAGGGTCAGGCTGCTAGTGGAGCTTCGCCCCTCGGCCGACAGCGACTGGGCGGAGTACCAACTGGATCTCGATGCCAGGAAGATCGGCGACACCTGGCAGGTCGACGCCGCATTCGCCTCATTCGTGCCAGTCGCCGAAATCAGTACTGCCACCGCACAGGCGAGCGCGCTCGTCAATGCGACCGTGGAAGCGGAGAGGGCATTGCGCTCGATCACCATCGAGATGCTGGAGCCCACGCTCACCCAGAACGGTGATGAGGTCCTCATGCACGTGCCAGCGCGAATCACCAACAACGACTCCGTCGAGCACTCGGTCGCCTTCAACGCCAACTTTACCTTCACCGTGGAGGGTGGAGACACCTCGCGCCCCGTCCCCATGTCCGGCTCTATCGGCCCACAACTCTCAAACGACATCAGCCCAGATCAGTATGTGACCGTCCCACCTGGCAGTTCGATCGTGTTCGAGTATGTAACCGACTATGCTGCCGGCTATGCGCTGTACGAGTACTTTGACCATGGCGAGACGGCACGGTTCGATCCGCCACTGCTGACGGGCTATGTGATCATTCCCGAGGAGAAGGTTGCAGCCGACAGAGCAGCAGCTCAGCGGCGCGCAGAGGCGACCGCGACCCACGTGGCCGAGCTCAATTCGGAAGACGCTCAGGCAATGGCGAAGGTCGTTCGAGACTCCTTCGACGTCGTCGACTCCCTTTACGCCAATGCCTGCAACCCATCAATCGCGGCCCGCCCGCTGGACGAGGTCTTCACTGACATCGCCCTGGAGTACATACCCCGCAACCGCAGCCTGCCACATGTGACCGATCCTGGCTGGGTTGTGCGCTACTACGAGTTGCTGGACCTTGAGATCCAAGATATCGACATGCTCTCGCCCGACAGTGCGGAGGTGCTCACGCGCCTCAGCGTGCGCATGCACACGGTTACAGCCTGCGAAGATGACCAGTCCAGAATTGAGGAGCAGCAGGTCTGTTACAGGTACATCATGAAGAAGGTTCAGGGGCGCTGGCTCATCGCCGATATCCATAACTTTATGTACGACTCTACTGACTATGGCGAGTTTTTCGCTTTCTGCGACGACTGATACTGGCGCAGCAGAATTCATGTGGAGAGGTGTTGTCCGAGATGGGGCGCCGGGGCGGCACCCGGCCGGGCCCGAGCCTGCCTATGGTGTTGGGTGCTGTGCCCGGACCCCATCCGAGACCGACAGTGTCTAGCGTACGGCTGGATGCCCTTTGGGGACACGTCGCGGGCTGTGGAACCATGCCCTATACAGGAGTATAGAGGCACATCCCCTACTGTATCTTGGGTACCTGCCCGAGCGGACTGCTGGCAACCCGAAATCCGCTGGTAGCGATACCGTGTGGGTTCGATTCCCTCCGGCCTACCTCTCCTCTCAGTCTTTGGGCCAGTTCAACCCACGGCGAACAAACCCTTGAAAGGAGACCGCACCCCATGCCCACGTTCCCCCGGTTCCGTCGGCACACCCTCTATCTTGGCGAGCCGAGCGAGCGCACCCTATGTGTCGTGGGCGACCTGAATGCGGATGGCGTGCCTGAGATCGTGATCGGTGCCCGCGAGCCGCGGGCGGAGCTGTTCTGGCTGGGCCGTACGCCCTCGGGGCAGTGGGAGCCTCATCTGATCGCAGTCGACTTTGGCCGGATCGAGGCCGGGGGCGACCTCGCAGACCTGGATGGCGACGGCGACCTCGACCTGGTGACCGGAGAGGACTACCGGGGGAATGCGCTCTACTGGTGGGAGTGCCCCGACGATCCGACGGGGCCATGGACGCAGCGTGTCATCTGCTACATGCCTGCCAACCAGTCCCATGATCAGATGATTGCCGACGTGGACGGCGATGGCCGGCCGGAGGTGTACTTCTGGAATCAGGGCGGCGCTGCGCTGTACTGGGCGCGTGTGCCGCACGATCCGCGCGTCTCTCCGTGGCCGACGGTGGAGCTGGTGGCGGCTGGGGTGAGGTCCGAGGGGCTGGCCGTGGCCGACGTGGATGGCGACGGACGCAAGGAGCTGGTCGCAGGGCTCTCATGGTATCGGCTGTTGCCGGGCGGGCGCTGGGAGCCTCATCCATTTGCCGAGGGATATGTGTCGCCCAAGTCGGTCGCAGCCGACCTGGACGGGGACGGGCGGGTCGAGATCGTCATCTCCGAGGGTGACGCAAGCCTGAACGGACGGGAGTACGGTCGGCTGGTGCTCTTCCGGGCGGGGGGCGATCCGGAGGCTCCCTGGGAGGTGGAGGTGCTGCACGACCGGTTGCTGGAGCCTCACTCCCTGCAGGTCGGCGATTTCGACGGCGATGGACGCCCTGAGCTCTTTGTCGGTGAGATGGGGCTGCCGAACGGGGTTCATCCCCACCCGCCTGCGCTGCGCATGTACCGATGGCGAGGGGGCCGTTTCGAGGAGCATGTCATCGACCGGGGCGTTGGCACCCACGAGGCGAAGGCCATTATACTGGACGGACGCGCAGGCATCGCCGGCAAGCCCTATCGGAACCTGAGGAGCGAAGCGCCGCGCGGGCGGGAGGTGGATGCGGTCCATCTGTGGCTTCCTGAGTAGCGGTGGCAAGTCAGGGGTCGTCCCGATCTCCGTCGGGCATGTCCCGAACAAGAGCAGCCCAGGGGACGCGTAGTCCAGGTTATCTCCTGTTACGTTCTGCAAAGCGCAGGGTGCATCCAAGATGCGTTACTGCCTGGGTCGCAGCCGGGTGGCTTGCTGGGCCACAGCCCGGCCCTACCCCGGGATGGGGGTCTGGCGGGTTGGCGCGTCTGGCCGCCCGCAGGGCGGCCAGACGCGCCAACCCGCCAGACCCCCAACAACAGGTCCTGCACCGGGCTCGTGCAAAGCGTAAAGCCCGG
>ENA-ORXB01001709-ORXB01001709.1-sediment-metagenome-genome-assembly--contig:-NODE-1709-length-23295-cov-4.691188_pt1 | contig 23295 bp, 22 predicted proteins | sample MGYA00237863_ERZ511475 | MGnify/ENA primary metagenome ERZ511475 (study PRJEB26305, sample SAMN06343858) | sediment metagenome | isolation source: hot spring sediment | place: Canada: British Columbia... | reverse complement strand
CGGGTAGGTGGTACCATTGGTCCATCCGATAGCGGATCAGCGGAAGAGCCAGAAAGCCAGGCCGAGCGCCCCTGCCACCGTGCAGTAGATGGCGAACGGCAGCAGGCCTCGCCGTTGCAGATAGCTCAAGAGCCCTCTGATCACCAGATAGCCACTGACAAACGCCGCCAGAAACCCGGCAACCAGCAGGCCAGCGCTCTCCCCCGATAGCCCGGAACCCATGAGCTTCAATACCTGTGTCGCCCCGGCCCCGGCGATGACGGGCACGGCGAGCAGGAAGGAGAAGCGCGCTGCCTCAGCCCGGGGCAGCCCGAGGAAGCGGCCGGCAGAGATGGTAGCGCCCGAGCGGGAGATGCCCGGTGCGATGGCCAGGCCCTGAAACAGACCGATCACCGCCGCATGACGAGGGCGGATCTCCTCCAGGGGCGGAGAGCGACGCGCCGACCACTCGCTGGTCAGGAGCAGCGCGCCCGTGACGAGCAGGAGCGCAGCGACGGCACCCGGCGTCTCGAACAGAGTCTCGACATAACTCTCTGCCACGACGCCAAGTGCAACGGCGGGAATTGTCCCGATGATCAGCGCCCAGGCCATGCGGCTGTGCGGAGTGGTCGGCGATCCAGGGCGCAGGCTCGCCAGCCAGGAGCGGGCCAGGGTCACCAGGTCGCGCCAGAAGACTGCCAGCACGGCTGCGAGGGTCCCAAGGTGCAGGAAGGTGTCGAAGGCGAGCCCCGGGCTCGGCCAGCCCAGGAGCCAGGGCACCAGGACCAGGTGCGCGGAGCTGGAGACCGGTACGAACTCGGTCACGCCCTGCAGCAGCCCCAGAATGACGGCCTGTAGGAAGCTCAAGCGTCCTCCTCTCGTCGTCTGCGCCTGCCGTACAGCTCCCGGCTGCGCAGCCGGCTTGCCTCATCGACCGGAACGTACCTTCCCAGAAACTCGGCCTTGAAGGCGGCGAGGCGGTCCTCACGTATGGCGGTACGGATATCGGCCATGAGGTCCATGAGAAATGCCAGGTTGTGGATCGTGTTCAGCACCAGTCCGGTAATCTCGCCCGCGGCGAGCAGGTGGCGCAGGTAGGCGCGGGAGAAGTGCTGACAGGTGTAGCAGCAGCAGTGCTCCTCGATGGGACGCGGATCCTCGGCGAACTGGGCGTTGCGCAGGTTCAGTCGCCCCTCCCTGGTAAAGACCGCCCCGTTGCGCGCCAGGCGGGTGGGCAGGACGCTATCGAACATATCGATGCCCCGGCTCACGGCCTCGACCAAGTCCTCAGGCGAGCCGACGCCCATGAGATAGCGGGGTTTTTCCTCAGGCAGGCGAGGGGCGGTGACGTCGACCATCGCCCAGGTGACGTCCTTGGGTTCGCCGACCGCCAGGCCCCCGATGCCATAGCCGGCAAAGGGCATGCTACTCAGGACGCGCGCCGATTCCTCGCGCAGGTCGGCGAAGGCCCCTCCCTGGACGATGCCAAAGAGCGCCTGATCGCGGCGCTGGTGTGTGGCCAGGCAGCGCTCGGCCCAGCGATGGGTACGGTGCATCGCCTCCTCGGCCTGTGGGCGATCCATAGGGCTCGCGCACTCGTCAAAGGCCATGATGATGTCGGCGCCGAGGAGCTCCTGAATAGCCGTTGCTTTCTCGGGAGTGAGGAGGTGCTCTGAGCCGTCGATGTGCGAGCGAAAGAGGACACCCTTGTCGTCGACGCGCCGCAGATTGGCCAGGCTAAAGACCTGGAAGCCGCCGCTATCGGTCAGGATGGGGCCTTCCCAGGCCATGAACCGGTGCAGGCCGCCGAGGCGGGCGATGAGCTCTGGACCCGGGCGCAGGTACAGGTGGTAGGTGTTGGCGAGGATGAGCGTCGCGCCCAGCTCGGTCAGCTCCCGAGGCGTCAGCGTTTTGACCGTCGCCTGCGTGCCGACCGGCGAAAACACGGGCGTCTCGATGACACCATGCGGCGTGCAGAGCCGGCCGAGACGGCCTGCCGTGCTACGGTCCCTGTGCTCGAGCTCAAAGGTGAACTGAACGGACATGCGGCGTTGACCTCCCAGGACTGGCAAGCCATTATAGCAGCCTCACCAGGGAGCGCCAAAGCCAAAGGCGGGAGCGGGCACAGCTTGGCAAGCCCCATGGCGCAGGCTATAATGCGTCGGACTGCTAGGAGGTCACATGCTGGAGAACATTGTCATCGTCGGCCTCGGGCCGGGCGATCCGCGCTTTCTCACGGCTGAGGCCAGCGAGGTGCTGGCGCGAGCCGACGAGCTCTATCTGCGAACCCGGGAGCACCCGATCGTCGATGCGCTTCCCGGCACGGCAGCGCTGCACTCGTTTGACGCCCTGTACGAGACGGCCGAGTCCTTCGACGCGCTGTACCGTGCCATCGCCGACCGTATCCTGGAGCTTGGGGCGCGCCCGCAGGGTGTGGTCTACGCCGTGCCCGGGCACCCGCTGGTCGGTGAGACAAGCGTCCGCCTGATCCTGGACGGGGCCGTCGATCGCGGCCTGACCGTGCGGCTGGTGGACGGCCTCAGTTTCTTGGAGCCGGTGCTGTCGGCCCTGCGCATCGATGCCCTTGCCGGCCTGCAGCTTGTGGACGGGCTGGACCTGGCGGCGCAGCACAGTCCGCTTCTGGATCCCGACCGCCCGGCCATCGTCGGTCAGCTGTACAGCCGACAGGTCGCATCCGATGTCAAACTGACGCTCCTGAACGTGTATCCGGAAGAGCATCTGGTGACGGTCGTGCACAGGGCCGGCCTGCCCGGGCAGGAGCTGCGCACCAAGCCGCTCTACGACCTGGACCGCGATGCCGTTGATCATCTCACCTCCCTCTACCTGCCGCCTCTGGAGAGGCCGGGCTCGCCCATCACCTTTCAGGAGCTGATCGCCCATCTGCGCGGCCCGATGGGTTGCCCGTGGGACAGAGAGCAGACCCATCAGAGCCTGCGCCCAAACCTGCTGGAGGAGACTTACGAGGCCCTCGCCGCGCTTGATTCTGGTGATATGGAGGACCTCAAGGAGGAGCTGGGTGACCTCCTCCTGCAGGTGTTCCTTCACACACAGATCGCCTCGGAGTGTGGCGAGTTCGCCATGCGCGATGTGGTCGGTCACATCATGGAAAAGCTGCGGCGCCGGCACCCGCACGTGTTTGGCCAGGTGACGGTGGCGGGGACAGGGGAGATCCTCCGCAACTGGGAGGAGATCAAGCGAACGGAAAAGGGTGCGCGGGAGCTTTCCTCAAGCTTTGCCGGTGTGTCGAGCGCGCTGCCTGCCCTGGCGAGGGCGCAGGCGATCGGCGAGCGTGCCGCCCGCGTCGGCTTTGACTGGCCCGATGAGGAGGCCAATTGGCGGGATGCAGGCGAGAGGCTGCACGGGCTGCGCCGTGCCCCTGACCTGGAAAGCCGAAACCGAGAGCTCGGCGACCTCCTGTTTGCGATCGTCGGCCTGGCCCGGCGGCTTGGCCTGGATGCCGAGAGCGCCCTGCGCGAGGCGACAACCCGCTTCATGGCCCGCGTCGTGGCCGCCGAGGAAGAGCTGGCCGCCCGGGGCCGGCGGCCCGAGGAGGTGACCGCAGCCGAGTGGGCCGAGCTCTGGCGGCGTACCGAACATGCAGATAGCGACGCGCGATGAGGTTCCGCACCGGAAAAGCAAAGAGGCTGGCCCTTGGGCCAGCCTCTTTCGTGTCGGGGCGAGAGGCTTCGAACCTCCGACCTCAGCGTCCCGAACGCTGCGCGCTAACCGGACTGCGCTACGCCCCGTCACGGCGTCCATTATAGCAGATTGGCCGCCCGACTGCAAACGGGGGAGATGACTGAAGCGGGGTGTTGAGCGGCGATAGCGGCCTCATGGCTGAACTTGCGAACAGGTAAGCAGGTGCCGACAACTTGACATCTATGGCGCTCTGCTTATTATGAGGTCCGGTGCGTGTTCGGCTATCATGGCGCGGCGTCGGGTTCCGGGTCGGACGCCCCGGACCAGGGCGCCGCGTGTGACTCCCGCCGACCGGGAGGCCGACGGGCTCTTCCAGGCGCTGACGATGCTCAAGCTACCAACGGGCAAGAAGCCTCTTGCGATCCCGAGCGGCCAGAACCTAGCGCTGCTCCTGGCCGGGCTTGTGCTGGGTCTGTCCCTGGCCGTCCGCTGGCAGCGAACAGAGACCGTCGCTCCCACAAACGCCGGAGCTCGCGAGCGTGCAGCGGAAGCGATACGACAGTTGGAGCGCGAGCAGGAGCAGCTCAAGGGCGAGATTGCGCAGCTTCGGGCTGAGTTGACCGATGCCCAGCGCCAGGCCGCCAAGAACACGGAGCTCTTGGCGACCCTCTCAGCGCAGCTCGAGCGGGAGCGGGAGAGAGCGGGGCTGGTCCCCCTCTCCGGGCCGGGCGTGGTGGTCGAGCTGGATGACAGCACCATGCTGGCCAAGGTGAGCGGCCCCGAGGCCGAGTTGTACATTGTGCACGACTATCACCTGCGCGACGTGGTCAACCTGCTGTGGGCTGCCGGAGCGGAAGCCATCTCCATCAACAGCGAGCGTCTCGTCAACACCACTTCCATCTACTGCGTCGGCTCGACCATCATGGTCAACGACACCCGCCTCTCGCCCCCTTACGTGATACGCGCCATTGGCGACCGCCAGCAGATCCAGCCACTCCTGGAGAACCCCGCCTTTCTCGGACAGCTTCGGGACAGGGTCAAGACCTACGGAGTGCAGTTCAGGATCACGTGGGCCAACCAGGTGGACATCCCAGCCTACTCGGGCACGTTCCGCATCCGCTACTCGCACGCTGGAGAGCTGACGCCATGAAGGTCCACAGCCGGCTGGCTCTGATTCTGGTCAGCTTTCTCCTCGGTCTGGGGCTGGTGGCCCAGATGCGCGGGCGCCGGGGGCAGGTTGTCGAGGTGCCCAGCGAAGAGCAGGCCGCCCTCATCGGCAGCCTGGTCGTGGCCAATGCGGACCTGCGACGCGAGGTCCAAAAGCTGGAGGGCGAGCGACAGGCCTACGACAAGGCGTCGCAGAGAGCGGTGATTCCCCAGATGGTCGAGGAGCTCGGCCGGATGCGCATCATCAACGGCACTGTAGAGGTTGCGGGGGGCGGCGTTCAGGTGACCGTGGGGGCAGGGGTCAACGTGGTTGACCTGCAGGACCTGCTCAACGAGATCCGCAACGTGGGCGCAGAGGCGATCTGTCTGAACGGTGTGCGCCTGACCATTCGCTCGGCGCTGGTGGCCGACCAGGCGGGCGTCCTCGTTGATGGGAGGCGCATCGAGCCGCCCTTCGTTTTTCAGGCGGTCGGAGAGCCGGCGACCATGGCCACGGCCCTGAACCGACGCGGCGGCGTGCTCGACCTCTTGCGAGGTACGTACGAAGGGCTGGAGCTAGAGGTCGAGACGGTCCCCCTCATGGTCCTGCCGGCCGTGCGGCAAGAGAAGGACTTCGTCCTCGCGCGACCGAGCGCCTGATGGGCCGGTCGGCGCGGGCCCGGTCTGAGGGATGCGGCCTCAGTGCTGGCAGGAGGCGCAAGACCCGCCGGCGCAGGAACTGCAGCCGCCGCCGGTGCCGCTCACGCGGCTGACCGACCCATCGGCGCCCCTGGCAAAGCTGGCAAAGCGCGAGGGAGCGCGCCTCGCGCCCTCGGCCTGACAGTGAGGGCAGCGGGCAGGCGCATCGGCCTGCGACATGGTGCGGAGCAGGTCGAAACGTGCCTGGCACTTCTCACAGATGTACTCGTAGATCGGCATGGTCCGAATCCCCATAAGTACGCTGGTACGGCTATAGCCTTATTCTAGCCCCTCAACAGGCGATGTCAAGGGACTGGTGCAGCGTAGCTGTTCAGACTCACGTTCCGTGGGTGGCATGGAGGCAAGCTGCTCGTGGTCATGCCCATGGGGATCGGCTTCGCGCCAGCTCGTCGCGGGACCCCTTCCCCCTGTCCCCCTTCCCCTTCAGGGGCGGACAGGCAGCCTGAATCGAGGCTGGCCGCCCTGAAGAGGGCGGCCTGGAGACACCTGAGTGGAGGGCGAACGGCCTTTCCCGCCCTGTTTTGGGCCCTCCTGTGGGGGGAAAAAGACACCTGTCCGCCTCTGAACCCCCTTCCCCAGGTGGACGCCGCGGCGTCCACCTGGGGAAGGGGGAGATGATCTTAGGTATCTCGGGCTCCCGGCGCGCCGCGGCGCGCCGGCGGAGCCCGAGATACCGATACAGAATCGCCCTTCGCCCGAGCGAGCACGCCGTGCTCGCTCGGGCGAAGGGCGCGGGGTGGGGGCAACACGTGGCAGCCGGCGGTGCCAGGATGTGAGACTGAACAGTTACGGTGCAGCAGAGATAGGGCGTCCCAGTCGGCAGCAGGAGGCCCGGGTCACGCTCGGGACATTTGAACCTTTGCCCTTCTCGTCCGTTCCACTGTAGAGAGGGAGCGAATGAGCGTTCCGGCCACTGACGAGGAGCTCATGCAGAAGCTGGGTGCGGGGAGTCTGGAGGCCTTTGAGGCCCTCTATACCCGCTACCGCCGCCGCCGGTACACCTTTCTCGTGCGCTGTGTCCACAACGAGGCGCTCGCCGAAGACCTCTATCAGGAGACCTTCTTGCGCGTGCTTCGGGCGGCGCCCCGGTGGCGGCCGCAGGCGCGCTTCTCGACGTGGCTGTACCGTGTGGCCTTGAACCTATGCCTCGACGTCAGGCGGAGAGAGCTCTTTCCTGTTGCAGACCCGGCGCCCGCTGAGACACTGGCGGACCTGCGCCCTGGGCCGCAAGAAAGTGTCCAATCGGCCGAACTGTCCTTGGACCTCGAACGGGCACTCGCCAGGCTTTCCATCGAGCATCGGGCGGTGCTGCTGCTTCGCTATGGCCAGGGGTTGTCGGAGCGGGAGGTGGCCGAGATCGTGGGATGCCCGGTGGGCACCGTCAAGTCACGGCTGCACCACGCCCTTAGGCATTTGCGGCGCGAGCTTGGCGCACAACAAGGCTCTGTTGCAGAGCCAGACACGGAGAGCTCGGAGCATGTCGGATAATGCGGAACTGACCTCACTCGAGAGGCTGCTGATGGCGTGGTCGGAGGTGGAGCCGCCACAGGAGCTGGACCGGCGGGTGCTGGCGGAGGCGAGGCGGGTGGTGGCGGAGTGGCGCGCACATCCTGCGGCGCAGCTTGTGGCCCCGTACCCTCTCTGGCTGCTGGCCCTGACGGCAGCACTCGTGGTCGCTGTCGTTGCGTTGGGTGAGCTGCTCCCGGCTGCGCGGGTGGCCTGGCATCTGGCGTGGCGTCCGGCCTACTTGCCACCGCTCGCGACGCCGTGGCTGGTCCTGGCAGCAAGCAATCTGTTGGCGCTGATTGTGGCACCCATCGTCGGTTTGTGGAGGAGAAGCGGTGCGGACTGCTAGCATGTATCGGCTATGGCATCGCTGGTTGCCCTACCTTTCCGCCGCTATGGCGACTGCGATGCTCGTGTCTGGCGTTCTGACGGCCGTGTCGCTCTCGGCGTACAGACACGAGGAGTCGCCGCAGATGCGGGCCGCAGTGGAAGCGCGCTTGCAGGAGCTCCAGGCGGAAGTCAAGAGCGGGGGCGCCGCGGCCCTGGGGCGGCCGCGGTTTCGGGTGATGCTTCAGGAGTTGCCACATGCGGGGCCCATGCTGGTGGCGGATGCGAGCGGCGAGGTAGTGTTCTCGGTGATGCCGCGGCGAGCGGGACACGTCTCGGAGCTGACCTCCGTCGAGGTGCGCCGGTTGCTGGCCGCCCTTCCGCCGGACGCCCTCGAGCCCGAGCAACGTCTTCTCTTCATGGCCGGAGATGCGCTCCTGGCTGAGGGCCAGCACAGCGACGTGTACTCCTACATCACCCGCCTTCTGAAGGACGGCGAGGGAAAGCCGGTTGGGGTTATCGCCGTGGCGTACGATAGGCTGCCTGCGGGGCGGTCGACGGGCGGGGCGGGCCCCTGGCTGCGGGTGTACACGGTTGCCCGGCCTGTGTTCGCCGTCAGCCTTGTCCTGTTCTGGCTGAGCCTGCCCGCCTGGGTGCTCTTGGACGCACGGGCGCGGGGAGAGCGTCCCTGGTTGTGGGCTGCTCTTGCCCTGTGTGGGAACCTGGTCGGGGTGATCACCTACCTCGTCATGCGCAGTGACCAGCGGGTCAGTTGCCCCAACTGCGCCACCGAGGTGAGCGCTGCGTATAACACCTGCCCGCACTGCGGGGAGCGGTTACGCCCCGTCTGCCTGTCCTGTCACAAAGGGCTACGGGAGGACTGGAGCTATTGCCCTCATTGTGGCCGCGCCCTCGGGTCATAGCGCGCATCGTCCGGCGGGGCGAGCCTGGCAGAGAAGCTGTACCCCGGCCCTGATCTGCTCGGCGGTCGCGGCGTCGCTCAGCTCCAGGGTGCGCAGCGCACCTGCGGGCAGGCGGGCAGCGATGCCGGCAAGGTCGAGGTTTCCGAGCCCCGGCGCCAGGTGATCCCGCTCCGGGCGCGCGTCGTGCAGGTGGGCCCCGAGCAGGCGGCTGCCAAAGCGCTGCAGGTAGGCGTCAGCCGTGGCTATGCCGAGGACCTCCTGCCGGTAGGCGTGACCGGTGTCGTGCCAGTAGTAGACCGGCAGTCCATCGCAGGCAGCAAAGACCAGATCGAGCTCCTCAAAGCTCGGGATCTCGTGATAGCCATCGCGCACCTCGATCCCCAGCGAGATGCCGGCCTGCGCGGCGTACTCTCCCAGCTCGCGAACGGACCTCAGAGCGCTCTTCAGGTTGGGTCCCCTGCGCGCCTCGCGCTCGGCGAGCCCGCGGTCCCTCAACCGCATAAAGTCCTCCTGTGCGCCGCTCCTCAAGAGGGCAAAGAGCTTCGGCTGAGGCACCGAAGTGTCGACGTGGCCGAGATGGAGGATCACGGCCCGGGCGCCGAGGCGGGCGGCGAGTTCGATCGTCGCCCTTGCCTGCGCGACGGCGCTCAGCCGCTCCTCCTCGAGGGGTGCCGATAGCTCTGGCAGCGCACTCCAGCCCAGCCGCTGGCCCGAGGAGTCGACCGGCCAGGGGATGGGGTCGTGGAGGCTCTGCACGATCAGCCCCGCTCTCGCCAGCTCGTCAGGCAGCCCGGCGGCCATCGCAGGTGGCAGGCTGTTGAGCTCGATCAGGGAGAAGCCGATCTCGCGCAGCTCGGCCAGCACCGGGCCGACCTGCGAGTGCCTGCGCACGTTCCAGGATGTGGACATGGCGAGGTTGGTGGTGGTGAGGTCCATAGCGTACGCCCCATTCGCGAGAAGTCGACGTGTGCTCCGATAGCGTCATGCACCTCTTGCCCGGCGTACGAGCCCCGAGCAAGCGACACAAGAATAGCCGGGACGGGCACCCTGTCAAGAGTTACTTGGGCGGTGCCTGCTTCCTGCTCATTGGCCCTCGCCAAGGCCCGTGCTATACTGAAGAAGAGAGACAAGCCGGCTCACATCTCGACGGGAGGACAAGATGGCGGCAGAACCCTGCATCCACACCTTCTCGATTGTAGCCCACGACCCGGCTGAGAACAGCTGGGGTGTGGCCGTGGCCAGCAAGTTCCTGGCCGTGGGCGCGGTGGTGCCCTACGCCCGGGCGGGCGTTGGGGCAGTGGCGACGCAGGCACTGGCAAACCTCTGCTACGGCGAGCAGGGGCTTGCGCTCATGGCAGAGGGCCTGTCGGCTTCCGAGGCTCTTGCGCGCCTGACGGCTGATGACGAGATGCGGGAGCATCGGCAGGCCGGGATGGTGGATGCGCGGGGTCGCGCGGCAACCTTCACCGGCTCGGCCTGCATGCCGTGGGCCGGCGGGCTGGTCGGCGAGGGCTTTGCTGTGCAGGGGAACATCCTTGCCGGCGAGCAGGTCGTCAGGGCGATGGCCGACCGGTTTGTCAGCGCGCAGGGGGAGCTGGCGGAGCGCCTGTATGCGGCTCTCCTGGCCGGTGACCGGGCCGGTGGTGACCGTCGGGGGAGGCAATCGGCGGCGCTGCTGGTGGTCAAGCCCGGCGGGTCCTACGGCGGGTTCACCGACCGGTACCTCGACCTGAGAGTCGATGACCATCCCGACCCCGTGCCGGAGTTGGGCCGGCTGCTTGAGCTGCATCATCTCTTTCTCGGGGCGAGCCGCCCGGAGGAGCGCCTGCCTATTGACGAGCCCCTGACGCGCGAGCTGCAGCGGATGCTCAAGGAGCAGGGCTACTGGTCCGGCGATCCGGACGGCGCGTGGACGCCCGAGTTCGAGCAGGCACTGACCACGTTCGTGGGGACGGAGAACCTCGAGGAGCGGGTCCACATTCCGCAGCGGCTGATCGACCCGCCGGCGCTGGCATACCTGCGGAAGCGGTTCATGGGTTGAGGGGAGAGCCTCTGCGTGCGGGGCTGTGGCCGGAGTCCCGGGCCACGGCCTCACAGCTGCCCCACCCGTCCGCTTCGGAGCAGGTCCTGACAGGGTACGGCCGATGGGTGCATCGACGACCGGTCGGCAGCCTCGCGGTCAGGTAGCCTGCCGCGCCCCGCTCTGCAGGCAACCGGGCTCTACGCTTCGCACCACCCCGGTGCAGGGTCTTTGCTGGGGGTTGGGCGTTTGGCCGCCCCTCGGGGCGGCCAAACGCCCAACCCCCGACCTGGGATGGAGCCGGGCTACGGCCCGGCGAAATGCCCGGCTGCAGCCCAGGCAGTGGCGCATGTTGGACGCAACTGCCGGTCAGATTCTTGACGTCTTTCACATTTTGTGCTATCCTTAGGCTAACTGGTCAGACCACTTACCAGTCGGCTTCGCCATGGAGGCTGCGATGCCCCTCTGGCCAAGGCCCAAGAGGCCCACGGTGCACGCGGAGCAGGCCCTGGTTACGGCAATCCTCGACGGCACCTACCCGCCGGGAGCCCTCCTGCCTGGGGAGCGCGAGCTGGCCCGCCAGCTCGGCGTGACCCGCCCGACCCTGCGGGAGGCGCTGCAACGCCTCGAGCGGGATGGCTGGCTCACCATCAACCAGGGCAGATCGACCCGCGTGCGCGACTTTTGGCGAGATGGTGGCCTGAACGTCCTCAGTTCGCTGGTCCGCTACGGCGGTCCCCTGCCCCCGGGCTTTGTGACCCAGCTCCTCGAGGTCCGTCTGGCGATGGCCCCGGCCTATACGCGGGCGGCCGTCGAACGCCAGGGCCAGGCGGTCGCCGATTTCCTGGCCGGGCACGCCTCCCTCGATGACAGTGCCGAGGCATACGCCAGGTTCGACTGGCTCCTCCACCACACGCTGACGGTCTGCTCGGGGAACCCGATCTACACGCTGATACTCAACGGCTTTGCCGGCTTCTATGAGCAGCTTGCCTGTCTGTACTTTGGCCGGGGGGAGGCAAGGGCCTCCTCGCGTGCCTTCTATGCGGCGCTGCTTGAGGCGGCCCGAGAGGGTGACGCCCTGCGGGCCGAGCAGATTGCGCGACAGGTGATGCAAGAGAGCATCGACCTCTGGAGAGAGGCCAGCCCAGGCGGGTGAGGCGACGTCTCGCCGATGGGGCGGATATGCGCCTCCCCGGTAGCTCCGCCGTCTGAGCAACGCGGCTCGGGTTGGCCGGATCGGGCATCGGTCCTGACAAGCGGTCCCCACGGGAGGCGAGGCCATGAGGCGTTGGAACGGTTGGGGCGATGACACGGTCACCTACCCGCTGCCCGAGCCCGCCCTGCGGTATCTGACGGCGCTCGTCGGGCCGGGGCAGCGGCCCCGCGATGCCACGCTGGCCGAGGTGGTGGGTACGGTGCCGGAGAGCCGGCTGCCGCCCCATCCCCTCATCAGCACGGACCCGGTCGAGCGCATCTACCACGCCCGCGGGCAGAGCCTGCCGGACTGGATTGCCCTGCGGAGTGGGCACATCGGGGTCTTTCCCGATGGTGTGGCGTACCCGTCAACAGATGCCGAGGTGCGCGACCTCATCCAGTATGCGCGGCAGGCAGGCGTGCGGCTCATCCCCTACGGCGGCGGAACCAGCGTTGTGGGGCATATCAACCCTCTGCCAGGTGACGCCCCTGTGCTCACAGTGGACCTGCGCCGCCTGAACCGCCTGCGGCGCTTTGACGGGCACAGCGGCCTCGCGACCTTTGAGGCCGGTGTCACCGGGCCGGACCTCGAGGCGCAACTGCGTGCCCGAGGCTACACCCTGGGTCACTTCCCCCAATCCTTCGAGTACTCCACGCTTGGCGGCTGGATCGCCACCCGCTCCAGCGGGCAGCAGTCGCTCGGCTACGGCCGGATCGAGCGGCTCTTCGCCGGAGGGCGCCTCGAAGCGCCGGCCGGTACGCTCGAGCTGCCGCCGTTCCCGGCCTCGGCGGCGGGCCCTGACCTGCGGGAGGCGGTCCTCGGATCGGAGGGTCGCCTTGGCATCCTGACTGAGGCAACGGTGCGCGTGACCCCTCTGCCCGAGGTGGAGGCTTTCCACGGGGCTTTTCTCCCGGACTGGCGGAGCGGCTGCGCCGCCGTGCGGGCGATCATGCAGGCGCGCCTGCCTCTGTCGCTGCTGCGGCTGAGCACGCCGGAGGAGACGGCCACAACCCTGGCCCTGGCCGGGCACGAGCGGCTCATCGGTACGCTGGAGCGGCTCCTCGCAGTGCGCGGCGTCGGAGCCGGCAAGTGCATGCTCATCCTTGGCTTCACCGGGAGCCGGGGAATCGTCCGGGCGGCCCGGCACGAGGCGCTGGAGATGGTGCGGCGGGAAGGGGGCGTGCACGTCGGGCGGGCCTTTGGCAACCAGTGGCATCACAGCCGGTTCCGCACGCCGTACCTCCGCAACACGCTGTGGGAGATGGGCTACGCCATCGACACACTCGAGACGGCGACCGACTGGTCAACGGTTCCGCGGATGGTCTCTGCCGTCGAGGAGGCGCTGCAGCGGGGGCTCGAGGATTGCGGCGAGCGCGTGCACATTTTCTCGCACCTCTCGCATCTGTACCCCTATGGCTCGAGTATCTACACCACGTACCTCTTCCGCGTGGCTCCAGACCCCGAGGAGACCCTCCGCCGCTGGCAGGTGCTCAAAGCAGCGGCGAGCCGTGCCATCGTCGAGCTTGGTGGCACCATCACCCATCAGCACGGGATAGGCATCGACCATGCGCCTTATCTGGAGCACGAGAAGGGCGCTCTGGGCATGGAGGCAATCAGGGACCTCTGCCGGCGTTTTGACGCAGAGGGGATTATGAATCCCGGCAAGATGATCTAGCGCCGGGAGCGGGAGGGCCTCATGTGGCAGCGTGACTGGCGGAGCACCTTCTGGTCGCAGATCGATCGGCCATGGGATCTCATCATCGTCGGAGGCGGGGTCACGGGGGCTGGCATCCTCCGGGAGGCGGCCAGGCTGGGGGTACGCGCCCTGCTGGTCGAGCAGCGCGACTTTGCCTGGGGCACATCCAGCCGATCCTCCAAACTCGTGCATGGCGGCCTCCGTTACCTCAAGGAGGGAAAGCTGCGCCTCACGCGCAACGCCGTGCGCGAGCGGGAGCGGCTGCTCGACGAGGCGCCCGGGCTGATCGATCCCCTGGGGTTTCTGTTGGCGACCTACAAGGGCGACAAGCCTGGCCGCTGGACCTATAAGGTGGGTCTGTCGATCTATGACCTGCTGGCCCTGCGCTGGACACACCGCTACTACTCAGCAGCAGATTTCGAGATGCTGGCCCCACGCCTCGCGCCGGAGGGCTTGAGGGGCGGCTTTCGCTACGGCGATGCGCAGACCGATGACGCCCGCCTGGTGCTGCGGCTGATACAGGAGGCGGTCGAGGATGGGGGCGTCGCGATCAACTATGTCGGTGTCTGCGGGCTGGTGGAGGAGGCGGGTCGGGTCGTCGGGGTCCGCCTGCGGGAGGAGGGCAGTGGCCGCGAAGCAGAGGTGCGTGCTCGCGTCGTCATCAATGCCACGGGAGCCTGGGCAGACCGGCTGCGCACAGAGGTCGGCGCGCCGCCCCGCATGCGCCCCCTGCGCGGCAGCCATCTGATCTTCCCGGCCTGGCGCCTTCCGGTAGCGCAGGCCGTGGGTTTCCTGCACCCGGCGGATCGGCGGCCGGTGTTTGTGTTTCCCTGGGAGGGGATCACCCTGGTCGGCACGACCGACCTGGACCACGACCGCCCTCTGGACGAGGAGCCGGCGATCAGCCCTGAAGAGGTGGATTACCTCCTGGAGGCCGTTCGCTCCGAGTTCCCTGGGCTCGGCCTCGAGGCGCGAGATGTCATCGCCACCTTTGCGGGCGTTCGCCCCGTCGTCGGCTCGGAGAGGGTCGATCCCTCCAAGGAGTCGCGTGACCACGTCATCTGGCAGGAGGGAGGGCTCCTCACCGTCACCGGCGGCAAGCTCACAACCTTCCGGCTGATCGCGCTGGATGCGCTCCATGCGGTGCGGCAGCACCTGCCCGGTCTGAAAGCGCCCGGCCGGAGGACGCCTGTGCTCAACCCGGTCGATCTGCCGTTGCCGGAGGGCGTGCGTCTCGAGGAGGCCCTTTGGCGGCGCCTGCTCGGGCGGTACGGCAGCGAGGCGCCCGCGGTCGTTGCGGCTGCCCGGCCCGACGAGCTCGCTCCGATCCCCGGCCTGCAGACGCTCTGGGCCGAGCTGCGCTGGGCGGCGCGGGTGGAGGCGGTCGAGCACCTGGACGATCTCCTGCTGCGCCGCGTCCGCCTTGGGCTGCTCCTTCCCGAAGGCGGCCGGCAGCTCTTGCCGGCGATACGGGACATCGTGCTGCCTGAGCTGGGATGGGATGAGGCGCGATGGGAGGCGGAGGTCTCCGCCTACCTCTCTCTGTGGCGGCGTGCTTACTATCTTCCGGAGAGGCTGGTGCAGCCGGGAACAGTTGCTTCCTAGTCCGGCTTGCTATAGTGTGCTATAATGCACCCATCCTTGGACCGGTCTGAGGTGCCATGCCCTCTCCCCCCGAACAGCAGCCTCGCAGACCGTGGCGGTGGCTGGCGGCAGCTCTCTGCGTGGCCTATGCAATAGCCCTCGGGGCCTATCTCGGGCTGCGTTTTGTATGGCCCGACTGGACTCCGGTGCTGGCACTGATCGGCTACCTGGGCCCGTTTCTCTTCCTGCCGCTGGTGGGACTGGCGCCCCTGGCCGTCTTTAGCCGATCGAGGCTGGCACTGGCGGGAGTGCTGGCCGTCGTCGGGCTTTTCGCCTGGCTGTATGGGGAGCTGTTCGTGCCGCGCTTAGGCCCGCAGCCGCAGGCTACGGGGGATCCCCTGGTAGTCATGACCTACAACCTCGGGCCGGGACGGGCGCTTCCTCAGCAGGTCGTCGCCGATATCCTGGCTGCGGGGGCCGACATCGTCGCCGTGGAAGAGCTGACACCGGCGGGATCGCAGGCGCTGCAGGCGGGCCTGACGGGAGTATATCCGTACACCTCTCTCGATGCGCGGGCCGCGGATTGTGGCCTCCTGAGCCGCTTCCCGATCCTCAGCGTGCAGCGCTTTCGCCCCAATGGGACGGGCCGTACGGCGCTGCAGGCGACGGTCGATGTGCACGGCGCCGCGACCCAGGTCATCGTGTTGCATCCCGAGCCACCGAAGCTGCGCCTGGCAGGACCCTGGCCTATGCCGACCGGTGCGTACGTGGACCACATTGATCAGGAGCTTGCCGACGCGGCGAGGCGGGCCGGCGAGTTCACGGGGCCGGTCATTGTGGTTGGGGACCTGAACGCGGGCGACCTGTCCCGGGGCTATGCCAGCATGGCATCGGTGCTGAAGGATGCTTTCCGTGAGGCCGGCTGGGGGTTCGGCCTCACTTTCCCAGTTGGACTGGTTGTCGCGGGCGTTCGCATTCCCGGGCCGCTCGTGCGCATTGACTACGTCTTTCACTCCGCGCATTTCGAGGCGCTGGGGGCGCAGGTCCGCTGTGGGAGCTCGGACCATTGCTATGTACGGGCAAGGCTCGTGCCCGTAGCGGCTCTCGCGAACTAGGGCCAGTGGGAGCCCGGAGGAGACTATGGCCGGTGACCGCCTTCTCGCCATCGACGTCGGCACGCAGAGTGTGCGGGCTCTGCTGTTTGACCTTCGGGGCAACCTGCTGGCGCGGTCGCGGGTGCCGCTCGCGCCGTATCTCGCCCCGGAGCCGGGGTGGGCGGAGCAGGACCCGGACCACTTCTGGGACTCTGTCTGCCAAGCTTGTCAGGGCCTGTGGCGGCAGGAAGGTATCAGCCGCCAATCTCTGGCCGGTGTTGCACTGACGACGCAGCGCGCTACCGTCATCAATGTCGGCCGGGACGGGCGGCCGCTGCGCCCGGCCATCTCCTGGCTGGATCAGCGCCGCACGGAAGGCCTCAAGCCCGTGGGCGGCCTGTGGGGGCTCGCCTTCAGGCTGACCGGCATGTCCGAGACGGTCGCCAGCCTTCAGGCCGCGGCAGAGGCCAACTGGGTCCGCACCCACGAGCCGAAGGTGTGGGCACAGACGCACAAGCTCTTGCTCCTATCGGGCTATCTCACCTTCCGGCTGATCGGCCGCTTTGCGGATTCGGTTGGCTGCCAGGTTGGCTACGTCCCCTTCGATTACAAAGGTCTGCGCTGGGCGCCCTCATGGGACTGGAAGTGGCAGGCGGTGCCGATGGACCCGGCGATGCTGCCGGAGCTGGTGCCCCCGGGTGGGTTGCTGGGCGAGATCACCCCTCAGGCCGCAGAGGAGACCGGCATCCCTGCCGGGTTGCCGCTGATTGCAGCCGCCGCCGACAAGGCGTGCGAGGTGCTCGGCTCCGGCTGCCTCGACCCACACATCGGCTGCCTCAGCCATGGAACGACCGCTACCATCAACACCACGCACCGACGGTACGTGGAGGTGATCCCCCTCATCCCCCCGTACCCGGCCGCGGTGCCCGGAGCCTACAGCCTGGAGATCCAGGTCTTTCGCGGCTACTGGTTGGTGAGCTGGTTCCGGGAAGAGTTTGGCCACCCGGAGCGAACCCGCTCAGCGGAGTTGGGAGTGGAGCCTGAGGCGCTGTTCGAGGAGCTGGCCCGGGACGTTCCTCCCGGCGCGCTTGGCCTCACGCTCCAGCCCTACTGGTCGCCGGGAGTCAAAGAGCCCGGGCCGGAGGCCAAGGGGGCGATCATTGGCTTCGGCGATGTGCATACGCGGGCGCACCTGTACCGTGCCATCCTCGAGGGGCTGGCCTATGCGCTGCGGGAGGGGAAGGAGCGGACGGAGGCGCGCAGCGGGGTGCCCATAACCGAGCTGCGGGTGTGCGGAGGCGGCTCTCAGAGCGACCTGGCCCTGCAGATCACGGCGGACGTCTTTGGGCTGCCGGCAGCCCGTCCGCACGTATACGAGGCCTCGGGGCTGGGAGCGGCCATCGATGCGGCGGTCGGCCTGGGGCTTTACCCGGGGTTTGAGGCGGCCGTTAAGGAGATGACCCGGGTCGGTCGCACCTTCGAGCCGGAGCCGGCGGCCCATGCCCTGTACGATGCGCTGTATCGGCGCGTGTATCGGCCGATGTACCGCCGGCTCAAGCCGCTTTACGACGAGATCCGGCGGATCACCGGGTACCCGAGCAGGCCGGGCTGAGGGACCTCTCGTGTGACCCCAATGGGGAACCGGGCTCGCGGAAGCCGTCGACCTGCGCGCCGGGCTCCTCGCTACCAACCATCGCCCCGCGTCGGCGACGGTCGGGACGTGGAATGGGACCGGCTCAGCCCTTCCCCGCCAGCCGGGCCCGAGCAGCCCGCGCGGCGACCAGTCCCGAAGCGGAAGCCTGCACCAGCCCGCGGGTGACCCCTGCGCCATCGCCGCAGGCGAAGAGGTTGCGGACCTCCGTCTCCATCTGCGGCGTGAGCTGAGGGCGACTGGAGTAGAACTTGGCCTCGACGCCGTAGAGCAGGGTATGCCGCGACGCCACTCCCGGCGCGACCTGATCGAGGGCGTGGATGAACTCGAGGATGTTCACCACATATCGGTAGGGCAGCACCAGGTTCAGGTCGCCAGGCGTTGCGCTCGGCAGGGTGGGAGTCACGATGGAGCGGGCCAGTCGCTCCGCATTGGAGCGGCGCCCGGCTTCGAGGTCGCGCAGACGCTGCACGAGGATGCCGCCGCTGAGCAGGTTCGCCAGCCGGGCAATGCTCTTGCCGTAGGCGATCGGGTCATCGAAGGGCTCGGTGAAGGTCTTGCTCACCAGGATGGCAAAGTTGGTGTTCGCCGTGCGCCTGTTGGCAAAGGAGTGGCCGTTCACGGTCATGACGTCGGCGGCGAACTCGGTCGAGACCTCGCCATACGGGCACATGCAGAAGGTGCGGACCTGGTCGTCAAAGGCCGCCGAATAGTAGATGAACTTGGACTCGTAGACCAGGGATGTGATCGGCTCGAGCACCGTGGCCGGCACCTCGACACGCACGCCGAGGTCGACCGGGTTGCGGGCAAGGGTGAGGCCAAGCTGCTTGGCGACCTCCTGCAGCCAGGCCGCGCCCTCACGGCCGGGCGCCACGATCACGATGTGGCTGCGAAGCTCCTCGCCGGAGCTGGTGACAACGCCGGTGACCTCGCCGTCACACGTGAGCAGACGGCTCACGGGGGTCCGCGTACGGATGGTTACACCGCGCCTCAACAGCTCATCGCGCATCCCGCGCATGACATCGGCACAGTACTCGGTGCCGATGTGGCGGATGGGCACAGACACGAAGCGGAGCCCTGCCTTCGCGGCGCGCTTCTCGAGGGCCTCGATCTCGTCGTTGCGGATGCCATAGATCGGGCGGGAGGCCCCAAAGCGCACATAGGTCTCATCGACCTCGCGGATCAGCTCGGCGGCCTGCTCCTCGCCGACATACTCGGCAAGGCGCCCCCCGACCTCGGACGAGAGCGTCAGCTTGCCATCTGAGAAGGCGCCCGAGCCGCCCCATCCGGACATAATGGCGCAGGGGTCACAGTTGTGGCACCGACCCTGCGGGTTGCGCGCAAAGCAGTTGCGCTTGTCGATGTCGGGGCCCTTGTCGAGTATGGCGATCCTCAGCCCCGGCTCGCGGCTGAGCTCGAGGGCCGCAAAGATGCCGGCAGGGCCGGCACCCACAATGATAACATCATAGACCGGTGCAGACACGTCAACACCCTTGCTGGCCGGGCCAGCGGCAAGATAGCGGCTGCTCGTTTGCGGAGCAGCCGCGTCGTTATTATAGCGCGGGGATGGCGCGAGTCAATGTGTCAGGTAGCCAGGCGCATGGCCACCGTCTCGATGAGAGGCAGCACGAGGAGCGATGGCTCGCCCTTCAGCAGCCCGAGGATGACGATGGTGTGCAGGTCTCCACCGGCAAGGCGGTGATACGGCAGTGAGGCCACAGAGCGCTCCTCGCCGGTCGGCGCGAACTCGAGGTGGACGGTGCCGGCCGGGACGTCGATGTAGCCGGTGGCATGGCCAAAGGTCACGCGCTCAAAGAGCGTCGGCCCGCTGCGCAGCCTGACGTCAAGGGGCGGCGCGTCGGGCGAAGCGTGCAGAGCGCGTACTGCCGCGTGAGACGCATCAGGGGGAGTGGCGGTATCCAGCAGTGGCAGGATATGCATCTCGGATGCCATGCCGAGAGTCACCAGGGTGTAGTCCCGTCCCGGGGCAAGGTCTATGGTGGCGTGGGCAAGCGCCTGCCCCGGGGTTCCCTCCGTGGCGTCCACGACGGTTGCCTGCCGGCGACCGGCGGGGAACTCGACATAGTCGCTGACCTCGGCGAAGGTCAACCCGGTTGCAAGTGGCGCACCATCGAGCTGCACGTCAACCAACGCTGCATCGGGCGAGGTATGAAGCGCACGTACGCGGGGATGTCCGACGACCTGGAACAACTCGTTGCCTCCTCAGATTGGTGCGGGGCCGATATCGGCCTTCTGTCTGCTCAGCAAGAGCTGTGCCCTGCCTGTCGGCCTACCCTGCCTGGCCGGGGCAGCGTGGCACGAATATCGCTTGCACAAGGGGTGAGCTGGCACCGGACTGGCCCGCTCCAGAGGAGGCTTGTGCGATGGCCGAGGAACCGCGCGGTCCCGTCGTTCAGGAAAGGGAGGAGGTCCCCTATGAGAGGCCCGCACCGGCAGCGCCGCAGACGAGTGGACTGGCTCTGGCGAGCCTGATCACCGGCATCCTGGCCTGGCTGGGACTGCCGGTGCTCGGGGCGATCGCGGCCGTGATCACCGGGCACCTGGCGAAGCAGGAGATCCGCGAGAGCCGTGGAGCCCTCACAGGCGATGGCCTGGCGACTGCCGGCCTCGTGCTGGGCTATATACAGCTGGGGCTCATCGGGCTCGTCATCATCGCGCTCATCATCCTCGCGCTGATCGGCGTCAGCATTGCGGGCGTCAGCATCCTGCCGTGGGGCTGATCGGTCCACCATCATCGCCGGAGGGGGACCCGCTCCCGCAGCGAGCCGGCCGGCTCGCCTCTAGGGTGTAGTTGAGTTTCGGGGCAGGGTTGTCTGTACTGTTGATGCGAAGACCCCCTCCCCCTTCCCCTCCCCGGGCGGCCGCCGTGGCGGCCGCCCGGGGAGGGGAAGGGGGAGGGGTCGGTGACGGCGTCGCCGCACGCGAACTGCCCCAAGAATGAACTGCAGCCCGCCTCTACCACTCCTTGACATGACTGCACAAAGGATGCAGACTGGGCATCTGATACGGTCGGGTCGTTCTTCCTCGTCGGCTGCATGCGGTGCCAGCTCGCCTGCCCGGAGAACAGGGAGCAGCGCCAGTGGGTCGAGGAAGGGCCCGAGTTCAGCGCCGAGGAGACCCACCTCCTGATTCAGGGCGTTGCCTTCGACCACCTTCCGGCGGAGACCGTAGCCAAGCTAGAGTCTGTGGACCTGCAGGACTGCGCCGACGTGCTCGCGCGCAATCTGCGCCTGGGGCTTGAGCAGGCACGCGGCGTGGAGGAGGCGTGCGATGCTGATCAGGGGAGCGGATGTTCCAGAACAGGGATTGCGCCGGTCGTATCCGGTCGCCGGCCGGCAGGTGGTGCTTCACCACTTTGCGGTGCGGGTGACGACCCCCGACAACCCGTTCGGACCTCACACCCACGACGGTGAGGAGCTGTGGTACATCATCGACGGAGAGGCCACGGCAAGCGTCGGCGGCGAGGAGCAGCGGGTGGCCGCCGGGGACCTGCTCATCCTGCCGTCAGGGGTCGAGCATGGCCTGCGGACGGACCGCCGCGTCACCTGGATCTGCCTGGGCTGAGGGCACGCAAGCGACCACAGGCCGAGCGGCAGCGGGGGCTGCCCGGAAGGGCAGCCCCTACGAGGCAGAGGGCTTGAGCTTGACCGCCTCGCCCGCGACGTGGTAGGTGTAGTCTCTGCCCTCTGCGCGGAGCGTCACTACAAAGCCGTCGGTTCGCACCTGTGCATAGACCATGCCGGGCTCCGGAAGGTCCAGGCTCGTATCCGGCCAGGTGTGAGGCTTGCAGGAAAGCACCTCGATCTTCTCAGCCGGTATGGCCAGCCGGTCGGACAGGTCCGCACGCGCCCGGTCGGCCGCGTCCCGCCCGGGACCGGAGAGGGGCGGCGACGCCGACTCCCTTCTGGGTGCTGCCCCGGCCGTCAGGGCTACTGACACCGCGACGGCCAGCAGTGCCACGACCGCCAGACCGTACACCGGTACCAGACGACGCGTTCTCATTGCTGTTCCTCCTCATCGGGATCGCTTCCACTGGAAAGACGCTGCGGGGCGGCCTCAGGTTCCATGGCGGGGCGGTTCTAGCGGATCTCTACGTCCGCAACCTTGATCGGGTTCAGCCGGAAGAGGAACGCCCCAAGCAGGCGCAGCCCGCCGCCGAGGAGGAGCACCGTGCGAATGCCGAGGGTCTCGGCGAGGGCGACCCCGACCATGGGCATAACGAAGGCGATGGCGTTGATGATGGTGGAGAAGGTGGCGATATACGTGGGTCGGCGCTCAGCCGGGCAGAGCTGGAGCAGAATGTTGAAGTGGCTGAGGTTGACGCCCGGGACGGCCAGGTTTACGAGCACGGCCCAGACCAGGATCAGCCCGAGGTTCGGGAAGAGGCTCACCAGGAAGGCATAGCACGCCACCAGCGGCGCCGAGATGAGCAGCCCCCGTCGGTGCCCCAGCCGCCGGAGCGCCCGCCGCCAGAGGGCATAGCCTACGATGATGCCTACGTTGCTCAGCGTGCTGTGCAGGCCGATCCAGGCATCGCCGGCGCCCAGCTCGCGGACAAAGTAGATCACGTAGAGGGGGGCGACCAGCCAGGCTCCGCCATCGAAGACGAGCGTGTCAACGACGATGGCGCGATAGTTGCGGTCGACCGTGAGCATCGTCTTGAGGTCGGAGAGGAAGGGTTTGCGGGGCTCTGCCTGCGCGCCGGGAAGGGGTGTGCGCCGCGGCAGATGGATTCTGGCCACATAGACCGTGCTCACGACCGCACCGAGAAAGCCGACGGCGTATAGCACCTGATAGTTCAGGGGGAAGCGGGCCCATCCCAAGCGGTTCGAGGCCTCCAGCCACTCGCCGCCAAGGAAGGTCAGGCCGGCGACTATCGTGCTGTAGAGGATCATGCGCATCGACAGGACCCGCGTGCGGTCGGGCGGAGGGATCACGTCGGCCAGCAGCGGCTGCCAGGCGGCACTGAAAAAGGTGTTGGGGATGGCGATGGCGATGAGAAGGAGAACCGTTGCCTCGGCGCGATGACGGGTCAGCACCCAGGGCAGGATGGCCAGCAGCGCGTACCCCAGCCGGGTCAGGAACAGGCTGCCGACGATCCACGGGCGCCGGTCGGCGCACGCTTCGAGCAGGCGCGCCGACGGAATGAGCATGAGCACCGCAATCAGGCACGGCACAGAGGTGAGGGCGCCCACCAGCGCTCCGGAGGCGCCGAGGCGCACGGCAAAGGCCGAGTTGAACGAGGTCGCCGCGCCGAGCACCCCGGCCCACGCTACCTCGACACAGAGGTACCATATGTTGCGCTCGGTCTGTCCGCCTCCAACGGGGCCGCAGAGAGCAACATGCAGAGCCCGACGCACGTGCCGCAGCGAGCGCCCCAGACGGGAAGCGCCGGTGAGGCTTGCGACGCGCACAGGACCTCCTGAGACGTGCGATGGGAAGAGCAGCGCGTGTGAACAAGTACGCACCTGTGCTGCGCAGAGCGGGGCCGTCAGAGCTTTCTGACGGCTCGCATGGCCATTCTAAGCACTTTGGCTTCCTCGGTCAATGGCGCGCAGGGGACCCGGTGCAAGACCGGCCACCGGACTCGCGGTCAGGTGGCCTCTCTGGGGCGCTCTGCCGGCAACCGGGCTTCGCGCTTCGCACGAGCCCGGTGCAGGACCCTTTGTAACCCCCGTCCTAGCGTAGGGCCGGGCTGCCGCCCAGAAAACACCCGGCTGCAGCCCAGGCGGTGACGCATCTGGGATGCACGCCGGAGGATCGTCCGGTGCAT
>ENA-ORXB01001706-ORXB01001706.1-sediment-metagenome-genome-assembly--contig:-NODE-1706-length-23348-cov-4.977182_pt1 | contig 23348 bp, 20 predicted proteins | sample MGYA00237863_ERZ511475 | MGnify/ENA primary metagenome ERZ511475 (study PRJEB26305, sample SAMN06343858) | sediment metagenome | isolation source: hot spring sediment | place: Canada: British Columbia... | reverse complement strand
GGGTTGCTCCCCAAGACGAGAGGGTCGTAGAGATGCTTGAGCGCGGAGCGCAGCAGGGCTGGCAATCTATCGGCGGTTGTCGCCATGGGGTGTCCAGTTCCTGTCTGGTTCATGTCCTGAAATGGGCGAGAATCACCACCGCAGCGTGATATAATCATAGTATGATCCGCCGCGGCTGACAAAAAGTCCCGTTGGAGTGAGAGATCTCTGCAAGGAGGGATCGAAATGCACGACGAGAGGAAGCTCAGACTGACCCGGCGCTCTCTGCTGCGCCACAGCGCTCTGGCGGGCGCGGGCGTCCTGCTCGCGGCCTGTGCGCCCAGCCAGCCTGCGGCCAAGCCCACTTCGGCGCCCGCTGAGACCAAGGTCCAGGAGCCGGCGGCGACGCCCGTTGCGCCGGCTGCGGGAGGCGTCACCCTCCAGTTCTGGGCACTCTGGGGCCAGATGCTCCGCGTGTGGGAGGACATACAGAAGCTCGACATCTACAAGGAGCTCATCGGCAATAACGCGGTCGAGCTCAAGACCGGCTTCGGCGCCGAGGTGCTGCTGACCGCCGTCTCCGGCGGGACGCCTCCCGACGCGGTCGCCCACCCCGCAGGACAGTACCTGGACTACTATGCGCGCGGCGTCCTCCTGCCCCTTGACGACCTGGTGGCGGCGAGCACCATCATCAAGAAGGAGAACTATCTCGAAGGCTCCTGGAACAACGGGTTCTGGAAGGGCGTGCAGTACGGCGTGCCGGCCCTCGAGGGCTTTTTGCGGTACGGCCTGAACTACAACGCCAGGCTGGTCGAAGAGGCCGGCCTCGACCCTGACAAGCCACCTCACACCTGGAGCGAAGTCCTGGAGTGGCACAAGGCCCTCACCAAGTTCGACAACGCCGGCAACCTCGTCCAGATCGGTCTCGACCCCTACGACGCCATGGGCGGCTCCCTCCAGTTCGACAACGGCTTCTTCGCCGCCCTCTCCTGGGGGTGGGACTGGTTCGACGAGGAGAAGGGCACCTTCGACCTGGCCAACGACAAGATGGCCGAGTCCCTCGAAGTCATGGGCGAGTTCTACAGGATCGCCGGGCCGGACAACATGGCGGGCATGCGCCAGGTCGAGGGCCAGGGCACCTGGGGCGGCTCGTTCAACACGGAAGTCCAGGCCATGATCATCGAGGGCTACTGGCATCCGGGTGAGACGACGTTCGAGAAGCCCGAGGTTGCCAAGTACAACCGCGCCAGCTGGGCGCCCGTGCCCGACAGCCGCAAGGACGCCAAGGTCCAGGGCTACGGCGGGCACTACATCCTCCTGTTCAAGGATGCGCCGCATGCCAAGGAGGCCTTCAAGATCGCCGAGGTCGTCAACACCAAGGAGGCCTGCGACCTGATCTTCAAGATCGTGGGCTGGCTGCCTGCCCTCAAGCCCTATCTGGAGACGGCCGACCCGAAGACCTACAACGGCCTCGAGTTCTACTTCCAGTCCATCAAGGAGGCCACCGACTGGCATACGCCGGCGCGCTGCCCCATCACCGGCTTTGTCCAGACCCAGTACATCGAGCTGCGCGAGGCGGTCTACCGCGGCCAGATGACCGGCAAGCAGGCGGCCGAAGAGATGCAGCGCCGCTGCGAGGCGGAGTACAAGGCGGCCGGGTTCGCATGATCCCGGCCTAGCCGTCGGCATGGTAGGAGTGAGAGTTGGGCAGGATATTCCTGCCCAACTCTCACCGGCTCTGAAGTCAGGCGAGCGTCCGATGAGGGGGCTGCATGGCGACTATAGCGGTCAAACCACGGCGGATGACAGGATACCAGTGGCGTAGCCTCGTGCGCGGGCTGCTCTTCGTATCCCCCTGGGTGATCGGCTTTGCCGCTTTCACCATCTATCCGCTGATATCGTCTCTCTACTACAGCTTTACCCGCTTCGACCTGCTCAACCCTCCGGTCTACCTGGGGCTGGGCAACTATATTGAGATCTTTACCCAGGATCCCCTCTTCCGGCGGGTGATGGGCAACACGATTTACTACGTCGGGCTGAGCGCTCCCCTGGGGGTGGTAGCAGCCTTTCTGATGGCCACACTGCTGAACACCAGGATTGTTGGCCGTTCGGTGTTCCGTGCCATCTTTTTCTTCCCGGCCATCGTGCCGGCCGTTGTGACGGCCATGGTCTGGGCTTTCCTGCTGAACGTGCAGTACGGCGCCATCAACGCCACCCTGCGGGGCCTGGGGCTCCCGACCATCCCGTTCCTCGCCAAGCCGAGCCTGGCCAAGCCGTCCTTGATCCTGATTCATATGTGGGCGCAGGGCAGCGCCATCGTCATCTTCCTGGCCAGCCTACAGGACGTGCCGCGCACCCTCTACGAGGCCGCAACCGTTGATGGGGCCAACGCCTGGCACAAGTTTTGGCACATCACCATCCCCATGTGCACACCGGTCATCCTGTTCAACCTGATCATGGGGTTCATCGGCGGCTTTCAGAACTTTACCCTGCCCTGGCTGCTCACCGGGGGAGGCCCTAACCAGGCGACCGAGTTCTACAGCCTGCATCTCTACCGGAACGCGTTCAACTATATGCGTATGGGCAAAGCCTCGGCCCTCGCCTGGATTCTGTTCGTGATCATCGTGACGCTCACCGTGCTGCTCTTCACAAGCTCTGCGCGCTGGGTCTACTATGCCGGCGCCGAGGAGTGAGAGACGTAGCGGGCAGTGACATCCTCATGGAAGGACGGGCCTGTATGACCGCTTCCGTTGCCAGCGCCAGAAAACAGCCAGCGAGAGGACGCAGCCTTACTGGGCTCGTCAGCGCCATCGTCAGGCATATCATACTGGTCATCCTTGCGGCCAGCTTTATGCTCCCGTTCTACTGGATGGTCTCCTCCGCCCTCAAGGACGACTCGCAGGTCTACACCGTGCCGCCGGTGTGGATCCCCAATCCGGCGCACTGGAACAACTTTGCGGACGCCTGGCTGCAGTATGACTTTAACACCTACATGGTCAACACGGTGACCCGCTACGCGGTGCCCGTCACGCTTGGCGTCACACTCTCCTCGGCCATCGTCGCCTACGGGTTCTCGCGATTGCGGTGGCCGGGCCGCGACGTCCTCTTCTTCATCTGTCTGACAACTATGATGGTGCCCTTCCAGGTCACGATGGTGCCTTTGTTCATCACCTTCCGGCGCCTCGGCTGGCTCAACACCTACCTGCCCCTGGTCGTCCCCGGCTACTTTGGCGCCCCCTACTTTATCTTCATGCTGCGACAGTTCTTCCTGACGATTCCAGAGGAGCTGTCGGACGCAGCGCGCATCGACGGCGCCGGGGAGCTTGGCATCCTGTTCCGCATCATCCTGCCGCTGGCGCGCCCGGCCCTCACCGTTGTGGCCCTGTTCCAGTTCATGGGCGCCTGGAACGACTACCTGGGCCCGCTGATCTACATCAACAAGGACAAGCTCTATCCCCTCGCCCTCGGCATCCAGCGCCTGCGGACCATGCTGGCGGGGGTCGGCATCGCCCCGATGGCTTACTCGTACCTGATGGCGGTGAGCACCGTCGCGACCGTGCCCATACTCATTGGGTTCTTCTTCACCCAGCGCACGTTCATCGAGGGAATCTCCCTCACCGGCCTGAAGGGATAGCGCCGGGACCCCTCCCCGGCCGGGAGCGCGGACCATCGCGATCGCGCAGCCCCCACCGCTCCAGGATGGAAAGGCTTGGAGACACTGGAGTCCGCCGTGTTCCATCACGGGGTACCGCGTCACCTTCTCTGCTGCGCCTAGGATACCCCTCCCCTCGCCCCCTCGCCGGGGCGTCCGCCCCGGCGAGGGGAAGACATTATAGGGTGTATTGGGCTCCGCTGGCGCGCCAGCGGAGCCCAATACACCCATTGGGAATGGCCCCCCGCAGATTGCCCAGATCGCCCACCTGACGCATAATGCCACTGACACTCGGCCTCCGCATTAAGGGAGCGACAACCATGAAGTTCACCGACGGCTACTGGCAGATGCGACCCGGTGTGACGCCGCACTACCCGGCGCAGGTGCACGAGGTGCAGGTCGGGCCGGACGCGTTGACGGTCTATGCGCCCACACGCCGGCTCAGAGGCCGGGGCGATACCCTGAACCTCCCCCTGCTGACGGTGCGCCTCTCCTCCCCCATGCCCAACGTCGTCCGCGTGCAGCTCTGGCACCACAAGGGGAGCCGCCCTCCCAGGCCGCAGTTCGAGCTCAAGCCTCAGCCCGCGCCACTGATCGAGATTCATGACGACCAGCAGGCAGCCACACTGACCTCGGGCCGGCTGACCGCGCGCGTGCTGAAGGCAGGCGACTGGCGCCTCGAGTTCCGCGATGGCGACCGTATCCTCACCTCCAGCGGCTTGCGGGCCATGGCCATGCTCGATACGCCCGAGGGCCGGTTCATGCGCGAGCAGCTTGCCCTCGGCGTCGGTGAGTGCGTCTACGGCCTCGGCGAGCGCTTTACCCCCTTTGTGAAGAACGGACAGACCATCGACCTGTGGAACGAGGATGGCGGCACTTCCAGCGAGCAGGCCTACAAGAACATCCCCTTCTACCTGACCAACCGCGGCTACGGCGTGTTCGTGAATCACCCCGAGCGCGTCTCCTTCGAGGTCGCCTCGGAGAACGTCGAGCGGGTGCAGTTCAGCGTGCCCGGCGAACAGCTGGACTATTTCGTAATCTATGGCCCCTCGCCCAAGGAGGTTCTGAGCCGCTACACGGCTCTGACCGGGCGACCGGCGCTGCCGCCGGCATGGTCCTTCGGCCTGTGGCTGAGCACCTCGTTCACCACCGACTATGACGAGGCGACGGTCACGCGCCTCATCGAGGGAATGGCCGAGCGCCGGCTCCCGCTGCACGTCTTTCACTTTGACTGCTTCTGGATGAAAGAGTTCCACTGGTGCGATTTCGATTGGGACCGGCGCGTCTTCCCCGACCCGGCGGGGATGCTCGCCCGCCTCAAAGCGCACGGCCTGCGCATCTGCGTGTGGATCAACCCCTACATCGCCCAGCGCTCTCGGCTGTTCGACGAGGGGATGGAGCACGGCTACCTCCTGAAGCGGCCCAACGGCGACGTGTGGCAGTGGGATATGTGGCAGGCCGGCATGGGAATCGTCGATTTCACCAACCCGGCAGCACGCCGCTGGTTCGCGGACAAGCTTGAAGCCCTGATCGATATGGGCGTCGACTGCGTCAAGACCGACTTTGGCGAGCGCATTCCGACCGACGTGTCCTACCACGACGGCTCGGACCCGGTGCGCATGCACAACTACTACAGCTACCTCTATAACAAGACAGTGTTCGAGACCCTCGAGGCCAGGCTCGGCAAGGGGCAGGCTGTGCTCTTTGCGCGGTCGGCGACGGCGGGAGGGCAGCAGTTCCCCGTCCACTGGGGCGGCGACTGCACGGCGACCTTTGAGTCCATGGCCGAAACCTTGCGGGGCGGCCTGTCCCTATCCCTTTCCGGCTTTGGCTTCTGGAGCCACGACATCGGCGGCTTTGAGCAGACCGCCTCCCCCGATGTCTACAAGCGCTGGTGTGCCTTCGGCCTGCTCTCCTCCCACAGCCGGCTGCATGGCAGCAGCTCGTACCGCGTGCCCTGGCTCTTTGATGAGGAGGCGGTCGAGGTGCTGCGGTTTTTCACCAACCTCAAGTGCCGCCTGATGCCCTACCTCTACGCCGCAGCATGCGAGGCCCACGAGTCCGGTATCCCCGTGATGCGGGCGATGATCCTCGAGTTCCCGGACGACCCGGCCTGCGACTATCTGGACCGCCAGTACATGCTCGGGCCCTCGCTTCTCGTGGCGCCGGTCTTTTCGCCGGATGGGACGGTGACGTACTACCTGCCGGAGGGTCGCTGGACCCACTTTATCAGCGGCCGGGTCGTCGAAGGCGGGCGCTGGATGCAGGAGAAGCATGACTATCTGAGCCTGCCCCTGATGGTGCGGCCCAACAGCGTCATCGCCGTCGGCGCCAACCCTGAGCGCCCCGACTATGACTATGCCGATGGGGTCACGCTGCACGTCTTTGAGCCGGAGGATGGGATACCCATCAGGGTGCGCGTCCCCACCATGGAGGGCGGCGTGGCCATGACGGCCGAGGTCACCCGGACCGGCGGGCAGGTGCGCATCCGGGTGGCGGGCGCCGCGCGGCCGTGGCAGGTTCTGCTGAGAAACGTCCCGAGCGTGCGCGGTGTCACCGGTGGGAGTGCGGAGCCTGACCCCCTCGGCACCCGTCTCGCACCCGCGCGTGGCGCGAGTGAGATCATCGTTGAGTGCTGAACATGAAGCGGGTCCTCAGTTGCCTTCACCTCGCCTGGCCGTCCGCCTCGGAACCCTGCTGGACGGCGCGTGGAAAACGTATGAAAGGCAGCGACACCATGGACAAGGTCGGCATCGGCATCGTTGGCGCCGGCTCAATCGGAATCCGCGGAGCCCTCAACCATCTCGTCCTCCCCGATGTGCAGCCCAAGGCGTATGCGGCCGCCGTCTGCGACCCCGTGCCAGGGCGTGCTGAGGCGGCGGCTGAGCGCTACGGCGTCCTTCGCTGGTACGAGCGCTATGAGGACCTCCTCGCGGACCCGGCCGTCGACGCCGTGACCCTCTGCTCGCCCATCGGCCTGCACTATGAGCAGGGCATCAAGGCCATCGAAGCGGGCAAGCACGTCCACTTTAACAAGACCATGTGCCTGACGGTGGCCGAGGCCGATCACCTCATCGACCTCGCCGCCCGCAAGGGGGTACACCTGGTCGCTTCCCCCGGCGTCATGCTGCACCCTCACGCCCAGAGGATGCGCCGTCTGGTGCTGGAGGGGCGGCTGGGCAGGCTGGCATGGGCCGCAGCCGGGGCAACTATCTCTACCTACCACCTGCAGGAGCCGGTGCGACAGGGCGAGGACGTCCTCAGCAATATCGACCCCTCCTGGTACTTCCACAGGCCCGACGGCGGGCCGCTGTGGGACGTCACCGTCTACTCGATGCACTATCTGACCGGCATCGTCGGCCCGGCGAAGCGCGTTGCCGCCTTTTCAGGGCTCGTCGTGCCCGAGCGCGAGTTCCGGGGTCGCAGGATCGTCTGCGACATGGACGACAACACCCTGATGCTCCTCGACTTTGGGGACTCGTTCTTCGCCCTCGGCTACGGGACTCCCGCCGGGTCCGTCACCCGCGGCTTTGAGCCGAGCATCTTTGGCACCGCGGGGTCGCTCGTCGGGTGCTGCTTCAACGGCGAGGACCTCCGCCTCCCCGGCGACCATGCGCCGCACGTTACGCCCGAGCACGCTGCACTGGGCGAGTCCCACGTCTTCGAGGACCTGATGCAGCTCGTGGACTGGGTGCGGGAGGGCACGCCCTCCATCGCCTCGGCCGACCACGCACGGCACGTCGTCGACATCTTTGAATCGGCCTACCGCTCCGCGGCTAGCGGCCGCACCGAGGAGCTACGGACCAGCTTCGAGCCGCTGGAGCTCGCCGACCTCCGGTATTGATTGGACGGTGTCTCGACCCATGCAGTGGAGAGCACGAACCCAACCCCGAGGGTCGGGGATGGGACGACGCCCGTCCCAAGAGTGGCAAGGGCCGCGTCTGGCCGCCCGAAAGGAGAAAGCTATGCAACTCGCGGTCATTTCATACTCTTTCCACCAGCTCCAGGCCGAAGGCCTCGTCGATCTCTTCGGCTACCTGGAGACCTGCAAGTACCGCTTCCGGCTGGAGACCGCCGACCTCTGGAACGGCACGCTCGCCAGCGTGGAAGAGGACTACCTGCGCAAGGTCAAGAGCGCGCTGGACGAGCGCGAGCTCACGGTAGTCAACCTCGCCGTCGATGGCGCGCACCTCTGGGAGGACGACCCCTCCGCCCGGGAGCGGAACTGGCAGAACGCCCTGGCCCATATGCGCGCGGCAGAGCTCCTCGGCGCCAAGACGGTGCGCATCGACGCCGGGGGCAGCCGTCACGACCTGGAGTGGACCCCCGAGCAGTTCGACTACATCGTCCGCAGGTACCGGGAGCTGGCGCAGCGGGCCGCCGACAACGGCTACCGGGTAGGGCCCGAGAACCACTGGGGTGCGGAGATGAACCCCATGGCACTCAAGGGTCTGTGCCTGGCGGTCGATAGCCCCGCCTTTGGCGTGCTCCTGCACATGAACCGCTGGCGAGGCCCCGAAGCCGACCGGGGCGACGAGATCATCGCCCCCTGGGTGATGCACACGCACCTGACCCGCGCCATTGCCGACGGGGCGCTCTACGACAAGATGACCGCCCTGCGCAATAGCGGATATGAGGGCTGCTGGAGCGTGGAGCACCCCTCCAACCGCTACAGCGAGATCGAGCTGTGGCTGGCGAGTGTGAGGGACGTCCTCGCGCGCTGGCGCACCGGCTGACCATCGGCCGCCCGACTGAGAGGAAGGAATGACCCTCCGCTACGCCCTCGGCGGGTGTGCCCTGCTCGTCGTGCTCGGGCTTGCGGCGTGTGGCCCTCCGGCCACGCCGCCTCCTGCGGCCACGCCCGCCGCGGATGCGGCGGGCGTGGCCGCGGTACCGACAGAAGCTCCCAGTGCGACGCCGACCACCACCGCCACGCCGACCCCTGCGCCGACGAGCACGCCGATACACCCGCTGAGCATCGAGGAGATGCGGCGCAGGGAGTATCCCGGCAGCGACATCACCGTCGAGGAGACGCTGGCACCCGGGGGCAACTACCGCCGCTACATCGTCTCCTACCGCTCGGAGGGGCTCAAGATATACGCGCTGATGACCGTGCCCACCGGCGATAGGCCCGAGGAAGGCTGGCCGGTGGTCGTCTTTAACCATGGCTACATTCCTCCGAGCGAGTACCGCCCGACCGAGCGCTACATCGCCTACGTGGATGCCTTTGCCCGCAGCGGGTACATCGTCTTCCGTCCGGACTATCGCGGGCACGGCAGCTCCGAAGGGGTCGCCCGCGGCCCCTTCATGGTGCCCGACTATACCGTCGACGTGCTCAATGCCGTGGCGTCGCTCAGGCACTACGCCGATGCCGATCCGCAGCGGATCGGCATGTGGGGGCACTCCATGGGCGGGGGCATCACCCTGCGCGCCATGGTCGTCAGCCGCGATGTGAAGGCCGGGGTGATCTGGGCGGGTACCGTGGGGCCCTACGTCGAGATGCTCCGGAAATGGGGCGTCCGCGGGGCCAGCGGCACGGACGAGCTGACCGCACGCTACGGCTCGCCAGAGCAGAACTCTGACTTCTGGCGTGCCATCTCGCCAAACTCGTACCTGGCCGACCTCTCCGGTCCCCTGCAGCTCCACCACGGCACGGCAGACCAGACGGTGCCGCTGGCGTGGTCCGAGCTCCTCTACCAGCAGGTCCTGGAGGCGGGCAGGCCGGTCGAGCTCTATACGTACGAGGGAGATGATCACAACATCTCGCACAATCTGGACCTGGCGCTGCAGCGATCGGTAGCCTTCTTTGACCGATACCTGAAGTGAACATGCGCGTCATTGGCAGGCGGCGCCGGCCGCCGATCCCCAAGGCGGGAATGGGGATTGCTTCGCCAGCCCTGCGGGCTGGCTCGCAATGACTCCAGGGCCTGGCCCCGGGGCCCTGCCAAGACGCCTACCGTAACACGCGCCATTGGGGCGGGGCCGGCCGCCCCTACGCCAGCCGCCCCTTCGCTGGCCCTGCGGCCTGGCTCGCCATGGCAGGGCCATAGGGCGGCGGTCTTTTGGCTACCTCCGCGTTTTGGCTGTAGAATCTGCCGGCCTGGCCCTGGTCCATCCCCGGTGCAAGGGCTGCACCGGCGAACGTACGCCACTCAAGGAGGCAGACCATGCGGGTTCTCATCACCGGCGCCGGCGGGCGCTTTGCCCAATGGATGGTGCGTGAGCTACGCGGGCGCTGTGACCTCCGCCTCTTCGCCCGCCGGCCCGTGCCTGCGGACCGGGCGGACCTCCCCAGCGTCGTGGGCGACCTGACATCATTCGAGGACTGCCGCCGGGCGGTGAAGGGCGTCGACGCCATCATGCACCTCGGCGCCCAGCCCTGGCCCACGGACCACCCCAAAGAGATTGCTGCCATGCAGGCTCGGGGCCTGCCCGTCCCTGCCTTCGATGCCACGATCCGCTCCAACATCCTGGGCACCTACTATCTCATGATGGCGGCCGTCGAAGCCGGGGTGCGCATTGTGGTGATGGCCGGCTCCAACTGCGCCTTCGGCCACGGCTACCGCATCTCCAGCCGGCCCTTCCCGTTCCGCTACCTTCCGCTGGACGAGGAGCACCCGAGTGACGTCGAGGACTCGTACTCCTACTCCAAGCTGGCAGGCGAGGAGCTGCTGGCCTCCTTCAGCCGCGCCTACGGCATCCGCACCTACGTCACCCGGCCCTCAGGCATCTGCCCGCCGGAGCGCCTCCGCCGCATGGCCGAGACGGCCTCGCCGGTCCAGAGCTGGTCCGAGTGGCTGTGGGGCTATATCGCCAGCGAGGACCTGGCCACACTGCAGCGGCTGATCCTCGAAAAGGCCGAGGACCTTCCCGTCCACGACGTCTTTGTGGCCAATGCGGCGGACACAACGCTCCTCGAGCCGAGTCTCGAGGTCATCGAGCGCTTCCGGCCCGATCTCCTGCCCCTGGCGAAGGGCCTCGACGGGCATCGGGCCTTTTTCTCGACTGCCAAAGCCCAGGCCGCGCTCGGTTGGGTACCGGCACGGACCTGGCGCGAGTTCCTGGAACGCTAGCGGCGCGTGGCCGGATGGGTGCGACACCCCATGATAGCACGTCCCCTCCCGCGAGCGGGCGCGCAGCGCGCCCGCTCGCGGGAGGGGCCACGGGGTGGGGGCCCGTCACACGAATTGCCCCATAGGGCCCCCGGAGGAGCGATGTAAGGAACAGCGCAGAGTTGGAAGATCCCTTCTCGTCGCAGCGAGCTCGACCTACAGGAAAGGAGCACGACTATGGGCGCGCATCGGATCACCATGCTCGGCACCGGCCTGATCGGCATGTTCTACACCATGACCCTGCACAGCCAGCGTACCCTGGACCGGGTCGAGGTCGTCTACTCGCGCAGTGAGGAGCGGGCGCGCCGCTTTGCCGAGGAGTGGGGCATCCCCCGCTGGACGACTGACCTGCGCGGGGCCATCGCCGACGCGGGCACCGATACGGTCGTCGTCGGCCTGCCCAACAGCCTGCACCTCGAGGCCGTCCGGCTCGCCGCCGAGGCCGGGAAGGCAGTCCTCTGCACCAAGCCGTTAGCGCGCAACGCGGCGGAGGCCAGGGAGATGCTCGAGGCCGTCGAGCGCGCGGGCGTCTTTGCCGGCTACCTCGAGGACCTCGTCTACACCCCCAAGATGCTCAAGGCCCTGCAGATGGTGCGCGCCGGGGCGCTCGGCAAGGTGCTCTGGGTGCGCTCGCGCGAGACGCACGGCGGCCCCCACTCGGCCTGGTTCTGGGATGTAGAGCAGGCGGGCGGCGGGGCCATCGTCGACCTCGGCTGCCACTGCATCGAGATCATCCGCGCCTACATCGGCAAGGAGCAGCGACCGGTCGAGGTCATGTGCTGGGCCGACACCCTGGTTCACCCCATCACCGCGGAGGATAACGGAATCGCCCTCATTCGCTTTGCCAACGGAGCCGTGGGGCAGTTCGAGGTGAGCTGGTCATTCCGCGGCGGCATGGACCTGCGCGACGAGGTCGCCGGCAGCGAGGGGACGATCTGGCTCAACCACTTCCTGCGCACCGGCTTTGAGGTCTTTACCGCTGCCTCCGGCAGCGGCTATGTGGCCGAGAAGGCCGAGACCGACAAGGGCTGGCTCTTCCCCGTCGGCGACGAGGTCCATGAGCTCGGCTACCGGCACATGTTCGTGGACATGTTCGACGCCCTCGACCGGGGCCGCGACCCCGCCGAGACCTTTTACGACGGCTATGTCGTCAACGCCATCATGGACGCCTGCTACCGCTCCGCGAGGTCCAGGCGCTGGGAGCCGGTCGAGCTCGAGTGGCGAGGCCCCGAGGCGGCGGCCGAGGCCGGCCCCGTCGGGCGAGAGGTGGAGCCCGGCTACGTGCTCATCAAGGAGGAGCGCATGCCCGACGGCCGACTCAAGCGCATCCTCCAGCACCGGGAGAGCGGCCGGGTGGTAGAGCGGTTCGAGCAGGCATAGCCAAGGGGCGCAGGCCCGGCCGGCGGGCGGCCGGCGAGGGCCGTATCCCCCGGGGGCATTCCCCCTGAGTGGAACCCTCCCGCAGGTCTGGCAGGTTCACCGAGGCGCGGATTCCGCCAAAGGTGGCACGTCCCTGCCTGAATGGCAGGTCGGGGAACCTGCGGGAGGGTGGAACCCTCACCGAGGCGCGGATTCCGCCAAAGGTGGCATGCCCCTGCCTGCACGGCAGGTCTCGGAACCTGCGGGAGGGTAGAGTCCCGCCGGGGCTGGGGGTCCTGGCAGTTTCGATGAGGCTGACCCAGGATGGACTACCCTGTCGAGCCCAGGCTACCACCCTGCACGAAACCAGTGTATAATCGGTGCAGTAGGGGTAGACGTGAGAGAGGAGTGGCCTGCCGTGTCGACGCTCTTCCCCGACACGACCCCGGAAGTGGAGAGGGTCCTGATCGAGCTGTTGCGGAGGGCGCCTGCCTGGCGCAAGCTGGAGCTCGTTGCCCAGATGAACGACACCGTTCGCATGCTCGCCCTGAGTGGCCTGCGCACACGCCATCCCCAGGCCAGCGAGGCTGAGCTGCGACGGCGCCTCGCGGACATCCTCCTCGGTCCCGAACTGGCCGAGAAAGCCTACGGCAGGCTCGCCACGTCGGAGGGCTGCGGTGACCAGTAGCCCGATGGACGTGGCAGGGTTGGTCATCGACGTCCTCAAAGCGCTCGATGTGCCTTATATGATCGGCGGGTCATTGGCCAGCGCAGTCCACGGTATTGCCCGAAGCACGCTGGACGTGGACCTCGTAGCTGCACTATGCCCGGAACACGCAGAGGCTCTCGTGCGCGCCCTCGGCAACGCCTTCTATGCCGACCTCGACGCCATCCGGACCGCCATTGCCAGCCGCACCAGCTTCAACCTCATACACCTGGAGACGATGACCAAGGTGGACGTCTTCGTGCTCAAGGGCCGCCCCTACGACCATGCTCAGTTCGCCCGCCGCACCGAGCAGGTCGTCGCTATGTCGCCGGAACGCCGGGCCTGGGTGGCCAGCGCAGAAGACACCATTCTGTCCAAGCTCGAATGGTACAGGCTCGGAGGCGAGGTGTCAGAACGGCAGTGGCGCGATGTGCTCGGCATCATCAGCGCACAGGCCGAGCGCCTGGACGTGGCCTACATGCGCCGGTGGGCCCGGACGCTGGGTGTAGGCGACCTCCTGGAGCGAGCCCTGACTGAGACAAGCAGATAGCGACAGAGCAGAGCCGTAGCGCCCGGGCAAACCGGCCCTTGCCTGCAGAAAGGGTAGCTCACAGTGAACACCAAACGCTTCACCATCCTGCACTCCAACGACATGCACGGCGACTTTATGGCGGAAATGCAGGGCGCGGAGGGCAGGCTGACCGGCGGCCTCGCCTTGCTCTCCGGGTACATCAACAAGGTCCGCAACGAAGAGGAGAACGTCATCTACGTCATCTCCGGGGACATGGTGCAGGGCTCGATCATCGACTCGGAGTACCGGGGCATCTCGACCATCGAGATCATGAACTACCTCGCGCCGGACGTCGCCACCCTCGGCAACCACGAGTTCGACTATGGCCTGCCGCATCTCCTCTTCCTGGAGAAGATGGCCAACTTTCCCATCGTCAACGCCAACCTGTACATCCGCAACCACAACAAACGCCTCATGCGCCCTTACCACATCCTCAACAAGGCCGGGTTCGACATCATGTTCCTCGGCATCATCACCGACAAGGTGATCGACGCCATCAAGCAAGACTCGCTCGTCGGCAGCTTTATCTCGCTGGAGGAGGCCTCAGAGGAGGTCGGCAGGATCACCAACGCCTACAAGAACGACGATATCGACCTGACGATACTTCTGACCCACATCGGCTTCGAATCCGACTGCGAGCTGGCCCGGCTCCTCAGGCCGGAGTGGGGCGTCGACATCATTATCGGCGGGCACTCCCACACCATTCTGGAGCAGCCGGCCCTCGTCAACGGCGTCCTCGTCGTCCAGGCCGGCGTCGGCACCGATCAGATCGGCCGCTTCGACATTGTGGTCGACGACGACACCAACTCGGTCGTTGACTATCAGTGGCAGCTCATCCCGATCACCGACGACCTGGTCGAGCCCGATCACCGCCTGCAGGCCTACATCGATTCGTTCAAGAGTGAGGTCGACCGCAAGTACAACACCATCGTCTGCAAGCTCGCGAGCACCCTCACCCACCCGCGCCGGGAGGTCGAGACAGCCCTCGGCAACCTGATCGCCGACGCCCTGGCCGAATCGGCCGAGTGCGACGTCATGCTCCTCGGGTCGGGTTCGGTGCGTGTGAAGGAGCTCGGGCCGCTCGTCACCCTGGGCGACTTTATATCCTGCTTCCCCTACAACGACACGCTGACCCGCTTCACGGTCGACGGGCGCCGGCTCGAACGCATGTTCTCACACTGGATGCGTCCCGAGAACCGGGATGGTGAAGGCGAGTGCTACCAGGTCAACAGGGCGGTCCGTGCCGTCTACAACGACGCGGAGCGCAGGCTGGTATCCCTCACACTCCACGGCGAGCCGGTGCGCCCCGATGGTCGGTACACCGTCTGCCTGCAGGGCTATCACGTCTCGAGCTGTGCGGACTATCTCAACATCACGCCGGAGGAGTTGGCCGAGACCGGCAGGCCCAAGGTCGTCAGCACCAACGCGCAGGACGTGCTCCTGGAGTTCCTGCGGAACAACCAGAACGCGAATCGCAAGGTCGAGGGGCGGCTCGTGTACCTGGGGGGTTGACCGCGCTGCCGCCCCGGGCGGCGCCGAGGTGAAAACGTGCTGTCCCGGGTGCCTGCCGCGGACACGCAAGCTGCCACACGTCGTGCCACGAATCTGGCCCAAGGCGGCCGCTCCTCCGCTGAGCCAGCATACCCGTCATTGCGAGCACCTCAGGGCTCCCGGAACCCTGTCCGAAGAAGAGAAACTTGCCGGCCACTGTGCCCGGGCAGCAGCCGGGGGTTCGGCTCCGCCACCTCCCGGCCAAAGCCTCAGGTAGGGGGTTGGCGGGCTGGCGCCGCCCTGCGGGCGGCGCCAGCCCGCCAACCCCTGAAACGGTCACGTACCGGGCGGGCGCGGAGCATGTAACCCGGTAGCGAGCCTGCCAGGCCTGGGTAGCCGCCAGTAAAGCTTCTGAACAGGCGGCGCCAGTCGCCGAGGCAATCTCCAAGACCGCAACGCATATTGCCTCGCCAGCCCTGCGGGCTGGCCCGCAATGACAACGCAGGTTCCGGGCAGGCTGCAGGTCAGCCCCGCATGAATAGCTACTCGACCGCCTCCGAGGGCCACCATGCCCGGCAGGTGACCTCGCTTTCTGCAAGGCAGGAGGTCAGCGCGATGAAGCAGCGTCTCGCCGCCATCGCCTACGGAACCGGAAATCTCGGCCAGGCGCTCTTTTTCAACAGCGTGCAGACGTACCTGATCTTCTTTTATGTCGACGTCGTCCGGCTGGACTCGCGCCTGGTCGGCCTGGCCTTTGCCCTGGCGTACGGCGTGTGGAACGCCATCAACGATCCCCTCGCCGGTGCGATCTCGGATCGCACCCGCAGCCGCTGGGGGCGGCGCATCCCTTACATCCTCTTTGGCACGCCGGCCTTGCTCCTGCTGTACATCCTGGTCTGGTCGCCACCGCTTGGGGGCCGCCCGCTGGCCGGCCCGTTCGACTGGCGCCTCCTCGCCTACTTTGCGGCAGCCATCGCCCTCTTTGACCTGGCGAACACCGTGGTCAGCGTGGCCTACACGGCCATCTTCCCCGAGGCCTTTGAGAGCCTTGAGGAGCGCACCGAGGTCTCGGTATACCGGCAGGTAGCGGCCGCGGTGGGCACGGCGCTCGGGGTAGCGGCCATGCCGCTTCTGGTCGACGCCCTCTCGCACCGCTGGGGCGACCTCGGCGGCTGGTCGGCGGCGGGAGTGATTCTGGGGCTAATCGGCGCGGGGGCGTTTGCCATCTCCCTGCGCGGCAGCCGGGAGCGGCCGGAAGCAAGGGCGCAGAGCGCCCTGCCCATCGGCGAGGCGTTCCGGGCTACCCTGGCCAACCGCACCTTCCTCGCCTTTGCCGGCGCTAACCTCATGATCTGCTACATATGGAGCTGGCTCGCGGCCATGGTGCCCTTCTTCACCAAGTACGTGCTCCGCACCGGCGAGGGGCAGACGAGCCTCCTCTTCGCCGGGATGTTCGTGGCCGCCATCGGCTTCTATCCCCTGTGGCGCAAGGTCGCCCTGCGCTTCGGGGCCAAGAGCACGCTCATCGCGGCTGTGAGCCTCTTCGTCCTCTTCATGCTCCCCGTGCTGCTCTTAGGCAGCCTGTCGCAGGCCATCGTCATGATGTTCCTGGTCGGCGCGGCCAACTCGGGCATCACCCTCGTGCGCGATATCGTCCTCAGCGACGTCATCGACGAGGATGAGCTGCGCACCGGCCGGCGCCGGGAGGGGAGCTACTTTGGCGTCAACGCCTTCATCGAGCGGCTCGTGCTCGTCCTCGTCGGCGGCTCGACCTCGCTCGTCCTCAGCGCCAGCGGCTACGCGCCGCAACTCGCCGTCCAGCCCGACACGGTCGAGACCGGTATCCGCCTGGGCATGGCCCTGCTGCCGCTGGCGGCGCTGGGCCTCTTCCTCCTGGCCATGGCTTACTATCCCCTTGGCAAGGGCCAGGTCGCCGTGCTGCGGGCCAGGCTCGAGCTGGCCCGGGCGAGAGGGGGAGGAAAGTGAGGCCGCCGGCGGGCACGCGCACCGTCTCCCGCAGCCTTGACAAGGTTTACCATAGGCCCTACAATCCCCCCAATCCCATCTTATAGCAAGCCGAGGAAGCTCATGCAGACAAGTCAGGACGGTACCGGCCGCTTTTATATCACGACGCCCATCTATTACATGAATGCGCTGCCCCACCTCGGGCACGCCTACACGACCGTGCTCTGCGACGTCATGGCGCGCTACCACCGCCTGTGGGGCGACGATACCTACTTCCTCACCGGCTCGGACGAGCACGGCGAAAAGATCGCCCAGGCCGCGCTGGCCTCCGGCGAATCGCCCCAGGCCTTTGTGGACCGCATCAGCCTCGCCTTCCGCGAGACGTGGACCAAGCTCGGCATCTCCAACGATGACTTTATCCGCACCACCGAGCCGCGCCATCAGGCGGTAGTGCAGCGCATCCTGCAGGAGATCTATGACCGCGGCGACATCTACTTTGGCTCCTACGGCGGCCAGTACTGCCTGGGGTGCGAGCGCTTCCTGGCCGAGCGCGAGCTGGTCGACGGCCGTTGCCCCGACCATGGCACCGAGCCCGCCTACATCGAAGAGAAGAACTATTTCTTCCGCATGAGCAAGTATCAGGATTGGCTCATCGCCTACCTGAACGAACACCCCGACGCCGTCCAGCCGGAGCAGTACCGGGGCGAGGTGCTCTCCTTCCTGCGGTCGCCGCTGGAGGACCTCTGCATCTCTCGCCCGAAGAGCCGGCTTACCTGGGGCATCCCGCTGCCCTTCGACGATAACTATGTGACCTACGTCTGGTTCGATGCGCTCATCAACTATATCTCGGCGCTGGGCTACCCCGATGGTGAGCTCTACCAGCGCTACTGGCCGGCGGCCTACCACGTCACCGCCAAAGACATCCTCAAGCCCCACGCCATCTACTGGCCGACGATGCTCAAGGCGGCGGGCATCCCCGTGTACCGTGGGCTGCGGGTGCACGGCTACTGGGGGGTCGACCAGGCCAAGATGAGCAAGTCGCGGGGGAATGTGGTGCGGCCGCTGGACCTGAGCGACAAGTACGGGGTCGATGCCTTCCGGTACTTCCTCATCCGGGAGATGACCTTCGGGCAGGACGCGAGCTTTAGCGAGGAAGCCTTTGTAATGCGCTACAACGCCGAGCTGGCGAACGATCTGGGCAACCTGCTCAACCGCACCCTGCACATGATCGGGCGGTACTGCGATGGCCGCATCCCCTCGCCCGGCGACGAGCAGACCGAGGAGCGGCGCACCTTCATCGAGCGCGTCCTGTCGACGCCGGCACAGGTGCGACAGGCGATCAGCGACTGGAATCCGCAGGGTGCGGTGCTGGCCACCCTGGAGCTGGTGCGGGCGGCCAACCTGTACCTGGAGCTCAGAGCCCCGTGGACGGCCTACAAGCGGGGCGATCAGGCCCATGTGAACGCCACGCTCTACGACGTGGCCAGCGCCCTGCGCTGGACGGCCGTCCTGCTCTATCCCGTGATGCCGGGCAAGATGACCGCCCTCTGGCAGGCCCTCGGCCAGCCCGGCCAGCCGGCCTGGCAAGACGGGCGACAATGGGAGACCCTTGCGCCCGGGGCCGCGATCCAGCGCGGCGAGGTGCTCTTCCCGCGGCAGGAGCTCGTGCTGCAGGAGACGGCCAGTTGAGGCGAGACAGGCCCTGCTGCGGAACGACAGGGGCCGACCGTTAACGCAGGGTGTCGGGTGTCAGGGCGCGCACGGTGCGCGCCCTGACACCCGACACCCCACTTAAGTGATCTGCCGGGGACCCTTGCCGGCTTGCAGCCCCTGAAAGCTGCCCGCGAAAGGGGCTGGTCCCTACTTGATCTCGACGACGGCGCCGACTTCCTCGAGCTTGGCCTTGGCCGTCTGGGCCTCCTCCTTGCTCACGGCCTTGCGGATGGTCGAGGGCGCCCCATCGACCGCTTCCTTCGACTCGCGGAGCCCGAGGCCGGTCAGCTCGCGCACGACCTTGATGACCTTGATCTTGTCCGGCCCGACTTCCTTGAGGATCACGTCGAACTCGGTCTGCTCCTCAGCGGCCGGGGCGGCGGCAGCAGCGGGGGCAGCAGCCGCAGCAGCCGGAGCGGCAGCGGCCACAGCCACGGGCGCCGCGGCGCTGACACCGAACTCCTGCTCGAGGGTCTTGACCAGGTCGGCCAGGTCCATGACGCTCATCTGCTTGATGGCGTTGATGATCTCTTCCTTCGTCATTCCAGGTCTCTCCTTCCTGCATCTCGGTCGGGCTCAGGCCCGTTCCTCTCACTGCGGCAGGTCACCCGCGGTGACCCGCCTCCATCCTCCGTCGCAGCGGCGGCAGCGCTCGGCCGATCACGCGCCGGCCTGCTCCAGCTGCCTTGCGCGCGCCTGCAGCACGTTGACCAGCCCCCGCACCGTGCCCGCCAGGACGTTCACCAGGCCGGCCATCGGCGACCGCATGTTGCCGAGCACCTGCGCCAGCAGCACCTCGCGGGACGGCAGGTCGACGAGCCGGGCGACCTCTTCGGCGGTGAGCATGCGCTGATTGGCCTGCCCGCCTTTGATGACCAGCTCGCGGTTGGTCGCCGCAAAGTCGGTCAGCGCGCGCGCCGCTGCGGCGACGTTATCGTAGAGCGTCCCGGCTGCCGTTGGCCCGACCAGCATCGCTTCCGGCACCGGCAGCCCCGCCCGTCGCAGCGCCAGCTCGGCCATGGTGTTCTTGACGATGTGGAACTCGGCCTCGTGCGGCCGCAGCGCGCGACGCAACTCTACGAGGCCGGCGGTAGGCAGGCCACGGTACTCCGTCCAGATGATCACCTGGCTCTTGCGGAACCGCTCGCTCAGCTCTTCGACGATCTTTTCCTTCTGCTCACGGGTTGCAGGCAATCAGATCACCTCCCTCGGCACGACCGCCCCCGGCACCTGCCGGAGACCCGCGGCCAACAAAAAAGCGTCTTCGTGCCTGACGACACGCAGACGCTCCAGAGAAGAGGCCTCACGCCTCTGCCATCCATCGCGCCTCGCCTCGGCAGGCAACCATTATGCGGCTGGGCCGCACCTGCTGTCTACAGCGGGCTGATATTCGAGTGGGGCTATTATACTCCCATGGGGCAAGTCGTGCAAATCCGGAGGGTGCCATGGGCCTACCCCGGCAATCGCCGGTGCACTCCCGAGCCGGATGAGCCATGCACGCCGCCAAGCGGCAAGTCACGTCTGCGGGCGCGGTAGAGCATGCCATAAGGTGCCCCAGACAGCCCCCTTCGCTCATACGGCGACGGTATTGCCCATCGACGGACCCCCACCCCTAACCCCGCCCCCGCCGCGGCGGGGGCGGGGAATCCAGATAAAGGGGGTGTCCGCGGGCGGCTTCGCCGCCCGCGGACACCCCCTTGCAAGAAAAAACGCCCCCTTCCCCGCGGCGGCGAGGAAGGGAGGTAGGGGGATGGAGCAACCATCCGAGAGGCCGAACCGCGCGCCGGGCCTACCGCCGGACTCGCCCTCACGCCAGATCCGCGGGGCAACAGCTCCTGACGTTTCCGCCTATGCCCCTAACCCCGCCCCTGGCGCGCCGGGGCGGGGTATCCAGAATCGGAAGGGGTGTTCGCGGGCGGCTTCGCCGCCCGCGAACACCCCTTCCATAACATAAGACGCCCCCTTCCCCGCCGCGCAAGCGGCGGGGAAGGGGGCCGGGGGGATGGGGTCCCCACATACCTCCAAATCCACCTAGGATGCCCGCACCGCCATGGCCGCAGCGGGATCGACCCGCACGCCCGGCCCCATCGTAGAGGTCACCGTGACCCTGCGGATGTACTGGCCCTTGAGGCTGGCCGGCCGCGCCCGGACGATGGCCTCCATGAGCGCAGCCAAGTTCGCCATGAGCTGCTCGACGGTGAAGGAGGCCTTGCCGATGGGCACGTGCACGTTGCCGGTGCGGTCAAGGCGGTACTCCACGCGACCCTGACGCGTCTCGCGGATGACGCGTGGCAGGTCCTCGGGCTGCACAATGGTGCCGGCCCGCGGGTTGGGCATCAGCCCGCGGGGGCCGAGGATGCGGCCGAGGGGCCCAACCTTGCCCATCACCTGCGGCACGGCGATCGCCACGTCAAAGTCCGTCCAGTTCTCGTTGCGGATCTTCTGGATGAGTTCGTCGCTGCCGACATAGTCGGCGCCGGCCTCGCGCGCGATCCGCTCCGCCTCACCCTCAGCAAACACGAGGATGCGAACCGGCTTGCCGGTCCCCGAGGGGAGGTTCACCACGCCGCGGATCTGCTGATCGGCCTGACGGGGGTCCAGGTTGGTGCGAAGATGCACCTCAACCGTCTCGTCAAAGTTGGCCCGTGCGTTCTGCTTGACCAGGGCCAGGGCTTCCTGAGGGGTGTAGAGTCGGTCGCGCTCTACAGTGGCGGCTTCCGCCTGATACTTCTTACCGTGACGTACCATTGATATCTCTCCTCTGTGGTGCTATCGGGTGTGCACCCTCCCACGGAAGGGAGCCAACACCTCACGATCAGTCGGTGACGCGAATGCCCATGCTCCGCGCCGTACCCTCGACCATGCGCATCGCGGCCTCGATGTCATTCGCATTGAGGTCTGGCATCTTGGTCTGCGCAATCTCGCGGATCTGCTGGCGGGTGACGGTCCCCACCTTGTCGCGGTTGGGGGCGCTTGAGCCCTTCTCAACCCCGGCCGCCTTGCGCAGGAGGTCGACAACCGGGGGCGTCTTGGTGACGAAGGTAAAGGAGCGGTCCGCGTAGATGGTGATCTCGACCGGAACGATCGAGCCGGTCATCGAGGCCGTCTGCGCGTTGTACTCCTTGACGAACTGCATGATGTTGATCCCATGCTGGCCGAGGGCGGGCCCCACGGGAGGTGCCGGGCTCGCCTTCCCGGCCGGGATCTGCAGCTTGACGATTGCTTTGACTTTCTTGGCCATCGGTTACTCCCACAGCGATCCGCACGCCGCCACCCGCACCTTACGATCCGCCTTGAGCTTGCCGCCTGGGAGAATGCTTACCACACAAGGGGAGCAGATGTCGGAGTGCTACGGATGAATGTTAGGCACGCTCTACCTGCAGAAAGTCCAGCTCCACAGGCGTCTCGCGCCCGAAGAACGAGACGAGCACCCGCACCTTTCCGCGGTCTACGTCCAGCTCGTCGACCGTGCCGATGAAATCGGCGAACGGCCCCTCGATGATCCGCACCCGCTGGCCCTCGCGGAAGGTCACGCGGACCCGCGGCGCCTCGCTCTCCATGCGCTTGAGGATCTTGTCGACTTCCTCCTGGCGCAGCGGCGTCGGCTTGGTCCCAGACCCCACGAACCCGGTCACGCCAGGGGTGTTGCGGACCACGTACCAGGAGTCGTCGTTAAGGATCATATCGACGAGGAGGTAGCCCGGGAACACGCGCCGGCGCGTCGTGCGGCGATGGCCGTCGCGAATCTCGACCTCCTCCTCGGTGGGCACGATGACCTGGAAGATCTGGTCCTGCATGCCCATGGATTCGATGCGCTGCTCCAGGTTCTTCTTGACCTTGTTCTCGTACCCCGAGTAAGAGTGCACGACATACCAGGCCCGTTGCGGAGGACCCTCCTGGGCCGCCTCCTCCGGGGGATGCGCGGCGACCGCCTCTTCGGCCTCGTCGAGGAAAGCCTGGACCTCAGGCGACTCCTCGGCCTGCCGGGGGCGAGCCCTGCGCCGGGCTGCCTGGCGCGGCGCCTCTTCAGTTATCTCCTCCGGTTCCTCTGCCTCGGGCTGTTCCTCGAGGCGGTCCTCTTCAAACTCCATAACTGCAGCTAACGCCCTTCACTGGCTAGCGGACGATCAGGCCAATGAGACGGGAGAACAGAAAGTCGACAATCCCGAGGAAGACGCTCATAGCAAGCGTGACGCTGACGACAATCAGGCTGAGCCGCGTTGCTTCCTGTCGGCTTGGCCATACGACCTTACGAAGCTCGGCACGCGTCTCGCGGTAAAAGCGGACGATTCGGTTCTCTCGTGAAACGCGCTCCACCCGACTGCATCCTCCCGCCCCAATACGTCCGTGGGGAATAATCTGAGACACCATCGCCCGGCGCGGTGTCTCAGTCATACACAGGCAGGCCAGGCAGGACTCGAACCCGCAGCCTACGGTTTTGGAGACCGTTGCTCTGCCAATTGAGCTACTGGCCTGTGTGATGCCCGCGCGACGGCACAGGCTATCAGCGCGGGCAGACTATCGATAACTACTTGGTCTCGCGATGCGTCGTGTGCTTGCGGCAGCGCGGACAGTACTTGCTCAGCTCGATCCGACCGGAGTCGTTCTTCCGGTTCTTCTCGGTCGTATAGTTGCGCTCTTTACACTCGGCGCAGGCGAGCGTGATCACCAGACGGTTTTCCTTCTTGGCCATCGACTATCGCTCCAGCTCGGTCTTCCCCGCGCGGCCTACTCGATCACCGAGGCGATGACGCCGGCGCCGACGGTGTGGCCACCCTCGCGGATGGCAAAGCGCGAACC
>ENA-ORXB01001705-ORXB01001705.1-sediment-metagenome-genome-assembly--contig:-NODE-1705-length-23360-cov-4.118627_pt1 | contig 23360 bp, 23 predicted proteins | sample MGYA00237863_ERZ511475 | MGnify/ENA primary metagenome ERZ511475 (study PRJEB26305, sample SAMN06343858) | sediment metagenome | isolation source: hot spring sediment | place: Canada: British Columbia... | reverse complement strand
GGAGGGTTCCGCTCATTGCTATGTGAGGAATTTTTAGTTTTTTTAATAATTCCATCGCTTCAATTATATATCTTAAGGTATGGTGCTCATAGTAATGTATCTCATCAAATATGACTACTGATGTCAAAATATTCCCAAGAGCATAATCTGCTTGCTTATAACCATGCACAAGTGAATAAACAAGATGATCAACAGTTGTTACAGTAATAGGATTAAGAAAAACCTTTTCTGCTCTTACAATAGTTGCAATATCATCATCTTGAATAACGTTTTCATCATCCTCAGTTATTGTTTTCCCTTCATGGTAATGAACAAACCTACTAAGACTATGATAAATTCCTACATTTTTATCTCCGAAAATCTCTTTAAGCCTTGAATACATCGCATTTGATGTGATCTGAGTTGGTAAGGCAAATATAATTCTATTTCTGCCCTCTTTTTCAATTATATTAATCGCCTTCATTAATGATGCCTCTGTCTTTCCCCTCCCACAAGGTGCGGAAATTAAAATGTATAAATCATTTTGAGTTTTTTGTATTACATTTTGATATTCATAAGGAGTATTTTTTAAAACATTCTGTTTCGCCATTTTGAAAATATCCAATGAAGGCACAAAATTCAAATCAAATTCTTTAAAAAGAGCCTGATAAACTACACCTTCTTCTAAATCAGCCTTTCCAAAGTGTTCGCTTGCTTTTGCATCACAGAATTTAAGAATTGATAGAATAAGGCTATATATTGCTTTTATTTTTGACTCTTTATCTTTGACTATAAAAACCATTTTTTGTTTAAGTGTAAAAATCTCATCTCTTATATCAGCATTCAACTGAAAAGAATCAATTTTATATTCTTCAGGCAACTTAAAAATTGGTAAAACTTTTAGACTAAATATTTTATCTAATCCTATTTTTTTAAATACATCCTCTGCCATAACCATAAAAGCTTTAATAGGTTCTAAAAGATATACAACTTTATTATTTATTCTCGCATCTTCATATATTCGATTATAAAGCTGGCTATGATGAGATAAGATGCAAAGCCTAAGAATTAATTCTAATTCGTTATATTTATCATTTAATGATGTGTGAATAAAAGGGAAGCTAAAAAAAGGATGAGAAAAAGCTCCACAAGGGTTGCCTTGTTTGATATTATTTTGAAATTCTTTTGTTAGTTTGCCAATATCATGCAAATATACCGATATATAGATGATACTTAAAAGAAGATCAATGTCTAACAAAAAATCTCGTGCAAAGCGTTTTAAAACATCATAATTTTTAGAGAGATATTCTTTAAAAATTAATAAACAATCTTCTGTATGTCCTTCTAAAGATTGAAATACATTTTTACCTTTTTGCCTTTTAGCTATTATATCAGAAAGCGATATACTCATCTCTTACAACAAAACAATCTATTTCCTTATTTAATTCTATTTTTTCACCGTACCTTGGTGCTGCAATTATCCAATCTTCTCTGTAATAATCTCTCGCTTTTTTTTTGTCATACTCAACGAATCTATAAGGTATTCTGCCCAATATTAGTTTCTTATCTATAGGATAAATTTCGTTGCTAACTCTAACTACTGAATCTATCAACTTACTTTTAGCAGGCTTAAAATCTTCGGTGGTTAACTCAGTTATTATAACAAAATCATCTGAACCACCGATATATAAAGGTCTAACCGGATTCTTAAGTACTATAGAAATTTCATTTAGCAGTAATTGTTCCCCTTTAAGATATACCTTGCATCTAATTGGACTGACATACTCTTTCACAAAAGGACCACTTGTATTTTGTGGCAAACAAAGTTTTTGAAAAAGCGATTTCTCCTGCTTATTTAGTAAAGACAAGTCAAAATTATTTTTCTTAATTTTCTCTAAAACTTCCCTTCTCTTTTTAGCATCTGCAGGTGGCTTTAGCTTCTTCATAAGTACCATATCAAAAAACCTATCAGGTAAATTCAAAGGTTTTAAGGAGATTTGCAGTTCGTTCAAATCCTTATTATATGCATCCCTATTTATTGATAAGTCACCCAACCCCATAGCGCTTGCTATCAGCCCCCTGATTGTAGTAAATGGAGGAAAGGGAAATGAAAGTAATGTAATGGTCGAATAGGGCTTCCTAAAATTTACAATATAAGGTGTCTCAATAATAAAACTCAGTCCATTCATAGCACTACAACCTGTCTTTTACTCTTTTTTACCTTCAAAAGTTTTTGTATCTATTTCATTGTAAACATTATCAATAGCTTGTTGGGGAGTAGTAACTGTCAAACCATGTTTTTGAAAAACACCCCTAATTTCTTCTTCATTTTTAAACGTTCCCGACAACATCCCAACAAAAATACTGTTCCCTGGCTTTTTTAGATCACAGAGAATCTCATCAATCCTGTTGGTATTTAATTCAACAACTGAACCCGGTCTAATTTCAAGAGCTTTTTGTATAAGATGATTATAGTTATCTTGTATTGAAAGAAGAATAATATCAGGAGAAAAATCTGTCAGCAATCTTGCTTGCTTTGAAAAATCTGAGATATTTTTAAAAGCTTTCAAGGCTAATAATATTCTATTTTTCCTACAATTACCATCAACTTCATATTCAATACCTTTACTTTTTCTATTTGCAGGATCTATTTTTTCTTCACCACCAACTTTTGCAACATCAATGGAAAATCCCGCCTTATAAAGATTAACAGAAAGCTCAACATTTACAATATCTCCCTTTAGTTCACCTTCTGTTTCCTGTGGTTTCCTTCGAGTTAAAAAATCAATGATAAGGTTATCTTGTAAAGATAACAAACCCATTGCAGGAGACATTTTTATTGGTGATACACGTGTTCTTGCTCCACCTGGTGTGTTTTCTCCTTTCTTAATAGTTGTCATAAATCCAAAAAGATCATCTAAAATGCAACTTGCAATATCTCCACATGTTTCACCTTTGTCGTTTGCAACACAGTATTTATCAGGTGTAACCAATCTTCTAATCGCCTCTTTCCAATAGTATCTCATTGCCTGCCCACTTACATATGGATAATCAATACCATGTAGCTTATATTTTTTTACATCAACAAGATTGCTTCCGCCGATTCCAGAGTTAAGATTTGTTAAATCCGTCCTTGCAATCCATACTGCATTAATTGCCTTCATTTCTTATCCCTCCTTATCAATTTTAGAATATTTAATAACGCCTAAATAGTAAGTAGCATATATCAAAACAATATCTTTTATCTCATCATAATTATCTTTATATTTATTGATTATTACCATTAAATCAGCAAGCGGTTTTGTATAAAATGATTCTTCCTCCTTTTTACCGATACTTATTGCACGAAGTGCTATATTTTTTATCTGTTTTTCAAAATCTTCCACTGTTCTTGCCCTGTCCAATTGATAAATTTCTGAAATATAGTTATTCCCCACATACCCTATAACCTGACCGCTCTTTTTCATCACTTCTAATTCACTTGGTTCAAACTTTATCATTGCTTACACCTCCATAAAGTTATTAACTTATCAAAAATCTCTTTTGAATCTTTTTGAAAAGCAATTCCACAGTTTTGCCTTATTTGAAAGGCTTTTGAAAAAGTATTAAAGTTATCTATAAGAAGCCCTTGAGACATAAAGTATTTATTTTCCTCTGAAAGTGAGTTACGTATATCCCATGAAACGCCTTCTTTAATTGGTGATGCAAAAGTCTTGCTAATAAAACCTGAATAGGGTTCTTTTATCTCACTAAAAATATTTTCAAGGGATTCAATATTAGGAATTGTTATTTCACTTAAGTAAGTATAAGTTGTCTGATATTTTGCATCAGTACCCTTTATTTTCAAAACTATCCAATCCTTAATTAAAACGTCTTGAATTTTCTTAATTTGTCTAATATTTCTAACCATATTTTCAAATAAAAGGAGAAGCAATGAGTATTCATCAAGAGGATACTCATCAGATAATGAAAATATATTAGAATATGGTTTAAGAGTCAAATTACATCTGATAAGATTTTTAACTCTATGAAGGTGTTCCAACTGCTCTATTTTTGGGAATAAATAGAAATGTGTTAGATTTCGGTGATTAGACAGGAAAGGAATATCATCAAGCCATTCAATACAGCCGAGAACAGCACATATTGAACAACAACTATAGTTTGCCTGTATATTTCTTACACCACATTGTGAAGCCAATGTACCCGGAGAAACTGGATAAACAATCTGAGAGACCAGTGAAATACCGAAGTTATCTTCATAATTTCTTGAACAAATATCGCATATTTCTGAACCTGAATTATTATAAGATTTTAGAAGAGTTTTTAAAATGTCCCTTTTCTCAATTTTAGATTTTCCTAAAAAATTAACATATTTGCCTTTGTGCATAGTTGGTAAATGCGCCCTGTTTTTAATTTCGACCTTTCCGTTGGAATCTATCTTTTGATATTTAAGCTTATAAGGTATCAACCGTTCTATCTCATTAACGATGAACTCTATTTTGTCATCACTCAATTCTTCAAATGTTATTCCATCACCCCATTCAACATTCACATTAGCGACAGTCTCTAAAAGATGTCCTAAAAATTCAACGGCATTATCAAACCACCAATCATAATATTGATTAATACTTATTGCCATATATTACCTCTAAATTTAAATTGCTAAAATAAAATTTATAAACAATATAACCCTTATAATAACTTCATCAACTCCCTTTTTACCCATTCAGGCAATTCTGCATAGTCTTCAAAGTTTAGAAGCGCGCCTAAATAAACCTCATAGGATTGATCTGGAAATTTCTTTTCAAAATCTGCTTTAATTTTTTCCTTTAACCACTTATATTTTTTATACAAAAAAACCAGCATCAAAGGGATCTTTTGGATCATTCCTTCTTCCTGCCACATATATTTTGTTCAGAAAAACATCATAATCATCTGCCTTCTTAATATTTTTAAATTCTTCTAAAGGCCGAACATTTTTGAAAGGGAAAAATACGAAAGAAACTTTAACATTTTCAATGAAAAAATCCACATTATCAACCCCCACGTCTTCTTTATTTACTTTAAAGTTCTGTCTTAATTTTGCTGATAATCTGCGAAAAGAAAAAGGACTTTCAGAAAAACAATCAAGGTCAATGCTTACTCTGTAATTAAATTTAAACATCAATGCAGTTCTACCTGCAAGGTAGAAATTTCTAAAACATTTTTGTATTGCTAATGCTAAATTGTAGAGCCTTTCCACTTTTTTATCCAAAATTTTACCCCTCTTCTTATATCTGGGTATTTTAAAGCAATTTGAAATGTTTCATCGGGATAGAGTTCAAAGATTTCTTTAATTTCTTCGAAATTGCCATATTGAAGTACTCTTTTAATTAAAATTTCAAGAGGTGCAAAATCTTTATATTCCCACAAATAGTCTTTGAAAGAACCAGGAATACTTACCTTTTCAGTAAAATTCCAATTAATACGAAAGACTTTCTGTTTATTTAATTTTAATTTATCTTCACTATTTCCCATTTTTTCTCTTATTTTTTAACCTGCTTAATTTATATCACACTTCTTACTTTTTTCAACGATATTAAATATCAGAAGTTTATATTAAATTTTATCTTCCTAACCTCCCCCAAAAGATGTCCTACATGTAATTTTTTTTCATTTTTTCGATTTCTTTTTTTATCTCTTCTTTTAATTCTTCTGGATAGACTACTTTCACTGCAGAACCGTACTTTAGTATCTCACCCTTTAATTCTCTAAAGTCTGAAACATGAAATTTAAGGCATATACTACCATCATCATTTTCCGTTATTTCCTGTGCTTCATGCCATATCTGTTCTTTTATCCAGTCGGAAACTTCAGAAGAAAATTTAAGACAGACCTCTACATGTTTATCATTGCTTAGTAATCCGAATGTCTGGTTTATATAGTCATTAATGTTGGGTAAGTTATCAGGCATTTTAATTAACTCTTCAGACACTTCAACATGCTGAATCCTTGAAAGTGCAAAGTTTCTTAATTCCTTTCTCATATTACAATATGCAATTAAATGCCATCTGCCCATGTAACATAATAGATGCAATGGCTTCACTAATCTTTCGCTCTTAACTTTGTTATGCGGTGAGTAGTAAATTATTTTGATATTCTTTTGGTTGCAAAGCGTTGCAAATACTTTTTGAAACGTTGCTTCATCAACTTTGTAATATTCAATATTTTTTACAGAAACTTTTTCAAGCAAGTTTTGAATGTTTATTTTGTTCGATGAATTATTCGTTAAAATGAGGTCAATCATCTGATATAAAGAGTTTTTTAGATGTTTATCTGGAATTGTTGATGCAAGACGTGTTGCTAATATTAAAGCAAATAGTTCTTCTTCTGTAAGCCATATTGGTGGTAGTTCAAACTTTTCATTTAAATAGTAATATCCTTTCCTTTTGCTATCATATTCAAGAGGAGCAAGTAATCTATCTTTCATAAACTCAATATCTCTTTGAGCCTGTTTAATCGATATTTCAAATTTTTTTGATAATTTTTGAGAGTTAGGGAAGTTCCCTTCTCTTACCTGATTGTGAAACCAATAGTATCTTTCAAAAGCCAATTTCTTAGCCATATCAATTTAAAAAATTTAATAGAATTCTATCATAAAATAGACTGAAGACAAGGGGAAATGTGGGAATTGTATAAAATATTTGTTAAAATATAAGCGATAGGCAGAGGGGGAATGTTAAATTTTGAATGTTATTTATGTTTGAGGTGCTAAGTTCTATGTTCTATTCACCATTCACCAATCACCAAATTCTTAACCTTAATCCTTCCCTTATATATGCCAGATACACTATCTGGCTAAGCTACTACCTCAGGTGTTTTCTTTGCATGGAGAGTCATCTTTTAAGTTTTCCACGTTCTCGCCAAAGGGTAGATTTGCCACAATCTCTTTCCCTGAAAGTATTAGTTCTGCTGAGATACCCGCTGCATCGGTAATAATTTCTCTACAATGCAAAGCATGCTCCCTACAAAGCCAAGTTTCATGCCATTTTTCAGTAATTTTTCTGCAGAGTGTATTACCATATTTTTCTTTAAGCCTGTTTGGTATTTGATTGAATATCCTGTATAGTCCCGGTTTACCATAAAGTTCAGAAGCAGCCAATTTCATGGCTTCTTTCCCTTCCCCTTCAGGCAATTTTGACCTTCCATATACTGCGCTAACTGAAAGAACTGCACCAGTTATGGCACCACAGGTATCACCAAAAAGGCCAACTCCACCACCAAAACCAGTAGCAACTTTTAACACATCCTTTGGAAGGCCTGTATCAATGTAGTTCAAAACTGCTTCAAAAACACACTCAGCACAATTGTAACCTAAAGAGAAATTTTTTCTTGCCCTTTGTCTTATTGCTTCAATTATTTCTTCTTTTTCCATATTGCACCCCTTTTTTTTAAAAATCGTTTACCTGAAATTATAATGTTTTCTTACAGGTTCTATGATAGTCCATTTGCAGGCAAGCCCTTTTTCAAAGGTTACAAAATCACCGGGATTTATTTCAACTTCTTCTCCATCTTCTGTCTCTACTATTACCTTACCCTCTAAAATATAGCATTCTTCTGTTTCATCGTAATACCAATCAAAATGGGAAATTTCTTTTGTCCATATAGGCCAGCTCTTTACGTTTCTTTCTTTTAAATACTCTTCTGAAGGCTTAGTAATCTTAATTTTCATAAGACCTCCATTTATTATAGCAACTCTGCTGCCCTCTCTGCCAATTTTGATCTGGCGCTATGCACGAGATTTAAATAACAGAAGTTTTCTTCATTTATAAATTTACTTACCAGATATGCCAGTCCATTGGAACCAAAATCTAAGTACGGCGTATCAATCTGGTATAAGTCACCGGTGAAAATAATTTTTGTACCCTCTCCACATCTTGTTATAATTGTCTTTACATCCAGCGGTCTTAAGTTCTGAGCTTCATCAACTATTATGTACCTATGGGGGAGGCTTCTACCTCTTATATATGTTAATGGTTCTATCTGAATAATGCCAGAATCAATTAAATATCTTGAACTTTTGTATTTAACTGGCTTCCCCTCTTTTTTGGTATCTGTGGGGCTTCCAATGATCACATCTAAGTTATCATAAATAGGTTGCATCCAGGGACCTAATTTTTCTTCCACGTCCCCGGGTAAAAATCCAATATCCTGTCCAACAATAGGGATTACCGGCCTTGCTACGAGTATCTGCTCAAAATACCTACCATTTGCGATCTCCTGTTCTCTTTGTTGATTTCTTAGACTTTGGATTCTTGCCATTGACCTTTCTAATAAATACATACCAGCTGCAAGCGCTAACAAGGTTTTCCCTGTGCCTGCTTTTCCTGTCAAAGCCACCACATCAATTCTATCATTTAAAAGGGCATCTAAAGCGCACAATTGCTCATCATTTTTAGGATTTATGCCCATTATATTCTTCCATCTTTTAACCTGTTCTATAGTTTTATCGCCAATCAACCTGTAAATTTCTTCCCCTCTTTTTATATAACGAAGAGATCTGATACCATTTTCATAATCTGAATCCTCTTTTATAAGTCCGTATTTTTGAAAAAGGTAGGTTTTATCATGTCTATAGTCCTGAACTTCCACTCCCAATGCTTCTGCCTTTATTCTTACTGCTGTATCCTTTGAAACTAAAATTACTGGCGTCTTTTTCTTTTTTTTGCTCAATTCTATAGCAAGGGCTATGATTCTATTATCCATAAGAACTGGACTGCAGGGATCATAGTTCTTATCTATTGCTACAACGAGAGTACCACCTGTATCAAGATTGATACCTTTTGATATGTTCCCCTTTTCTCTAAGAGCATCAATTATTCTTAAGGCACTTCTTGCGGAATATGGAATATCACCATGCCCTTTTTTTAGTTTATCAAGTTCTTCAACAACAGTGATTGGAATAACTATGTCATTGTCTTCAAATTTAAAAATACATTCAGGATCATGAACAAGAACATTTGTGTCAAGAACATAGATCTTTTTCATTGAAAGCCCCAATTTTTTAAGTTCTATAGGATGAGTTTAGTTTTACGTAATCTAATGTTAAATCAGATGTATAAAACTTTGTTGATGCATTACCACTATGTAAATCTATCTCCAATTTAATCTCTTCATCTGCTAATTCTTTTTTTAATGTTGCTTCATTAAAATTATTTGCTTCTAAGCCCTTTCGAACCACTGGTTTACCCTGTATATCAATGTCTATTTTTTCTTTGTTTATAGGTATACCTGCTCTTCCAATAGCAGCCATAATTCTTCCCCAATTTGGGTCACATCCAAAAAATGCGGTTTTAACCAGTGGTGAGTTTGCTACAGTTTTAGCTATTTTTTTTGCGTCTCTTTGACTTTTTGCATTTTTTACTATAATCTCGATGAGTTTCGTTGCACCTTCTCCATCTTTAATAATCTTTTTTGCCAATGATATACAAACATTTTTTAATGCACCGAGAAAAGCGTTATAACCTTCTTTTAATGTTATTTCTTTATTTTTTGCCATACCTGTTGAAAATAAAAGAACCATATCATTTGTACTTGTATCACCATCTACGCTTATGGAATTAAATGAGCATTCCACAGCTTCTTTCAGAGCTTTATCTAAAGTAGTTTTATCAATTTTTGCATCTGTAAAAATATAGACAAGCATAGTTGCTAAATCTGGAGCAATCATCCCTGCGCCCTTTGCAATACCAAGTATATTTATTCTCCCATCATTTATGGATATTGTTAACTCCTCCACTTTCTTAAACGCATCTGTTGTTGTAATTGCTTCAGCAAAATCCTCATAATCATCTTTTAGATTTTTTAACAATTCAGGAATACCGTTTTTCACCTTTTCAACAGGCAACTTTACTCCAATAACCCCCGTAGCAGAATGGACAATAGATTTTTCTTCAATATTAAGATAATTAGCCAATGAATTTGTTATACTTTTTGCATCTTCATAATCACCTTTTACACAGACGCAAGCATTACCACTCACAACAATCAGTGCTTTTATAGGATTATTTATTCTTTTTTTTGTAATAACTACAGATGGTGCTTTAACCCTGTTTTTTGTAAAAACACCTGTTGAAATAGCGGGTTTATCAAATAAAGCCAATGCAAGATCTTTCTTTTCATTTTTCTTTATACCACAATAAATACCAGCAAATTTAACACCTTTTATTTTAATCATTCATTTGCTCCACAACATTTTTTATATTTCTTGCCACTTCCACAGGGACAGGGATCGTTTCTCCCCACCTTTGATTTCTTTTTCATAGGTTCTCTTTTAACATCCCCACCAAATATAAGCCCCTTAGATCTTTCTCGCTCCTTTTCCAGATCCGGTACCTCTTCTTTTTGAACTATCCTAACATTAAAAAGTTTCATCATAGCATCTTTTCTAAAGTTATTAAGCATTTCCATAAACAAAAGATGCGCTTCCTTTTTGTACTCCACAAGGGGGTCTTTTTGCGCATAGCCCCTAAGTCCTATGCCTTCTTTTAGGTGATCTATATTTAAAAGGTGTTCTTTCCATGCATTATCAAGAGATGTTAAAAGAAAATACTTTTCAAGCTCTCTCATGACATCGGAGCCATAATCTTTTTCCTTTGCTTCATAGGTATTGAAAACAAGTTTTTCTATATGTTCATAAAGTTTTTCATCATCGGGATAAAAGTCTTCGACTTCCTCATGGCTAACTTTTATATCAAAGATATTTCTTAATAATTCTGTAAAACCATGGATGTTCCACTCTTTTTTCTTTTCTGATATGAGTTCGTCAAAACACCAGTCTAAAACTTCATAGATTACATCTCTTGTTGCTTCTTTGAGATCCTCTTTTTGTAATAGTCTCCTGCGGAAAGTATACACAAACTCTCTTTGCTTATTCATTACATCATCATATTCAAGAAGATGCTTTCTTATTTCGAAATTATGGGCTTCTACCCTTTTCTGGGCATTTTCTATAGCCTTTGTAACGAGGGAATGTTCAATTGATTCCCCTTCTTCAATACCCAATTTATCCATTACTGATGCAATTCTTTCTGAACCAAAAATTCTCATCAAATCGTCTTCCAGGGAAAGATAAAATCTTGAACTTCCCGGATCTCCCTGCCTTCCAGCCCTTCCTCTTAACTGATTATCAATTCTCCTGCTCTCGTGTCTTTCAGTACCAATGATATGAAGCCCACCCAATTCTATTACTTTCTTCCGCTCTTCTTCGCACTTCTTTGTATACTCTTCTAAAATCTTTTCATATTCAGGGTTCGTAGTATCATAATTTACCTTTGCTTTTGCAAGTAACTGGGGGTTGCCACCTAAAAGTATATCCACACCACGTCCTGCCATATTAGTTGCTATTGTGACTGTTTTCAATCTTCCTGCCTGAGCTATAATTTCTGCCTCTTTCTCATGATGTTTTGCATTTAAAACTTGATGGGGAATGCCTTCTCTTCTTAAAAGGGCTGATAGCTTCTCATTCTTTTCGATTGACGTAGTTCCCACAAGAACAGGCCTGCCCGTTTGATATAACTTTTTTATTTCTTCAACAACGGCCTTAAATTTTTCTTTTTCAGTTTTGTAAACAACATCGGGATAGTCGATTCTAATCATTGGTTTATTTGTAGGAATGACCACTACATCAAGATTGTATATTTTCTTAAACTCTGCTGCTTCTGTTTCTGCAGTCCCTGTCATACCAGCAAGTTTTTTATACATTCTAAAGAAGTTCTGGAATGTAATTGTTGCTAAAGTCTGGTTTTCTTTTTCAATTTTTACCTTTTCTTTTGCTTCTACTGCCTGATGAAGACCATCACTCCATCTTCTACCCGGCATCAGCCTTCCAGTAAATTCATCAACAATAATAACTTCGCCATCTTTTACGACATAATCTACGTCTCTTTTAAAAAGATGATGGGCCCTTAAAGCCTGATTTACATGATGAAGAATATTTACATGTCTTGGATCATAAAGATTTGTTATATTAAGTAGCTTCTCTACTTTTGTTATACCCTCTTCTGTGAGAACTACTACCTTTGATTTTTCATCAATTGTAAAATCGGTTTCTTTCTTTAAATATGGAATTATCTTATCAATTTCATAATAAAGTTCTGTGGACTCTTCAGAAGGACCAGAAATTATCAGTGGTGTTCTTGCTTCATCGATAAGAATACTATCCACTTCGTCAACTATTGCATAATTAAATTCCCTTTGAACATAGTCATCAAGGGAAAATTTCATATTATCTCTTAAATAATCAAACCCAAATTCATTGTTAGTCCCATATGTAATATCCGCATTATAGGCTTCCTTCCTCTCTTCATCATCTAAATCGTGAACAATACAACCAACGGAGAGACCTAAAAATTTATAAATCGTTCCCATCCATTCACTATCTCTTTTCGCAAGATAATCGTTTACAGTAACAATATGCACACCCTTACCCGTTAGGGCATTAAGATATGCTGGAAGTGTAGCTACAAGGGTTTTACCTTCACCTGTTTTCATTTCTGCAATTTTACCTTGATGAAGAACTATACCTCCAATTAACTGACAATCAAAATGTCTCATGTTCAATGTTCTTCTCGAAGCTTCCCTGACCACAGCAAACGCCTCTGGGAGAATGGAATCTAAAGACTCACCATTGGAAACTCTCTCTTTGAATTCTCTGGTTTTATTTTTTAATTCATCATCAGAAAGGGCTCTAATTGTATTCTCAAGGCTATTTATTTTATCCACTAATGGGTAGAGTTGCTTTAGTTCTCTTTCATTTTTAGTACCCATAATTTTTTTCAGAATAAATTCAAACATTTTCTACTCCAGACATTTTTTCATGGAAGTGATGGAAATAAAAAAAGGAAAGATTATCCAAAGAGGTACTTAAGTGGATTGATGGGCACACCGTCTATTCGTACCTCATAGTGAACATGTGGTCCTGTACTTTTCCCTGAGTTTCCAACTGCACCTATTACTTCTCCCTTCTTTACTTTTTTGCCAACAGGAACATAACTCGCCGATAAATGAGCATACCTCGTCACAATGCCATAACCATGATCTATGACAACAACTTTACCATACCCAGCATCAGGACCAGATTCTATAACAATCCCTTCAGCAGCTGCAATAACTTTACTCCCATAGGGACTGGCTATATCAACACCTTCATGGAATTCTGTTACTCCCGTTATCGGATCTCTTCTCCATCCAAAGTCCGATGTTATGAAACCCCTGGTAGGCCAGAGGGATGGAGTTGCCATAAAAAGTGAACGCCTATCTTCCAGATACTCAATAAGCTCACTCATGCTTTTTTCTCTAATCTTAATTTCTTTTTCCAAATTTTCAGCCTTTTCTAACATTACTTTTGTCATATCATCGCTTTTCACATTAGAATTACCACCAGCAAATGCCACTCCAGAACTATTAACCTCCAGATTCACCATCTCTCTAACCTTCAGATCCATATTTTGGAGTCGAGCCAGTTGTGTTTCAAGAAACTGGATTTTAGAGTTAAGATTCTCCATCTCTAATTTTTGCTTTATTGCTTTTTTCTCCACATCCTCCAGATAGGCAATTTTATTTTTTAAACTGAAATAGCTAAAAAACATAAATAGCGAAGAAACCCAAAATATGATAGAAACTAAAGCAAAAATTTTAAACCAGTTTGAATTAAGCTGTATCTTTTTCACATTTGATGTATCATGGGGGAGGATCATTAGTGTAAAAAACTTTGGATTTTTCCAATCATTCTTATGTTTATGCCAGAATTCGATTATGGATGTTGTTATACTTTTCATAAAAACTTTTAATTTCTCTAAATATTTACCCATAGACTTGCATTTTATATAAATAAGATGTCAATGTCAATTTTTAAATAATATCTTTGTGGTTACAATATTAAAATGTCACACATAATTACTAAATTAAAATGTCACATATTTAATTATAATAGTCTCTCACTTATAAAGAGAAAAAGAGCTAAGGGGGAGACTAAATGGGGAAGAGATACATAATTACAGAGGAAGATATGAAGAGGTATGATATATTAAAGGAAGTGATTTCAGGTAGGATGAGTCTTAGAGAGGCACAATCCCTTTTGGGTATTAGTTATAGGCAGGCAATAAGGATAAAGAAGAGATTTTTAAAGGATGGATTAGAAGGGCTTTTAAGAAAACATCCCGATGTACCTCCAAATCTTAAACTTACACCTGAAGTTAGAGAAGAGATAATAAGATTAAGAAAAACACTCTATTGGGATTTCAACATACTTCACTTTAAAGAAGTTTTAAGGGAGAGACATCAAATTTCTTTGAGTTATGAGAGTATAAGGAAGGTTTTAATGAAGAATGGCATTCATCTTCCAGATAAAAGGAAAAAAGTTTACAGGAGACGCAGGAGGATGCCGAAGGCGGGGATGCTTGTTCAGATGGATTCATCCCAACATAGGTGGTTAAGTTCAGTAGAAGATCCCTGGTGGCTTGTAGCGATGGTAGATGATGCTGATGGAATTTGTTATGCGGAATTTCATCCCAAAGATACACTTTTTGCCAATATGAGCGTTATAAGGGGATATTTAGAGAAAAGAGGGCTTTTTATGGCACTTTATACAGATAAAGCGTCTCATTTTAAAACAACAAGGCATGGTGGGCTACATTACAATGTAGAAGTGGAGCAGAAAGAGACACAGATAGAAAGGGCATTGAAAGAATTAGGTATAAGGCTAATAAATGCCAACAGTCCACAGGCAAAGGGGAGAATAGAGAGGAGATTTAGATTCTTTCAGGATAGATTAATAAAGGAGATGAGACTTAAGGGTATAAATAACTATGAAGAAGCAAATATATTTTTAAAAGAAGAGTTTCTTCCCTGGTGTAATAGTAAATATACCCAAGAGGTTGAAAGTCTTTACAAACCATTACCGAAAGACAAAGACCTTAACCTTATCTTCTCAATTAGACATCCAAGAAAGGTAAATAGAGATAACACAATAAGTTTTGAGGGAAGAGTTTATCAACTAATTCCTTCTTATGGTATAAAAACCTTTGCTGGTAAATGGATTGAGGTGTCAAAACAAAAAGATGGTAATATTGAGATTTTGTATGAGAATAAAAAATTACCTTACCTACAAACAGATACTAAAGATGTATCAAACATAAACGAAGAAGATGAAGAAATATTGAATTTAAGAATGAATGCAAAAATATTAATTAAAGATGTAGTTAGAAAGAAAAGAAAAACACCCCCATCGCCAGATCATCCCTGGAGAAAAGGATTGATAAAAAATGTGACATTTCAAAATAGTAATAAAGTGTGACTTGACTTTAGGAATAACATTTTTAAATAATATCTTGGTTCTTATTTCTCTGTTTTTACTAAATTTTTTATGAATTCCCTGGCATCATGGGCATTCTTTTCGGGGGATATCAGTGAAAAAGATTCTCCATACAAAAGGGTAGGGGTCTCCACATCTGTAGCAAAGGTATCTGTATCTCTGTAAACCCGTGGGTATATTCTTATATGTGCCCTCATTAAATCCTCACCAACAGGAGAAGAATAAAAGGCTAAATTAAAACCGGGTATCAACTTACTTTCAAAAAATAACATTAAGTTATAAATTAGCGATGAAATTTCATCAATATCTTTTCCCGTAATATCTGAATATGAAAAAGCTTTTTTGAAAATTATCATGAATTCGCCAAGCATGCCCCTGGATGCAAAGGGAGCAATAAGAGCGCATCTATCAAGTATCTGGATTACCCTCTCCCGTTTCTTTTTTTCAAAATTAAGGTATGTTTGAAAAAATTCACTCCCATTTTTTTCTTTAAACTCTTTCGCTTTTTCTAAAACTCTCCTGTGATAATTAAGCGGTTCATCAGTAACATATACTTGCATATGGGGATGAATAATCGAACCCCCTGATGTGGGCATATAATTCCAGTGGAGATGGGCAAATTTATATCTTTTTTTTTGGAATTTTGAAACTTTTTTAGCGTAATCAAAAATTAGCCATATACTATCGAAAACTGTTTTTTTCTCCATCTTCCCCATAGGAACTACATGTTCTCTCGTAAGTATAGAAACTGCTGCATTTTCAGCATAAGGAAGAATGTTGGGAATTAATACCACTTCATTTTTTTTTAAATGGCCTTCTTTGCAAAAGGAAGGTGCAAATCTTGCACCATAAAGTTCCAGTCTGCCAGTACAGAAGGGGCACCTCTTTTGACTCTTTTCCCCTAAAGAGTAGAAATCAACTGGTTTAGTATACCAGTTTATCTCATAAACCCTAACTCTATGTCCTGTTAACGGGTCATACCTTTTTTCAGCATAAACATCTGTAAGTTCAAAATTATTTCTTGGGCTGAGATAAGAAGTTTTGTAAACTTCTTTTTTTAACTTTATCAAAATTTATCTCTCCATTTTTTTTAACACGTATTCCATAAGGCCACCAGATGATAGGAGTTCTTCCATAAATGGTGGTATTGGTTTAATTTGATAGGACGTGTTTTTGGTGAGATTTTTTATAATTCCCTTTTCAGTATCAACTTCTAACTGATCACCTGTGGATATATCATCAGCTTCATTACATTCAAGAATTAAAAGCCCCATATTAAAAGCATTTCTATAAAAAATTCTTGCAAAACTCTTTGCTATAACTGCTGAAACACCAGCTGCTTTTATAGATATGGGGGCATGTTCTCTACTGCTACCACATCCAAAATTCTTGCCAGCAACAATGAAATCTCCTTTTGAAACCTTCTTAGGAAAATCTGGATCTTCATCCTCCATACAATGTTTTGCAAGTTCATCGGGGTCAGAGGTATTTAAGTACCTCGCAGGGATTATTAGATCCGTATTTATATCATCACCATATTTCCAAGCTTTTCCTTTCAGTATCATTATCTGCCTCCAAAATTTATATTTCTTTTATACCAAGTTCTTCTGGTGAACCGATTCTACCAAGGACTGCTGATGCGGCAGCAACTGCGGGATTAGAGAGATACACTTCGCTTTCAGGATGTCCCATTCTTCCCACAAAATTTCTATTCGTCGTTGCAATTGCTTTCTCACCTTTTGCCAGTATACCCATATGTCCACCCAGGCAGGGACCACATGTTGGAGTGGATACTGCAGCACCTGCATCTATAAATATATCCACAAGTCCTTCACTGACACAATTTTTATATATTTCTTGAGTTGCAGGAATAATAATTAGTCTCACATAGGGTGCAACTTTTTTGCCCTTTAATATTTTTGCAGCTATACGCATATCTTCCATCCTCCCATTTGTACAAGAGCCTATCACGACCTGATCAATTTTCACATCCGTTGACTGTGAAACTGGTTTTGTATTTTCTGGAAGATGGGGAAATGCAACCTGAGGTTCAACATCTGCTAAATTAATCTCATAAACTTCAGAATATTTAGCATCCCTATCACTATGATAAACTTTCCATTGTTTTTTTGCTCGCCCTTTAACATATTCAATGGTTTTCTCATCAGGTGCTATGATACCACTTTTACCACCTGCTTCAATTGCCATGTTGGTAATTGAAAATCTGCTATCCATTGATAATTCAGCAATACCCTCTCCTTCAAACTCCATAGCCTTGTAGAGAGCTCCATCTACACCGATTTTTCCAATAATATAAAGAATTATGTCCTTACCATAAACAAAGCTTTTTCTTTTGCCATAAACTATAAATTTAATACTCTCGGGCACTTTAAACCAGGCCTGTCCGGTCAAAAAACAAGCTGCAACATCTGTACTACCAACGCCTGTTGCAAAAGCACCAAGAGCTCCATAAGTACAAGTATGGCTATCAGCACCTATAACTAAATCTCCGGGTACAACAAGCCCTTTCTCTGGTAAAAGAGCATGCTCGATACCCATCTCACCTATTTCAAAATAGTTTACAATACCATATTTTTTAGCAAACTCACGGACAAGTTTTACCTGCTCTGCAGAATTAATATCCTTATTTGGTGTAAAATGATCTGGTACAAGTGCAATTTTGGTTTTATCAAAAACTTCCTTCGCTCCAATTTTTTCAAATTCTTTAATAGCTATAGGAGCTGTTACATCATTGGCAAGTACTAAATCTACGTTTGCCATTATAAGCTCACCTGGACTAACCTCTTTTTTGCCACAATGGTCAGCAAGAATTTTTTCTGTAATCGTCATACCCATGTTTGTAACTCCTTATATGAAAAATTATGGAAGCATCTCTCTCATTGAAGTTGCTTCTTTCTTAAAGTAAAGCCTGTTTAATGCATTTATATAAGCTTTGGCACTGGCAACAAGGACATCGGGATCAACACCTTTTCCTACAACCTGCCTGCCGGCCTCTTCTAACTTAACAGTAACTTCACCCTGGGCATCAGTTCCCATTGTAATAGCACTTATCACAAAGCTAAGAAGTTTACTTTTTGTTTTAATTATTTTCTTGATTGCGTTAAATACTGCATCCACTGGACCATTACCAAATGTTGCTTCTTTAATTACCTTACCATCAATCTCTATTTCAACGGTAGCACAAGGCATCGTTCTGTTACCAGATACCACATTAAGATAAACAAATTTATATTTTTCAGGCAACTTTAGTATTTCCTCTGAAATTATCGCATCTATGTCCTCATCATATAAATACTTTTTCTGATCGCAAAGTTCTTTGAAGCGTTTAAAGGCTTTATTCAATTGCTCTTCATTAAGTTCATAACCCATCTCTTCTAAACGTTTTTTGAAAGCATGCCTGCCGGAAAGTTTTCCAAGTACAAGAACACTTTGTGGTATACCCACAGATTCCGGTGTCATTATTTCATAGGTAAGTCTTTCCTTTAGCACCCCATCCTGATGAATCCCGGACTCATGAGCAAAGGCATTGGCACCAACAATTGCTTTATTTGGTTGAACCATCATCCCCGTTATCTGCGAAACAAGTTTACTTGTTCTATAAATGTGTTTGGTATTTATCTTTGTTCCCAAATTATATACATCTTTCCTCGTTTTGAGAGCCATAACAATTTCTTCCATTGCTGCATTACCAGCTCTTTCACCAATACCATTTATTGTACACTCAACCTGCCTTGCACCAGCAAGAAGTGCTGACAATGAATTAGCAGTTGCCAGACCTAAATCATTATGACAATGAACGCTTATTACTGCCTTATCAATGTTTTTTACCCTTTTTTTGATAGTTGAAATTATATTAAAAAATTCAAGCGGAGTTATATAGCCAACTGTATCGGGGATATTAACAGTTGTTGCACCAGCTTCTATCACAGCCTCAACCACTTTACAGAGGAAATCTAAATCAGTTCTGCATGCATCCTCAGCAGAAAACTCAACATTATCAGTAAATTTTTTTGCAAATTTGACAGCATGTACCGCCCTTTTTAACGCTTCTTCTCTATCTATCTTTAATTTATATTTCAAATGAATATCAGACGTTGCAAGGAATGTATGTATTCTTGGTTTATTGGCATATTTTATTGCTTCCCAAGCTCTTTCGATATCTGATTCCGTAGCCCTTGCAAGACCTGCTACCTCAGACTTTGTTATATTTTTTGCTACCATCTTAACAGCTTCAAAATCCCCATCAGATGCAGCAGGAAAACCAGCTTCTATTATATCAACACCTAACCTTTCTAATTGCAAGGCAATTCTAACCTTCTCATCTATATTCATAGTAGCGCCTGGTGCCTGTTCACCATCTCTTAAAGTGGTATCAAAAATCTTCACATACTCCATCATTTACCCCCTTTTTTTTGCTTATATCTATCATATAAATACATAGCAGGTCCAGACATGGAATAACCAAAAAATATTATAAAAAAGAAAAGTTCATGATGTGCCACAATCAATATCATAGCAAGTATCACTATGGCAAGAACTGAAAAAGGTTTTCTTTTAATGGGATCCAAATCTTTAAAGCTATGATATTTAATATTGCTAATCATCAAAAATGCGAGAGTTATCACAAGAACCAGTATTAAAAACTCTTTTAAAGTTTTTCCCTCACCACCCAGCTCATAATAGAAAAGCACAACTGATGCAATTACCATTGCTGCACCGGGTATTGGTAAACCATTAAATTTTCTACTCTCAACAGTATTTACTTGAACATTAAACCTGGCAAGTCTTAATGCTCCACAAACAAGATACAAAAACGAAACAATTATACCCAACCTACCATAAGGTTCTAATGCCCATACATAAACGAGGAAGGCTGGAGCAGCACCAAAAGCAACTACATCAGCTATAGAATCATACTCAACCCCAAACCTTGAAACAGCACCGGTCATTCTAGCAACTCTACCATCTAACATATCAAATATTGCTGAGAGAATAATTAGATAAGCAGAGAGCTTAAAATTCCCATTCCAAACAGAAACCATACCAAAAAAGCCAGAGAAAAGGCTTGCTGAGGTTAGTAAATTTGGGAATATATAAACCCCTTTTTTTACACTATCTTTTGGGTATTTATTATTTTCATCTGTCATTATTGAATTACTCCTATTATGGTCTCTCCTGCTTTTGTTTTATCTTTTAATTGTATCTTTAAACTGATTTCTTTAGGAAGAAAAATATCAACACGAGAACCATAACATATCAACCCTACTATACTCCCTTTTTTTATATACTCACCCACTTTAATTTCACTTATAATTCTCCTTGCAATAAGACCAGCAACCTGAGAATACAAAATCTTTTTACCTTCCGGCGTTTCCATGAAAACAAAGTTTCTTTCATTCTCTTCAAAGGCATTATCCAGGTTTGCTGAGAAAAACCTGCCATCAAAATGTTGAATATCCAAAATTTTCCCATCATAGGGTGCTCTATTGATATGGACGTTGAAAATGGACATAAAGATACTTATAAGATTCACCCTATCTTTAAAAAACTTATCTTCATAAATTTCTTTAATCAATATTACTTCTCCATCAGCTGGAGCGACAATATATGGACCTTCGGGCGGTTTTCTTTTTGGATTACGAAAAAAAAATAAATTAAATAAAAAAAGTAAAAAAATTGCACCTGAAATTACAGGATAACCACCCCAGAAACTAATGAGTACACCAAGAAAGAAAATTAAAGATATTTTTAAACCTTCAGGCGCAATTAAAGCATTTTCCCATTTTACAGCCATGAATTAATCTTTCTCTACAAGCCTGTTTTTCTGCAACCAGCCCATCATGGAACGTAATTTTTCTCCTACCTGTTCAATAGGATGTTCTTTTCCCATTCTGGTTAGACTGTTGAAAACAGGTTTTCCAGCTTTATTTTCTAAAATCCATTCTCTTGCAAACTCACCAGTCTGTATTTCTCTAAGTATTTTCTTCATTTCCTGTTTAACACTTTCATTTATTATTCTTGGTCCCCTTGTCAAATCACCATATTGAGCGGTGTTGCTAACAGAATATCTCATATTACTAATACCACCTTCATAAATCAAATCAACGATAAGCTTTAGTTCATGCAAACATTCGAAATAAGCCATTTCTGGAGCATAACCTGCTTCAACTAGAGTTTCAAATCCAGCAGTAATGAGGGCTGATACACCACCACATAAAACAGCCTGCTCACCAAATAGATCAGTTTCAGTTTCCTCTTTAAATGTGGTTTCGATAATTCCAGCTCTACCACCTCCAATAGCACAGGCATAGGCAAGAGCCAAATCTTTCGCTTTTCCAGAAGCATCCTGATAAACAGCTATTAGCGTTGGTACTCCCATGCCTTTAACGTATTCAGATCTCACAAGATGTCCCGGTCCCTTTGGAGCTGCTAAAAATACATCTACACCTTTTGGAGGTACAATTTGATTATAATGGATGTTAAAGCCATGGGCAAAAGCCAGAGCTTTACCAGATGTCATGTATGGTTGAATTTCATTTTTATATAGATCTGCCTGAAGTTCATCGGGAACTAAAATCATTATTACATCTGCTTCTTTAGCAGCTTCAGACACTGTTTTAACTGTTAACCCGGCTTTTTTTGCCTTTTCTATCGATTTACTACCTTCATAAAGTCCAACAATAACTGATATACCACTATCTTTTAGATTATTTGCGTGAGCATGTCCCTGACTACCATAACCTATAATCGCTACTTTCTTATCCTTTAAAATGTCTTTAGAAATAGAACTCTCATAATGAACCTTCATTTTCAGATTCCTCCTTTATTTATTTTTATCTTCTCTCAAAATTGCAATAGGACCACTTCTTACCAGCTCTTTAATCCCTAAGGGCCTTAAAAGATTTACAATTGCTTCAATTTTTTTATCATCACCAGTAACCTCAATAGTATAAGTAGTTGGACTTGAATCCACAACCTTTGCTCGAAAAATTGTGGCAATCCTTAATGCCTCTTCCCTATCAGCCCCTTTTGCAGATACTTTAATCAAAGCAACTTCTCTCAATACATAGTCCTGATCACTAAAATCACTTACTTTTATAATGTCTATCATTTTATTCAGTTGTTTTGTAATTTGTTCAATTACCCTGTCATCACCAGAAGTTACAATAGTCATTTGAGATATGGTTGGATCTTGAGTTGGAGCAACAGAAAGTGCTTCAATATTAAACCCCCTTCCACTAAAAAGACCAGCTACTCTTGATAGAACACCAAATTTATTTTCCACAAGCAATGATAAAATATGGGTCATAAGGTCTCCTTATCTTACTACTCTCATTTTTTCACTTTTTTTCTTTTTTTCAAGAAATATCATCTCATGTATTGCAGCACCAGCTGGTACCATGGGGAAAACCTTCTCCATTCTATCAATTCTAAAATCCATAAAAACTGGTTTTTTTATTTTTATTGCTTCTTTTATAACAGGTTCTACTTCGCTTGGTTTTACTGCTCTAAATCCCACTGCTCCATAAGCTTCGGCTACTTTAACAAAATCCGGTACACAACCTAAATCAACACCTGAATATCTTTCCCCATAAAATAGTTCCTGCCACTGCCTTACCATCCCGAGACATGAATTGTTCAAAATAGCCACTTTAACGTTAAGTCCTTCAATTACAGCTGTTGCAAGTTCCTGTATATTCATCTGGATACTACCATCTCCAGCTATATCTAACACTGGCACATATGGTTTAGCAGCCTTTGCGCCAATAGCAGCTGGGAAGCCGAACCCCATGGTTCCAAGACCACCACTAGTGATAAACAACCCTTGTCGACTTACTTTAAAGTAAAGCTTAGCCCACATCTGATTCTGCCCGACTTCAGTGGTTACGATCGACTCAGATGGGAGCACTTCTCTAATCTTCTTTATTATCTTTGGAGAACGAAGTTCACTATTACCATTATTTCCAAAGATTTTTTCATCGTATTCTTGTTTGAGGCTAATCGCCCT
>ENA-ORXB01001701-ORXB01001701.1-sediment-metagenome-genome-assembly--contig:-NODE-1701-length-23387-cov-4.589103_pt1 | contig 23387 bp, 21 predicted proteins | sample MGYA00237863_ERZ511475 | MGnify/ENA primary metagenome ERZ511475 (study PRJEB26305, sample SAMN06343858) | sediment metagenome | isolation source: hot spring sediment | place: Canada: British Columbia... | reverse complement strand
TGGCCACCACACCGTGGGAGCAGAAATCGCTGGAGGTATGGCAGACGATGAGGGGGCGTCCGCGGTAGAGGGGCACGTCCCTCTGCTCCACGGAGGCGAAGTAGGCGTCCATGTCCAGGTGGAGAACACAGCGCCCCTCTTCCTCCGGCCTCTCCGGGTCGCCGGGGCGCATGAGGCCCCTCATCACGAACTGGGTCACGTCCGCTCCTATCCCTCGCCGTGCACGCGTACCAGGCTCCAGCTCATGCCCTCGGTGGAGAAGCGCAGCTCGTACACCTCGGGGTTGTCGCTCATCACCGAGTAATAGAGCTCCAGGTAACGCCCCTTCATGGCGCGGTAGGCGCCCAGCACCCGCCGCACCTCGTACCGCCGTCCGCGCCAGAGGAAGGCGGTGGGACGCAGCTTGCCGCCGCGGAACACCGCCGCCACGTCCACCGGCTCCTCTATGAGGGTCACCATCTCCGATCCCTCCTCCCGAACGGCGGGGTCGCGCTCCGTCGTGAAGGGGAACGGTCCGCGCCTCAGACCCGCTCCCGCAGCAGGGCCACCACCTTCCCCGCCAGCCCAACCTCCGCTCCGCCCCGCTCCAACCTCAGGGGAGGGTAGGCGGGGTTGGAGGCCACCAGCTCCACCGCCTTCCCGCGGCGCCGCAGCCTCTTCACGGTGGCCTCGCCGTCCACCAGGGCCACCACCACCTCCCCGTCCTCGGCGTCCGGGCGGGGATCCACCACCACCAGGTCCCCGTCCTTTATGCCGTCGCCGACCATGCTGTCGCCCCTCACGCGCAGGAGAAAGCGGCCGCGGCCGCCCCAGCGGGCGGGCACGGGCAGCCATTCCTCCACCTCCTCGGAGGCGTAGCGCAGGGGACCGGCGGGCACCTCTCCCACCAGGGGAAGGTAGGCCGCGGCCTCCCTCAATCCGCCGCGCACCTGGATGGCCCGCGCCCCGGGGGCGCGAGTGATAAACCCCTTTCTCTCCAGGGCCTCCAGGTGGCGCAGGGCGCCCCGCGTGGAGGTTAACCCGAAGGCCTCGCATATCTCCCTCAAGCTGGGCGGATACCCTCTCCGCCGCAGGCTCTCCAGAATAAAGGCGAGCACCTCTTCCTGGCGGGGCGTCAAACTCTTCATGCCCCCATTATAGTAAACATATGTTTACTATGCAACCCTGCCCGCCGGCCCGGAGCACCATGGCGGGACGACATGGGATTAAGCCTCCCTACGCCGCCGCGAGGGGGCGGCGGGGATCTCGCGCCGCAGACGGAAGCGTAAACCGCGGCCCGGGGCGCCTATGCGCTCGCCCAACCGCCCGAGCGGGAGGTTCTCCCCGCGAGGTTTAAAATCCAGGCGTGAGGGTAAATATTTTGTGGGCATTCCTTGCTAGGTCCCTCGGGACACGAGCCAGGGAGCGCCGCGTCGAGGAGTTGTTTTCGCGTGATGAGACAAGTGGAGGTGAAAAATGACGCGGGGACCTCACGGCCATGAGAAAACGGGTGTCGAAATATTGCGGGTTCTCTGCCCAAAATGCAGCAACCGCGTGACCATCGAACCCGGAGAAAACCAGGCAAAATGTAGCCACTGCGGGACCGTGGTCAAGCGCCCGGCCAAGCCGAAATAAGCGGCTCGACGTGCCGGGGACAAAGCCGAAGGATTATGCCTTAAGGTTGACGCCTTTTACTGAGGGATGAAGATGGACAACAACGAGAGAGAGGGCGCGGGACTCGAGGTCAAGGTGGAGAGCGTTGGGGAGTTCTCGCTGATAGGGCTTTCCGGCGAGGTGGACGTCTACAGCGCCCCCAAACTGCGCGAAACCATCAAGACCCTCGTGGATGACGGTAAGTTCAATATCATCGTGGACCTGGAAAAAGTGGCTTTTCTCGACAGCACCGGGCTGGGAGTGCTGGTGGGAGGCTTGAAGAGGGTAAAGCACCACGATGGAGAGCTTGGGATAATATGCAACCAGGAGAAGATCCTGCGCATCTTCCGCATTACCGGCCTTACCAAGGTGTTCCCCATATACCGCTCCCGGGAAGAGCTGCTAAACGAGGTCAAGGAGGCATAGCTTGCCCGAGCGGGAGGGTACGCCATTCGAGCTGGAGATCCCGGCTAAGGCGAAATATGTGGGCCTGGCAAGGCTTCTGGCCGGCTCCATAGCCCGTCGCATGCATTTCAGCGAGGAAAGCATAGACGACCTCAAGCTGGCTATATCCGAGGTATGCACAAACGCTATAGTGCACACCGGAAACGGCGAGGGCGAAAAGCCGCCCATACTGGTCAGATATCTGGCCGGCAAGGGATTTATCACCGTGGAGGTCAAGGACCAGGGCCCGGGCTTTGATCCCAGTTGCATTCTGGACAGGGAGCGTGAAGGCCTGATCAGCAAAGGATTTGGGATTCCCCTCATCAAGAGCCTGGTGGATGTGTTTGAATGCGATTCCCATCCCCAAGCCGGAACCACCGTCACCATAACCAAATTCCTGAAACCCGAAAAAGACGAGCTTTGATCCCTCCACAACGGCGGCGCCCCGGCCTATTCATCCAGGGGAATAATGGAAGAGCGCTTTTACAGGCTGCGGGAAAAAATGGTCAGGCAGCAGATCGCCGCTAGGGGCGTAAGCGACCGGCGCGTGATTGAGGCCATGCTGCGGGTCCCCAGGCACCTCTTCGTTCCCGAAGAAATGCGGGATCGCGCCTACGAGGACACGCCGCTTCCCATCGGGGGCGGCCAGACCATAAGCCAGCCCTACATGGTGGCCTGGATGACCGAGCTCCTGGAGACCAAAAAAGGCGACCGCATCCTGGAAGTGGGAACCGGTTCCGGCTACCAAGCCGCCATCCTCTGCGAGCTGTGCGGAATGGTTTACAGCGTGGAGAAGCAACCGGGTTTGGCCAAGGCCGCCGAGGAAAGGCTGACGTCACTGGGTTACCACAACTTCCGGCTGCGTGTGGGCGACGGGACCATGGGCTGGCCGGAGGAAGCGCCTTTCGACGGCATCATAGTGACCGCGGGAGCGCCGTCCGTTCCCGAGCCTCTGCTGGAACAGCTCGCGGAGGGCGGGAGGCTGGTTATTCCCGTCGGGCCAACCGGCATGCAGATGCTCAAAAGGATACGGCGGGAGAGAAACGAGTTTAAATACAGCGACGAGGGAGCGTGCGTCTTCGTGCCCCTGGTGGGCAAGTTCGGCTGGCACCGGGGATAATGATATAATCTTCGCATGCGCGAACTGGTGGCGGTAATACCGACTTACAACGAACGCGAGAACATCGAGGGAATCGTCCAGGCCATCCTCCGCCAACCCCTGGACATCTCCGTGCTCATCGTGGACGACAATTCGCCCGACGGCACCGGCCAGATAGCGGACACCTTGGCCGAGCGGGACGATCGGGTGGAGGTATTACACCGCATAGGCAAAGAGGGCCTGGGAACGGCTTACCGGGCCGGGTTCCGATACGCCTTGGAGCACGGAGCGCAATATTGTTTCGAGATCGACGCCGACTTCTCCCATAACCCCGACGACCTGCCCCGCCTCTACGCCGCAGCCAGCCAGGCGGACGCCGCGGTGGGATCACGCTACATCAAGGGAGGCGGGAGCAGCGACTGGAGCCTTCTACGGTGGATGATCTCCCGGGGAGGCAACCTCTACACCAAGCTGGTGGCGCGCACCAAGACCGTGGACACCACCTCCGGTTTCAGGTGCTACAGCAGACGGGTTCTCGAGGCTATCCCCCTGGACCGGGTCACCTCGCAGGGATATGCTTTCCAGATCGAGATGACTTTCGTTGCCGAAGCCCTGGGTTTCCGGATCGTGGAAGTCCCCATCATTTTCACCGACCGGGAGGGCGGAGAGTCCAAGATGAGTTCCGACATCTTCTGGGAAGGCCTGAAAGTGGTCTGGGGATTGCGCCGAAAATACGCCGACCTGCTGGAGGCCCGCAAGCAATAAGACGATCCGTCGTTCCTACGGCGAACTCATGGTTCCGCCTCCCGGACCTGAATCATCTTTCGCCGCAGTGACGCAGCATGAACCCTTTCCTGCGCGCGGCGAAGAGGCGCCCGTAAAGCCGATGGGGAAAGTTTCTACCGAAGATTGCTCTGGGCCCCCGAGATACGCCACGCGGACCGCCGGTCAGACGCTGCTCTCTTCCACCAGGCTGGGGGAATAGAGGCGTATGTTGCTGGGTCCCGCCTGCTTGGCGGCGGTCAGCGCGGCCAGGGCCTTCTCCAGCAGATCCTGCTCGTTTTCGGCATTGGCGGGATATGATGCTATGCCGACGCTCACGGTCAGTTTCTCCACCTCTTTCCTTTCCCTGGAGGGGAAGGGGTACTCCTCCACGACCTTGCGGATGCGTTCCGCAAAGCGCATGGCCCCCAGGCGCCTGGTCTCGGGCAACAGCACGGCGAAAGTCTTGTCCCCGTAGCGCGCCGGGGTGTCCACATCGCGGGTGTTGCGCTTGATGATATTCCCCACGTCCGAGAGGATGAAATCGCTCATGAAACGCCCGTTTCGCTTCAGGTATCCCTCGAAATCGTCTATCTCCAGCACCACCAGGCAGACATTAAGGCTATAGCGCTGAGCCCTGCTGACCTCCTCGCTCACCCGCTGGTGGAAGTAGTGCCGGTTGTAAAGGCCGCTGGCGGAGTCCTTGACCACGTTGGTCTCCAGCTCGGAGTAAAGGCGCGAAATCTGTATGGCCAGGCTGGCTTGATCCGCAATCAGGGTCAGGATGGACATCCTGAGGGCGTCGAACTCCTCTCCGCTCCTCCCCAAGACAAAAACGCCGATGGCCCTCCCCTCGGCCTGTAGGGGAATGGCCAGGAGCCTATCGATTTTGGTGCCCTCGAGGTTACGACCCTCCTCGTAGCTCTCATCCAGCTTCCCTTGGACGGTTTCTCCGCCGTCAAAAGCCCTTCCGCTGAACGACCCGGTCACGCTGAGGTTTCTTCCCACCAGCCTTACCCCGTCGCCCCTGGCCAAAACCACCTCCAACTCGTCCAAAACCTCCCTGGGCAAAAGAACCATGCCCATCTCGGCGCCGGAAACGGCCATGGCCCGGTCCATGAGTTGGGCCAGCTTGGGGATGGGATCCGAATACGCCTCCACCACGTTGACGCTGGCGCAGATGGAGGCGATCTGGTGCAACTCCTCCTCCGCCAGAGCGTCGAACATGCTCTTCCTGGACATTTTTTCCAGAAGAAGCGCGGCCGGGGTTCCTTCCTGGATCTTTATCACCTGACATTTTGTGGGAATTCCCTTGAGCTCACCGACCTCTTCGGCCACCAAAAGGAGATCCGGCTTGCCGGCGCGAAAAAGCTCTTTGCGGCTGGAAAAGAGGGGTGGTTTGGGGATGGAAGACGGCCAATCCGGGAGAGGTTCCTTAGCTAGAACCCCCGCTAAGCTTATCTCCGGACTCGAGGCGAGGCATTGAGCAAGTTGCGCGCAGGTCTCGTTGAAACCCAGAAAGGCGATGCGAACGCTCATCCCCACTTATCTCCCCTCGCTATAGCCGCCACTATCTTAAATAACCGATATATGGATATTGTATAAGATAACATGCTGCGCGTCATGTCCTCCACATCGCCTCGCGGTGCTCGCGATCCATGAGATGTATGGGGAAGGGAAGCTCCGCTTCATCCGGAATCCTGTGAATATAACGGCGGCGGAATTCCGGGTCCTGCATGCGACAGGTCATGGTCTTGCGGTCGTATTCGGGGTGGACCTTCATGCGGTGCCATATATCCCAGAGGGATTCTTCCCTGACGTTGCCGAAATGCAGGGGGGTGAAATCACAAGGGGTGACGTAGCCGTTGTGGGTGACGTGAATTTGCCACTTCACGCCGAAACATCCCATGATGTGGGGGTCGTTGACATGGCACATCAGGCAGACCCTCGGCCCCGATGCATGCTTCCATTGCTCCTCCTGGATGACCCTGAAGGTCTCCCTCTCGCCGTCCGTAAGTATGAGCTCGTCGCGCTTTATGCATTTGCCGGTGGGTACCAGGTCGAAGACCGTCAACTCCTTCACCCCCAATTCACCGGCCAATTCCAGAAAACGGTAGTGATAATTCTTGCGCACCGCCCCGCGGTCCATGTAGGTGGAAATTCCCACCGCCATCCCCTTGGATACGGCCAGCTTGATGCCCCGCACCGCAAGTTCAAAGAGGCCGGGCATGCCCCTGCGCTCATCGTGCTCTTCCGCAAAAGGGCTGTCCAGACTGACGAAAACGGTGTCGCAACCCGCCCGCAACAGCATGTCCAGTCGTTCCCCGTCAAGCATGGAGCCGTTGGTGAAGAGGTCCGGAACGCAATCGTTCTCCACGATTCGGCGGATAATCACGTCCAGGTCCGGGCGCAGGAGAGGTTCCCCTCCGGTTATGATGACCTCGGTGACTCCCAACTCCGCGCATTCGTCGATGACCCTGCACCACTCGTCGGTGGTAAGGGTACCTTCACTCCCCCTGCCAAAGGCGCTGCAGTGCACGCAAGCGGCGTTGCACTGATCCGTAACGGCTATGGTCACGGCGTGCGGTCCCCATTCCCTACCCAGACCGCGGTTTACGATATTGCGATAGAAGCGCTCGTAAGAACGCGACTTCACCGGAGGCAGGTGATACGAGAAACGGTCCGGTCTGGCGAATTTGATGAAAGGCATGCGCGGTCCGATGCTCCTCAATATCCACCCTCCCGCGGCCATGAACAGGGGGAAGGTGGGCGGACCGAGGGCGCGGTACAACTCACGCCGCATTCTCCTAGTCAGCTTCACTTTTCCGTTTGTGTTACCTGCCGTGGACATCCCCAGTCCCTTCATCTCCTCCAACCAGGCCCACATTGGTACCGCAGAGATCATTTTAACAGCCGGGCCCTTCGCCAAAGCCCTTGCTTCATATCGCCATGCTTCATATCGCCGTGCTTCCGGAGCCGGCTGCTCGGGGCAGGCGACGCTTTGTATCCTCACCTTGCGTCGCCACAACCTTGCAACGCGAGTCACCTACTTCTCTTCGCCAAAGCCCTTGCTTCATATCGCCATGCTTCATATCGCCGTGCTTTCGGAGCCGGCTGCTCGGGGCAGGCGACGCTTTGTATCCTCACCTTGTGTCGCCACAACCTTGCAACGCGAGTCACCTACTTCTCTTCACCCGCGTCTTCTTCCCCTTCCATCATCCGGCCGCCGATGACTATGCGGGGCAGGGTAGTGGCGACGAAGCTGGCCACGGCGACGCCCAGGAGGATATAGACCACCGTCCTGGAAGTCACGAACTGCAGGGCGAGGGCGATGCCGGTGAGCAAAGCGGACCACAAGTAGATGATCAGTACCGCCTGGCGCTGAGAATGCCCTATATACAGCAAGCGATGGTGAATGTGCTCTTTGTCGGCATGGTGAAAGGGCTTGCCGCTGCGGGCACGCCTCAATATGGCCAAGCCGGTGTCCAGTATGGGAACGGCCAGAATGATGATGGGGGTAAACAGCGTGGCCACGGCAGTGCGCTTGAGGATGCCCTGGATGCTGATGGCCCCTAGAAGGAAGCCAAGGAACATGGACCCCGAATCGCCCATGAAAATGCTGGCGGGATTGAAGTTGTACCTCAGGAAACCCAGGCACGATCCCGCCACGGCGGCGGAGATGAGCATGGCCTGGAGGGTGTTGGAATCGGCACCGACGCGAGAGCCGTAGAAGAAAAAGGCTGCGGCGGAGATCAGTGATATGCCGGCGGCCAGGCCGTCCAGCCCGTCTATGAGGTTGATGATATTGGTGAAAGCTACCATCCATATTATGGTAAGTAATATGGAGAGTATAGGGCTGGCCGTCAAATCTATTAAGTTTCCCCTTGGAAGGGCGACGGTGCTGATCTCCACGCCGAAGGAAACCAGCACCAGGGAAGCCATTATCTGTCCCGTAAGCTTGGTCCAGGGCGAGAGGCGTCGCATATCGTCCACCGCGCCTAGGACGGCCACGAAGGAAGAGGCGAGGATAATTCCCAGCAACTGGTAGGAGGACAGAGCCACCGCCATACCCTCGGGGGCGGATATCCTCGAGGAGAAACCCAGCACAACCTTGCATAGAAGCAGGGACAATATCACTCCGGCGAAAATGGCCAAACCGCCGAGGCTGGGGGTGGGGTTCTCGTGCACTTTGCGGTCATGAGGCATATCCACGGCGCCCAGCCAGACGGCCAGCCTGCGCACAGGAGGCGTGAGAGCGAAAGCCAGGATCAGTGCGACCCCAAACGCCAAAAGGTATATCTGCAAGGTCAGCTACCCTCCCAGGAGAGCCGAATCAGCTCCATCCCCGCTTGCCGCGCCAAGTCGTCGGCCAAAGCGTCCTCGTAGCCTTCGGCAAAGCAAACACGGCGAATGCCGGCGTTGATAAGCATCTTGGTGCACAACACGCATGGTTTATGGGTACAGTAAACGGTTCCCCCCCGGACCGCCGTCCCGTGCAACGCCGCCTGCACAAGGGCGTTTTGCTCCGCGTGCAGACCCCGGCACAGTTCATGGCGCTCCCCTGAAGCCACTCCACGGCTCTCGCGCACACAGCCCACTTCCTCACAATGCGGAAGTCCCGAGGGGGCGCCGTTATACCCCGTGGAGACGATGCGTTTCTCGATAACGATCACGCACCCCACCTGGCGGCGCAGGCAGGTCGACCGCGTGGCCACCTGCTCCGCTATGGACATGAAGTATCTCTCCCAACTCGGCCTGGCCATGTCTTGCCTCCTCGGGCCTCGAGAGCGGGCGCTCCTTACAGACCGGGATAGAGGGGAAAACCGGAAACGAGCTCTTCCACCCTCGCTCGGACCTTGCGCATCACATCCTCGTTTCCCATGTTGTTTATAACCATGGCTATGAGGTCGGCGATCTCCGCCATCTCCGCCTCCCGCATGCCCCGGGTGGTAACCGCCGGCGTCCCCAGGCGTATGCCGCTGGTTATGGAGGGGGGTTTGTCGTCGAAAGGTACGTTGTTTTTGTTTACGGTGATCCTCACCGCGTCCAGGGCTTCCTCCGCCTCCACCCCGGTCAAGCCTTGAGGTCTCAGGTCGACCAAGATGAGATGGGTGTCCGTGCCCCCGGAAACCAGCCTCAATCCCCTTTCCTGGAGGGCTTTCGCCAGGGCCTCGGCGTTGCTCGCCAACTGCTTCTGGTACTCCCGGAAGGGGGGCTCGGAAGCCTCCTTGAAGGCCACCGCCTTGGCCGCGATAATGTGCATCAACGGACCCCCCTGAACGCCCGGAAAAACGGCATGGTCGAGTTCGCCGGCGAAGCGCTCGCGGCACAAGATCAGGCCCCCACGGGGGCCGCGCAGGGTTTTATGGGTGGTGGAAGTCACGAACTCGGCATGGGGCACGGGATCGGAGTGCAGCCCCGCCGCGACAAGACCCGCGAAGTGGGCCATATCCACCATGAGCATGGCTCCCACCTCGTCGGCGATTTTCCGGAAGGCCTGGAAATCCATATCCCTGGGGTAAGAGCTGCCGCCGGCGATGATCAGCCGGGGGCGGTGGCTCCTGGCCATCGCCGCGATCTCCTCGTAGTCGAGCCTTTCCGTTTCCCGGTTGACACCGTAAAACCTAGGTCGGTAAAGGGCTCCGCTGATGTTCGCCGGGGTGCCGTGGGTAAGATGCCCTCCGGCGTATTTATCCATGGCCAGAATGGCGTCGCCCGGTTTCAGAACACAGAAATATACCGCCAGGTTGGCCTGGGCTCCGGCATGCGGCTGCACGTTGGCATGCTCCGCCCCGAAAAGAGCTTTAGCCCGCTCTATGGCCAGCTCCTCGGCGACATCCACGTACTCGCATCCTCCGTACCACCGCCTTCCCGGGTAGCCCTCCGCGTACTTGTTGGTCAGTATGCTGCCCGCAGCTTCCAAGACGGCGAGGGAAGCGAAATTCTCCGAGGCGATGAGCTCTATCTTGGTGCGCTCCCGCTCCAGCTCGTCGCCGATCACCCGCGCGATTTCCGGGTCCACTCTGGCTATCTCGTCAAGACCGCTCATCGGCCGTTCTCCCGTGATTCTTCTCGATGTCCCGCAATTTCTCCACCCTGCGCGCGTGACGACCTCCTTCGAAGGAGGTTTCCAGCCACACGCTCACTATCTCCTCCGCCAGCCCGGGGCCCACTACCCGCGCCCCCAGCGCCAGCACGTTGGCATCATTATGCAAACGGCTGTAGCGGGCCGTATAGAGGTCGTTGCACAGCGCGGCCCGGATCCCCGCCACCTTGTTGGCCGCCATGGCCATGCCCACGCCGGTGGCGCAAATGAGTATCCCGCGCTCGGCCTCGCCCGATCTCACCCGCAGCGCGACCCGCTCCGCGTAGTCGGGATAATCGCATGACGCGCCGGAATGAGTGCCCTCGTCCAACAACTCATGCCCCGCCTGCTCGAGAAATGGGGCAATAAGCCTCTTGAGCTCGTATCCGGCATGATCGCAACCGATAGCAACTCTCATGTCGACACCTTACTCCCCTCTTGCTTCCAACCCTGGAGCCTCCTCCTTGTCGATCCGCCCACGGCCGTTATGGCGACGTTTCGGGGCGACCAAAGAGTGCCCTCAGGACCTCGTTGAGGGAGTCGTCGATCTCCTCGGCCACTCCAAGGTAGACCTGCAGGGAACTCCCAATGGGGTCAATTATATCAGAGGCGCGCTTCTGTATATCGGCGAGGAATCCTCCCTCCGGATCTGGTTCACTAAGCAAGGAGAGTACCGCTTTGATTCTTCTCCTGGCCTCGTTCTCGTTGCCGACCGTTTCCTCTCCCAACCTGAGGGAAATCTCCTCGGCTATCCCGGCCAGGTATTTCAGGGTGGTGCTTTTCTTCAGCGCGCCGGGATCGAGGCGCCCGACGGAAAGGAGGTGGTCCCTGGACATGGTCAGCACCAGATCCGCCTCCCTCAGCCGGGCGGAATCGAGCAAAGAAGCCCGGTGCGGTTCGAGGTCTATGCCCCACAGGTCCATGGCCTGGACCGCCGAAGCGGTGGCGGGGTTACCCTCGATGGCCGCCGTCCCGGCGGAGGTCACCTCGGTAAAGGCCGCCAGGCCCGGGTAGTGCTTCAATAGCTTGTTCCTCATGAGGGCTTCGGCCATGGGGCTGCGGCACAGATTGCCTGTGCATACCAAAAGGATCCTGAGCGTCTTACACCTCCGCCATCTCGGTGGCTTATTTCCGGTCGCGGCTCAACGGCGGCTTCCCTTCCAGGAGCCGCCGGAGATCTTCCTCCGTTATCTCGCTCCGTCGCAGCACTTTACCCCTCCCACCGCGAATCTCGGCCACCGTGGAAGGCTCTCCGGAGCCGCAACAACCTCCGTCCACGGCCAGGTCCACTTTCCCCAGCAACCCCCCCGACACCTCACGGAAAGAGGCGGGGGCGGCTTCCCCCGAAGGGTTAGCGCTGGTCACCGCGAGCGGCCCGGTAATCTCCAGCAGCCGCAGCATGAAATCACTTGCGGGCACGCGTATCCCCAGCTTGGATTCGGACGGCGCCAGGTATTTCGCCCACGGCACTTCCCCGGTCTCGACCACCAGAGTAAGCGGCCCGGGCCAAAAAGACCCCAGCTTCGACAAGGCTTCCCTTTCCCGCGGAGCCGCCAGCTCAAGCGCTTCCTCCCGGCTGGAAACCATAACCACCAAGGGCTTGTGGCTATCCCTTCCTTTGGCCTTTTTCAGCCTCTCCACCGTCTCCCGGTCGGTAGCCTTCGCGGCCAGGCCGTAAACGGTATCCGTGGGCACGACGGCGAGACCTCCTTGCTCGAGAACCTCCCGGCACCTCTCCAACAGGAGCGTTAAATCCGTTTTTTCCAGATCGAAAATCTCAGGCATAAAGCTATTATATTCCCTTTTCCGAGGAGCCATCTCTTCCGGCCGAACCTCATCGGGTATAATCTTTAGGGAATATGCAGGCGTTTCCTAATGTCGGCGGTTTCGGATGACGATAAATGTAAGGCGTACAGGCATTTTTGTTTTGGGTGATCCACAACATGGAGAATGAGAGAAACAACGGCGGGGAAGCGACGGAGGAACTGGCCAGAAGAGCGGTGGAGCTGCTTATAGCCCTCAACGCCGCTATCATCAACATTCACATGTACCCACCCACCAGCGATATGATCGCCGCATCGGTGGAAACGGCTTTTGCGCGCCTGATGCCCTTACTGGAGGATACCGGAAAATTAACCCTGGGAGAAGCGGACAACATGTTGCTGGTAAACGGGGAGAGGCTGCACGAGAGGGACCAGATAAGGCCGCCGGTCCTTTCTTTTCTGGACAGCCTGCGCAAACGGGACATTTACAGCATCACTCTCTCCCAGGGAATGGACGAGAGCGAGTTTCGAGTCTTCCTGGAAAGCATGGCCAAAGATCCCGAGGAGCTGAGGAAATCGGGAGGGCTTGGCGAGGAAATCGAACGCCAGGGATGTTCACATATCCTGGTCAACGAGAAACGCTTCGTCTCCGTGGGAGAGGATGAAGTGGTGGCCACGGAAGCCGGGGAAGGCGCGGCAAGCGAGGAAACCCGCATCGAGGAGGCCGAGCTCCTCCAGCTGAACGAAAAGATCAAGGACGAGAGGTTCATCAGCTATATCAACGGGAGCGCGAGCAGGGAAACGGTGGGAGAGACGACCATCCGCAACATATTGGAAAATCCCCCCAGATTGGGGCTGCTCCTGCGCCAGGCGGTGAGAGATATCGTCGCCGACATCGAAGACCCGGAGCAGGCGCTGGGGTTGGTATGCGACTCCCTAGAGAGGACGGCCCTCCTGGTTCAGGAGCTGGAGGACGAGGAGCTGGCGCGCATGGACGGCGAGGAGATCGCCAAGGCCGCGGCTTTCCTGGAATCGTCCGAGCTCAAGGAGTTCCTGTTACACGAAAAACCTCAAGCCCTGAGCCAACTTGACCTCAGAAAAAAGGTCTTGGGGGGCCTGCGCGAAAACAAGATGATGGATCTGCTTGAAAGCGTTATCCGTGAAAACGAGGCCCTGAAAAGGCAGGTGGAAGACGACAATGCGAGTTTCACCCCCAAGGAGGAGATGCGTTTTGAGGCCCTATCCGTGCTTATAGACGAGATCTACCAGGCCTCGGTGGGCAAGCCCTGGGAGTCGCGGGTAAGTGATCGCATATTTCAGGCGGACATGTGGAAGAAAATCACCGGCGGTAGGGGGGAGGGAAGCAGCCCGGGAGCCAGCACCCTCGTCTACCAGATAAGCAGCCTGCTGGTCAACGAGGGGCTCACCCTGGATATCGACGAGCTCTCCAGGAACCTGACCATCGACGAGAACATACCCCGCCTGCTTCAGAAGCTTTACCGCGCGAGGCGGCCGGAGATCGTGCTTCGCCTGGTGGAGGGCCTACTGGACAACCTGGAGGACATGAGCCCGGAGATAAGGCTGAAAACTGCCGAGACCCTCCGCAACATTCCCGACGCCCTCGAGATGAGCCGCCGCCTCTCGGAATTCCCGGTGGCCTACGAGATGAAGAACCGCCTCTTGGAGCGGCTGGAGAGGGAAAGGGAGCTCAACGAGGTTTACACCACGCTCGCCGGCTGTCTCGCCAGCCTGGCCCAGACCTTCCTCCTCTCCCGTGATTACGATGCGGCGCTGGAAATTATCGACACTTTTTGGAGGCACAACAGCAGCGATGAATCCCGTAAGGCCGAGCAGAGGAAGACGGCCGTAGACGCCATCGCCACCATCGCCAGCCCAACCGTCCTGGAAGAACTGGCCGACATTCTCCGCGAAGGCGACATCCAAACCATAACCGAGGTGGCGGAGATACTGATCAAGTTCGAGGAAAAGTCCGTACAGCCTCTCATTCAGGTGCTGAAGGACAGCGAGGACCTCCTGGTGCGGCGCGTGACTTTCGAGGCCTTGGAAAACATTGGAAAGGACGCCATATTAAGCCTCATAAACGACCTGGAGAAATTCAACCCTTGGCACATGTATCGCAACATCATATCCATCCTGGCGGAAATAGGTAACCGCTCCATCATCCAGTCTCTGGCCCGTTTCGTCCGCCACCAGAACCCGGAAGTGCGCAGGGAGACGATAAAAGCGCTGTCCAAGATCCGCACTCCCGAAACCGTCGCCATCCTCGTCGACGCCCTGAACGACCGGGACGAGCAGGTCCAGAAAGAGGCTTGCATTGGCCTGGGTCGGTCAAAGGACGTCTCCACGGCGCCCGTGCTCATGGACATCATCAGGCCGCCTCGCAGCTTCCGAAAGGAGAAACACCGCACCATCGCCGTCAAGTCGGCGGCATTGTGGGCGCTGGGAGAGATAGGCGATTATTCCGCCATCCCCTATTGCCGCAATATTCTCGCCAAGCGCACCTGGGTCCCTGTTTTCAGTAAGAGAAAGAACGACCTGCGAGCCGCGGCGGCCCTGGCTCTCGGGAGCATAGGCAACGAGGATTGCCGCGACATCCTCCAAAAGTTTGCCGGCGATAAGAACGAAACCGTGCGCCGCGCTTGCCTGGAGGGCCTCAGAAAGATCCAGAGGAAAAAAGTCATCCAGCACGCGGAGCAAGAGCGGGAACCGGAACAAGAGCAGGCTACCGAATCTACGGCAACTTAATGGCAGGCACCACGTTCGGAGGGCGTATGAATACCCTCCTCCCCTTTAACCTCTCCGACGCGTATCGCTTCATTCCGCGGCGCGCACCCTGCCATGCCCACCGTTTCTCGCGGGCCCGTTTCCGGCAAGCACGGCGGGAAAAAACCTTCCTCTCCGCGCCCTGACGCCGCTGTGCAACCATCCTTCGCGCATGGACTCCAAAGTGTATTCCATATTATTCCAGTAACCTGGGGTCACGGCCGGTCCCTTGACGGCGAGACAGCCTTCCTCTCCCCGCTTCACTTTGCGTCCCGACCCGTCCACCACCTTCAACCTGTTGGGGGGGATAACCACTCCCGGCCAGCGCTCCGGCCAGCCTACCCAAGGCAAGGCCAGCTTCAGCGCCAGGGCGCCCGTGGACTCCGCAAGGGTGAAAATCTCGGCAAAAGGGGGCGCCAGGCGAAAGGGCGCCATGCCCTGCTCCCCCCGGCTCCGCAAGGAAGCGACCAGCTCTCCCGTCGCCCCTCCGGCACTCAGCCACAGGCGCAGCGAGGACAGCCCACGGGAGGCCACATCCTCAAGAAGCAACTCCCGGAATAGGCGGGCATCTCCCATCAACACCACCGCACCGCTCCCCTCCAGGGCACCAAGGACATCCGACCTTCCGCCGCCGGGAGGGGTGAAAAGGGCCATTCCCGCGCAAAGGCCCATAAGGGCGCAGGAAAAACCGACCAGGGAGGTAAGCGGTAGGGCGCTGACGAAGGCATCGCCCGGGCCTCCGGGTAACAGCGAGGAAGCCACCCTCCTGGCCCCCAGGATCATGCGGTTGGTGGCCATGACCGCCAGAGACGAACCTTCCTCCCCCGAGGAATGGAACAGGCCCACCACGCTCCCGGGCTTCAAGGTGTAGGGGAGAAAAAAGCCGCTTCCCTCTTCCAAGGCCTCCCGAAGGGAAAGGAATCCCCGCGGCGTCTCCCGCCCCGGGCCGCATATCATCACCCGCCCGGCCCGGGGCGGTATGTCCAGGATGTCTTCCCGGCGCGCCGCGACGCCGCCGTCGATCAAGGCCGGCCCGGCGCCGCAGCCCTCGGCGCGGTTGCGTAACTCCCGCAAGGGCAGGCGGTGGTCCAGGGGAACCGCTATGCCGCCCCCCTTGATGACCGCCAGGGCCAGGAGGAGCAATTCGGCGCCGCTGGGGGAAATGATCAGAACGCGCTCCCCCTTCTTCATGTCCAAACGCCGAATAAGCGCCTCGCAAACCAGGTTGGTGAAAGAGACGCACTGGCCGTAGGTCAGGCTTTCCCCGTTGAATTTCCCGTAACCCAGCGGCGCGGGCAAAAGCATGGCCCGTCCGTACCCGTAGGCATCATTAAGGCTCTCCAGAAGATTGGACACGGTCACCAAGCGCCGGAGGGCGAAAGCGATCTTCTTGCGCATAATCGCCATTCTGCTACCCGAGGCCGAGACAAGTCAACTGAGGGGTAAATCGCAGGCGTCGCCATGGTTGTCGGTTCGGCATTTAGGAAACTTTTTTCTTGCTTGATTCACTTTTGCCGTCGCCATAGGATGATTCCCCAGCCTCTTTCAGCTCAAAGCGCCCGCCAACACCTTGCGGCATGGCGCGGAAACATCCGGCAGGCGGCTCACCTTACGGGCAGCGAGAAGCGGAAGGCGGAGCCCCCTCCCTCCCGGGGCTCATACCATAATCTTCCACCATGCGCCTCCACTATCCGCCTCGCGATGTACAGGCCCAAGCCTATGCCGGGCACGGAATGGTGCTCGGCGTCGCCCACTTGATAGAAACGCTCGAAGATGCGCTCGCGCTCTCCCTCCGGAACCCCTTCGCCCCTGTCCAGCACGGACACCACCACCTCGCCCTCGACGAGCTGCGCTTCCATCTCTATCGGAGCGCCGTGAGGAGAAAACTTCACCGCGTTGTCGAGAAGGGCCGCCATGGCTTGGGATATTTTCCGGTGATCCATATATAAAGGACCGATTTTCTCGTCCAGGCGCACCTCGACCCTGTTCTCGGGGCTCTTTGCCCCAATCTCCAACCGGGCGGCGTCAATAGCGGCCGCCAGAGGCAGCCTCTTTCTGGACAAGGTCAGCTTGCCCCGCTCGATGCGGCTGGTATCCAGGAGTTTCGTCAGCAAAGCGTTCAGGCGGTCCGCCCCGTGGTCGATGGCCGCCAGCGTCTCCGCCCTTTCCCGGCCAGAGAGACGATCTCCCTGTTCCAAAAGGGTCACCGCGTACCCCTTCATCACCGTTATGGGGTGGCGCAGCTCGTGCGCGGCCACGTCGATGAAGTCGCGCAAGCCCTCCTCGTCGGCCCACCGTTCCTCCTCTATGGAGACGGCCCGGGCGATCATGCCCGCGAGCTCCTGTTCCTCCCTGGTGAAACCCTGCTCCGAAGACTGGTAAAAGCAAAGGCAGCCGGCGAATTCCCCTTTGAGCGCCACGGGATAGATCATCAGCGACTTCAGGCCGTAGAGCCTGAAGTCGGGGTCGGCGTCCGCGTAAGGGGTTTCCTCCACATCCGGCGCGAACGACGGTTCCAGGGCAGCCACGGCCTCGCGGAACAACTGCAGGCTTTCCCCGCCGCGCGCCGGCTCGTATCCCTCCAGACTTGAGGAAGCGGCAAAAACCGCGAGGTTCCCTCGTTCCATGCGCAGATACTTGACCAGAGGGGCATCCATAATATCAAGCCCGGCGTCCGTGATGGTCCGGATGTTTTCCTGGGGATCGGCGCCGAGGCTCAGCAGGCACTCGTTGAGCATGACCAGCCTGTCCTCGGACCGCTTGCGCTCGGTAATATCCCTGGCGAACACCGAAAGTCCCCTGGAAGTAGGGTAGACGCATATCTCATAAACTTTGTCTTTTCCGCCCGTTCTCAATTCCTGCACGGTGGCGAAGGGCCCCTTGGAGCCGAGAGTCATACGGTAGGTCGCTTCTGCTTCCGCTCCCGCCCCCCCGACGGGAGGAGGAACCTCGTGAAGCGTCTTCCCCAGCGCCTCTTCGGCGGGTATGCCGGTCAGCTCCTCGCAGGCGCGGTTCCAATAGATGTAACGGAAATCGCCGTCCATGGCGAAGAAGAGGTCGCTTATGCTTTCGGCGAGCTCGCGGTACCTCTCCTCGCTCTCCCGCAGGGCCTGCTGCGCTCTTCGCCGCTCGCGGCGTTCCTGCGCCTCGCGCAGCTCGCGCTTGACGGCGGGGACCAGCCTGATGAGGTTGTCCTTCAAGATGTAGTCGTGCGCGCCCGCCTTCACCGTCTCCACCGCCACATCCTCACCGATCTTGCCGGATATCATGATGAAGGGGATGTCCAGCCCCCTCTCCAGGTACAACCCCAGCGCGGCCAGCCCGCCGAAGCCGGGGATCACGTAATCGGCGATGATGAGATCCCATTCCTCTCTTTCGAGGGCCGCGGCCATCTCAATGGGGCTCTCCACCCTGGCGTACTCGATATCGAACCCGCCCCGCCGCAGCTCATGAACGACGAGCAGGGCGTCGTCCTCGGAATCCTCCACGATAAGCAGCTTCAGGGAATCGCCCATCATCCACCTCCCTGCGCCGGCGGCGGCTCGTTTAGGAGAAGCCAGTACATGCCGAGCTGCGACACCGCCTCCACGAACTCGCTGAAATCAACCGGCTTGCGCACATAGCCGTTCGCGCCCAGATTGTAGCCGTCGACCAGGTCCCTTTCCTCCTTGGAGGAGGTGAAGATAACCACCGGGAGCAGGCGGGTGCGAGGGTCGGCCCGCAGGCGGCGCAGCACCTCCAGCCCGTCCACCTTGGGAAGCTTGAGGTCGAGCAGAACAAGCGCCGGCAAATCTCTTGCCTCCCGCCCCTCGTGCTTCCCGGTCCCGAAGAGGTAATCCAGCGCCTCGGCGCCGTCCCCCACCGCCATCACCTCGTTCATGATGCGGCTCTTTCTCAGGGCCCGCATGGTCAAGGCCACGTCATCCGGGTTGTCCTCCACCAGAAGAAGACCTTTCCTTTCATGGTCGATCACCACCTAAACGAGACTCCGCTCCGGATCCCCTGCGAAGGGGCTCGGAAGAGGGCTGCGCCCATCCTGTCCTCCCTCCTTCAACGCCGCCAAGCCCGATATAATACATGGCCCCTACAACCTTACGGCAAGGTAAAGTAGAAGGTGGCACCGCCGCCCACCACTCCCTCGGCCCATATTTCTCCGCCATGGCGGTGAATAATGCGCTGCACCGTGGCCAGCCCGACACCGGTCCCCGGGAATTCCTGCGCGCCGTGCAGGCGCTGGAAGGCTCCGAAGAGCTTGTCGGCATAGGCCATGTCGAAGCCGACCCCGTTGTCGCGCACGTAAAACACCCGCCTTCCGTCCTTTTCCTCGGTGCCGAACTCCACCTCCGCGTCGTCGCGGTTTGCCGTGAACTTGAAGGCGTTGCCCAGTAGGTTCTCCACGGCAATGCGCAGCAGGCGGCCGTCTCCTCGCGCTGATGTCCCCGGCTGAATGTCGAAGCGCACTTTCCGTTGGGGTTGGGCGCTTTCCAGTTCCCCGGCGATCTCCTCCGCCAACCGGCTCAGGTCCACCTTCTCCGGGTGAATTTCGCTGCGGGTGACCCTGGAGAGCGACAATAAGTCGTCGATCAGTTGGGCCATTCTCTGGCAGGCCGCTCTCACGCTGGTGAGGTAGTCGCGGCCTTGATCGTCCAATCGATCATAATAATCTTCCAGCAATATCTGACTGAAGCCGTCGATGCCCCTCAAGGGCGCGCGCAGGTCGTGGGATACGGAGTAGCTGAAAGCTTCCAGATCCCGGTTGGCGATCTCGAGCTGCGCCGTGCGCTCCCGCACCTTTTGCTCCAGCTCCTCGTTCAGCTTCCTTATCTCCTCCTCGGCCCGGTCGCGCTCCCCCATCATTTTTTCCAGGGAGTCGGCCATGGAGTCGACGGAGGCGGCGAGGCGTCCCAACTCCCCGGTGGAACGCTCGACTCCGGAGCGCGCCTCGAACTCCCCCTCTCCCAGGCGCCTGGTAACCTCCACCAGCTTCCTTACCCGCTTAAGGATGAAAAGGTCGCTGAGCGCCCAAGTAAGCATGAAGATAAGCGCAGTCAAAGCTCCCAGAATCGACAAGTTGCGTATCAGGGCTCGGTTGGCCGCCGCGTACATATCTTCCTCAAGGAGGCCGATGCTCACGTAAGCCTCTTCCGGGCTTTCGCCGGACAGGGGGGCAAAAACGAAAAGGCGCCGACGTCCATCCGCCCCCTCGGCGCTCAGCGACCCCCCTTCGGATACATCGCGCATGGCCTGCTTCAAGGGGATTTCCGGCAAGGGCTGCCCCACGTAACCGCCCCCGTAGGGATAGCGGGCCATTACCACGCCCTCCCCGTCCGTCAGGGTAACTACCGCGTCCCGCGGCAGGCTGACCCGGGAAAGGAAATCCGCCCGCCAGTTCAAAACCACCTTTGCCACAATTACCCCCTTGAGTTCTCCGGTATCGTCCTGCACGGGATACGCGCATAACATGAAGGGGTTTCCGGTAGCGGGGTTGGCGGTTAGGCCCGCCGCCACGAAATCCCGCGAGCGCAACGCCCGCTGGAAATACGGCTGGTCGGCGAGGCCGGGTGAGCCGTTCACGTATTCCTCGCCCACCATGACATTCCCTCGTTCGTCCACTAGGGAAAAGCCGCCATAGGGAATATTCTGCCCCTTAAGGTTCTCGAAGACCTCGGCGCAGGAAGGGATGTCGGCCGCTTTGAACTGGGGCATAAGGGCAAGGGTGGTCAGTAGCTGACGCACCTCCCGGACGAACTGCCCGTACTGGTAGGTGATAAGGTCTATGGCTTTTCTCGCCTCGCTACGCGCGTTCTCGTTAGCCTCACTGCGTCGTTCCAACGCGTTGTAGACGAACAGCCAAAGTATGGGAAGCACGACGATGACCACTATCATGACCATCTTGAAGCGAAGCCCGGAAAATACCCGGGCCGCCCTGCCTCTCTCCCTCATTTCGGCCACCTTTATGACGGATTCGTGACCGCCTGCCGTGCAGGAAGCGGCTGCCGGAATTCATGACCGGCGCAAGCCCCAGATTGCATCCCCGCTAATTGCACGACATCCTTAGGCCGGCTCTCATCGCGACTAAATGTTTGGTTTGTGATCCGTGATACGATAAATGCGGTTTTGTTAAGACGACTTTCTTTTTTCCCGGTATTGCCTAGTTTGGGTGATGCCCCTTTTTCAAAGCTGAAACCTACCTAATTACATATTATTCCTTGGGACGCGGGGTATCAACGCGGGCAGGGCGTTCTCCCGTGCTTTTCAACCTCAAAAGCGCCCAACGAAACGCGCGGCATCGGGCTTATGGCGCTACGGGGTTTAATATTGTCTCTTGATCACCTGTGCCGCAGCAGTTGCACGGCGACCTCGCTTCCGGCCTCCAACCGTCCCACCTCGGGGGGGAGAACGGCCAGACCGTTTCCGATAACCATGGACTTTAAGATTCCGCTGCCCTGGGGACCGGTGGGACGGGCGTGATAGCCGTCCTCCCGCCATTCCACGACCACCCTTATAAACTCGGTCCTTCCCGCCCTTCTCCCTAGGGGAGCGTCCAGGACGGCGCTTACCTCCGGGCGGAAGAGATTGCCGCAACCCATCATCTTGAGGATGGCCGGGCGCACGAACTGCTCGAAGGAAACCATGACCGAAACGGGGTTGCCCGGCAGACCGAAGAGGGGCTTGCCGCCGATATGGCCGAAGGCCTGGGGCTTGCCGGGACGCATGGCCACCTTCCAGAAGTTCATCTCCCCCAGTTTGCCCAGGACGTCCTTCACCATGTCGTAGTCGCCCACGGAAACCCCGCCGCTGGTGATAAACAAGTCCACGCCATCCAAGTTGTCCATGATCATGCGCTCCAGGGCGGCGGCATCGTCCGACACCACCCCCAAACGCAACGGCTCTCCCCCCGCCTCCCTGACCATGCCGGCTATGGTGTAGCTGTTGGAGTCCCTTATTTTCCCCGGGGAGAGCTTCTCCTCCACCGCGACCAGCTCGTCGCCGGTGGAGATGATGCCCGCCACCGCCCGCCGGAAGCAGCGCACCCGGCCGTAACCCAGGCTGGCCAGCATGCCCATCTCCGCCGGCCCCAGTGCCGCGCCCCGGCTCAGCACCTTCTCTCCCTTTGCGACGTCCTCTCCCGCTCTGCGCACATGCGTTCCTATGGGTAATTCTTCCATGATAAAAACGGCATCGCCATCGGCCCGCGTCGACTCCACGGGCACCACCGTATCCGCCCCTTGGGGAAGGGGGGCGCCGGTCATGATGCGAACCGCCTGCCTCGCGCCCACCCGAAAAGCGGCCTCATGGCCGGCCGGCAGATCGCCCACCACGGTAAGCTCAACCGCCTTGTCCTCGGAGGCGCCCGCTATATCCTCGGCGCGCACCGCGTACCCGTCCATGGCCGAGTTGTCGAAAGGGGGCAGGTTGTCGCGCGCCACCACCTCCTCCGCCAGGCAACGTCCCAGCGATTCCAGGATAGGCACTTCCTCGCTTTCCAGTGCGCTCACCGAGTCCAGCACTCGCTTTCTGGCCTCTTCCACGCTGAGCATCCTGTCTCCTTTTCCGGCTTCTACCGTTCCGCTTCACTGCTCGGGCGGCGGCTCCCAGGCCCCGAGCCTGAAAAAGCCGCGCGCCTTTTCGGAAAGCATGTATTCCATAAACCGCCCCGCGCCCTCGGCGTCCGTGTCGGGATACACCAGGCCGCTGACCCGCATAGCCCGATAAGGGTTGAGCAGCTCCTCCCCGCCGTCAACCAGTACCTCCAGATCCAACTCTTCCGAGACAGCCTCGAAATTGCTCAGGTCGCAAAGAATGTACGCCCCTTTCTGGGAGGCCTGTCGCAGGGCATCCCTCATGCCCGCATTGCTCTTCATGAGCCAGTCACCGGTGTCCCTTACCCCGGAGGTTGACCACAGCAAGGCCTCCTTATAAGAAGTGCCGGATCCGTCCTCTCTCGAAACGAAGGGCGCTTTGGACTCCGCTATCTTGCGCAGGGCTTCCGGGCCGCTCTGCAACCCCCTTACGCCCGCCGGGTCCATGGCAGGACCAGCGACCACGAAGCGGTCACGCATTATCTCGCTCCTGCCCTCCACGTAATTGGACCTCACCAGCCTCTCCTCATCCGTAGTGAGGTGCATGACAAGAAGATCGCACTCGCCGTGCTCCGCCATTTTCGCCACCTCCTGGTCCGCAGCGAAGACCAGCTCCACCCTGAGGCCGCTCCGGGATTGAAAGTCGCTCGCCCATGCCTGCAGAATCCCGGTATCTTCCAGGTCGGAGGTGGCCGCCAGGACCAGGGGGTATTCGCCGCCCCCGCCTCCTCCGCATCCGACTTGCGCCGGGAGCATGGCGCAAAAAAGCAGTGCCGCCAATAAGAAGGTCGCAAGGGGCGCGTTTCTGTTCATGGACATATATTTTACACCACCCGTATCGCGCCGACCCAAGCGGGCCGGTTTGTGCATACGGCAAAGATGCGGAAAGGCGTGTGAACATAACCTATTGCCGCGCCTCGGGCTCCTCTGACCTTTCTCGCCGCAACCGTTCGGGCCGGCGGGCGGCGGCGGTGAAGGGCATGACATGGACGGCGGTGGCCTTGATGGCCACCGTCAAATCGCTTCCCGGTTTAATACCCATTTCTTTCCATGAAAGGTTGGTTATGTGGGCGGTCAACGGGAAGCCGCAATCCAGGCTCACCTTGACCAACGGGCCCAGGAATCGAACCTCCGTGACCCGCGCCGGCAGGCGGTTGCGCACCGACCCGGTGATTCCGGAGTCGCGCAGCAGCGCCACCTCCTCAGGATGAATGAGCACCTTGACCCGTGACCCC
>ENA-ORXB01001698-ORXB01001698.1-sediment-metagenome-genome-assembly--contig:-NODE-1698-length-23427-cov-3.283940_pt1 | contig 23427 bp, 18 predicted proteins | sample MGYA00237863_ERZ511475 | MGnify/ENA primary metagenome ERZ511475 (study PRJEB26305, sample SAMN06343858) | sediment metagenome | isolation source: hot spring sediment | place: Canada: British Columbia... | reverse complement strand
GGGCGCTTGATGGACACCAGCCCGCCGACCCGCCGCACCCGGTAGGGGCCGGTGACCGGCCCTCGAGCGTTGAAGACGGCGTCATAGTAATAGTGCCAGAACTCGGAGTAGTAGTCCTCGCGCATCTTGCGCAACTGGCCGTTCAGCACTTCGATCTCCGGATGGAGCAGGTGCAGGCGCCGCGTTTCGGCGAGCGCTCGCTCATCGAGCACCAGATCGTCGTCGGCAAACAGCAGCACCGCTCCGCGGCTCCGGGCGGCGCCGCGGTTGCGGGCGCGGCCCGGCCAGCCGCGCTCCTCGAGCGAAAGGAAGAGCAGCGGCGCGCCTACCCAGCGGCTCAGCGCCTGCTCGAGCCGCACGCGCTCCCGCGGGTCGCTGGCGTCGTCGACGACGATCAGCTCCCACGGAAACGAGCCGGCGCCGGCCTGCCGCGCCAGCGACGCCAGCAGCGACGCCAGTTGCCGGGGCCGGTTGCGCGTCGCGATGATCACGGATACCTCCGGCGCAGCTCTGTCCCGCAGCGTCTCCGCCTCGGTTTGGGTCTCCAGGCGCGTAAAAATTGCGCGTTTTATTGCTGTCACTTCAACCGCGTGGTCACGAACAAATCCAGCCGACCCTGCCGAGTTCCGGTAGGAAACCTCCGTCGGGATCTTGCGGCTTCAGCCTAGCGTGACACACGCCTTCGCCCCGGCGCAATCTCGCCGCCGGCGCTCGAGTCCTGGTACGGTCTGCCGATCGAATATTACGGTCTGCCGATCGAATATAATGAGGGGCATCGATCGGGATGCGGCGACTTGTCCTGGGCACGGCCTCTCTTGTACTCTTCAGAATCGCGATTGCCGGTGAACCTGTAAGCTACAACCGGGACATCCGGCCGATCCTCTCCAAGAACTGCTTCGCTTGCCACGGCCCGGACGAGCACTCCCGCCAGGCAGGGGTGCGCCTGGATGCGCGCGAATACGCTACCGGCCAGAAGGGCGGCCTTAAGGCTATCGTGCCGGGCGACCGCGCCAGCAGCCGCGTCATGGTGCGCATCCGGCACCCGAAACGGCCGATGCCGCCGCCCGAGACCGGCAACAAGCTGACGCAAGAGGAGATCGAGCTGATCGGGCGCTGGATCGACCAGGGCGCCCACTACGAGGCGCATTGGGCCTTCGAGCCTCCGCGGCGTCCGGCGCTGCCGGAGGTGAAAGACGCGGGATGGCCGAAGAACGAGATCGATTATCTTGTTCTGGCGCGCCTGGAAGCCGAAGGGCTCAAACCTTCACCGGAGGCCGATCGCTACACGCTCATTCGCCGCCTCTATCTCGATCTGATCGGGCTGCCGCCGCCCCTCGAGGCTGTGGATGCCTTCGTGAGCGACCCGAACCCGGCGAGCTACGAACGCCTGGTCGAGGAGCTGCTCAATTCACCCCACTACGGCGAGCGCTGGGCGAGCGTGTGGCTGGACCTGGCCCGCTACGCGGATTCGAAGGGCTACGAAGCCGACCGGTTGCGCTCGATCTGGCCCTGGCGGGACTGGGTGATCCGGGCCTTGAACGACAACCTCCCCTACGACCGGTTCACGATCCTTCAGCTTGCCGGCGACCTGCTGCCCGAGGCTAGCCGGGACCACCTCATCGCCACCGGACTCCACCGCAACACCATGACCAATGACGAGGGCGGCACCGACGACGAGGAGTTCCGTGACGCCGCGGTGAAAGATCGCGTCGCCACCACCGGCCAGGTCTGGATGGGCCTCACTTGGGGCTGCGCCCAGTGCCACAACCACAAGTACGATCCCGTCTCTCAGAAGGAGTTCTACCAGCTCTACGCCTTCTTCAATCAGACGGAGGATTCCGACAAGATCGACGACCGGCCGCGCCTGAAGCTGGACGGCAACGTCACCACGCTGATCCTGCGCGAACTGCCGGCGGAACAGCGTCGTCAGACGCGCGTACACCAGCGCGGCAATTTCCTCGATCCCGGCGATCCCGTCGAGCCGGATGTGCCGGCGGCCTTCCATCCGTTTCCGGAAGGAGCGCCTCGAAACCGGTTGGGGCTGGCCCAGTGGCTGGTGGACAAGCGCAATCCGCTCACCGCCCGCGTCGCCGTAAACCGGTTCTGGGCACGCCTGTTCGGCACGGGTCTGGTGGAAACCGAGGAGGACTTTGGCAACCAGGGGGCGCCGCCCTCGCATCCTGAGCTGCTGGATTGGATGGCGACGGAATTCATGCGTCTGGACTGGGACATGAAGGCCCTGCTCCGGACCATCGTGCTGTCGGCCACCTACCGGCAAACTTCCGACGTCTCGCCGGAACTGCTCGAGCGCGATCGCTTCAACCGCCTGCTGGCGCGCGGGCCGCGCGTGCGCCTGGAGGCCGAGATCGTCCGCGATCAGATGTTGGCCGCCTCGGGTTTGCTCAGCCGGAAGATGTTCGGCCCGCCGGTGATGCCGCTCCAGCCCGAAGGCGTCTGGCAGGTGGTCTACAGCCGGGACCGCTGGGTGACGAGCTCAGGCGAGGATCGCTACCGCCGGGCTCTGTACACCTTCCGGCGCCGCACCTCGCCGTATCCCGCTCTGATGAGCTTCGATGCGCCCTCGGGTGAAGTCTGCACGCTCCGGCGCATCCGCACCAACACGCCGCTTCAGGCGCTGGTGAACTTGAACGACCCGCTGGCGCTCGAGGCCGCCTCCGCGCTTGCCGTGCGGCTTTTCCGCACCACGGGCGAGTCCTTCCAGGAGCGGCTGCGCCATGCATTCCGCCTCGTGCTGATCCGGCCTCCGGAGCAGGCTGAGCTGGACCGGCTGGCAAAGCTGTACGAGGAGGCGCGGGCGAAACTGAAGCGCGATCCGGAGGCGGCGCGCAAGCTGCTCGAGCCGGCCAAGATCATCTACCCCGAGGATCGCCGGCAAGTCATCGTGCCGCCTTCGACCAGCGGCGCCGTCGAGTGGCGCTTCCGCGGCGCAGACCCCGGAGACGGTTGGACCCGGCCCGACTTTGACGATTCGCTCTGGGAGCGCGGCGCAGCCTTGTTCGGGCGTATCGCTCCGAAGAAGCCTCCCAAGGAGGGCGAAGAGGAGCTCGTCTATACGCCGCCGCCGGTGCGCACGCCCTGGGACTCCGAGCGCCTCTGGTTACGGCGCGTCTTCGAGGTGCCCGGGGAGGGATTCGAGGACTTCCGCCTCCGTGTGGAGTTTCGCGGGAGCTTTGACGTCTGGGTCAACGGCGTCCACGCGGGCAGTTCCGGCGAGGAGTCCGCCGGGCCCCTGGATTTGAAGGTGGCGTCCGCGGCGGCTGCCACGATCCGGCCGGGGCGGAATGTCATCGCGGTGGCCGCACGCCGCACTGCCGCCGGCGACGGCGACCAGTACATCGATGTCGCTCTGACCGCGCTGCGGCCGCCTGAGCTTGCGGGGCCGCGGCCCGACGATGCCGAGCGGGCCGCCTGGGTGATGGTGGCGCACGTGCTGCTGAATCTGGATGAGACCGTCACGAAGAGGTGAAGCCGATGACCGACCGCTGGGAGCTGCTGCGCAATCAAACCCGACGCTACTTCCTGCGTTCCTGCTCGGTGTGCCTGGGCGGGCTGGCGCTCGGCGAGTTCCTGGGTTATGCGGCCCAGGCGTCTGCGGCAGCCAATCCGCTGGCGCCGCGCCAGCCCCACTTTCCCGCCAAAGCCAAGCGGGTCATCTACCTGCACATGGCCGGGGCGCCTTCGCAGCTCGAGCTGTTTGAAAACAAGCCCGCGCTGCGCAAGTACGACGGCCAGCCCTGTCCACAGGAGCTGCTCGAAGGCAAGCGCTTCGCTTTCATCCAGGGCGTGCCGCAGATGCTGGCGGGCCAGTATGAATTCCGCCGGCATGGCGAGTCCGGTCTGTGGCTGAGCGAACTGCTGCCCCACCTGGCTGCCGTGGCCGACGAGCTGGCCGTCATCCGGTCGATGACGACCGACCAATTCAACCACGCGCCCGCTCAGCTTCTCATGCATACGGGCAACCAGCGCCTGGGCTATGCCTCGATCGGCGCCTGGGCAACTTACGGCCTGGGAACGGAAAACCAGAACCTGCCGGGCTTCGTCGTGCTGGTGAGCGGCGGCAAGACGCCCGATGCGGGCAAGAGCGTCTGGGGTTCGGGCTTCCTGCCGGCCGTCTATCAGGGCGTGCAGTGCCGCTCCGAAGGCGAGCCGGTGCTGTATCTGAACGACCCGCCGGGCATCGATCGCGGACTGCGCCGCATGAGCCTCGACGCCGTCAACGACCTGAACCGGCTCCAGCACGAGCAGTTCGGAGATCCGGATACGCTGGCGCGCCTCGGCCAGTACGAGCTGGCGTTCCGCATGCAGATGGAGGCGCCCGAGGCCATGGACATCTCCAAGGAGCCGCCGGCCGTGATCGAGGCCTACGGGGCCCAACCGGGCAAGATGTGTTTTGCCAACAACTGCTTGCTCGCGCGACGACTGGTGGAGCGGGGCGTGCGCTACGTCCAGCTTTTCGACTGGGGCTGGGACCATCACGGTAACAACGAGCGCACCGATCTCAGATACGATCTGCCGCGCAAGGTGGCCGAGATCGACCGGCCCGTGGCCGCGCTCGTCCGGGACCTGCGCCAACGCGGCCTGCTCGATGAGACGCTGGTCATTTGGGGCGGCGAGTTCGGGCGAACGCCCATGCGGGAAAACCGCGGCGGCAACTACGGGCCGTACGTCGGCCGGGATCATCACCCGCACGCCTTCACCATCTGGATGGCCGGCGGCGGTGTGAAGCGCGGCATCGCCTACGGCGCCACCGACGACATCGGTTACTACGTCGTCGAGAACCCGGTGCGCCCGCATGACCTTCAGGCGACGATTCTGACGCTGCTCGGGCTCGACCCGTACAAGTTCCGATACCCGTTCCAGGGTCTCGACCAGCGCCTGATCGGCCCGACCGACGAAGCGAAAGTGATTCGCGCACTGATCGCCTGAGGTCCGGCGGAGCAAGACTGATATTTCTCGCCGACAGCCCTCTCGAGTACCTCAAGCAAGAGCCGCGTGCCCGGAGTGTCCAAGCTGAGCGCGCCGGCCGGCATTTCCACCGCACACTCGCCCAACCGCTCTCTGGTCGGCGTCATAAGGCTTCAACATGATCCCGGCGCAGGCGCTAGCCTACAATGGAACCTATGCACTGGGAGGGGAAGCGGAGCTTCTTACCGGCGGTCACCTCAGATGCCGATCCGCTCGAGGCCGACCTGGTCTCGAGCCCGCCTCGGTCCGCCCGTATCGACGGCGTCGTGCTGCGGCAAGGCCATGCACGGGCACACACCCGGGGGGTGCGCTCGTGAGAACGGTCATTGCCGCTTTCGTTGCCGCCGGCGTCCTTCTGGCGCAGCCGGGCGCCACCGGGAAGGACTGGCCGCACTACGGCGGCCTCTACAGCGCGTGGCGCTACAGCGCTCTCGACCAGATCAACCGTTCCAACGTCCGCTCGCTCCGGCCTGTGTGGGCCTTCCAGACGGGCGACTATGACGGCGGCCTTCAGGCCACACCCATCGTCGTCGACGGCGTCGTCTACCTTTCCACCGCTCATAACTGGGTCTTCGCCCTAGACGGCGCCACGGGCCGGGAACTCTGGCAATACCGCTACCCGTTGCCGAAGGACATCACCACCATCTACGGCCCGTGGAACCGGGGAGTCGCCGTCGGCCTCGGCAAGGTTTTCATGGGCACGCTGGACAACCACGTCGTGGCGATCGACCAGAAGACCGGCCGCGAGCTCTGGCGCGTCAACGTCGAGGACGCCCGCCAGTGCGGCTGCAACATCACCGGCGCGCCATTGCTCGTCAAGGACAAGGTGATCGTCGGCGTCACCGGAGGCGACTCGGCGCATCGCGGCTACCTCAATGCCTTCGACGCCAACACGGGCCGCCACGTCTGGCGCTTCTGGACCATTCCCGGCCCCGGAGAGCCGGGCCACGAGACCTGGCCCGGCGACAGTTGGAAGTACGGCGGCGGCGCCACATGGATGACCGGCTCCTACGATCCCGAGCTGAACCTGGTCTACTGGGCTGTCGGCAACCCGGCGGCGGACTTCTACGGCGAGGACCGGCGCGGCGACAACCTGTACACCAACTCCGTCGTCGCGCTGGATGCCGACACCGGAAAACTCAAGTGGTACCACCAGCAGATTCCGCACGATGTCTGGGATTTCGACACCGCCTACGAGTGCGTGCTGCTCGACCTCCCGGTCGACGGCAAGATGCGCAAACTGCTGCTCAACGTCAACAAGAGCGGCTATACGTTCGTCGTGGACCGGACCAATGCGGAGTTCATCTCCGCCTGGCCGCTCGTCAAGCACATCAACTGGGTGCAGGGCATCGGCAAGAAGGGCGAGCTGATCGGCCGCAACGAGCCCGAGGTCGGAAAACCTAAGTTCCTTTGCCCCAGCATCGGCGGGGGGAGGAGCTGGAATCAAGGCGCCTGGTCGCCGCGCACGGGCTGGTTCTACTCCACCGGTCTGGAGTGGTGCCAGGAGGTCACCGCGGTCAAAGAGGATCCCGTCGAAGGCCAGCCCTTCTTCGGCGGTACCTTCGAGTGGAGGCATCCGCCGGGCGAGCAGGCGCACAGCCATCTGGGCGCCTATGACCCGCTCACCGGCAAAAGGTTTTGGAGCTATCGCTACAATTACATGCTTCTCGCCTCCGTGCTCGCCACGGCCGGGGATCTCGTTTTCACCGGGGATCCGGAGGGCCATTTCTTCGCCTTGGATGCCCGCACCGGCGAAAAATTGTGGAGTTTCCAGACCGGCAGCGGACACCGCGGCTCGGCGGTCACCTATGAGATCGGCGGCAGGCAATATATCGCCACGCCGTCCGGTTTCGGCTCGGCTCTGGCCGGGGCGCTCGGCCAGCTCTGGCCGGAGATGGAGAATTTCCGCAAGGGCTCCACGCTGTTCGTTTTCGCGCTTCCGGAGGGTGATTGAGTGCTCTGGCTCCTGTTCTTGCTGGCGCAGGCCTCGGGGGCGCAGGACGAAGTGGCGGTCGGCGAACGGATATTCGCCAAGAGCTGCGCCATCGGCTATTGCCATGGCTCAGGCGGCGCCGCCGGCCGCGCCCCTCGCATCCAGGGACGCAGCTTCACGCCGGAATACCTGCTCAAAGTAACCCGGGAAGGCATCCCGGGTACGGCCATGCCGGGCTGGCAAGGCCGACTGAGCGAGGAGGAGATCCGCGCTGTCGTCGCCTACATGCTGAGCATTTCCGCCTCCGGCCGTGCAGCGGTCGTCGCCTCGGGCTCCTCCACCACGCCCGCCCCCGTCGTCGTGACGCCGCCTGACGCCAAGGCCGGCCGCGAGCTGTTTTTCGATGCGGTCCGGGGAACTCGCTGCGGTACCTGCCATGCTTTGGAGGACCGCGGCGTGCCGGTGGGCCCCAACTTGGCGGCGTCTCCGCCGCGATCAGTGGGCGCGATCCGCAACCCCCCTCTGGGTGAGGTCCGCACGGCACGGCTCGCCGGCGGCGACGAGTTCCCGGCGTTGCTGGTCGAGGAAAAAGACGGCTGGGTGAAGCTCTACGATTTGACCGTGCCGCCCCCGGTGCTCCGGACCCTGCGGGCGTCCGAGCTCGAGCTCTCCCCAGGCAGCCGATGGCGGCATGCGGATGCAATTGCCTCCTACACCGACCAGGAGCTCGAGTTAGTCCTCGCCTATTTGCGGTGGCTGGCGCGGTGAGATCCGCTGAGTAGCAGCACCGGCGATCCGGGGCGTGGGCCCGGTCGTCCTCCGCTATACTGGGTGGCCGATGCTCGCCGCCTCGTCGCGCCGCTTTCAGACACTCGCCGTCTCAGGCCCTGACGAACTCGTTTTCGGACGGGCTCCCATGCCCGTCCGCTGCGGGCTGGGTCTTGAAATCGGAGCGGGACGGGTCTACCCCGAGGTGAACTTCACGCTTCCGCCGATTGCCATCTCGGAGGCCACTTGGGACGAGGTCGTGGCGCATTACAGTGAGATCGCCGGCGGCGTCATCCGCCGCGCCTCGGCCCTTGCCGTGCCCGGCCTCGCGCTGGAATTCGAGCATCTCCCTGCCATGACCGAGCGGCCCCAGTGGGGAGCTGAAATTACCCGTCTGCTGCGCTCCCGGCTCGAGGAGCTCCACGAGTCCTCGGGAATCCCTTGCGCGCTCCGTGTCACCCCGGTGGACCTGCGCGACCAGGGCAAGCCGCCGTGGCTCAGAAGCGGGCCTGCGGCCGAGCGAGTGTTCGAATCCATGGCGGCCTGCCTTGACGCCGGTGCGGACATTCTCTCGATCGAGTCGGTCGGCGGCAAGGAGGTCCACGATCAGGCCCTGCTTTACGGCGACCTGCGCGGTATCGTCCTCGCTCTGGCTGTGCTCGCGCCGCGCGATATGCAATGGCTGTGGACCGAGATGGCGGCCCTTTGCGCCCGCCGCGGGCACGCCGTCCCCGGCGGAGATTCGGCGTGCGGCTTCGCCAACACGGCCATGCAACTGGCCCACCAGCGGATGCTGCCCGAGGTATTGGCGGCCGTCGTGCGCGCCATGTCGGCGGCCCGGAGCCTGGTCGCCTTCGAATGTGGCGCGGTGGGGCCCTCCAAGGATTGCGCCTACGAAGGCCCGGTGCTCAAGGCCATCGCCGGCTGCCCGATCTCGATGGAGGGAAAGTCCGCCACCTGCGCCCATTTCAGCCCCGTGGGCAACATCGCCGCGGCGATGTGCGATCTCTGGAGCAACGAGGCGGTGCAGAACATCCGCCTCCTGTCCGGCAGCGCACCCGAGGCTTACACGGAGCTGCTTGCGTACGATTGCCGTCTGATGAATACGGCCGCCGAGCGGGGAGGCGCGCTCACGCTGCGCGACTGGTTGACCGCCTCCGATGAATGGTCCAGTCCGCAGGCCGCAGTCCTGTCGCCGGAGGCCGCCGTGAGGATCGCCCAAGCGATTCTGGCCTCAGCGGAGGACCCCTACCGCCGCATCGTCGCCGCCGGGCGCGCCGCCGTCGACATCATTGCCGGCGGCCTCCGTGACGGCCGTCTTTCCCTCTCCCCTCAAGAGCAGAAGTGGCTGGCCCGCCTCGAGCGAGAGCTCGAGAGGCTCCCGGCCGATGCGGAAGAGCTGATCGTCGAGACCGAGGCCGAATACGGTCACCTCTACGACCGCGCCAGCTACGGTATTGAAGCTCCGTCCTGATTCCCGCGGCGGACCTAGCTCGGCTCCCAGAGCCGGATAAGCCCCTGGTTGCCCAACTCACCCAGGCCTCGAGCGACCGCTTGCTCGAACAGCTCACGGCAGAGGCGCGTGCCGGGCGTCTCGAGGCCGAGCTCGGAGACGAGCTCGCTTGCCAGGCGCAAGTCCTTGGCATGCAGCTTGATCATGAAGCCCGGCGCGTAATCGCGCGCGGCCATCTTCGGGCCGAGATTCGACCACATCCAGGAGCCGGCGGCGCCGCCGGCCACCGCCTCGAGCGTCAGCTCCAGGTCCAGGCCGGCCGAGCGCGCCAGCCGGATGCCTTCGACGGCGGCGAGAAGATTGAGCGAGCCGACCACTTGGTTCACCAGCTTCGTCTTTTGCCCGTGCCCGTTTGGTCCGGTGTAGACGATCTTGCTGCCCATGGCCTCGAACACCGGCAGGCATCGCTCGAAGATCTGGCGCCGCCCACCGACCATGATCGACAGCCGGCCTTGGCGCGCCCCCGGCTCGCCGCCGCTCACCGGAGCGTCCAGCATTTCCACCCCGCGCTCGCCCAACCGCCGGGCGAACTCGATCGTCGCGCTCGGCGCGATCGTGCTCATGTCGATGACGATGGAGCCAGGCGAGAGCGCGCTCGCCAGCCCGCCCTCCCCGAAGAGCACTGCCTCCACTTGGGGCGTATCGGGAAGCATGGTGATGAACAGATCGGCCATCGGCGCCAGCTCGGCCGGCGAGCCCGCCGCGCGAGCGCCCAGCGCCTCGAGCGGCGCGGCGCGTTCGCGCACGCAGTCGTGCACGGCGAGCGTGAAGCCCGCCTTGACGAGATTGGCCGCCATCGGCGCGCCCATGATGCCCAGACCGATGAAACCGACACGCATGAAGCCGTCTCCTTCCCCTCTATTAAACGACTTCCGCAGCCCGGGTCCCGCTGTCAGAAGTCGATGGACCGCAGAATCTCCGAGGGCCGCAGCTCGAAGGCGCGGGCGATGGCAAGCAGGCTCTCGATGCTCGGCAGGTGGGCCCCGCGCTCGATCGAGGAAAGCTGCGAGACGCTCAGGCGCGTCGCCGCCGCCAGATCCTTGAGCGACCAGCCCCGCTCGGTCCGCAGCAGGCGGATGCGGTGGCCGAGCCGGTCGCGCAGAACGGTGTGATCGGCGCGGCCGAGTCCGTAAGCCTGAATCGCGTTCTCGAGCGTCTGGCGGAGCTGCGCGAGCGAAAACGGCTTGGCCAGATAGTCGAAGACCTTCATGCGGAAGGTGGTGCGCATGTCCTCAAGCGACGGGTATCCCGTCACGATGATGACGCAGAGCCTCGGCCAGCGCGCAAGCAATTGCTCGAGCACCTTCTCGCCGCGATGCTCGCCCATCTTCATGTCCAGCAGCACGATGTCCGGCAGGCGCTGGCCGCAGGCCTCTAGCAGAGCTTCCGGATGCGCGAAGGCGCGCACCGAATAGATTCCTTCGTCCTTGAGGCAGTCTTCGATGTAGGCGCGAAAGTCCGCGTCGTCGTCAAGCACGGCGATTTCAATCGGCGCAGCGGGCGTGCCCGGCTCATCGCTGGGACTGTATTGCATCTGCGACTCACCTCCTCATCGACGCCGACGGGGCAACGGGCAGGCGCACCTCCAGGCGCGCGCCCCCTTCGGGCCGGTTGGCTGCGGCGATCGAGCCGCCGTGCTGGTGGGCGATCCCTTCGGCCACGGCCAGGCCGAGCCCCGTGCCCCGGGCATCCAGCCGCGTGGTCACGAAAGCCTCGAAGATGTCGGGCAGCAAGTCGGGCTGAATCCCGGGGCCGTCGTCCTCGACCATGACGGCGAGGAATTCACCCTCAGGCGAAGGCTCCGGCCGGCTCCGCACACAGATCTGGCCTTCCGCGGATACGGCGAGCAGCGCGTTGCGGAGCAGGTTGACGAAAAGCTGCATCAGGCGATCGCTGTTGCCCAGGACCGAGTGGCCGGGGTCCACCTCATTGGCGAAACGCACGCGCGACGCCTTCTCGTCGATCGCCACCAACTGCCAGGCCTCGTCGATGAGCGGGCGCAACGCCACCGGCTCGATCTGGTGGCGGCGCACCCGGGCGAAATCGAGCAGGCTTTCGCTGAGCCTTTGCAGCCGTTCGGCGACACGCGACATGCGGGCCAGCCATTCCTGCGCCGCGGGCTCCTCGACGGTTTCTGACAACTTTTCGATGGAACCGCGCAGCACGGCCAGCGGCGTGTTGAGCTCGTGCGCCAGGCTGGCGCTCAGCAGGCCGAGGCTCGCCAGGCGGTCCTGATCGGCCAGATTCCGCTTGGCTTTCTCAAGCATTTGGTTCTTGCGCCGCAGGTCGTCCGCCACCTGCTCGAGCCGCGCCAGGGCCTGCTCGAGCTCTTGCTCGTGGCGCCGCAGCTTCTTCAGCGTGGCATTGCGCGAGGCCATCAACTGGCCGAGCTCGTCGTTCTGAATCAACTCCTCCGGGATCAGCTCGCGCGCGGTGTCTCCCCGGCGCGAGGCTTCGTCCGCCTCGAGCAGTTGGCGCAGGGGTCGATAGATGTACAGCGGCATGACGAACAACTCGAGCAGCAGCACCCCGAGCAGGTAAACGCCGCCGAGAACCAGCAGCAAGTTCACTTTGGCCCGGCGGCTCAGATCGTGATACGATTGCGGAATGCTGTCGGCGGGCCCGCCGGCTGCGGCGGCAGGGCTCGCATCGCTCGGCCGGACGCGGGCGGCCTCCTCGATAACGGGAATGAGGGAAAACCAGGCTGCCAGGGCCAGGACGAGGAAGAACAGGTTGTGCAGGATCACGAGCTTGTAACGGACCTTGAGCCCGCCGAAGGCTCGCGCCAACTTTGCTGCGACCTTTCTCATGGCCGATGCATCCCACCCGGGTGGTTGCCTACTGTATGACAGTAGATTTTCCGGTGAGGTTGCAAGCTCGGATTCCTCTTGTATAAGATGACAGTTTACGCCGCCTCTGGGCTGGGAGAGTGGGATCGCAACTGAATGGCATCCATATTTTCTAAGTCAACGGACACGTATATCCGGATTGGCGTGCTTGCTGTGGCGGTCGGAGCAGGCGCCGCCGCGGCTTTAGCCTTCTACCTGGCGAATCCCCAGGTTCGTGAGACCGGCTATGCTCCCCTGCAACCGGTAGAGTACAGCCACAAGTTGCACGCCGGAGACCTGGGCATGGACTGCCGCTACTGCCACTCGAGCGTCGAGCAGGCAGCCTATGCAGCCATCCCTGCTACCGAGGTCTGCATGAACTGCCACGTCCGGGTGAAGGGCGACAGCCCCCTGCTTCAGATGGTCCGCGAGAGCTACGCCACCGGGCAGCCGATCCCGTGGGTCAAGGTTCACAGTCTGCCCGATTATGTGTACTTCAACCATCAGGCCCATGTGGCGGCCGGGGTCGGCTGTGTGAGCTGCCACGGGCGCATCGACCAGATGATTGTGGTCAAACAGGTCGAGCCGTTGAGCATGGCTTGGTGCCTGGATTGCCACCGGGACCCGGCGCCGAAGATGCGTCCGGCTGATCAAGTGACGAACATGTCCTGGCAACCGGACCGCGATCCGGTCGAGATCGGGCGGCAGATCGTCGAGTCAAAAGGAATTGCCCCTCCGGTGAATTGTTCGGGGTGTCATCGATGAGTTTGGTTCAAATTGCCGATTCCACGCCGAAGCCGCTCGAGACGGGACGCCGTTACTGGCGCAGTTTGGAGGAACTGGCCGACACGCCGCAGTTTCGCCGCTGGCTGGAGCGGGAGTTTCCGAGGGGCGCCTCGGAGCTGCTTTCCTCCTCGTCGCGCCGCACGCTGCTGAAGCTGATGGCTGCCTCCTTCGGGCTGGCGGGCCTGGTAGCCTGCCGCCGGCCGCAAGAAAAGATCCTGCCGCTCAGCAAGGGTGTCGAGCATTACATTCCGGGCAAGCCGCTCTACTATGCGACGGCGATGAATCTCGCCGGCTCGGTTACCGGCCTGGTGGTCGAGGCGCACGACGGGCGTCCCACCAAGGTCGAGGGAAACCCGAAGCACCCGGAGAGCCTGGGCGCCTGTTCGGCCTTCGCCCAGGCTTCCGTGCTGTCTCTGTACGATCCGGATCGCTCCCGCAGCGTCCTGCATCAGGGCAGGCCGTCCTCCTGGGAGGAGTTCGCCCGCTTCGCCCGAGACCATTTCCGAGCCGAGGTGCTCGGCCGTGGTTCGGGCCTGTGGCTGGTTGCCGGCTCGCGGCCGTCGCCATCCTACGAGGCGGTGCGAAACCACCTGCTCGGCCGCTTTCCCGAAGCGCGCTGGGTCGAATTCGAGCCCGTTTCGCGCGACGCGATGCGGCGCGGCGCGGAGCTGGCCTTCGACCGGAGGCTGGAGACTCTGTACGATTTCGGGAAGGCTCGCGTCATCGTCGCCTTCGACGCGGATTTCCTCGGTGTGGACAGCCCCGGGGTGCGCGCCATCCGGGAGTTCAGCCGCGGCCGCGCGGTCGTCTCCGAAAAGGACTCCATGAGCCGGTTGTATGTTGCCGAGAGCCGCTTCTCGATCACCGGCGCGATGGCCGATCACCGCTTCCGGATTCGCTCCTCCGAGATGGCGAACGCTGTGGAGGCGCTGGCGAGCGCTTTGGGCCTTATGCCCGCTTCCTCCGGCAACTATCCCTGGGCGGAGGCCGTAGCTCGAGATCTTCAGGCTCACCGGGGAGCCTCGCTCGTGCTGGCCGGTCCGGGCCAGCCGGCCGAGGTCCACGCGCTCGTTTATCTGATCAACGAGGCGCTAGGCAATTTCGGCCAGACCGTCAGCTTCGTGGCCGCCGAGCGCACGCCCGCAGAGGCGAGCTTCGAGGAGCTGGCCTCGGCGCTGGCCGCCGGCCGCGTGCAAACCTTGATCGTGCTGGAGGCGAATCCCGTCTTCACGGCGCCGGCCGACTTCGACTTTGCCGCCAACTTCGCCCGGGCTGCGACAACGATCCATCTGGGCCTGGAGGCGGACGAAACCGGCAGCGCGGCGAGCTGGCACCTGCCGCAGGCGCATTATTTGGAGTCCTGGGGCGACCTGCGAGCCTGGGACGGTACGGTCAGCATCCAGCAACCCCTCATCCGCCCGCTCTACGACGGGCGCACGCCGGCCGAGCTGCTCGCTCTCATCTGCGGATACAAGGATCAGCGCGCCTACGACATCGTGCGCAACTACTGGACGGCGCAGTGGCCGGCGCAAGAGGCGGAGCGGCGCTGGCGGCGGGCTCTTCATGACGGGCTGATCGAGGGCACGGCCGCGGCCCGGCTCGTGCCGGCGGTGGATCGACGACGCGTGCTGGCTGCCTGGCGTCCGAAGCCGGCGTCCGGAGGGTTGGAACTGGTCTTCTATCCCAGCCCCTCGGTCTGGGACGGGCGCTTCGCCAACAACGGCTGGCTGCAAGAGGCGCCCGAGCCGATGACCAAGCTCACCTGGGACAATGCCGCGCTCCTAAGTCCGGCCACGGCCAGAAAACTGGGCGTCACGAGCGGCGACGTGGTTCTCATCGAGCACGAGGGCCGGAGTGCGGAGCTGCCGGTCTGGATCCTGCCCGGTCAGACGGACGACTCGATTGCGGTGGCGCTCGGCTACGGGCGCACGGTCTGCGGGCGGGTGGGGCGCCGCGTGGGCCACAACGTCTACCCGCTGCGCACGAGCCGCACGGCCGGATTCGCCGTCGGCGTGAGCGTCGAGCCCACAAAACGCCGCTATCGGCTCGTCAGCGCTCAAGACCATCACGCCATGGAAGGCCGGCCGCTGGTGCGCGAAGCCACGCTCCGCTACTGGCGCGAGCATCCCGACTTTGCCCAGCACGCCGTGCACGTGCCGGAGCTCAAGTCCCTCTATCCAGAGCACCAGTACACGGAAGGCTACCAGTGGGGCATGGCAATCGACCTGAACCGCTGCGTCGGGTGCAATGCGTGCATTCTCGCCTGCCAGGCCGAAAACAACATCCCGATTGTGGGCAAACGCGAAGTGGCGCGCGGCCGCGAGATGCACTGGCTGCGCGTGGACCGCTACTTCACGGGCAACGACGAGGCGCCCGAGGCGGTCTTTCAGCCCGTCGCCTGCATGCACTGCGAGAAGGCCCCCTGTGAGAACGTCTGCCCCGTGGTCGCCACCGTCCACAGCCCGGAGGGGCTGAACGAGATGGCGTATAACCGCTGCGTCGGCACACGCTACTGCTCCAACAACTGCCCGTATAAGGTCCGCCGGTTCAATTTTCTGGACTGGCACAAGGGGCTTGAGGAGTCTGAGAAGCTGGTCTTCAACCCCGATGTCACCGTGCGCATGCGCGGCATCATGGAGAAGTGCACTTTTTGCGTGCAGCGCATCGAGGAGAAGAAGATTCGGGCCAAGGCCGAAGGTCGGCGCCCGCTGCGGGACGGCGAGATCCTCACCGCCTGCCAGCAGACCTGCCCGGCTGAGGCGATCGTTTTCGGCAACATCAACGATCCGGCGAGCCGGGTCGCGCAAATCAAGAAGCAGAACCGAAATTACCTGATGCTCGAGGAGCTCAACGTCCGGCCGCGCACCTCCTATCTGGCGCGGATCCGCAATCCCAATCCGGAGCTTGTCTAGCCGATGGCCGACCTGGCGATCCGAGAACCGTTCGAATTGCACGCGCCCCTGATCGAGGGCAGGCGCAGCTACAGCGAAATCACCGGCGACGTCGCGCGCGTCGTGGAGAGCCGGCCGCCGCGCTTCTGGTACATGGCTCTGGCGGTGAGCGGCGCGCTCACCCTGGTGCTCTTTGCGGTGCTCACCCACCTGGTGCGCACCGGCATCGGCATTTGGGGCAACAACCAACCCGTCGGCTGGGCCTGGGACATCACCAACTTTGTCTTCTGGATCGGCATCGGCCACGCCGGGACGCTGATCTCGGCGATTCTGTTCCTGTTCCGGCAGCGCTGGCGCACCTCGATCAACCGGGCGGCGGAGGCGATGACGATTTTCGCCGTCATGTGCGCCGGCATCTTCCCGTTGCTGCACACCGGCCGGCCCTGGCGCGCCTACTGGCTGTTTCCGGTGCCGAACCAGGACCTGGTCCTGTGGCAGAACTTCCGCAGCCCGCTCATGTGGGACGTCTTCGCCGTCAGCACCTACTTCACGGTCTCGCTGCTGTTCTGGTACGTGGGCATGATCCCCGATCTGGCCACGCTGCGCGACCGCGCTACGACGAGGCTTCGCCAGATCGTCTACGGCGTCCTGAGCCTGGGCTGGCGCGGTTCGGCCAGGCACTGGAGCCATTACGAGAAAGCCTACCTGATCCTGGCGGGCCTGTCGACGCCTTTGGTGCTGTCGGTGCACAGCATCGTGAGCTTCGACTTCGCCGTTTCGATCCTGCCCGGCTGGCACGCCACGATCTTTCCCCCGTACTTCGTCGCCGGCGCGATCTTTTCCGGCTTCGCCATGGTCATCTTTCTGATGATCATCGCCCGCAAGGTTTACCGGCTCGAGCACCTGATCACGATGACGCACATGGAGAACATGTGCAAGATCCTGCTCGCCACGGGCACCATCGTCGGCTATGCCTATGCGGTGGAGTTCTTCACGGCCTTCTTCAGCGGCAATCCCTACGAGCGCTACGTCTTCGTCAACCGCGTCACCGGGCCGTACGCCTGGGCGATCTGGACGATGTTCGCCTGCAACGTCTTCGCCCCGCAGTTGTTCTGGTTCAAGATGTTTCGCCGCAACATAGCGGTGATGTTCGCTGTCTCGATCATCGTGAACGTGGGGATGTGGTTCGAGCGGTTCAACATCATCGTCACCTCGCTGCACCGCGACTTCTTGCCGAGCAGTTGGGGCCACTTCACGCCCACCATCTACGACGTTTTGACCTTCGCGGGCAGCGTCGGGCTGTTCCTGACGCTGTTCCTGCTGTTCCTCCGGTTCCTGCCGGTGATCGCCATCTCTGAGGTCAAGGGCGTGGTTCCCTCGCCCGGCCAAGGCAAAGGAGGTCACTGATGTCGAAGTTGTACGGAGTCCTGGCGGAGTTCGACTCGCCGGAGACGCTCCTGGTAGCGGCTCGCGCTGTACGGGCCCGAGGCTTCACGCGCCTGGAGGCGTGTACGCCCTTCCCGGTGCACGGCCTGGATGAGGCGCTCGGGCTCGGCCGCTCCCCGATCGGTTGGTTTGCCCTCGCGGCGGCCGCCGTGGGCGTGGCGGGGGCCCTCGTGTTGCAGTGGTGGACCGGAGCGATCGACTACCCGCTGGTGGTCGGCGGCAAGCCCTTTTTCGATCTCTGGCCGTCGGTGCCGGTTACGTTCGAGCTGGCGGTGCTGCTGGCCTCCTTTGCCGCCGTCATCGGCATGCTCGCCCTCAACGGCCTGCCTCGCCTGTACCACCCACTCTTTGAGGACGACAACTTCCGCCGTGTCACCGACGATCGGTTCGTTCTGGCGGTGGAGTCCGCCGATCCGTTGTTCCACGCCACCGAGACGCCGGCGTTACTGGCGCGGCTCGGCGCGCTCGAGGTCCGGCTCCTGGAGGAGAAGGCATGAGCCGCGCCCGGGTGACGTTGGCGTTGGGGGCCGCTTTGCTGCTGGCCGGCTGCGCCGGCCAGACCACGCGCAAGCCTCCCATTGAGATCTTTTCCGACATGAAACGGCAACCGAAGCTCGAAGCGCAGGAGGCCTCGGCCCTGTTTGCCGACGGCCGCGCCAGCCGCATGCCCGTGGCCGGCACGGTCGCGCAGGGCCAGCTCGAGGAAGATCCCGGCTTCGCCACGGGCGTCGTCAACGGGATGTATGTCGGCCGCAATCCGCTGCCGCTCGACGAGGCAGTGCTCGCGCGCGGCCGGGAGCGCTATGAGATCTATTGCGCGCCGTGCCACGACCGCGCCGGCACCGGCCGCGGCATTGTCGGACAGCGCAGCCTGTGGCTCGCCAACAGCTTGCATGACGATCGCATCAAGGAAATGGTGGACGGAGAAATTTACTACGTGATCTCGAACGGGAGGCGGACCATGCCCGGCTACCGCTTCCAGATTCCGGAACGGGACCGCTGGGCCATCGTCGCCTATGTGCGCGCTCTCCAGCGCGCCACCAGCGGAACCATCGAGGACGTTCCGCCCGATTTGAGACGGGAGCTGCGCTGAGGCCATGCCGACGACCATCAGCGCCCCACAACCCCAGGCCGCCTCCTCCTACCGGCTCGACGAGTCGCTCTGGCGGCGCGGCCGCAACGTCCTCTGGGCTGTCGGGCTGGCCGCCTGGGCCGCCTGCCTGTTTGGTTGGGCGACGGACCGCTACAACTTTCTCGGCTCCTACCTGGTCCACTTCATGTTCTTTTTGACCATCGGCTGGGGAGCGATGTTCTTTGTCATGGTGCAGCATCTGGCCAGCGCCACCTGGAGCATCACGCTGCGCCGCCTGATGGAGACCATCATGATCACGGTGGCTCCGGTGACGCTGCTGTTCCTGCCCGTCGCGCTGGGGCTCGATGTGCTTTACAAGTGGGCCGACCCGACCTTTTTCGATCCCCACAACCCGGACCTGGCCTTCAAGCGGGCCTTCTTCAACCCGCCGTTCTTCCTGATCCGCGCCGTCGTCTATCTGTTCGTCTGGGGCGTGCTCGCCTTCGTGCTCTACCGAATCTCCGTCATGCAGGACGAAGGCGACTATCGCGAGTCGGTGTCGAACGCACGCACCTGGAGTGCGCCGGGCCTGCTGGTGCTCACGATCACAGTCACCATGGCCGGTGTCGATTGGGTGATGTCGCTCGATCCGTTCTGGTATTCGACCATCTTTGGCGTCTATGTATTCTCCGGCGGAGCGCTGGCCTTCATCGCCCTGCTGATCCTGGTCGCGCTCGGGCTGCGAGCAGCCGGCTTGCTTCGCCAGGTCATCACCGTCGAGCACTACCACGACCTCGGCAAGTGGCTGTTTGCGCTTACCGTCTGGTGGGCCTACATCGCCTTTTCGCAGTACATGCTGATCTGGTACGCCAACCTGCCCGAGGAGACGGCCTTCTTTCACCACCGGGCCGAGGGGAGTTGGCGATACCTGAGCGCTTTGCTGGTGATCGGCCACTTCCTGGTGCCGTTCCTGGTGCTGTTGCCGCGCGCCGCCAAGCGCAACCTCACGGTGCTCGGCCTGACGGCCGCCTGGATCCTCGTCATGCACGGCATGGACCTGCACTGGCTGATTCTGCCCTCGGTCCACCCGCACGGCTTCCACCTGCACTGGCTGGACCTGGCAACCTTCGCCGGCGTCGGCAGCCTTTTCGGACTCGTCTTTTGGTACAGGCTCCGCAGCCACCCGATGGTGCCTGTGGGAGACCTGCGGCTTCCGGCCTCGATTGCGCATCAAAACCAGTAGGAGATGTTCAGACCCGATGACCGAACACACCCATCCGGCGGGAGGAGCTGAAACCGGCGGCTACGACCGTCACGATCCCAACGTGGGCTTCCTCGCCCTGTTCGGGTTTGCTTTGATCGTAGTCCTCGTGCTGGTGGTGCTCGGCATTCAGTACTACCACGACCGAGTGAAAGAGCAGCAGATCTTCGTCAAGGTGCTCCAGCCCGAGTCGCAGGCGCTCAAAGATCTGCGCGCCCGCGAAGATCAGGAGCTGCACACCTATCAGTACATCAACCGCGAAAAGGGCCAGGTGCGGCTGCCGATTGACCGGGCGATGAAGCTGCTCGCCGCCGAACATGCGGCCGGCAAGACGTTCTATCCCGTAAAGCCGTATCCGGTCAAACCGGAGGAGGCCCGGCAGGAGGCTAACCGTGTTCCGGAGCGTTAGCCTCGCGGCCCTGGCCGTGGCGGCCGGGCTGGCCGCCGGCCCTGAATCGCTGCCGCCCGAGCTCGAGGGAGTGGGCATCGAGGAGAAGCTCGGCGCCCAAGTCGATCTCGATTTGACCTTCATTGCCGAGAACGGCTACCCGGTGGCGCTCCGCCAGTATTTCCATCAGGGCCGGCCGGTCATTCTGAACCTGGTCTACTACTCTTGCCCGATGCTGTGCAATCTGATCTTGAACGGCCAGGTGAGCACCCTGCGGGAGATTCCGTGGACGCCCGGCGGGGAGTTCGAGGTCGTCACCATCAGCATCGATCCGAGCGAGACCTACGCTCTGGCCCGCCAAAAGAAGGAGATGTATCTGGCCAGCTATGAGCGCCCGGCGCCCGGCTGGCACTTCCTGGTGGATCATCAGGGCAACGTTCGGAAGCTCGCCGAGCAGGTCGGATTTCACTACCGGTATGACGATAGCCGGCGCGAGTACGCCCACGCCTCCGCCATCATGGTGCTCACGGAAAACGGCGAGGTCTCGAGATATCTTTACGGGATCAAGTACCGGCCGCGCGACCTGCGGCTGGCCCTGACGGAAGCCTCGGAAGGGGAGATCGGCTCCACTTTCGACCGGGTCTTGCTTTTCTGCTATCACTACGATCCCCGCTCGAAATCCTACACCCTGTTCGCCACCAACATCATGCGCGCCGGCGGCGTTCTGGTGGTGCTCGTGTTGGGCGCCGTACTGGCGCGCCTCTGGCGCCTGGAACGGCGGCGCAGCCGCTCGGCGCAATGGGTTGAAGCACGATGAACTGGCTCCGCTCGCTCATGATGCCCGCTCCGGGCAGCTCCTACGCCACAGAGGTCGACAACCTCTACATGTTGATCTTCTGGATCAACGTGTTCTTCTTTGTACTGATCGCCGCGCTGCTCAGTTATTTCGTCTGGCGTTACCGGCGGCGCCGGCCTGACGAGGTGACGCCCCATATCAGCCACAACTTCAAGCTGGAGGTGGTCTGGAGCGTCATTCCGCTCATCATCGTCGTGGTGATCTTTTTCCTGGGCTTTCAAAGCTACATGAACGCGCGCATCGGGCCGGGCGAGGCGCTCGAGATTCAGGTGCGCGGCAAGCGCTGGGTCTGGGAGTTCGAATATCCCGACGGGATGCGAACGCTAAATGAGATCTACATCCCGGTCAACCGGCCCGTGCGCTTCATCATGTCCTCGGAGGACGTGATTCACTCCTTCTTTGTGCCGAGTTTCCGGGTGAAGATGGACGTGCTGCCCAACCGCTACACCGATCTCTGGTTCCACCCGACCGAGGAAGGCGTGCATACGCTGCTTTGCGCGGAGTACTGCGGCCGGGGCCACTCGGACATGCTGGGGCAGATCCACGTCGTCAGCGAAGCGAAGTTCCGCGAGTGGCAGGAGCAGGGTGACGAGCGCACGCGGGCGATGCCTTTGGCGGAACTCGGCAGGATGCTGTACGAGAGCCGCGGCTGCGTCACTTGTCACTCCCTGGACGGCTCGCGGCGCGAGGGCCCGAGCTTCAAGGGAATCTACGGGGAGACGCACGCCATGCGCGACGGCTCCGCGGTAGCGGTGGATGAAAACTATCTTCGGGAGTCGATCCTGGTGCCGCAGGCGAAGATTCGCTCCGGTTACGAGGCGATCATGCCGACGTACCAGGGCTTGCTGCGCGAGCGGGAAATCGCTGCGCTGGTTGAATTCATCAAAGCGCAAAAGTGAGGAGGCGAGAGCAGGATGGCTGACGTTCTGACTGCGCCGCCCGAAACCGGGCGCCGTCATTTCGAGCCGAACTATCTCAACGAGCGGCGGGGCATTCTCTCCTGGCTCACCACGCTCGACCATAAGCGGATCGGCATCATGTACCTGTGGAGCGTGCTCCTGGCGTTCCTGCTGGGCGGAATCTTCGCCATGGTCGTGCGCATGGAGCTGCTCACGCCCAAGGAGACGATCATCAGCGCCGACGCCTACAACAAGGCCTTCACCCTCCACGGCGCGATCATGATCTTCCTGTTCATCATTCCGGGCATTCCGGCCGCTTTGGGCAACTTCGTGCTGCCGTTGTTGATCGGCGCCAAGGACGTCGCCTTTCCCCGCCTGAATCTGGCCAGTTACTATCTCTACGTGGCCGGAGCTCTGTTTGCGCTCGCCTCGATGATCTTCGGCGGCGTCGACACCGGCTGGACGTTCTACACGCCGTACAGCACCACCACCACGACCAAGGTCAGCCTGCTGACGCTCGGAGCCTTCATTCTCGGCTTCTCCTCGATCTTCACCGGTGTGAACTTCATCGCCACCGTCCACAAACTGCGCGTGCCCGGGATGACCTGGTTCAATATGCCGCTCTTTATCTGGGGCATCTACGCCACGGCGATCATCCAGGTTCTGGCGACGCCCGTGCTCGGCATCACGCTGCTGCTGATCGTCTTGGAGCGGGTCTGGAAGGTCGGCATTTTCGACCCGGCTTTGGGCGGTGATCCGGTCCTGTTCCAGCACTTCTTCTGGTTCTATTCGCACCCGGCCGTCTACATCATGATCCTGCCGGGCATGGCGATCATCAGCGAGGTGATCCCGACTTTTTCGAAGAAGACGATCTTCGGCTACAAGGCCATCGCCTATTCGAGCGTCGCCATCGCCTTCATCAGCTTCCTGGTCTGGGGCCATCACATGTTCACCAGCGGCCAGTCGGATCTGGCGACCGCCGTCTTCAGCTTCCTCACCTTCCTGGTGGCCATCCCTTCGGCGATCAAGGTTTTTAACTGGCTGGCGACCATGTACCGCGGATCGATCGACCTCAAGGCCCCGATGATCTACGCCATCATGTTCCTGTTGTTGTTCGCCATCGGCGGACTGACCGGGATCTTTCTTGGGACCATCTCCGTGGACGTCCACCTGCACGACACCTACTTCGTCGTAGCCCATTTCCACTACGTGATGATGGGCGGCACGGTGATCGCGTTCCTGGCGGGCCTGCACTACTGGTGGCCGAAGATGTTCGGCCGGATGTATTCGGAGAGCTGGGCGCGGCCGGCAGCCCTGCTCATCTTTGTCGGTTTCAACATGACCTTCCTGGCCCAGTTCGTCCTGGGCAGCCGGGGCATGCCGCGCCGCTATTACAACTACCTCGAGCAGTTCCAGCCGCTGCATGTGTTTTCGACCATCGGCTCCTGGGTTCTGGCGCTCGGCCTGTTCCTGGTGGCGGGCTACTTGCTCGCGTCGCTGCGCAAGGCGTATGATGCGCCGGCCAGCCCTTGGGGCGGCAAGACGCTCGAGTGGACCACCGCTTCGCCGCCCATCACCCACAACTTCGAAAGGACGCCGGTGTTGATGCACGGCCCCTACGACTACAGCCCGCAGGAGGTTGGCCGATGAGCCATTCCGCCGCCCCCACCGAACACGTTCACGAGCCGTTCCTTCAGCATCATTTCGCCGAACCGGCCCAGCAGGTCGACGCCGCCAAGATCGGCATGTGGCTGTTCCTGGTGACCGAGGTGCTCCTGTTCGGCGGCCTGTTCGTCGGCT
>ENA-ORXB01001697-ORXB01001697.1-sediment-metagenome-genome-assembly--contig:-NODE-1697-length-23463-cov-3.851407_pt1 | contig 23463 bp, 14 predicted proteins | sample MGYA00237863_ERZ511475 | MGnify/ENA primary metagenome ERZ511475 (study PRJEB26305, sample SAMN06343858) | sediment metagenome | isolation source: hot spring sediment | place: Canada: British Columbia... | reverse complement strand
CGCCACGCGCCGTTGGAAGTAGGCGCTGTCGTGCCCACCCAGCGTGTCGGCATCGGCCGCCTGCTGGGCTACCAGGGCATGGGTTGCTTGCTCGGCCTGTAGGGCGTAGGGCACGGCGGCAATACGCCGGTCCGGTGCAAGCCGCGTGTAGGCGCCGCTGTCGACACTGAACCAGACGCGCAGATAGCGCTCCGGCCCGCCAAAAACCGTGGCTGCCAACGGCTGCGTCATCCCCGCCAGCGACGTGTCGCCCAACAGGACGGTGAAGAGGCCGTTGGCGACCGGCAGGCTCACGGCGGCGGTCGGCTCGCTGCCGGCGGTTGACGTGCCATCGTTGGACCAGTAGCTGGTCGCCCCGCCGGCATCCACCACGGCGAACTTGAAGTAGCCGGTACCTGAATAGGGCTGACCGTTCACCGTGACCTGGCCCTGGTAGCTGACCACCGCCGGCGCGCCACCCTGCTGGCGCGGCCGGGCGAGCGCGTTGCCCGAGCCCGCGAGCAGCGCCGCGACGAGGGCGAGGATGGAGATGATGATAGGAAGGCTGCGTTTCATAAAGCACCTCACAAATGGCGAAACCTTGGGACGCAAAGGGGCTGAGACCGCAACGGATGAGACCCATCCCGCAGCATGACCCCTGTGGCTCTCTGCCCCTCTGCGGCCTCTGCGTCTGCCGATAGCTCACCTACTCCGCGCCGGTATCCACAAGCTGGAAGTGCAGCACGGTGCCGCTGCAGCGGCCGATGGTCACAGCACGGCCCACCTGGGCGGGCTGGAACCCCGGAGACGCCGGCTCGATCCACACCAGCCGGAATTGCCAGCGCGGGCTCTCGAGCCCCGGCGGCAACTGCGGCTCCACACGCACCGTCCAGCTGGTCGAGGCCGGCGGGTAAAAGGTCCACAGCACCGCCTGGCGGCCAAAGGCGTCATGGGCGGTGTAGAGTGTAGGCTGCTCGGTGCCGCCCACCCAGGCGCGGACAGGCGTGCCCTCCCACGCGCCATAGATCACCGCCGCCACATCGGCACGCTCGCAGAGCGGCGCCGGGGGCGCGGGGCGCTCGAACACATACGCTGCACCCGCCCAGGGGATGGTTCCGACCTGGTGACTGGGCGCTCCGGCCACGATCGTCCCACCGGCGATGGCGACGGAACTGGCGAACTCGTATTCCACACCGCCGGTGGCGAGCCGCTGATGCTGCGCCCAGCCACTGCTGCTGCGCACAAAGACAAAGGCCGAGCCGGTGCCGTTGGGGTCTTCGTCCGGACTGCTCCACGGCGCCCCGGCCACGATCGTGTCGCCGGAGATGCCCACCGACCAGCCGAGCCAGAACGCACTCCCAAGGCTCGCCCCGGCGCTGAGCTCGGCCTGCTGCGCCCAGCTTGCGCCGCTGCGGGTAAAGACATAGACTGCGCCGGCGTACGGGGTCTCACCCACCTCGTGGCCCGGGGCGCCTGCGACGATGGTATCGCCTGTGACGGCCACAGAGCGGCCGAACCCGTCCGATGCCGCGCCGTCGCTGGAGTCGAGCCTGGCCTCTTGCGCCCAGCTCGATCCGCTGCGCACAAACACCCAGGCCGCGCCCACCGAGTTCACCAGGCCGACATGGTACTCGGGCGCCCCGGCCACCACCGTGTCCCCATCGATGGCCACAGAGGTGCCCAACTGGTCGCCGGGGCCGCCGTCACTGGCGCTGAGCTCCGCCTGCTGCGCCCAACTCCCTCCGCTACGCACAAAGACGTAAGCGGCACCCGCCATACCGTAGGACCCTACCCTATGGTGTGGCGCGCCCACGACAATAGTGTCCCCTGAGATGGCCACAGAGCCGCTGAACCAGTCGAACCAGCCGCCGTCCCCAGCCCAGAGCTCGGCCTGCTGCGCCCAGCTCGCCCCACTGCGCACAAACACGTAGGCCGTGCCGGCGTGGGTCGACCCTTGGGCTACGTGGCCCGGCGAGCCTGCCACGATGGTGTCTCCGGCGATGGCCACGGCGTAGCCAAACTGGTCGCCCCAGGCGCCGTCTTGGATGGTGAGCATAGCCTGCTGCGCCCAGATCGACCCGCTGCGCTCAAACACGTAGACGGCGCCGGTGTTATCGCCGTGCCACGGTGCACCCACGACGAGTGTGTCCTCCGAGATGGCCACGCTGAAGCCGAACCCGTCTTCCTCTCCGGCGTCGGCGGCGATCAGTTCGGCCACCTGTGTCCAATCGGCCGCGCTCAAGGCCGGCGCCGCGGCGGCCCGCGGCAGCGCTGCGCCCACCGCCGGTAGCGCCAGCGCAGCGACGAGCGCCAGGGCGGCGGCCCTGGCCAACGTACGATGCAAACTCGTGCGGTTCATGATGCTCCCTCCTTACGGCGAACCTGATGCGGCAACCCATCTTGGCAGCCTACGAGCGCGCCGCCTGATGCGCCCAGCAGCACCGCGGCAAGCGCGATGGCGGTGATGGCAGGGCCGCGTCCCATGCTCCCTCCCCCTTGGAGCTTTCGCCCCCCTACTTCGCATGGGTTTCTTCCATACCGTCAGGCCCGGGCTCGAGCCGCTTCACCTCGCCCTGGATCAGCTCCACGATGTCGCGCGCGCTGGTGGCGGCATGGGCCCGGCAGCTGTAGACGAGCACCGTGTTACCGGCGATGCCCAGCCCGATCAGGCCCCAGCCCAGGCAGTCCTTCAACAGATCAAGGATCTCCTGGGCCTCTGGGGCGTCCAGGTCAAAGATCGCGACGTCGGGGCGCAGCGCCGCCAGCCGCGCCCCCACGCCGTACCCACCGGCAGGCACCTGCACAACGCGCAGGGAATCCTGCCCGCGCAGGCTGGCTTCCAGGCCGGCCATAAGGAGCGAGCTGCCCAGGATGGCCACGGTCCACTGCTTCTCCACGCCCCCTCCTGGCCGGAAACGTCCGCCCGTGATCGGCCTGCAGTCACACCGGGCCCCATGGCGAGGGCCTCGGTTCAGCCAGCACCCGGCACCAGCCAGCAGACCTGCTGCGCACCTGCCCGGACCTCACCCAATGGCGTGCCGAGCCTCGCCTCAGCATACGGGAAAGCGAGGCGTGTGACAATGGACCTGGGGACGGTCTGAGGGGCGAGAAAGGTACAGTCTGCGGCGAGGCCAGGGTGGCTAGAAGGCTCAGGGAGCCACAGCCGAGCAGGCGGACGTATCGGTCAGAGACGGCGGCAGGGGTTTGGAGCACGAAGGACGCGAAGAGGCACGAAGGACGCGAAGAGGCACGAAGGACGCGAAGAGTCGCGAAGGACGCGAAGAGGCACGAAGGACGCGAAGAGGCACGAAGGACACGAAGAGTCGCGAAGGACGCGAAGAAGGGTCGTTGCTCAGACTAAGGCTTGCTCCAGCGGATGTCCCACCTGTCACATCCGCCGAGCCTCCACCCCCAGCGCGACTCCCCTTCGCGCTCTTCGTGCTCCTTCGCGCCCTTCGTGCTCCAGGCCGCCCCGGCCCGCCGTTAGGGTACCTGGGTCGGCCTAGAGCGCTCGCCGGGCATTCCAGGTGGGGCGGATGGAGACGCGCTCACTGCGGTGTGCGCGGCAGCGCGACGAGGCCCGAGCGCGTGGCCCAGGCCACGACCTCGGCGCGGTTTCGCAGGTGTAGGCGCTGCACGATCTCGCCCATGTGGTATTTGACCGTGCGCTCGCTGAGGCCCAGGGTGTCGCCCACCTCCTTGTAGGGCATCCCCTGCGCCACGAGCGTCAGCACTTGCACCTGCCGCGGGTTCAGGCCCAGCGGCTCGGCCTGCGCAGCCGGCCGGGGCGCCGGTGCCTGCCGTGCGAACTCGGCCAGCACCCGGGCGGCAAGGCCGGGCGAGAGGGGCGCCTCGCCACGCTCCAGGCCGGCCAGAAGCTGGAAGAGGGCGTCGGCGTTCAGGCTCTTGAGAAGGTAGCCGGAGGCGCCGCTGCGGATGGCCTCGAACAGGTCCTCGTCCTCGGCCGACGTGGTGAGCATCACGATCTTGATCTGGGGCAACTCAGCCTTGACCAGGCGAGTAGCAGCCAACCCATCGCAGCGCGGCATGCGCACGTCCATGAGGATCACATCGGGCAGCAGCGCGCGCGCCATCGCCAACGCCTCTAGCCCGTCGGCGGCTGTGCCGACGACGGTGATGCCGCGGCCGGCCAGTAGGTTCTGCAGCCCCTCGAGGAAGAGCGCATGGTCGTCAACCAGGAGTACCTTCACACGAGCCTCCATGCCCGATGGGGCCTGATGAAAACGAGGCTCACCGCAGAGGCGCACAGGGCGCTGTAGGGGGCGGCTTGCGAGCCGCCCCCTACTACTACGGCATCCTCGTGCGTCTCTGCGATGAACCGTACCTGTCGAGGCGGCTTCTGCTATTCTTCCTGGTGACGGGGAACGCGCACCACGATGCGTGTTCCCCCGCCCGGCGCCGAGATCACTTCCAGCGAGCCCTTCGCCTCCTGCGCCCGCTCTCGCATGATCTCGAGGCCAAAGCTCCCCTCGGGAGGGACTGTCCGCGGGTCAAAGCCGCAGCCATCGTCATCGATCGCCATCTGCATGATGGGGCCCTCGGTGCTCAGCGTCACCCGCACAAGCCGCGCGGCGGCGTGCTTGCGCACGTTGCTGAGCGCCTCCTGCGCAATGCGCAGAAGCTGTGCCTCGACCGCCGGCTCGAGCGCGCCTTTGCCAAGACCCTCCGCATTGAGCAGCTCGGTTGCCAGACCGTAGTAGTCGCCAAAGCGCCGCAACAGCGCCTCCAGCGCAGCCACAAAGCCGTCCGCACCAACCGTAACCGGGCGCGCATCCCGGATGTAGGCGCGCACGTCGCCATGCGCCTCCTGGGCGACGGCCGCAAGCCTGCCCAGCGCTTCGATGGCCAGCCTCGTCTGACCGTTGGCGACCTGTTCACGGACCGCCTGTGCCTGAATGTTGAGATAGCCCAACACCTGCCCGAGGCCATCATGCAGCTCGCGCGCCAGCCGCTCGCGCTCCTGCAAGGCAGCGAGTGCTCGCTGCTGCGCCAGCAACTGGGCCTCGGCCTGCTTCAGCTCCGTGGCGTCGTGGAGCACGATCAGCCGTCCCAGCGGCCGGCCACGCCCGTCGCAGAGCGGCAAGAGCCGCACATCGTACGAGCGTCCCCCCGACACCAGTTGCAGGGAGCCGGGGCCATCCTGAGCGCACAGCGCGAGCAACGCGGGCCAGAGCCGCAGCAGCTCGCTCGCCGGCCGGCCCATAGTCTCGCCAGCTGGCCGGCCGAGCAAACGCTCCGCGGCCGGGTTCACATCGACGGCGCGCCCTTGCTCATCCAGCACGATCATCCCGTCGGACAGCCCTTCGATCACCACCGAGCGCGCCACCGGCACGAGGTCGAACAACCCCCACCGAAAGACCCCCCAGGTCACGACCATCCCCATCACGCTGAACATCGCCGGCGTGAGGTCCATCCAGCGGATGGGATTGATGTGCAGAACGTAGCTCAGGCTGGAGAGGTAGGGCAGGGTGAGGCCGGCCAACAGGGCCAGAATCTGCGGGCGGTGGTGGCGCGGGGCCCGCCACAGGGCATGGGTCAGCAGGGCAAGGCTGGCGAACACAAGGAGATAGCTGTACCCGTGGTGGATGGCCATGCAAGGGCCGTACGTCTTGCCCACGACCGGGAATGGGCCGCTTGTATCCAGGTAGAAGCTGTGTCGCATCAGGCCGTGCCAGGGATCGGTCCACACCATGGCCTGCGTGAACAGAGGGACGAGCCCCAGCAGGGCAAGGCGGCCGCGGGCCAGCCAATGACCGTTTCCCGTGTACTCCGCTGCCAGGGCAAAGCATGCCACCGGCACGGTGCTGTAGCCCAGGTACTGGACGTTGGCCCAGAACAGCTTGGTTGGGAGGTCGGTGCCGGCCATCTCCAAAGCGTTGGCAACCGTCCAGATGGAGGCGAGGAGCATCATCGCCGCAAAGGGCCGTGCGCCGGGCACAGTCCGATGGCGCCACGCATAGGCGCTGAGGGCCGCGCTGAAGAGCCCCGAGAGAGCGAGAGGCCAGAGATAGGGGATATACCGGAAGTGCATGGGCATCCACGCAGGCTGTGGCGCAGGGCTGACGGCGATTATTCGCAGTCTACACCAACTGCAGAATAGCGTCAAGCGCCTATCTTGAGCGGATGTTCGCGGCGGGGCCATCCCTAAGAAGAAGCCCCGCCATTTGCCCGGAATCCCCTCTCCCTGTAGACTGTAGACGCAGGCCGGATCCCGGGGCCTGGCGCCGCGCGGGTGCGGCGGAACGTCCGTGCAGGCGCGACCGGCGCCCCGAGCCGTCCTTCTCCCGACCCGGCGCTGCCCAAACCTCTGCCGCATCCTCGCCCTTCCTTGCTCGCCCAAAGGAGCGGATATGGCCGTCACGGAGACACCCCTCGCCGACCCCCACAAGGCCGGCATCGCCGTGGCGCTCGAGGACCTGATCCGCGAGTCCCTGCGCACCCTGGCCCTCGTCTCGGTGGTCCTCGCCTGGCTGTGGCTTGCCCAGGTCATCGTCGCCGGTCGCCCATACCTGCTGGCGGCCTATGGGGTGCTGGCGACGCTGGTCGCGGCCTGGGCGCTCAGCCACAGCCTGTGTCAACGCCGCCTTGGGCTGGCCGTGGCCGTCTTCCTCGGGGGCCTGATCGTAGCCGTCACAGTGCTCGCCTGCAGCCTACAGGGGGGCGCCGTGAGCTACCTCTACCTCCTGATTGTGCTTGTCGCCGCCGTCCTCGCCGACCAGCGTGCCATGTGGCTGGTCACCGGGGCGTGTGCCGCCCTCGTCTTCACGATCGGCACGCAGGTACACCACCTGGCCTTCAGCGACCTTTTCCCGGTGACCCTCTGCATCCTCCTGGCGGCGCTGACCGCCTGGCTCGGCTCGCGGCGGCTCTTCACGGCGTTGAGCTGGGCGCTCACAATGACGGAGCAGGCCCAGAAGAGTGCGCAGGAGGCGCGCGAGCGGCGGGCCGAGGTGCGCAGCATGCTCAAGAGCCTCGACGAGGCCTACGCGCGCCTCGAGCGGGCCAACGAAGCGCTGATCTTTGCCCGCGAGGCCGCTGAAAAAGCCTACCGCTTCAAGGCCGAGTTCGTGGCCAACGTGTCCCACGAGCTGCGCACGCCCCTCAACCTCATCGTCGGCTTTAGCGAGATGATGGCCACCGCCCCGGAGAGCTACCGCCGGAAGCGGCTGCCCAGCGAGTACCGGGGAGACGTCATGGCCATCTACCAGAGCGCCCGGCACCTCTCCGACCTCATCGACGACGTCCTCGACCTGTCACAGATCGAGGCGGGACGCCTGCCCATCAGCCGCGAGCCGACCGAGCTCGGCAGCATCGTGCGCGAGGCGGTCGACATCATCCGCGGCCTCGCCGAGGCCAAGGGCCTCCGGCTGGAGCTCGACCTGGCGCCCGGCCTCCCAACACTCCGGCTGGACCGCACGCGCATCCGGCAGGTGCTGCTGAACCTGCTCTCCAACGCCACGCGCTTTACGGATCAGGGCTGGATACGGGTGCGGGCGCGGATACACGGCCATGAGGTGCGGGTTACGGTCGAGGACTCGGGGCGGGGCATTGCGCCGGACAAGCTGGCGCAGGCCTTTGAGGCCTTTGGCCAGCTCGACGAGGACCGTGCCCGGCAGGGCTCGGGGCTCGGCCTGGCGGTGAGCCGCCGCTTCGTGGAGCTGCACGGCGGCCGAATGTGGATCGAGAGCACCCTCGGGCAGGGGACGACCGTGGGCTTTGCCCTCCCCCTCGACGAGGCCAAAGCGCCGGCGCCGCTCCTGCGGGTGCGGCAGGCAAGCCGCGATGGGCGGCCGCGGGTGCTCGTCCTGCACGACGATCCGCAGGTGCTGACGCTCCTGCGCCGCTACGTCGAGGGCGTCAACTTTGTGCTGGCCGAGAGCGCCGAGCGCGCAGCCCAACTGCTGCGCGAGGCGCTCCCCTTCGCCGTGATCCTGGACAGCACCTGGGCCGAGCGCTGGCGCAGGATCGTCGCCGAGGTCGGCGTGACCGAGCCACTGCCCACCCTCACCTGCCCTCTGCCCAGCCTGCGGCAGATCGCCCTGCTCCTCGGCGCGGCCGACTATCTCGTCAAGCCGGTCCGGCGCGAGGCGCTGCTGCAGTCACTGGCCAGGCTCCCGAGTCCGCCGCGGTCGGTGCTGATTGTGGACGATGACCCCAGCTTTGCGCGGCTGATGGTGCGCATCCTCAAGGCCCACGACCCGACCGTCAACCTGCTGCTCGCTTCCGGCGGCGCCGAGGGGCTGGCCATCGCCCGCTCTGAGCGCCCCGACCTCGTGCTCCTCGACCTGCTGATGCCCGAGGTCAGCGGGTACGACTTTTTGGAGGAAGTGCGGCGCGACCCGGCCCTGGCGGGGATGGGGGTGATCATCCTCTCGGCCCGGTCGCTGGAGCAGGAGGCACGGCCGCTCGCCGGCGAGTTGCGCCTCGAGCGTCCCGGCGGCCTCACGCCCACCGAGGCGCTGGAGGCGATCCGTGCCCTGCTTGAGGTGCTCACTCAGCCGGCGGCAGCGTCCCGAGCCAGCGTCGCAGCACCCGTAGCAGGCCGGTCTGGCTGACCGGCTTGGGGATATAGTCGCTGGCGCCCATGGTGCGGGCAAGCTCACCGGCGTGCAGCACCGAGCAGACGATCACAGGGATGTGTCGGGTCTCGGGCGAGGTCTTGAGCTTTTGCAGGGTCTCCCAGCCATCCTGGCTGGGCATCATCACGTCGAGGGTGATGAGCCGTGGCTGAAGCTGGGCCGCGAGGCGCAGCGCCTCCTCGCCGCCCGTCGCACCGACAACCTGCAGGTCGTGGCCCGCGAGGTAACGACGTACGAGGCAGACAAGGTCGCGGTTGTCGTCGACGACGAGGATGGTCATCGGCCCCGGGGTCGGCAATCGGATCGATGCCCGCCAGCATCCGCCCTCGCGGCGGATCTCCAGGCGCCCGCCCTGGGCTGCGAGTAACGCCTCGCAGACCGGCAGGCTGACCCGGGCCTGGCCGTCCAGCGGCGCCGGGATAGGCAAGGTGCGGGAAGCGGTGGCCGATTCCACAATCTGGAGGCACAGCTCGCCCGGCCCCGGTGTAGCGGCAATCGTCAGATCGCCCCGCACCACGGCGTGGATGGCGTGGGTTAACAGGTTGATCAGGGCCTGCCGCAGCATCACCCGATCGGCGAGCACCGGTGGCCAGGCATCCCCCGAGGCCAGGGTCATGCGCACGCCAGCTCGCTCGGCGACCGGCTGCATCATCTCCACAACCCCGTCGACCACCTCGTGCAGGCTCAGGCTCTCCGCGTGCAGGCTCTCCCGCAGCCGGGCAACCTCGGCCTGGGCGGTCTGCACCGGATCACCGGACGTCCCTTCGGCGATGGGCGGCTCGGCGCCGGCGTTCAGGCGGTCGTAGAGGATGCGGGCGACGGCTTCTACACCCCGCTCCATCTCCCGGTAGGCCTGGCGCAGGCCGAGGGCCCGCAGGGCGGCGATCTCTTTCATCGAGAGCCCGTCGACGAAGCGGAAGGTCAGCATGGAGTGGGCGCGGGCGGCATCCGAGCGGGCGCAGTCTTCGTGCTGCGGCCTGAGGGCCTCGATGCAGTCGAGGAGAAGGCGGCGCAGGGCCTGCCCCCGGCTCACCCGATCGAGGCGTTGGCCGGGGTCGATCAGGGCGGCAAGGGGGTGGTTCTGGAGGTAGGCATAGTCGTACAGGTGCACAAGGGCGTTGCGCACCTGGCGGACAAAGGCGCGAGAGACCGCATCCTCGCTGGGGGTACTAGTGGTCACGGGGTCGCTCCAGCCATGACAAAAAAAGGCAAACGCAGGACAGAAACCCCCTTGTTGCGGGCACCTTTTCGCCGGATAATCGGCCCAGAGCACATTCTACACGCTCGCCGACAACCGGGCAAGCCCGCCTCAGGCGCCTGTCGAGACGGGAGCGCCTTGCCGGGTCTGGCGAGCGGCGGGAGTGATGGGCTGGCCGACCCACAAGAGCTTGCTCCGGACCTCCAGAGCCCTGCCAGCGAGGTGCCAAAGGCCACTGCGCCCTGGCCAGGCTATGCCGGTCGTTCTCATGGATAGAAAGAGCCCACAACCGGGAAGGAGGATTGCCCATGTCCGCAAGACTGGCACGTAGAGAGTTCCTGCTGGCAAGCGGCACGGCGCTTGCTGCGACCGCCCTCGCAGCCTGTGCTCCGCAGGCGGCACCCACGCAACCGGCCCCCACCAAGGCGGCGCAACAGGAGCCGACCAAGCCGGCCGAGCCGACCAAGGTCCCGGCAACGCTCGCACCCGCCAAAGAGGTCACGATCACCTTCATGGGCTGGGGCGGCACCGAAGAGGACGAGGGCGTTCGCTCGGCCATCGAGGTCTTCCAACAGCAGACTCCCAACATCAAGGTGACCTGGCTGCATACGCCTGAGAACTATCAGGAGAAAATGCTGGCCATGGTCGCCGCCGGCACGCCACCGGATACCGCCTTTGTCGGTAGCGACGTCTTTGCTACCTACGCTCGCGATGGCCTCCTCCTCGATATCACCGAGATGCTCAAGTCCGACCCCGTGGTAGGCCAACCCGGCTACTTCATCGAGCCGCAGGAGGAGCAGCGCTGCACCTACAAGGGGCGCTGGTACGGCATCGGCTCCTGCTGGGTCGCCCCGCACATCTACTACAATGCCGACGTCTTTGAGAAGGCCGGCATCGAGCCACCAAGCAACGATCCGGACGAGGCCTGGGATTGGGACCACTTCCTGGAGGTTGCCCGCGAGCTGACGGTAGACACGAAAGGCAGGCACCCTGGCGAGAGCGGCTTTGACGTCGAGAACGTGGACCGCTGGGCGGTCCACTGGCCCACCTGGTGGATCCCGCTTCACGCGGCAATCCAGTCCAACGGCGGTCAGTGGATCGACCGCGACACCGGCCTGATCGCCCTCGACAAGCCCGAGGCGTACGAGGCGCTGCAGCGCATCGCGGACCTGATGCTCGTGCACCAGGTGATGCCACAGTCCACCGTCTTTGAGCAGCTGGGCATGGATAACACCCAGATGCTCGAGAACGGCAAGCTCGCCATGGCCATCGACGGCTCGTGGGCGCTGGCCTGGATGCACAAGATCGAGGCCACCCTTGGCACGGCTGTCCTGCCCAAGATGAAGGTGCCCGCTACGGACATGCAGGCCCACCTCCACTCGGCGTTCGCTGGCACGAAGGAGCCACAGGCTGCCTGGCAGTGGGTGCGCTTCCTGGCGACCGAGTACTACCAGCTCCTCTTCCTGCGCATGGGTCTGTGGCTGCCCAGCCAGACGGCTCTCATGACCCCGGAGGGCATGGCCAAGTGGTATACCGAGCGGAAGAGCCCGACCGAGGGGGTCCATCCGCCCGGGTACGACAAGATCGTCACCGAATTCGTTCCCAAGTACGGCCATGTCCTCTACATGCCGCCCGGGTACCCGAAGACAACTTCGATCATCACTCCCGGGCTCGACGCCATCTGGATCGGCGACAAGACGGCTCAGCAGGCGATGACCGAGGTCGTCCCTCAGGCCAATGCCATCCTGGAGCAGGAGCCGAAGTAGCGGTGTGACCCAGGGCCCGAACGCCCGGCGTGGGCGCTTCCAAAAGGGTTGCGCCCACGCCGGGTAGCCCTGTGTCAGGCCGAGAGGACCTCCGGCGGCAGGGTGCCACAGCTGGCACCGACGACGGTCAGCACGCCCCGCAAGTGGGTGCCCTATCAGGCAAGGAGTTGCCATATGAGCGTCGCGCTCCGCTGGCTCCAAAAGCCCGCGGGAAGAAGGACCATCATAGGCTACAGCTTTATCGCTCCGTTCATTCTCGGGTTCATCCTGTGGTTTGCCATCCCGGCCGGCACCGCCATCTGGCTGCTCTTCCAGGACTGGAACATGATCCGGCCGCCGACCTTTGTCGGGCTCGGCAACCTGCAGCGGATGATCCACGACAAGCTGTTCTGGCAGTCGCTCAAGGTCACGACCAACTATACCGTGATCGCCGTGCCGCTGGGGCTGGTGCTGGGGTTTCTGCTGGCACTGCTCATGAACACCAAGGTCCGGGGCATCACCATCTTCCGGACCATCTACTACCTCCCGAGCATCGTGCCGGCGGTGGCCAACGCGGTCCTGTGGGCATGGATCCTCAACTCCGAGTTTGGTCTGCTGAACGTGCTGCTGCGCTCGATCGGCCTGCCAAAGATCCGCTGGCTGCAGGAGCCGCGCTGGGCCCTTCCGGCGCTGATCCTCATGAGCCTGTGGGGGCTTGGCGGGGGCATGGTCATCTACCTGGCCGGGCTGCAGGGCATTCCGCAGGTTTTCTACGAGGCCGCCGAGATCGATGGCGCGGGCCGTTGGGCCAAGCTCCGGCACGTCACCATACCTCTGATGTCGCCCATCATCTTCTTCAACCTGGTCATGGGCGTCATCGGCACCTTCCAGATCTTTACCGCCGGCTACCTGATCACCGACGGCGGCCCTCAGAACGCCACCCTTTTCTACGTGCTCTACCTGTACCGTAACGCGTTCCTGTACCTCAGCATGGGATACGCTGCCGCCCTGGCCTGGACCCTGTTCATTATCATCATGGCCCTTACCCTCCTCATCTTCAAAGGCATTGGCAGCCAGGTCTACTACGAGGAAGCAGGCTGAGGAGGCATACCGTGTCTACAGCTACCCGTCGTCTTGCCGCAGCCGGACGTCCGCGCAGCCAGGTCCTCAGTCGCCTTGCGAGCGGGATGTTCTGGTCGCGCGTTGTGATCTGGCTTATCCTCCTCTCGGGAGCGGTGGCCATGCTCCTGCCGCTCCTGTGGATGGTGAGCAGCTCCCTCAAGCTCGAGCAGCGGGTCTTCGAGTTCCCGCCGCAGCTGATTCCTAACCCGGTGCGCTTCCAGAACTATGTCGAGGCGCTCACCTACAAGCCGTTCCACATCTATATCAGGAACACGCTGTTTCTCGTAGTGATGAACGAGATTGCCGTGCTGCTCAGCGCCTCGTTCTGTGCCTACGGGTTTGCCCGCGTGCGGTTCCCCGGGCGCGACCTCTGGTTCGGCGTCGTCCTCGCGACCATGATGGTGCCGGGCGTCGTGCTCATGGTCCCGAGCTTTGTGATATTCAGCCGTCTCAAGTGGATCGACACCTTCTATCCGCTGACCGTGCCGGTCTTTTTCGGGGGTGGCGCCTTCAACATCTTCTTGCTGCGCCAGTTCTTCCGTACCATCCCCGAGGACCTCGCCGACGCGGCGCGCATCGACGGCTGCAGCGAGTACGGCATCTACGGCCGGATCATGATGCCCCTGGCCAAGCCGGCGCTGACGACCGTGGCCATCTTTACCTTCATCGGCACCTGGAACGACTTTATGGGCCCGCTCCTCTACCTGAACTCGCCGGACAAGTTCACCGTGTCCCGCGGGCTGGCCATGTTCCGCAGCGTCCTGTACACCCGCTGGGACCTGCTGATGGCCGCTTCGACGGCCATGACCCTGCCGATCATCCTGGTCTTTTTCGCCGCACAGCGGTACTTTGTGCAGGGCGTGGTGCTCACCGGCCTGAAGGGATGATCCTGGAGGCAGACAAGCTATGACCAACATCGTCTCCGCTCCGTCGCCGCGCGATATTGAGAGCGTCGGTGGCTTCCTCGGCCAGCGCTTCCATGCCAACCGCACCCGGCGCCTGAAGGACTGGGCGCTCTCGGAGCAGTTCATACGCCTGCACGAGCGCAAACGCTACGATGACTGGTTCTGGATGGGCGAGCAGGTCGGCAAGTGGCTCGACGCCTCGGCCTATGCCGCGCTCATCGCCAGGGATGACGATCTCCTGCAGCGTGTCGAGGACGCCATCGAGCGCCTTGCCCGCAGCCAGGAGCCGGATGGCTACCTCGGCATCACCTCGCGCATCCACCGCAACCCGGTGCGCGGGATGGAGCTGTACGAGATGTACTATGTCCTCCACGGGCTGCTGGTCTGCGCGGAGCTCTTGGATAGCCGCGTCGCCCTGGAGATGGCGCGCCGCCTCGGCGAGTATACTATCCGGACGTGGGGCCCGGATCCCGGGCAGTTCCCGCTCGCCGGGCGCTTTCCCGGCAACGGCCACGATGGCGGCGAGGGGACCCTCATTCTCGAGCCCATAGTCCTCCTCGGCTTGCAGAGCGGAGACGAGCGCTTTGTGGCCTGGGGGGAGCGCACGCTTGTGCACTGGGACCGGTGGCTGGAGGCCTATCCCGAGTCGATCCACACCTGCGGCTACACGGCCATGAAGCAGTTCGCCGCCGGCGAGCGAGACGTCTACGAGCTGCGGGAGAACATCCACGCCCACACTTTCCATATGACGCTCCTGGGCGTGGCCGCCCTCCACAATGCGACCGGGAAGGCGGAGTACCGTGACGTGGTGCTCGGCTGTGTGGACCGTCTGGCCGAGGAGTGGATATTCCTGACGGGCGGCATGAGCTCCGACGAGCGCTATGTGCCGCGGCGCTACTACCATCCGCGGAACACCATCGAGGTCTGCCCGCAGCATACCTGGATACTGCTCCTGCATCAGGCTCTCGAGTGGACCGGCGAGGCCCGCTATGCGGCCGAGATCGAGCGCGACCTCTTTAACCATTTCCTGGCGGCCCAGCTTGCCGACGGCTCCAACTGGAGCTACTTCACGCCGCTCAACGGCCGGGCCACAGAGCCATCGGGGCCCAACTGCTGCAACGCCGCCGGCCATCGCATCGCCGGACGCATGCCCATCTACCTCTACGGCCTGCGCCGCAACGGGCCCGCCGTGCTCCTCTACACTGAGAGCGAGGCCACCCTGCGCCCGGAGGGGCTGCCCGCCGTGCGTGTCAGGCAGGAGACGCGCTTCCCCTCCGATGGCGAGGTCGTCATCCACGTGAGCCCGGAGCAGCCCGCGTCATTCACCCTGCACCTACGCATCCCGCCCTACGCACAGGGGGCAACGGCACGGGTCGGGTCCGGCGAGGCGATGGCGGCCGGAGCGGGCGAGTTCCTGACCATCGACCGGGAGTGGCACCCCGGCGACACCGTCCATCTCTCCTTGCCGCTGCCCCTGCGGGCCCAGGCGGGGGAGAGCCAGGTCGCCCTGATGAGGGGGCCGCTTGTCTACGCTCTGTTCCAGGATGCGCAGGCCGACCGCGTGGTCTTCCATGGTCGGCGGGGCCTCTTCCCGGCGGACTATATGCTGGAGCTCGATCCCCAGAGGCCGGAGCGCCACGTCAACGAGGAGCCGGCGCCGGAGGGCCTCCTCGGTCCCGCGCTGCGGGTGCGGGCGCGCATCAGGGCGCGGGCGCCGGTGTTCAGCACGGCCCGGGCGAACGCCGAGCTGCCGGGCTCGACCGACCAGGAGGTGGTGCTACTCCCCTTTGTGAACCAGGGGGCCATTTGCGGGGAATATCAGGTCTTTGTAGACTATAGGTACCGGCCCCCAGACCCTTGACCTGATACCGAAGGAGAACCCGCATGGCAACCTGCCGCATCATCGTCCATCCGAACGACTCGGTCGGCCTGATCAGCCCCTATCTCTACGGCCACTTTGCCGAGCATCTTGGCGCCTGCATCGATGGTGGCGTCTGGGTCGGGGAGGGATCCCCCATCCCCAACATCGGTGGCATCCGCCGCGATGTGGTCGAGGCGCTGAAGAGGATTCGCCCTCCCGTCCTGCGCTGGCCGGGCGGCTGCTTCGCCGACGACTATCACTGGCGGGATGGAATCGGTCCCCGCCACGCCCGTCCGCGCCGGGTGAACATCTGGTGGGGCGAGACGATCGAGTGCAACGAGTTCGGCACGCACGAGTTCATCCAGTTCTGCCGCCTGATCGGTGCCGAGCCGTACATCTGCGGGAACGTGGGCTCGGGCTCGCCGCGCGAGCTGCGGGACTGGGTCGAGTACTGCAACTTTCCGGGGGGAACCACGTTATCCGACGAGCGCGCTGCCAACGGCTCGCCCGAGCCTTTTGGGGTGCGCTTCTGGGGAGTCGGCAACGAGAACTGGGGCTGCGGCGGCCACTTTGTGCCGGAAGACTATGCCACCGAGTACCGCCGCTTCTCCACCTACCTGCGCGACTTGGGTGAGACACCGCTCTACCTGATCGCCTGCGGCCCCTCCAGCAATGACCCGGAGTGGACGCGGCGCTTCTTCGCCAAGCTCGGCGGCTACCGTCGCATCCACGGCTTTGCCGCGCACTACTACTGTGGCACCGCCGGGACGGCAACCGAGTACACGGTAGAGCAGTGGTACGAGCTCATCCAGCGCAGCCTCCTGATGGAGCGGCTGATCCTGCAGCAGCGCGCCGTCATGGACGGCTTTGACCCCGACCGCAAGATCGGCCTGATCGTCGACGAGTGGGGCACCTGGCACCCGCCGACGCCCGGTCGCGACCCGCGGCACCTCTGGCAACAGAACACCCTGCGGGACGCGCTCGTCGCCGCGGCCACGCTGGACATCTTTAACCGGCACGCGGACAAGGTCGTGATGGCCAACATCGCCCAGACGGTCAACGTCCTCCAGGCGATGATCCTGACCGAGGGCGAGCGGATGCTCACGACCCCGACGTACCACGTCTTTGACATGTACCAGGTCCATCAGGGGGCCCTCAGCCTGCGCGTGGCCTTTGAGGCCAACGACATCACCTGCAGCGCCGACGGCAAGGACATCCGCCTGCCCGGCCTCATGGGCTCGGCCTCGCGTCAGGGAAGCCGGCTTGCCCTGAGCGTCGTCAACCCCCATGCCATGAACCCGGCCGAGGCCACCATCGAGCTTCCGGGAGCGCGCTGTCGGATCGAGACCGCGACCGTCCTCACGCACGCCGACCTCAAGGCGCACAACACCTTTGACGCGCCGGAACGGGTCAAGCCGACCGTCACGCACCTCTCCCTCGAGGGGAGCCAGGTCCGCTACACCTTTGCGCCGGCTTCGGTCACGGTGCTGGAGGGGGAACTGATGTAGCGCGCCTATCCGCCCGTGTCGGGGGGGCAGGGGCGGACAGTCTCCATCCGCCTGCGTGGGCGTAAGGATCGCCCATCGCCAGACCCCCACCCCTCGGGCATTCCCCGCTCTGCCCGCAGGGCAGAGCGGGGTTAAGCCCCCTCGCCCCGCCCCCGCACCGCGGGGGCGGGGAATCCAGATATGAGGGGGTGTCCGCGGGCGGCGAAGCCGCCCGCGGACACCCCCTCTAAGAGAAAACACCCTCTTCCCCGCCGCTGAGGCGGCGCAGGAAGCGAGGGCCGGGGGGATGGGGCACCCTCCTGGGAAGAGCAAAGAGACGGCAATCGAGGCTGCCTGTCCGCCCCTGAACGAGGGGACGGTGGGGGGCCGCCCGGCAGTCCCATGCCGAAGCACGACCAGTCACCAGAGAGGAATCCATGACAGACCCACAGGGTTCCCGGGCCTCATCCGAGCGCCCGGCGGCCTTTCCTGCAGAAGAGTTCATCGAGCGCCGCGAGCGTCTCTTCGAGGCCATCGGCAAGGATGGCTACGCCCTGCTGCAGGGGGCGCCCCCGCCGCGCGGCTATGTCGTCTTTCGCCAGACGAACGAGTTCTACTACTGCTCGGGCCTCGAGACCCCCGGCGCCTACCTGCTCCTCAAGGGGCCGGAGCACCGGGCCGCCCTGTACCTGCCCTTCCGCGGCAAGGCTACCTTAGAGGAGGGTGCAGCCCCGGGGGCGGAGGATGGCGAGCTGGTGCGAGCCATCACCGGCGCCGACGAGGTCCACGGCCTCGAGCGGCTCTGGGAGCATCTTGCCGAGGCCCGGATCGTCTACACTCCGCACGCACCCGCCGAGCTGCGGGGCGGAACCCGTCACGACCTGCTCCTCGCCGACCGGCAGGTCGCTCTCGATCCGTGGGATGGCCTCCCTTCGCGGGAGCAGCGGCTCATCGCCCTCCTGCGTACCCGGCTGCCGCGGGCTGAGGTCCGCGACCTGACGCCGATCCTCGACGAGATGCGCTCGGTCAAGAGCCCGCGGGAGGTCGCCGTGATGCGGCGCGCGGGGCAGCTCGCGGCGCAGGCGGTGCGCGAGGCGATGCGCGTGACACGGGCCGGCCTCCGCGAGTACCAGCTCGGCGCCCTCGCGAGCTACATCTACCTGGTCAACGGCGCGAGGGGCGAGGGCTACCGGCCCATCATCGCCAGCGGCGAGAACATCTGGCACATCCACTACTTCCGCAACGACGGGGTCCTGAAGGATGGCGACCTCGTGCTCATGGACGTGGCTCCTGAGTGCGACTATTACACCAGCGACATCGGCCGCATGTGGCCGGTGAGCGGCGTGTATGCGCCCTGGCAGCGAGAGCTCTACGGCTTCATGGTCGAGTATCACAAGGTCCTCCTCGCGCGCCTCCGGCCGGGCGTGATGCCGGATCAGGTGATGGATGAGGCCGCCGCCGCCATGCGCGGGGTATGGGAGCGCTGGCCCTTCTCCAAGGAGGTCTACCGGGAGGCTGCCCGCCGGACGCTCGAGTTCCGCGGCCACCTCTCCCATCCCGTCGGCATGGCCGTGCACGACGACGGCGACTATCGGCACCGGCCCCTCCTGCCGGGCACCGTCTTTGCCGTGGACCCGCAGATGTGGGTCCCGGAGGAAAAGCTCTACATCCGCGTGGAGGACTGCGTCGCCATCACAGAGGATGGCGTCGAGGCCCTCACCACCGGTGCGCCGCTCGAGCTGGCCGACGTCGAGGCGCTCATGGCGGGCGAGAGGGCGGAGCTGCCGTACCAAGAGGACTGGGGCCTCCCCGGCTCAAGAAAGTGAGGCATGGAGCCCATGGCCATCAGTGAACGCGTCGCCCGGCTGAGGCAGCAGAGCCTGGAGGCGGTGCCAACGCTGTCGACCGAGCGGGCAGAGCTCATGACCGAGTTCTACCGGCAGAATCAGGAGCTCATGTCCGCCCCGATGCGGCGCGCCCTGGCCTTCCGCTACCTGCTGGAGCACAAAGCGATCTCCATCTACGAAGGCGAGCTTATCGTCGGCGAAAAGGGGCCGGCTCCCAAGGCGGCACCGACCTACCCGGAGTTGTGCTGCCACAGCCTCGAGGACCTGGAGATTCTCAACTCGCGCGAAAAGGTCTCGTTCAAGGTCAGTGAGCAGGCACGACAGGTGTACCGGGATGTGATCATCCCCTTCTGGCGCGGCAAGACGATGCGCGAACTGATCTTCCGCGAGATGACGGAGGAGTGGAAGGCTGCCTACGAGGCCGGCGTTTTCACCGAGTTCATGGAGCAGCGCTCCCCCGGCCACACCGTCCTCGACGGCAAGATCTACCGCAAGGGCATGCTCGACTTTATCCGAGAGATCGATCAGGCCCTCGCCCGGCTCGACTACCTGAACGACCCAGAGGCCTATGCCCGGCAGGAAGAGCTCAAGGCCATGCGCATCTGCGCGGAGGCGCTGATCCGCTTTGCGGCCCGCTATGCGGCTCTCGCACGCCGGCTCGCTGAACAGAGCGATGACCCGAAGCGCCGGCAGGAGCTGGAGCGCATCGCCGAGGTCTGCAGCCACGTCCCGGCCCACGCTCCGCGCGACTTTTGGGAGGCGCTGCAGTACTACTGGTTCGTGCACCTCGGGGTCACGATCGAGCTGAACCCCTGGGATGCCTTCAGCCCGGGCAAGTTGGACCAGCACCTGTATCCCTTCTACAAGAAGGGCATCGAGGAGGGCACGCTCACCCGGAATCAGGCGCAGGAGCTCTTGCAGTGCCTGTGGGTCAAGTTCAACAACCAGCCGGCCCCGCCCAAGGTCGGCGTGACCGCGGCCGAGAGCGGCACCTACACCGACTTTGCCCAGATCAACCTCGGCGGCATCCGCGACGACGGGTCGGACGGCGTCAACGAGGTCACTTATCTGATCCTCGATGTGGTCGAGGAGATGCGCCTCGTCCAGCCGAGCGCCTCCATCCACGTGAGCATCAAGAACCCCGACCGGTTCATCGAGCGCGCCGGGCGGATTATCCGCACCGGCTTTGGGCAGCCCTCGGTGTTCAACTCGGACGTCGTCGTGCAAGAGCTCCTGCGGCAGGGCAAGACAATCCTGGACGCCCGTCAGGGCGGCACCAGCGGCTGTGTGGAGACCGGTGCCTTCGGCAAGGAGAACTATAACCTGACGGGCTACCTGAACATGCCCAAGATTCTCGAGCTGACGCTCAACAACGGCGTCGACCCCCGCACCGGCCGGCGCATCGGCCTCGAGACCGGGGATCCGGAGCAGTTCCAGAGCTTTGATGAGCTGTTCGAGGCCTACACGAAGCAACTGCGCTACTTTGTGGACGTCAAGATCCGCGGCAACAACGTCATCGAGCGGCTGTATGCCCGGTACATGCCGGCGCCCTTCCTTTCCCTGCTCATCGACGACTGCATCGCCAAGGGGAAGGACTATCACGACGGCGGCGCCCGCTACAACACCTCCTATATCCAGGGGGTTGGCCTCGGCACCATGGCCGATGCCCTCACGGCCATCGAGTACCACGTCTTCGACCAGCGCACCTTCACCATGGGTGACCTGCTGCAGGCGCTGCGGGACGACTTTCGGGCCCACGAGGCGATGCGCCTGCAGCTCCTCAACCGCACGCCCCGCTATGGCAACGACGACGGCCGGGCCGATGCCAACATGGTGCGGGCCTTCGAGGCCTACTACCAGGCCATCGATGGGCGCCCGAATACCCGCGGCGGCCGCTACCGCATCAACCTGCTGCCGACGACGGTGCACGTGTACTTTGGCTCCGTCACCGGCGCGACACCCGACGGACGGCGCGCGGGGACGCCTCTGTCGGAGGGCATCTCCCCCGTCCAGGGCGCGGACCGGCGCGGGCCTACGGCGGTGATCCGCTCTGTCGCCAAGATGGACCACGTCCGCACCGGCGGCACGCTGCTCAATCAAAAGCTCACCCCGCAGCTCCTCAGGACCGACGAGGACCTGCGGAACCTCGTCCACCTGATCAGGACCTACTTTGCCCTTGGCGGCCACCACATCCAGTTCAACGTCGTCAGCGCCGAGACCCTGCGCGCTGCTCAGGCTAACCCCGAAGCCTACCGGGACCTGATCGTGCGCGTCGCCGGCTACAGCGACTATTTCTGCGACCTCAGCCGCGCGCTGCAGGATGAGATCATCGCCCGCACCGAGCACCAGTCCTTTGGGGGCTAGTGGCGGTCCCTTTACGAGGGGCCTGCCGCCCCGACCTGGGGCGCCAGGCCTAGACGCCGGGCCTGTGGACACCCCGGCAGGAGGGGACAAACCCCTCCCCCTTTCCCCCTCCCCCGGCGGACGCCGCGGCGTCCGCCGGGGGAGGGGGAAGACAATTCAGGGTGTCTCGGGCTCTGCTGGCGCGCCGCGGCGCGCCAGCAGAGCCCGAGACACCCATAGAGCGTGCCCCCTCCCTCAAGTGGCACACGGGCCCACTTGGGGGAGGGGCGCGGGGTGGGGGCGACAGCCCAGCCCAGGAGCCCGGGCACGGCAAGCGCCGAGCCCTGCGCTACAGCACCAGGGTGTGCATCCAAGATCCGCCGCCCGGGCTGGAGCCGGGCGTTTCGCTGGGCCGCAGCCCGGCTCTAGCCTAGGGTGCAAAAGGTGCTGCACCGGGGTCGTGCGAAGCGCAAAGCCCGGTTGCTGGCAGAGTGCCCCCGGCAGGCTGCCTGACCAAGTCCACTGACCGATCTCGGATGCGCCCGCCAGGGCCCGAGCCAATCAGCACCATCATGAACCTGATGCGCAGGTGCTGGATCGCACGGCACCTGCGCCAGAAGCCGAGTACAGGCTGTTCACCAGGAGGCAACGATGAAACACGTCTTTTCGCCGGTGGAGCGTGGCCGGGTGAAGCTGCTCCCGAGCCTGTTCGAGCGCCGCGCGGCGCTGAACCGGCGCTACATGATGAGCCTCACCACGGAGAACCTGCTCCAGAACTACTACCTCGAGGCGGGCCTGTGGGCTCCCCGCGACGACCCCGGGGAGATACACTGGGGGTGGGAGTCGCCGACCTGCCAGCTCCGCGGCCACTTTCTCGGACACTGGCTCTCCGCGGCCGCCCACCTCTACGCCAACACCGGCGACCCAGAGGTCAAGGGCAAGGCGGACCGCATCGTGTCCGAGCTCGCGCGCTGCCAGCAGGAGAACGGCGGCGAGTGGGCGGGCTCGATACCGGAAAAGTACTTTGACTGGATCGCCCGGGGCAAGCGCGTGTGGGCACCTCATTACACCGTGCACAAGACGCTCATGGGGCTGTTTGACATGTATGCCCTCGCCGGGAATGAGCAGGCGCTGGAGGTGCTGATCAACTGGGCGCGCTGGTTCCACCGTTGGAGCGGCCAGTTCACCCGCGCCCAGATGGACGACATCCTCGACGTGGAGACCGGGGGCATGCTCGAAGTCTGGGCCAATCTTTACGGCGTCACGGGGCGCGAAGAGCACCTCGACCTGGTGCGCCGCTACGACCGGCCCCGCCTTTTCGAACCCCTCCTGGCGGGCGAGGACCCGCTCACCAACAAGCATGCCAACACCACCATTCCCGAGATCCAGGGCGCGGCGCGGGCCTGGGAGGTGACGGGCGAACGGCGCTGGCGCGACATCGTCGAGGCGTACTGGCGTCAGGCTGTCGTCGAGCGGGGGTTCTATTGCACAGGCGGCCAGACCTGCGGCGAGGTGTGGACGCCCCCCAATGAGCTTTCGGCCCGGCTGGGCGACAAGAACCAGGAGCACTGCGTCGTTTACAACATGATGCGGCTGGCAGAATATCTCCTGCGCTGGACCGGCGATGTCTCCTACGCTGACTATTGGGAGCGCAATCTGTATAACGGAATCCTCGCCCAGCAGCATCCGGAGACGGGGATGGTGGCCTATTTCCTGCCCCTGCAGGCGGGCGCGAGCAAGCGCTGGGGCACCCCCACCGAAGATTTCTGGTGCTGTCACGGCACGCTGGTGCAGGCCCATGCCTCGTTCTATACCAGCAGCGTCTACTATGAGGACGCGGACGGCCTGGTCGTGTGCCAGTATCTTCCCACCAAGCTGACCTGGGAACGCGCGGGGGGTCCGGTGACGGTGACGCAGGCGCTCGATATGCGCGCCGCTGCGGTCCGACGGCCGCGCAGCCTGGCCCTCAACCTCGCTGTCGCCTGCGCGCAGCCTCTCGAGTTCACGTTGAAGATTCGGCTCCCTGGTGGCTCGACGGCGAGCCGACGATCACCGTGAACGGCGCGCCTGTGGACGTGTCGGCCGCGCCGTCGAGCCTCGTCAGCCTGCGCCGAACGTGGGGACAGGACACGGTTTGCGTCGAGTTGCCCAAACGGCTGACCACCTGCCCCTTGCCCGATCGGCCTGATACGGCGGCGTTTCTGGATGGCCCAGTGGTGTTGGCGGGGCTATGCGATGAAGAGCGGATGTTATACGGGGATCGCGAAGCGCCGGAGACGATCCTGGCGCCGGATAACGAGCGCGAATGGGACTACTGGCTGGCCAGCTATCGAGCGATTCATCAGGAACGTGGCCTGCGGTTTATCCCACTGCATG
>ENA-ORXB01001696-ORXB01001696.1-sediment-metagenome-genome-assembly--contig:-NODE-1696-length-23523-cov-4.688860_pt1 | contig 23523 bp, 19 predicted proteins | sample MGYA00237863_ERZ511475 | MGnify/ENA primary metagenome ERZ511475 (study PRJEB26305, sample SAMN06343858) | sediment metagenome | isolation source: hot spring sediment | place: Canada: British Columbia... | reverse complement strand
AGGGGGCGCACCTGATGGCGATGCTACAGGTGGGCGTGGCAACACTCGGCTCCATAGACCCCCAAGCGGATGTGAACACGCATGAAGCCAATCTGCGGAAGGCAATCCGCCTCACCGCCTGCATGCCCACCCTCGTCGCCAACGGCTACCGCATCCTGCAGGGGCAGGAACCAATCCCTCCAAAGCCCGAACTCCCCCATGCCAGCAACTTCCTCTATATGCTCTTCGGACGCGAGCCGGACCCACTGCATGCCCGTGTGATGAACATTACCTTCATTCTGTACGCCGAGCACGGCTACAACGCCTCCACTTTCACCGCCCATGTGATTGCCTCCACACTGGCGGACATGTACTCCGCGGTGGTGGGCGCGATCGGTGCGCTGCGCGGTCCCCTGCACGGTGGTGCGAACGAAGCCGCGACGGAGAGCATTCTGGAAATCGGCTCGCCTGAACGCGCCGAAGCCTGGGTCATGGAAAAACTGGCAAAAAAGGAGCGCATCATGGGCTTCGGACACCGCGAATACAAAACGGGCGATACGCGGGCGGTCATCCTCAAAGAGTATGTGCGCCAGCTCGCCGAACAGGCAGGACGGATGGACCTTTATCAGATCCAGGAGACGATGGAGCGCGTGATGCTGCGTGAAAAGAACCTGCACCCGAATGTGGACTTCCCCGCCGCCGTGATCTACTACCTGATGGGCATCCCCATCCCGCTCTACACGCCCATCTTCGCCGCCGCACGAATCGTCGGCTGGACCGCGCATGTGATCGAACAGCATGACGACAACCGCCTTATCCGCCCACGCAGCGACTACACCGGTCCCCGCGACCTGCCCTTCATCCCCATCGATCAGCGCGAATAGAACAGCCTCTCTCATCACCGAGGGCACAGAGGGCACAAAAGGGCTTTCTATCTTTACTACGTGCCCTCAATGCCCTCGGTGGCGGACCCAGCAGGAAACAGCGCAACGACCACGAAACAAAGTCAGGGAGGAAACCACAAATGAGTATCAAGGTCGGAGTGCAGCTCTATTCGGTACGCGAGGATTGCCAGCGCGATCTGCCCGGCACACTGAAAGCCATCGCGCAGATCGGCTATGCGGGCGTCGAGTTCGCCGGCTACTACGGCTACGACGCCAAAACACTGCGCCAGATGCTGGACGATAACGGGCTGGCATGCTGCGGCACGCATATCGGCATCGATCAGCTGCTGGGCGAGAACCTCGAGCGCACCCTCGAGTTCCACCAGACACTCGGTTGCCCCTATCTGATCGTGCCAGGATTGCCTGAACCGTATCGCACCACGCGCCAGAAATGGATCGAAACGGCGCAACTCTTTAACGAAATTGCCGAACGGCTCAAGCCCTACGGCTTCCGCACCGGCTATCATAACCACTGGATCGAGTTTCAGTCCCTGGAGGGTGAACTCCCATGGGACACCTTCTTTAGCCACACCACACCCGATGTGATTATGCAGATCGACACGGGAAATGCCTTGCATGGCGGGGCGCACGCCGCACCCTTCATACGCAAATACCCCGGACGCGCCATCACTGTGCATGTGAAAGAGTACTCCCGTACGAACCCCAGCGCCATTATCGGCGAGGGCGAGGTGAACTGGAACGACTTCTTTGAAGCGTGCGAAACCGTCGGGGGCACCGAGTGGTACATCGTGGAGCAGGAGACCTACGCTCACCCGCCACTGGAGACCATCCGCCTCTGCTTCGAAGCGATGCGACGGCTGGGCAAGGTAGACTAAGTGCAAACAGCCCAACATATTCTAACAGGAGGAACAGCGCAATGAAAACGCGAATGTTTGCATGGATAGGGACGATACTTATGCTTCTGGCGGCAGCACCCGCCCAGAAGCCGCTGGACGACTATTTCAAGCGTGCCGAACCGGCGTACCGCTGGGAAAAACGCGATGAAAAGCGTGTGGAAGGTGGTACTCTCTACACGCTCTTTATGATATCCCAGACCTGGCAGGGCATCGAGTGGGATCACTTCGTGCAGATTTTCTACCCGGACAAGCCTCGATTCCCCCGTTTCGCCACCCTGCTCAACACAGGTGGCAATCCCAGTGCGGGCAACGAAGCCATCGGTATGCTCATCGCCCAGCGTAGCGGCGCCCCTTTCGTCATTTTGTATGGGATCCCTAAACAACCGCTCTACGGTGGGCTGTACGAGGACGCCCTGATCGTCTATACATGGCAAAAGTTTATCGAAACGGGCGACCCCACCTGGCCACTCCACTTTCCGATGGCGAAAGCCGTGCTCAAATGCATGGATACCGTGCAGGCGTTCCTGAAGCAGGCAGGCAAGCCTGTGCCAGAGAAGTTCCTCATCACCGGCGCGTCCAAACGCGGCTGGACCACCTGGCTGGTGGGCGCAAGCCGCGATAAGCGCGTAGCGGGCATCGCCCCAATGGTCATTGACACGCTCAACCTGCCCGCGCAAGTACCACACCATCTGGCGTTCTATCGTGGAGTGCCAAGCGAGCAAATTAGCGACTATACCCAAGCGGGCATGCTCGAAAAACTCAACACACCCGAAGGGCGCAAACTGGTGGAACTGGAGGACCCCTACAGCTATCGTGCCCGCTACACAATGCCAAAACTCATCATCAACGGCACGAACGACCGCTACTGGGCGCTCGACGCGCTAAACCTCTACTGGGATGGACTGCCCAGCCCCAAATGGGTGCTGTATGTGCCCAACAGCGGACACGGGCTGGAGGACCGTCTGCGCGTCTACAACACCATGGTTGCCTTTGTGCGTGCGCTCGCACAGGGGCGCCGCCTGCCCCAGATGGAATGGCAGTTCCGCCAGACCGAGCAGGGGCTGGAGCTGACCGTCAAAAGCACGCCCGCAGCCAAAGAAGCCTATCTATGGACCGCCAGCACAACCGTGCACGACTTCCGCGACGCCAAATGGCAATCCCGCCCAATGGAGCGCACGCGCGACGGCTGGCGAGGCATACTGACCAAACCTCGTGAGGGCTGGTCCGCCTGCTTCGCCGAACTGGTGTTCGAATCGGACGGGCAGACCTATACCCTCTCCACCCAGCTACAGATTCTGGGCGCAAACAACACCCGATAACATCGGCTTACGTGCCGCCATAACGGACGCGCAGGTTGCGCACCGCCTGCACCATATGCTGCAGCGCGGGCACAACCTCCTCCCAACGGCGCGTCTTCAGCCCACAGTCGGGATTGATCCAGAACCGCTCGCGCGGAATGACCCGAATCGCCCGCTCGATAATCGCCTCAATCGACTCGACGCTCGGCACCACGGGCGAATGCACATCGAACACGCCCGGACCAATCTGCCGCGCGTAGTTGTAATGCTCAAAGGCACTAATGACCTCGCCCTTGCTGCGTGTCGCCTCGATCGTGATCACATCGGCGTCCATCCAGTCGATAAAGGGCAGCACTTCGCTGAACTCGGAATAGCACATGTGGGTGTGCACCTGCGTTTCGGGGCGGGCGCGTGCAGCGAGCTTGAACGCCTGTGCCGCCCAACGGAAGTACGGCTCCCAGTCCGCGCGTTTGAGTGGGGCTTTCTCACGATAAGCAGGCTCGTCAATCTGGATAATCTTGATGCCCGCCGCCTCCAGGTCGCGCACTTCATCTTGCAACGCCAGCGCAATCTGGAACGCCACTTGCTCGGTGGGCACATCTTCACGCACAAAACTCCACGCCACGATGGTGACCGGACCCGTCAGCATCCCCTTCACCGGTTTTTGCGTGCGCGATTGGGCAAAGGTGATCTCCTTCAGAGTCATCGGCTCACGCCGCTGCACATCACCGTAAATAATCGGCGGGCGATAGACGCGCGTGCCATAGGAAAGCAGCCATCCCTGCTGCGTGAAGGCAATCCCCTCCATCTTCTCGGCAAAAAACTCCACCATGTCGGTGCGCTCGAACTCGCCATGCACCAGCACATCCAGCCCAATCTCCTCCTGCAACTGGATACACCGCCTAATCTGATCCTGAATGAACGCTTCGTACTCAGCTTGGCTAATCCGGCCGTTGCGATAGGCGGTACGCATCTGGCGCACTTCGGGCGTCTGGGGGAAGCTGCCAATAGTGGTCGTGGGGAATAGGGGCAGCTGCAGTCGCTCACGCTGCAGACGGTCGCGCTCACTGTAGGGCAGGGCGCGTTCAAAATCCTGCGGGCGCAGTTCCGCCACGCGCCGCTGCACCTCCGCCGAGAACCAGTGATCAGTGCTGTGGTCAGGCGTCCAATCGAACCTGCCCGACAGCTCCGACCCATCCGACAATAGGCGGCCCAGAACCTGCAGCTCCTGCAAGCGCTCCTTCGCGAAAGCGATGCGCTCCTCCAACGCAGGTTCCAGCTTTGCCTCCGGCTCCACCGTAACGGGCAAGTGCATCAGAGGCGAGCCGTTGGACAGCCAGATGGTCGCCTCCGTACGGCTCTGCAGGTTGCGAACCAACGCCGCAATCGACGCAAAATCGGAACGCCACACATTGCGCCCGTCGATCACCCCTGCCACCAGCATCTTGTCGCTTGGGAAACCGAACTGCCCAATAGACTGTAAATTGCGCTTGCCATGCACTAGATCCAACCCAATCCCTGCAAGGGGCAGCTCATACAGCAGGGGCAGAAAGTCCACACTATCATAATAGGTCATTAGTAGCAGGTTCGCCTCCTGACCCAGCTGCTGATAGACCTGCTGAATGGCGGACAGATGTTCCGCAGGCACATCCAGCACAAACGCCGGCTCATCCACATGGACATAAGGCGCGCCCGCCTCGCGCAGGCTGCGCAACAACTCCTGATAAGGCGCTGCCACCGCCTGCAGCAGATAGGGCACCTCTTCAGGGGCGTAGCCCTTACTCAACCGCACAAAGGTGTAGGGACCAATCAGATAGGGCAGTGCCCCTTCACCCCGATCCTCTTCCCAACGGGGAGAGGAGGGTTCCATACGCGAGGAGCGAGATGCCCACGCAATCGCAGGTTTGTTCCAGCGCAGCTGAAACCGAGTGGCCCGCGTGATATGCGGCACAAGGTAGTGATAGTTGGTGTTGAACCACTTGGTCATGGGGAGGGCATTCGCCCCACGCGCCAAATCGAAATAGGCGTTCAAATCGTCGGGGTCTATCTCGTAAACGCCCAGCATAAGCGCGGTATCCAGCATGGGATCGTACAGGCTCATCTCTCCTACAGGGTAGGCGTCCACGAACTGTGCATAAGTTGCTTGGCGGCTCGCTTCCAGCGCCGCGATGCCCTGACGCAGCTCCAGTTCGGAGACCTTGCCCTGCCAGTAGCCCTCAATCAATCGCTTGAATTCCCGCTGTTCGCCTAATCGCGGATAGCCATACGCATAGGTCTGCATGCCTTACCTCCTTCTGTTGCTCATCACTCCAGGTTTTCCCATTACGGGATCCGCGTTAGCAGCTCCCGACCTATATCGCCTTGATGCGGGTTGGGTAATCGAACCATTCGATCACCGCGCTGCATAAACTGGTGCTTGCTGCCCGAGAAAGGTCCCTCAAAGCCGAGACGACGAAGATAGCGGATCAGATCGGCGCGGCGGAGAGGTCCAAAGCGAGGCATTAGACCCTCTCCGGTACTTTGAGCTGAACCTCGCCAATGGACGGGAGTGGCAGGCGCTGGGCAATGCGCAGCAAAACCCATTCTTCCAGCACTTCCTGCAGCTCGGCGCGACACTGCTCAAGGGTCTCGCCCGTTGCCCAAACCCCATCAATGCCCGGAATCTCGCCGTAGTAGCATCCTTCCTCTAATAACAATTCATAGTGTGCCTGCTCCATCGCCTTCTGAATATAGCGCGTCAGCATGGTTTCACCAGAGAGGATTATACCACAGCCTTGAGACCTACTCGCGTAGCAAGTTGACCGATTCGACATCGATCGTTTCGCGCAAGCGGAAGATGACCACGATAATACCCAGCCCGACCGCCACCTCCGCCGCAGCCACGCCAATCACAAACAACACGAACACATGCCCCGCCACCTGCGCCTGCAAGCTGGGCTGATGCAACGCAAAGGTCAAAAAAGTCAAGTTGACCGCGTTCAGCATCAGCTCGATACACATAAATATCACAATCGGATTGCGCTTGATCAGCACGCCAGCAGCGCCGATTGCGAACAGGAACGCCGCCAGCGTGAGATAGGCACTCATCGGAACCGCTGTCATGCCGACCTCCTTCGAGCAAGCAGAATCGAACCGATCACGCCCACCGTCAGCAGCACCGCCACAATCAGCAGCGGAAACGACCACTGGGTGAACATCGCATAGCCAATCACGCGCGCCGTGCCCGCCTCCACGCGAGGCTGGGACTGCCCGCCCACCACAACAAACACTTGACTGACCAACACCAGAAACAATCCAATCGCCAGCAACCAGGCAAGAGGACGGCGCAATTCACGCTCCCGCATCTGCGCCTCCGGCGAGCCAAGATTGAGCAGCATAATCACAAACAGGAACAACACCATTATCGCGCCCGCATAGACAATAATCTGAATAATGCCTACAAACTGGGCAGTCAGCGTGAAGTAGAGCATCGCCAGACAGAAAAAGTTCAGCACCAGCAACAGCGCGCTGCGCACCGGATTGCGCGAGGCGACCACACCCACCGCCGTGCTAATCGCAACGAAGGCACACAGGAAGAAAAACAGCCGCTCAGCCATGCCGCACCTCCTGCTGTCGGCGATAGGGGCGCGCCTCCGCATACAAAAGCACCTGACGACGCTCCACCCGACGCGCACGCCCACCTGACCAGAAGACATAAAGAACAGTTACCAACCCGTACCCCGCCAGCGCAGGCAGCCAGCCATACAGCAAATAGACCGTCAGCAGCGCCAGGTTGACCAGCCCCACAGGGATCAGTACACGCCAGCCAAGGTTCATCAACTGGTCATAACGCAAACGCAACAGCGTCGCCCGTACCCACACAAAGGCAAACACCAGCGCTGCCAGCTTGAGCAGGAACCAGAACGGTGGCGCAAGCGCACCCGTAAGTACCGCCAGCGGCACAAACACGCCGCCCACCCCCTCCGCCAGCGACTGCAAAGGCGACCAGTTCACAGGCGCAAGGTAGCCGCCCAGAAAACAGGTCGTCATAATCCCGCTGATGGTCAACAAGGCCATATACTCCCCCATAAAGAAGGCAGCAAACTTCATGCTGCTGTATTCGGTTTGATAGCCCGCCACCAACTCGCTCTCGGCTTCAGGCAGGTCAAACGGGGCGCGATTGGTCTCCGCCAGCATGCAGACAAAAAAGAGCGCGGCGCCCACCAGCCCCCACGGGGTAAATACCAGCCAGTTCGGCAGGAACGGCACCACGCCCCACAACGGCTCCGCTTGAACGGCCACCATCTCGGTCATCCGCAGACTGCCGCTCGCCAAAATCGCGGTCGCCAGCGCCAGCCCCATGCCCAGCTCGTAACTGATCACCTGCGCCGACGCCCGCAATCCTCCCAACAACGAGTACTTATTGTTCGACGACCAGCCCGCCAGCAGCACGCCATACGCCGCCAGCGACGACATCGCCAGAAAGTAGAGAATCCCAATCTCCACATCCGCCACCGGGGTTAGCAAACGATTCGGTCCCCACGGAATGGTGGCAGCGGCAACCAGCGCAGGAAAAAGCGACAGCGCAGGCGCCAGCGACCAGATAAGACGGTCCGCCTCCGCCGGCACAATCTCCTCTTTAAAGAAAAGCTTCACCGCGTCGGCAATCGGCTGAAACAGACCAAACGGTCCCAAACGGTTCGGACCAATGCGATCCTGAAACCAGGCAATTGCCCGCCTTTCGAACCAGATAATGAGCGGCAACGAGCCTAACAGAAAGCCCAGCACAATTGCCACACGCAGCAGCGCCCAGCCCAGCTCGCTCAGTGTCATCTGTGCCCCAGATTATACCCCTTAGCCGAACCACTCGAAGTAGTCCGGGCTAAGGTCAATCTGGATGTCTTTAATCTGCGTGTACAGTTCCAGCAGGCAGTGCAAGCCCAGCTCACGCCCGAAGCCGCTCTTTTTGTACCCGCCATAAGGCGCACCGGGCGGAATCATATTGTAGCAGTTAATCCACACTTTGCCCGCTTGCAACTGATGCGCCACGCGATGCGCCTTGCCGATGTCCTGTGTCCAGATACCTGCGCCCAGTCCGTACTCCGTCGCGTTCGCCAGTCGAACCGCCTCCTCCTCGCCGTCAAAGGGGAACAACATCGCCACAGGCCCGAAAATCTCCTCGCACGCAACGCGCGAATCGAACGGTACATGTTCCAGCACCGTCGGCTGAAAATAGAAACCCTTATCGAACGGCGGCTCGGTCAGGCGGTTCCCCCCTGTCAGCACCGTCGCGCCGTCCTGGCGAGCAAGCTGCACATACTGCATCGTTTTTTCCAGCTGTTCGCGCTTGTGCAGGGTGGCGAACTCCGTGGTGGGGTCCAGCGGGTCGCCGATCTGCAGGCGCGCCGCCCGTGCCACGAACGCCTCCTTAAATCGCTCATACAGTGGGCGCTCCACCAGAATGCGCGTCGCTGCCGTGCACATCTGACCCTGCGCAAAGAAGTTCGCCAGCAGGGCATAGGCAAGCGCACGCTCAAAATCGCAATCGGCAAACACGATAAAGGGCGACTTGCCCCCCAGCTCCAGTGACACAGGCGTCACATTCATCGCGGCGCGCTGCATCACCCGAACCCCGACCGCCGTTGAACCAGTAAAAGCAATCTTGTTCACCTTTGGGTGCGCCGTCAGCAGGTCGCCTACCGTGCCAGGCGTCGGATCCGTGATCACATTGAACACCCCAGCAGGTACACCCGCTTCCGCCATTACCTCCGCCAGCATGAGAGTTGTCAACGGCGTGGTGGGTGCAGGTTTAATCACCATCGTGTTGCCTGCCACAAGCGCGGGAGCCACCTTAATCGCTGCCAGCCAGAGGGGAAAGTTCCACGGGGTAATCGCCGCGACCACGCCATACGGCTCGCGCCGCGTGTAATTCAGATAGTTGCCCGGAACCGGCAGCGTCTCACCATGAATTGCGGGCGCAATCCCCGCAAAATATTCGAACACATTAATGGTGGCAGGAATGTCGTGTGCCATTGTCTCGCGGAGGCATCGCCCTGTCTGCTGGCTCTCGACAAAGGCGAACTCCTCGAATCGTTTCTGGATGCCCGTTGCCACCGCACGCAGGATCTCGCCCCGCTCCTCGTAAGAGCGGGCAGCCCAGTCGGGAAATGCCCGCTGCGCTGCCTGAACCGCCTGCTCGACCGCCTGCGAACCCGCCACCGCACACAGGGCGATGACCTCACCGTTCGCCGGGTTGCGCACCTCATACGACTCGGCAGTCGCCTGCCATTCACCCTCGATAAACACTCCGTAGCTGCGCATCGCTTCCCTCCGCTTGAACGACGTTACTGCCTATAAGGTACCTCATTGCGTCCCAATGTGTCTTTGACACGCCACTCAGTGGCTTTATGCTACAGACCGACAGAAGAGTAGTTTCAATCCCTCACAGGTAGGCTAAAAACCGGGATAGAGGGGGCGTATGAGGCGGAGCGTCGCGCGTTTCAATCCCTCACAGGTAGGCTAAAAACTTCGGATAAGTTAGAAGAGCTTCGAAGAATTGATGAGTTTCAATCCCTCACAGGTAGGCTAAAAACGCGGCTGCCCCTCTTTATAATTTTTCAGATGCCGCGTTTCAATCCCTCACAGGTAGGCTAAAAACGCGAAGGCTGAAAAGCCGCAGGCAAAGCCGCAATGTTTCAATCCCTCACAGGTAGGCTAAAAACAGGAGACCCTCACTTGGCTCCGGGCCCGGCCCCTGCACCAACGTTTCAATCCCTCACAGGTAGGCTAAAAACGAGCTAGTTCGGGTTCGCCTGCTGTTCCCCCGCTCGGGTTTCAATCCCTCACAGGTAGGCTAAAAACTTCTGTGGCTCCAGCTTGGAGCCAAAGTAGGCGAGGGTTTCAATCCCTCACAGGTAGGCTAAAAACAAAACGGCACCAACGACACCCGCACCCGCTCCCGTTGTTTCAATCCCTCACAGGTAGGCTAAAAACAAAAACGGAAAAAACCGTAATTAGTTTCGGAAAAAGTTTCAATCCCTCACAGGTAGGCTAAAAACCAACCCCCTCTTTGGGGGGTCAGCTCCCCGTTGAGTTCAAAATGACCCGATTGTCAAGGTGCACCCACTTTGCCCGATGGCGACTCTACTATACCCCATCGATGACAGCAAAGTCAAGGGGTATCGTCGATCGGTGGGCGATTTGAACTCAGCGGGTGGGAAGTCGGTGATCGACGACAGGTGGTTTTTTTGGATACGAGGGGTGGTGTGTTTTTGGGTGGGAGTGGTACAAGATGTAGTGGGTGTTGGGTCGAGATGTCGTCGAACGAACGGTTAGTCAAAAATAGGTCAGCAAACCAGGCGCACATATTTGCAGGAGCATAGTCGTCACGCACTGAGCTGGTCATGCAGCGCCTTCAGAGTTTTCTACTCCTGCATTTTCGAACACCCTCTAACCCCCTTGACTTTTGTGTCTTCGATGGGGTATAATAACAATATTACTGGGTAACACTACTGACAGGCAGAAGGGATCGCCTCAACAATGCCGCGTCTCGGATCCCCCTTTGCCTCACTTCCAAAACCAGTCTCAGAAGGAGGTGTGATGATGATCGCAGAAGCGATAAAGCGTTTGCGCATCGGCGAGCCTATACGCCGCCGGAACCTAACGGTCATCCCGCTGCTGGACGATGTACCTGCAGCCCCCAGCTACCTGTTGATGAGCGACGCGCTGGCGCAAGGTCTGCTCACCATCGAGGAGATCAGCCCAAGCGGGAGCGTGAACACTATCAAAGCAACCAACAAGGCGACGCTCCCTGTACTGCTGCCTGACAGCGAGGAGCTGGAAGGCGCGAAGCAGAACCGCGTGCTGAATGTCTCCATCTTGATCCCAGCACAGACTACGCTGCCCATCCCCGTTTCTTGTGTGGAGGCGGGACGGTGGTCCTACCGACGCGAGATGTTCCATCGAATGGGGGAAGCGAGCCGCCGCGCACGAGAACGCCACGCCATGGCAGAGCAAGAGGACATGCCAGCCCCGCAATCGGACTTCGCAGCATCCCCGTACATGCTTCATCTGGAAGATCGAGCACGCAAAGCGCAACAGGTGCACCGTTCTCGCCGTACTCACGGGATGCCGATGGCGGATCAGGGGGACATCTGGCATGAGGTGCACATGCTGGCGTTTTGTGCAGAGGTGGACTCGCCCACCTCCGCCATGCACGATGTGTACGAGCACCATCATGCTCGGCTGGAGCAGTCCCTCGAAGGGATGGAGCCGTCCCAGAAGCAGGTCGGCGCGCTCTTTGCCATCGATGGGGAGATTGTGGGGATGGAACTGTTCGATAGCCCCGACACCTTCCACAAGATGTTCCCCAAAATACTGCGTAGCTATGCTATCAGCGCACTTTGGGGTAGCGATCAGGAATCGCATGCGCCTGACCACGCCGAGGCGGAACGGTTCCTTGAACAGGTAGCGACGGCGTCTGTAGAACCGTTTCAGGCGGTGGGACAGGGCACCGACTTGCATTTGAGTGGTGAAGCACTCGCAGGCATCGCGCTGCTCAACGAGGAACGGCTAATCCACCTGTACGCCTTTCGCACCACACGGTCCGATCGCTCACGCCGTGCCCCGGTGGATGTGTGAAGCACACCATTAGCGAAACGCGCCTCCGGCACGCCTGCTGGGTGAGCCGGGGCGCGTTTCTCCCTCGCCAACGACCGATTGCCCTTACGAAACGGCTCGACAAGGGCGCGCCCCTCTAATCCCTCTAACAAATAGTACGCTTGCAGTCCACTATCCCCTTTGGCGCAGATAACGAATTGCGCCCCACGCCACCTGCTCGGCATCGGGGCTGTAGTCCAGCGGCTCCACCGAACACCAGCCCCTGTAGCCCACTTCGCGCAGAGCGTTCAGAATCGGCGTGAAATCGGTCGGTCCGAAGCCCGGCGCCCGCATGTCCGCATCGTTCAGATGCACATGGCGAATGTAAGGCGCGAACCGGCGAATCAGTGCAGGCACATCGTCGGTCTCGCTGAGGGCGCCTTTCACATCCAGCAGTGTGCCCAGACAGGGGTGTCGCACCTGCTCCAGAATCGCCACCGCCTCGCTCAGCGTGTTCAGCACATCGGTCTCGGCAGGAGGTAACGGCTCCAGTAAAATCATCACACCTGAACGCTCGCACAGGCGCAACGCCGGCTGCAGGGTATCCAGCCACAGCTGCACCGCTTGGGCAGGTGTGATGGTGGTTCCCTCACCGGGACCCTCTTCCCTCTGGAGAGAGTGTGTGGAACGCTGTTTGGGCGAGCCGAACACCATCAGGGGCGCGCCCACCGCCTCAGCGAATAGCACCAGTTGCTCCAGGTAGTGGGCGGTGCGCTGGCGCACGGCGGGGTCAGGGTGTGCCACATGCAGATCGTCGTGCCCCCATAACAGCATGTGCAACCCGACAATCTCCAGCCCGAAGGTATGCGCGGTACGAACAATGGCGGCGCGGGCGTCTCTGTTAAGCTGCTCCACCGAGCGCGCGAAAGTGGCGGGCGCCAGCTCCACGCCCTCATAGCCCGCCTCCGCCATCAGCCGGCAGGCGGCCTCGAAGCTCAGGTGCCCCAGCACCTCGTTGCAAAGCGCGTATCGCATCGACATGAGCAACCCCAAGAGCCATCTTTGTCTTTCTATCTCAACAGGTATACTCCTGCGGGTGAAGGGTCACTGCCTGGGATTGGGTTTGCTACTGGGGTTGCTCGGGACGAGCTGCGCGCGATTTCCCTCCACGCCGGCAGGCGTGGGCGTGCGGCGCCTGGTGGTTGAAATGCAGGTGGCAGGGCACATCCGCCCCGAATATACCTACTTTGTGCTGTTTAACCTGAGCAACGACCCAACAGGGCAACAGGGGCCCGTGCCCGTGGTGCGCCCGCCATGGGGCAACGGCTTCGCCGCCGGGAGGTTCACTCATTTCATGCGCTACGACGCGCTTCAACCGCAGGGCGGCTACGGTCTCTATCGCGTAGTGGATGGTGCGAACCTCTCAGTGTTTCAATATATTGGAGCACCCCGCCTGTCGGAGCCAGTGGGTACAAACGGCAATCGACTGCGCTTCGAGATAGACCTCACCCAGTTCATCGCGGATCCCGACGAGGCACGCGCAATGGTCTATGTTCAGGTGAATTTTATTGCCACAGACCGAGTGCCGCTGGACCCAAACGACCCGACCCCTAAAGCATGGGACGCGCTGGGCGACAGCCGGGTGGAGGTTAATCGATACCTAAATATTCGTCTCGATCAGACCCGTATCTTCCGGAATGCCGACACGGGCATCGAGGTGCCGAACGATGTGGCAGATCCCGATTTGGACATTGTGGACTGGCGGATAGAGGTACGCACGCAATGAAAGAGAGCGTGCTCTCACGGCTGGAGGTGATGCGCGGGCTTCGCTGGGCGAATTGGGACGCCGTTTTTTTCACGCTCTATCTGGCGTTGACGGGCGGCGCGTTCCAGATCGGGCTGGCACGCTGGCTGGGTGCGAACGACCTCTGGTTGGGCATCATCACGGCGGTCCCGTCACTCACAGGCGCAATCCAGTTCCTGACCGCCTATCTGGCGGATGTAACGCGCAGTCGACGGGTGCTGGTGTTGCGCTACGCACTCTGGTCGCGCCTGCCGTGGGTGCTGATTGCGCTCCTGCCCCTGATGAACGAGCAGCTACCACGCAAAGAGCTGTTTGTTGTGCTGCTCATTCTCTCTTCGGTGTTCGGCTCGATCGCCGCGCCGGCGTTTCTAGCATGGCTGACCGACTTGGTGCCACCTGACCAGCGAGGTCGCTATTTTGGCAGGCGCAACATGATTCTGGGGCTGGTGGCGGCGGCTGCGGCAGTGCCCCCCGCGCTGTTTCTGGACCAGGCGGTGAAATACGGGCGATTCTCGCCCGCGCTGGGCTTTGCGGTGCTGTTCGGGTTAGGTGCGCTCTGCCTCTTCCTGTCGCTCTGGTCGCTCTCGCGCATGCCCGATGTGCCCCATGAGCCGTCAGCGCAAAGGGGTCTGCATGGACTGCTTACTTTCTACCGAGAGCCGTTCCGCAGTCCCAACTTCCGCAACCTGCTGATGTTCAACCTAACCTTCATCTTCGGGCAAATGTTCGCGGGGCAGTTCTTCACGGTCTATATGCTGGAGCAGATTCGGATGCCCTATCTCATGGTGCAGGGGGCGGGACTGATTGCCGCGCTGTTCAGCAGTCTGGGCATGCCGTTCTGGGGCTATCTGGCGGACAAGTTCGGCAATCGTCCCCTGCTTTTGCTCTCGGGCACAGGGGTCGTGTTTTTGCCGTTCTTGTGGTTTCTCACCCATCCGGAGCGGTATCTGTGGAGTGTGGGCATTATTTACGCCATTCAGGTGGTGGCGGGCTTTTTGTGGGCGGGGGTGGGTTTGACCCAGTTCAATCTGAATGTGGCAGTAGCGCCGCGCGAGCAGCGTGCGCTCTATATGGGCGCGCTCTCGGCGATTGGGGCGATGGTGGGTGGTCTGGCGACCCTGTTGAGTGGTGCCTTGATGGAATGGATGAAGCCCTTTGTGCCTGACCCGACGCGATTCTTTGTGCTGTTCGGCGGGGCAGCGCTGTTCCGCTTGCTTGCGCTGCCGTGGCTCACACGAGTGCATGAAGCCCACGGCGTATCGACAGGCTATGTCTTGACCCAGCTTCGCTCGTCGGTGCGTCCACGCGGATGGCTCGCGATGCGCCAGCTGCGTCGCGCGGACGAGGCGAGCCGCCTGCAGGCAGTGCGCATCCTGGCGGAAGAGAAGACCGCTCTGGCTGTGGAGGAGCTGGTGCAGGCGTTGCGAGACCCCTCCAGCGAGGTCCGACGGGAGGCGGCGCGCGCATTAGGCGAAATTGGCGACCCGCGTGCCCTCCCAGCCCTGCTGCAAATGCTCCATGACCCCACCAGTGATATTGTGGCGGAATGTGTGGAGGCGCTGGGCAAGATCGGCAGCCCCGATGCCCTCCCCCACCTGATCCCCCTGCTCCAAGCACAGCGCGTGGAGACGCGCCTGACCGCCGTGCAGGCGCTACGCCAGATAGGGGATCCACGCGCCCTGCCCGCTCTCATTGAGCGGCTCCAGCAATCGCCTGGACCGCTGGAGCAATCACGCCTGCTGGAAACGATCGGGCATCTGCTGCCCCATGCGGAGGACGAACTCCTGCGGCGGACAGAGGTGCGGGCGGTGCTCGTGCTTCGACTCTCGTCGCCTCATCCCGAAGTGCGTAGCGAAGCGGCGAACGCGCTGATGAACCTGCCCAAGGAACCGCCGCTTGCTGACGCGCTGCGCGAGCGGCTCCCGCACGAGCCGGAACCCGCGGTTATTGCGGCGCTGGCGCGGGCACTGGCCCATCACGGCTCCGCCGAGGACATCCCACGGCTTGTCAGTGCGCTTGCGCGGGATAGCTCCTCCCTAATGCGTCAACAGATTGCTCTGGCGATGGCCCATCTGCTGCAGCGTGATACAACGCTGTACGCGCTGCTCACGGCGGACGAAATGACACGTGACCGCCTTGTCGAGCGTGCGCTCGCACCCCGCCTGCGCGAGTTGCCTGCCCTCTCGGATGCGCTACGTGCCTACGCCTATGGCGACTACAGCTCCGCGCTGCAGACCCTGCTCAACGCGATGCCACACCACCCGCGCCTGCACTGGTTGCGCCAAGCACCCCCCACGCTGGAAACCTGGTTGCTTGCCGTAAGCCTGATTTAAAAAGCGCAACGAAGGAAACACAACAGGAAAATCGCGCTGCACCCAGAAACAGAGAAGCTCATGGAGGAGGTGCTGAAATGACAAGAACGGATTCGGGACAGCACAGCTATAACCGCCAGTGGCTCTTTATCGCCAGCTGCATCGCGCTGGTAACCACAGCGATGGCGTTCTCCATCCGTGCCGACATCCTGAAAGAGTTCGGGGTCGAGTTCAATATCAGCCACGAGCAGCAGGGACTGGTGAACCTGATGGGCATCTGGGGCTTCCCCATCGCCATTCTCATCATGGGACCGCTCTGTGGCGTGGTCGGCATGGGACCGCTGTTGCGCTTAGCGGCAATCGGGCACATCGTGGGCACGATCTTGACCATCCTTTCACCCCAGTTCGGCTTCCCGATGCTGCTGGCGTCCACCTTGCTGATTGGGCTGTCCAACGGCACAGTGGAGGCAGTCATCAACCCACTCATCGCCACCATGTATCCCGACGAGAAGACGCACAAGCTGAATGTGCTGCATGCCTGGTGGCCGGGCGGGCTGGTGATAGGCGGCTTGCTGGCGTATGTGCTGGGCGAGCTGGGCTTCGGCTGGCAGGTGAAGATGGCGACCATCCTCATCGCGGCGCTCATCTACGGCATCATGATTATCGGGCAGAAGTTCCCCCCAACCGAACGCGCCGAAGCGGGCGTGCCGATGAGGGAGATGTTCAAAGAGATTCTGCGCCCCTTCTACCTGGTGCTGCTGCTCTGTATGTGTATGACCGCTATCACTGAGCTGGGACCCGACCAATGGGTGGGTTCGGTGCTGACCGACACGGTGGGCATTCGCGGCATTCTCTTTCTGGTCTACACAGCAGGACTGATGTTCATCCTGCGCCAGTTTTTTGCGGGCGTGCTGGTGCGCGCCTTCACACCGCCGGGCTTGATGGCAATCTGCTCCATCTTCGCGATGATCGGGCTGTTCTGGCTCAGCTATGCGTTCTCGCCATGTCTCGCGTTCGCTGCAGCCACGCTCTTTGGCATTGGCAAGACCTTTTTCTGGCCCACGATGCTGGGCATCACCTCGGAGCGGTTCCCGCGCGGGGGTGAGTTCCTGCTTGCTGTGACGGGCGCGACCGGCATGATCGCGGCAGGCATCGCTGGACCGGTGATGGGCGCCATCTACGACCACTACACGATTCAGCATTTGCCCCCCGAAGTGGCCCAGCTGGTGGTCATCGACGGCAAATATAGCCCTGAAGCCGCTGAACGGTTGACCGACCCAACCCATAAGGCGGCACTCGCTGAGGCGTTGCGACAGGGCGCAGCGATGACTTTCCGATATGTCGCCATTCTGCCCGCCATCCTCTTTGTGCTGTTCAGCATCATCTATCTGGTGTTCAGGGCACGCGGCGGCTACCGCCCAGTCAAGCTTGAGGAGCTGCGCTGAATCAAGAGACCAAACGGGTATCCTGCATGCCGTCGGACAGCAGCATTCTGTCCGACGGCTTGTATATGAGAACCAATACTGCGCTGGACGCTTATCTACAGCCGCGCCTGAAAGCGATTGAGCAGGCCCTCGATCAGTGGTTGCCTGCACCGGGGGCACATCCTCGCCAGCTGCCGGAGGCGATGCGCTATGCCACGCTGGACGGCGGCAAGCGGTTGCGTCCCATGCTGTGCATCGCGGCGGCAGAAGCTGTGGGAAGCACAATGCAGCAGGTCCTACCCACCGCCTGCGCTCTGGAGTTAATCCATGCCTTCAGTCTGGTGCATGACGACCTGCCTGCGCTGGACAACGATACCCTGCGCCGGGGCAAGCCTACCTGCCATGTGCAGTTCGGGGAGGCGATCGCGATCCTGGCGGGTGATGCCCTGTTTGCGCACGCCTTCCATCTGATCGCGCTGCAGGCGGAGCACAGCCCCGCCGAGCGTGTGGTGCGCGTGCTGCAACTGATTGCTGACGCGACCGGGGTGGATGGGATGGTCGGAGGGCAGGTGGAAGACATTCTTTCAGAGCACGAACCCGTATCGCCCGCAACGCTTGCCTATATCCACTCGCGCAAAACGGGCGCACTCATTCGTGCCTCCGTGCTATCGGGCGCAATCCTGGGCGGCGCAACCCCCGAAGCCGAGCAGGCACTGCACGCCTACGGAACCGCGCTGGGACTGGCGTTCCAGATCGTGGACGATATCCTAAACGAGACGGGCGACCCAGCGCGTCTGGGCAAGGCGACAGGCACCGATCGCGCTCGGCAGAAGGCAACCTACCCGCGCCTGTACGGGCTGGACGCCTCCCGCGCACGCGCCCAGCAGGAGTTGCAAAACGCACTCGACGCCCTAAAACCCTTCGGCGCGGAAGCGAACCCGCTCCGCTGGCTGGCACACTATATCGTCGAGCGGGAACAATAGCCCATCGGCAGGATTCGTGTCGGCTCAATCGAATCGCATCCCGTATGAAACAGGACATCTGCTGGTGGTGCTATCAAGGGCGCGTGGAACCAAAACGACTGATCGCCGAAGCGGCGCGAATCGGCTATGCCGGCTTCGAACTGGTGCCCGAACCGCTCTGGAACGAGATACGCGCAGCGGGGTTGCGTCTCATCACGCACGCCGCACACGGCACCATCGAAAACGGATTGAACGACCCACGCAACCACAGCCGCATCGAGGACGAAATCCGCGCCAACATCGACAAAGTGGTCAAGTACGAGATCCCCATTCTTATCTGCTTTTCGGGCAACCGGCGTGGGCGACCCGATGAGGAGGGGATCGAACATACGGTGGCAGGTCTCAAGCGCGTCGCGCCCTACGCCGAGCAGAAAGGGATTACCTTAGCCATCGAAATTCTGAACAGTAAGGTCGACCATCGCGACTATCAATTTGACAGAATGAGCTGGGGCTTGCGCGTGGTGGAACTGGTGAACTCACCCCGCGTGCAAATCCTGTATGACATCTATCATGCCCAGATTATGGAGGGTGATCTCATTCGCACCATTCGCGCTCATCACGACAAGATCGCCCACTACCATACGGCAGGCAACCCCGGCAGAAACGAGATCGACGAGACACAGGAGATCAACTACCGCGCCGTGATGCAGGCAATAAAGGGGACAGGCTATACAGGTTTTATTGGGCAGGAGTTCATCCCGAAAGGGGATCCGCTTTCTGCCCTGCGTCGTGCCTACGAGATCTGCAATGTGTGAGGCAGACTCCACGATGACGAAACGTGACACGGTGGCGGTCTCGTGGGTGCTGGTCGGCATCGGCGTGGGTATCGCGGGAGGACTCTGACTCCACCAGGCAGGTGGCGAGCAGCCTCCTCTGTTCCAGACGGTTAGCCTGGGCGCAGACCTGCTGCGCAATCTAATTTATGCTGGCAGCGATTGGCGCAGCGGGTATTCCCAGTGCAGGGCTGTTCACGATGGTAATCGTGCTTCAATCGGTCTACCTATCGAAGGCATCGGGCTGATCCTGGCTGTAGACCGCCTGCTGGCCATGGTCCGCACCATGGTCAATGTGGAGGGCGACGCGGTGGGCGCGGTGATAATGAGCCGATACATCTGAACTGGGCCACTACCCCCTGTTCCTCCCCCACCCGCCAGAGGCACCGCTGGGGGTATACTCTGGGGCAGAGGTGCAAGATGAGTAAAGAGGCTGTGCGATCGCCCGATGCGCCTGCGCCCATCGGTCCCTACTCGCAGGCAGTGCGTGTCGGCAGCTGGGTGTTTATCTCGGGACAAATCCCTGTGGACCCGGCCACAGGCGAGATTGTACCAGGCGGTATCACGGCGCAAACTCGTCAGGTACTGCAAAACCTGCAAGCGGTGCTGACCGCGCTTGGTGCAAGTCTCGACAGCGTGGTGAAAACCACCATCTATATGACCAACCTGAACGAATTTGCGGAGATGAACACTGTCTACGAAACCTACTTCCACCCACCCTATCCTGCGCGAGCAACGGTGCAGGTGGCGGACTTGCCACGCCACGTGCTAATCGAAATCGAGGCGATAGCCTATATTGAGTAGAGGCTGCGCCCATGATACTCAATTTAGGTGAGAACCATGCAAAAAATGCTGATTGGTGGTCATCTGATCGGGTCGAACGAGTGGCTGGAGGTCGTTGACCCGTATCGGGGTGAGGTGATCGATCATGTCGCGCGCGGCGGCGCGCCCCATGTGGATCAGGCGGTCAAACTGGCACGCCATGGCGCCGCGCAGATGCGCCTGATGTCCCTTGCCCAGCGGGCGACCATTCTGCGACAGGTGGCGACCCTCCTGCGACAGGAGTTTCAATCGCTGGCAGCGCTGCTGGTGCAGGAGACAGGCAAGCGCATTAGTGAGGCACGCGCCGAAGTGGACCGCGCCATCACCCTGTTCGAAATGGCGTCCGAGGCCTGCATGCATCCGCGTGCCTATCAATTCCCGCCCGAATCGTTCACCGATGGCGCGTCACGCTTCGGCTTCTGGGGGCGTGAACCGATGGGCATCGTGGGGGTCATCCTGGCGTTCAACCTCCCGCTGGCACACGCGGCACAGAAGGTGGCGCCTGCCCTCGCCGCAGGGAATGCCGTGATCATTAAACCCTCACGCGAGGCGCCCCTGACCGTGTTGCGGCTGGGACTGCTGCTCTATCGGGCCGGCGTGCCACCCGAAGCACTAAGCGTCATCACGGGCATCGGGGAGGAGGTCGGGCAGGCAATGGCTGCCGAACCCGAAATCGACCTGCTCATGTTTACCGGCAGTCGCGAAGTGGGGCAAGCCCTGGCCACGCTGGGCGGCGCAAAGCGCATCGAAATGGAGCTGGATGCGATGAGTGCACTGGTCATCACCCCCTCTGCCAACCTGCAGGCGATGGCAGAACTGATCACCTGCTGCGGTTTCACCCTCAGCGGACAGACCCCCACCGCCATCCAGCATGTGCTGGTACACGAGCACATCTATGACGCGCTGCTGGAACAGCTGGTGCCGATGGTGCAATCGCTGCAACCAGGCGACCCACTGGAGGAAAGCACCACGCTTGCCCCCCTGATTAACGCACAGGCGTTGCAGCACATCGAGGAGTGGGTGCAGGAGGCAATAGAGAACGGCGCGAAAGTGCTTACAGGGGGACGAAGCCTGTCACCTTTCTATCTGCCCACGCTGCTGCAGGATGTGCCCACCGAACTGCGCCTCTACCGTGAAGCGGTGTTCGGACCAGTGATAATTCTGCAACCGTTCCGCACCCTCGACGAAGCCATCGCACGGCTCAACGAGTTCGAGATCGATCTGCACGCGGCGATTTATACCTGCGAGCTGGAGGAGGCGTTCGCCTTCGCGCGAGGTGTGCGTGCTGTCAGTGTGCATATCAACGATTCGCCCGCGTTGCACTTGGACCCGATCGTGCGACGCGACCTGCAGGAACATCACATGTGCTTTGAGGATATGCTCCAGCGTATCGAGCGGATGAGCGTGCCCAAATATGTAGGGTTTGGTGTACTCCGCTGATGCCCCTCATCCTACCCTCGCCCCCGAGAAGAGAGGGTTCACTGGGGATGGGTAATCTATTTCTGTGATTGAGCAGGCGATCGAACGGTTGCGCGAAGCGCTGCGCGGCACCCCTTATGAGGGCAAGGTCTATCTGGTAGGCGGCTATGTGCGCGATAAGCAACTCGGACGCCCCCTACCCGCCGATCTAGACCTCGTGCTGGAAGGCGACGCGCTTGAACTGGCGCACTGGCTGTATGAGCATGGAATTGCGGAGCATGCGCCCGTAACCTACCCGCGCTTCGGCACGGCGAGAGTGACCATCGCAGGTGTGCCCATCGAGCTGGTGACGGCACGCGCCGAATCGTATCGTACCGAGAGCCGCAAGCCTATTCAGGTCCACCCCGCCACTCTGCAGCAGGACGCCCTGCGACGCGACTTCACGATCAACACCCTGCTGGAAAACCTGCACACAGGCGAGCTGATAGACCCGCTTGGAACCGCTCTGGCGGACCTGCAGACACGGCTCATCCGCACCCCACGCGAGCCAAAAGCTACCTTCTATGAGGACCCACTGCGTATGCTGCGAGCCGTGCGCTTCGCCGTGCAACTGAACTTCGATATCGAGCAAGAGACCTATCAAGCCATCTGTGAGGACGCCTATCGCCTTGCTATCGTCAGCAAGGAACGCATCCGCGACGAGTTCACCAAAATCCTGGAGCAGTCGGACGCCGCCCGCGGCTTGCAGATGCTGCTGGACACCGGTCTGCTCAAGGAGTTCGCCCAGCCGTTGCTGCCAATGGTCGGCTGCACCCAGAACCGCTACCACCAGTACGATGTGTGGACCCACAGTCTCAAAGCCGTCGAGGCGCTTACAGCTTTCCCACCACCCCTTGCCCCCTGGGAGCTGCGCCTCGCAATGCTGCTGCACGATGTGGGCAAGCCCGCCACCCGCACCGTGATTGAGGGCGAGGTGCATTTCTATGGGCATGCGCGTGTAGGCGCGCAAATCGCCCGCCAGTGGCTGCGCGAACTCAAATACCCCAACACCACCATCGAGCGAGTGGGCAAACTGATCGAGATGCATATGCGCCCGGGCGAATACACCCCCCAGTGGAGCGACGCCGCCATCCGACGCCTGATGCGCGACGCGGGTGAGCTGCTGGAACCGCTGCTCGTGATGGTGGAAGCCGATATCAAAGCGCAACGTGTACGGGTACGGCATGCCGTACCCCAACAAGCCGATCTGAACGCACTGCGCGAGCGGATCGCCCAGATTCGCGCCCGCGAAGATACCCGCCGCTGGCAAAGCCCACTCAGTGGCGAGGAACTGATGCACCATTTCGGTCTGAAACCGGGCCCTCTCGTCGGCAAGCTGAAAGAGGCATTGACCAACGCGGTGCTGGAGGGACGGCTCGCCCCCAACGACAAAGCGCACGCCCTTCAAATCGCCAGACAAATTCTGGAAAGCCTCACCGCCTCCGACGATTAAACGCCCTCTCCCCGCTGGGGAGAAGGTCGGGGTGAGGGGCACAACCCCCTCGCCCCGCTGGGGAGAAGGTATACTCTCCTGCCGAGTGAAGCAATGAGCAAGGAGCGACGCACCTTCGGTTTTGAGACGCGCATGGTTCACGCGGGGCACATTCCCGACCCCTATACAGGGGCACGCGCCGTGCCCATCTATCAAACCACCTCGTATGTGTTCGATGACCCGGACTACGCAGCGCAGCTGTTCGAACTGAAACAGTACGGCAACATCTACACCCGAATCAACAACCCGACGACCGCCGTGCTGGAGGAGCGAGTCGCCTCCCTGGAAGGTGGCACAGGAGCGGTGGCAACCGCCAGTGGTATGGCAGCCCAGTTCCTTACCTTTATGACGCTGCTGGAGCCAGGCGATGAGATTGTCTCCTCATCGCACCTCTATGGCGGCACAATGACCCAGTTCGTGCATACCTTCCGGAAGCTCGGCATCACCGTGCATTTCGTGGAACCGCATGACTGGGACGGTTGGGAACGCGCCATCACGCCACGCACCCGCGCTCTGTACGGCGAGACCATCGGCAATCCACGCGGCAGCATTCTGGACCTCGAGCGACTGGTGCAACTGGCGAACACGCACCGCATCCCGCTGATTGTGGACAACACCTTCGCCACACCCTATCTGTGCCGACCCATCGAGTGGGGCGCAACAATCGTGGTACATTCTGCTACCAAGTTTCTGGGCGGACACGGCAACTCCATCGGCGGCATCGTGGTCGAATCGGGCGACTTCGATTACAGCCACTTTCC
>ENA-ORXB01001695-ORXB01001695.1-sediment-metagenome-genome-assembly--contig:-NODE-1695-length-23527-cov-3.737612_pt1 | contig 23527 bp, 20 predicted proteins | sample MGYA00237863_ERZ511475 | MGnify/ENA primary metagenome ERZ511475 (study PRJEB26305, sample SAMN06343858) | sediment metagenome | isolation source: hot spring sediment | place: Canada: British Columbia... | reverse complement strand
AGAAAAATTATTAAGTCTGCCGGGAGTATATAAAGTATTTTCAAACGAACAAAAACTTTCTATTCCTGCAAGTTTAACAAATAAGAAAACAAGTAATTTTAACCCTTTAAACTTTGAATATAAAAGACTATTCAAAGATAGGTCACGAGCATTTTTAAAAATTCAGGATGGATGTGACTCTTTTTGTAGCTACTGTATAGTACCTTTTTTAAGAGGGAAGCCCGTTAGCATGCCACTTAAAATGGTGCTAAAGAATTTATCAAATCTTATAGATGAGAATGAAGTGGTACTCACAGGAATCCATTTAGGTAAATGGGGTAAAGATATTGATATGTCTTTTGAAGATCTTATGCTTGCAATCTCGAAGGAAAATTTTCCTTTCAGGATTAGACTGTCTTCGCTGGAAGCAAAGGAGATTACAAAAAATGTATTAGAAATTCTAAAAGAAATGGATAATTTTTGCCATCATTTTCATATCCCATTACAGAGTGGTAGTGATAGAATATTAAAACTTATGAAAAGAAATTATGACAAGACGTTTTTCAAAAATAAGATTGATGAAGTAAGGAAATTCTTTCCAAATGCCTGTATTGGAATAGATGTAATTGTTGGTTTTCCAGGAGAAGATGAACAAGACTTTTTAGAAACCTATAGTTTTTTACAAGATTTACCAATTGATTATATGCATATCTTTACCTATTCTCCAAGAGAGGGGACAGAAGCCTATAATCATAAAAATTTGGTAGATAAAGACACAGTCCTAATTCGTTATCAAAAACTTAAAGAATTAAATGATGTGAAAAGGAAATTTTTTATAGAAAGGTTTTTGAATAGAGATATCTTATGTATCCCAGACAAAAAGATTGGTAGTGGCTACTATAGAGCTTTATCAAGGGAATATATAAAGGTAATTATTAAAGATAAAATTCCAGAAAGGGAGTTCAGAGCTAAACTAATAAATACTGATACCCTTGAAGCAGTTATTGCAAATTAAACCAATTGTTTATTTAGTTATTCTGGCATCTTCGACAATGACTTTAAAAAAATAGCCAGCACCTAAATCTTTGTTCGTCATAACAGTACCGCTCAATGTAATTATATCACCCACATTAGCATTTTCATTTGTAGTGACTACAAGATCTGCCTTTTCATTATTTAAGTCAGTAATATGAAGCCAATTTTTATTCATAATTTTAGGTGTGAACTTGGTAATCTTACCTTTAAGAGTAATGATCTTACCATTGAGTTCTTTAGAGTTTTCTAAAACCTTACCTACTGTGAAAACCCCCGGGACTTTACTGGAGGTTGAAGCTCCCTTTTTCCCTTCTCTGGAATTGATAATGGATGCTTTCGTCGCAAAAATGATTTCAGGGAAGGTTCTTTTCAAAGTGGTACTCTTAAAATCCTTCATTATAATCCCTTCAGATGTTTCAATCTGGTCTCCCACCTGTACATCCAATTTGGGTATAGCGATCCATGTTTCTTTTGAGTGTTCGTTAATTTTAACATATGTGTAGTTTTCTACCTGAAATGTTTCTAATACCTCACCTTTATGTGTGGATTGTGCTTTTAAACTTGAGGTTAATAAAAAAATTAAAAAAAATATTAAAAAAAATTGTTTCATCTTAATCTCCTCGTAAAATTTCATGTCTTTTATATTTTACGCTTATATGAAACAAAAAGATATTAAAAAATTAGGCGATGGGCTATAGGCGTGATATGTGAGGTTTGAGGTATGGGATATTAGGTGTAAAATTTAGTTGATGGGCAATGGACGATAGGGGGTGAACGAGAGAGAATAGGGGTAGTAGCGTAATACGTAAAATGTAAGATGAAGGGGAGCTGCTACGATACTGCCCTGAATTTAGCTTCAATAATACAGTAAATGAAATACCCATAATCAGAGAATCAGATTAACCGATTGAATCAGCCACATTAGCATCATGGGAATACATTCTATAAATAATAGAAACCTGATTTAACATCTCCAGCCTGCCTTTAAAATCATGCATTCAATATGTCTAACTAAAAAAGCATTTAATTATCAAAAAATGGACTAAAAGTTACGAAACACTGTTAAATCTTAACATAGTTATTAAACATTTTTTTTGTTTTTTTCAACTAATTATAATTTTTAAAAATATGTTTTGTTTTTCCTCTTGCTTTTTTTTATAAAATATGATTTACTTTAACGTAAACTGTAAAAGGAGGTGAAGTATGGCACAGTTAAATTTGCCAAAAAAAGTAGTATTAGGGGACATTACAGTAAGGGATGGTTTTCAACATGAAGAAAAGTTTATCCCCACTGAAGCGAAGATATGGCTTGCAGAGGAGTTAATTCTTGCTGGATTTAGAAGAATTGAGGTTACAAATTTTGGCAATCCAAAGGGTATGCCTCAATTTAAAGATGCTGAAGCCGTTCTCAAAGGCATAAGGAATAGTAAAAGGGTTGCACATCTATTAAAAGATGTCGAAATTACTGCTGTGACGATAAGAGAACAGGCTGTTGAAAGGGCAATTCAGGCAAGAAAAGAAGGTTGGGGGCCGGATAGAATTTTACAGATGGTATCAACGAGTGAATCCCATCAATTGAAAAATTCCGGACTTACTCACAAGGAATATTGGGCTATGACGGAGAAATGTATTAAGGAAGCCAAAGAAGTGGGGCTCAAATTCAATGGAACAGTCAGTACTATCTGGGGGTGTCCAATCGAAGGACCAACGGAAATGAAAAAAGCAGTAGAATTTGCAAAAAGATATTTGAGTATTGGTGCAGATGATATTGAGCATGCAGACCATGATGGTCAGGCAACACCGGCGAAAGTATATGAGTATTTTTCCATGGTTCTCGATGAAATTCCTGATCCCACCAAACACATTGCTCATTTCCATGTAACACGTGGATGGGGGCTTGCAAATGTATTTGCTGCCCTTTTGGCCGGAATCACTCATTATGAATCTACATGTGGTGGTATTGGCGGGCAACCAGCCAACTTTGTTGATGGTGTACCTGTTCCAGGTACAGGTGAATATTATTATAAGGATCCCAATATAACTGGTCTTGTGTGTACCGAGGATATGGTTGTAATGATGGATGAGATGGGAATTGAAACGGGAATTGATGTAGATAGACTTCTTAAAATTGGTAACATGGTTGAAAAAATAGTGGGAAGAAGACTCAGATCAGAATGTATAAAAACGGGTAGAATTCCTAAAGGTCCAACAGAATTCCTTGATGAAAAACTCAAAGCACGACTCTCTTCAAAGTAGTTTAGGGGGAAGTTTTTAAGCTTCCCCTCTAATTTTGCTAAAAAAATAGGCAAAAAGGTTTTTTAAATATATATTTTGTGCATAATAACGTTTTTTTATTATGTTTTTTAGGCATATTTTTTGCAATCGTCTAAAATATGTTTTATGTGATTAAGCATGTTGACGAGGAAGGACCAGGGCTTTTTGAAAAATATCTTCCTGAAAATACAGTTACAATTTTAGCTTCGAGAGAAGAATTTCCGGAACCCAAAAGTACTGATACTGTGTTAATTATGGGTGGTCCGATGGGAGTTTATGAGAAGGATGAGTATCCTTTTATTAATAAGGAGCTTGATTTTATAAGGAGATGTTTTGATAAAAATGTAAAAATTCTGGGAATCTGTTTGGGAGCCCAAATGATTGCAGAGGCTTTAGGTGGAAAAGTTTATGAAGGAAATGTGAAAGAAATAGGATGGTTTGAAATTACCCATACAGAATATGCGAAAACTGATGCACTTTTTAATATTTTTCCGGAAAAGTTATTAGTTTTCCAATGGCATCAGGATACTTTTGAACTGCCAGAAGAATCAATTAGATTGGCAAAAAACGAAAATTATGTGAATCAGGCTTTTAAAGTTGGCGATAATGTTTATGGTCTTCAATATCATATAGAAGTGACCGAGGAAATATTAAAAGAATGGTTTCCAGATGAAGCAGAAAAGAACTTGTACTGTGATTCTAAAAATCTTTCTACAATAAAATCCTTAGCGGAATTGTTTTTTAAAAAATTTCTTACCCTTTAGTAACTTTTTCTAATACTTTTTATAATGCAAAAATAACTTTTTTGCTATAAATTCATCCACAAGTTTATAGCCAAATTATTAATTTCAATGTTCTACTGATTTTTAGAATCATGCTAATAGCTCTTCAAAAATCTCTTCAATATTAATATCCTCAATATCGTCTTCTGTAAGGGGTTTTTCACCTAATTCTATGCTCGCCTGTTCATATGTTTCTCTTTCGGTTTTATAAAAAACACCTATCGGTATTTTGTCATTAAATTCCATCGCTAATTTAAAGGCTTTTTCAAAGTCTTGTGGATTGTGTCCAATATCTTCTAATTTGTAAACTCTTGGATTGTAAAATGGGTATGAATAAGAAGGATTAAAAGTAACACATGGTTGAAGGACGTCAATAACAGAAAAACCTTTATGTCTAATTCCTTGAACTATTAATGATGATAAATGATCAATTTCTCCTGAATATCCCCTTGCTACAAAAGTTGCACCTGAAAGTATAGCCAGTGCTAAGGGATTAACAGGTAATTCTATAACACCAAATGGTGTGGATTTTGAAGGAAAGCCCTTTGGACTTGTTGGCGATGTTTGTCCCGTTGTAAGCCCATACACTCTGTTGTCATGAATTATATAAGTTATGTCAATGTTCCTTCTGCAAGTGTGTATAAAATGTCCAAGACCTATTCCAAGACCATCTCCATCCCCTGAAGTAGCTATAACATTTAGCTTATGATTTGCCAGTTTGATCCCTGATGCTACCGGGAGAGTTCTACCATGAATACTATGGAAGCCATAAACTTTAAGAAAATTACTTAGATTCCCGGAGCAGCCGATGCCAAAAACCATGGTAATTTCATGGTTCTGCAGACCAAGTTCATGAAAGGCATTCTTCAGAGCATACCAGATACCAAAATTTCCACAACCAGGACACCATGAAGGTGTTTGATAGGTATTATAAATGGGATAATCTTTCATTTTTCAAGTCCTCCCTTTTTAACATATTCAACTATTTCATCGGGGAAAAAAGGTCTTCCATCATATTTTAATAGTTTTTCCTTTATTTCCATTTGTAAGTTTTCCTGCAAAATTCCAGCAAACTGTCCAGAGTAGTTGTTTTCAATACAGATAAGTCTTTTAGCATTTTTTACAAAACTAATATAATGTTCCGATACAAATGGATGAGGGCAGAGACAGTGTAAATAATTAGTTTTAATCCCTTCTTTTTCAAGGTATTCCATTGCTTTTAAAATTGGGTTTTTTACTGAACCAAAGCCTATAAAGGAAATAGGAGGTTGTTCATCCCCATATATACCTGGCTTTGGTAGTTCTTTTTTTATCAATTCCAATTTTTTCATTCTTTTATTTACCATTTTAATTCGTAAGTCAGATTCTTCCGTAACAAGCCCGTATTCATCATGTTCGTCACTATTTGCAAGGTGCATACCATTAGGATTTGGAGGGAGAGCACGCCAAGATATGCCATCTTCTATACACAAATCGTATCTCTTATAATCTTGGGGGACTTCTTTTAATCTCTTACCTCTTTCTTTTGGTAAGTCCAGGTGTTTCAAATCATCGATGCTCTCTGAACTTTCTGAAAGAAATTTATCACTTAGGAGTATAACTGGAATTTGATATTTTTCAGCTAAATTAAAGGATAGCTGGATTAAATGATAGGCTTCAGAAATGTCTCCCGGGGTTAACACAACTCTTATGAAATCGCCCTGAGACGCATGGATAACAAATCTTAAATCACCCTGTTCTGTCCATGTGGGCATGCCGGTACTGGGTCCTGGTCGCATACATTCAGCTATTACTAAAGGAGTTTCAGTGATTCCTGCCATTCCTAATGCTTCAGTCATCAAACTAAAACCACCACCCGATGTTGCTGCCATCGATCTTATACCTGCAAAGGATGCACCAATAGCGGTTAATATTGCTGCAATTTCATCCTCTGTGTGTTTTACAAGTATTCTGTATTTTCTTTCTAAGGGAGCTAAAAAATGCAGAATTGATGATGCTGGTGTCATCGGGTATGCTGCGTATAATTTTAAGCCGGCTTTAATAGCACCAAGGGCTATTGCTTCATTACCAGTCATTACATATTTTTTAACAAAATCTTTTTTGTTAATTGAACAATTTCTGTTTTTAGGAGGATTTTGTTTAACAAAATCATATCCTTCTTTAACAGCTGCTAAATTCATGTTTAAAACTTTTTCACCCTTATCTCTAAATGCTTTTGATACTGCAGAATTTATTGCTTCCAGAGGCATATCAAGTATTCCTGCAGAAACACCAAGGGAAACATTATTTTTTGTAATCTTACCACCAGCTTTTATTGCTATTTCTTCCATTGGAACGGGATAAAGCCCTTCAAAGTTTATCGATAAGTCTTTTAAATTTGAATCATAAATTATTATCCCATCTTTTGACATTTCGTTTAAGTGGAGGTTAATGGATTCTTTATTTAAAGCAACAAGAATGTCTAACTCTTTTTCAGCAGTAATGGGCTTTTTATCCTGAACTTTCACCTGATAACAGTTGTGTCCCCCCCTGATTCTTGATGGATACTCAGCGTAATTGAATACTTCCAAACCAAGTTTAGCACAGGCTTTTGCAAATATTAGTCCTGTAACCATAATACCTTCACCAGCTTCACCACCGATTTTCCAGTTAAACTCGTTTATCTTCATACTTCTGTACTCCTTTCTTGAAAATTCTAAAAGAATTTTACCATTAAAAAATTAGTTGTAAAGTAAGTAAAAATCTTATTCGATGTTATATTCTTTTAATTTGTAGTGTAGCCCACGGGGGCTTATTTCTAATAATTTTGCTGCTTTTAATTTATTGCCTTTAGTTAACATCAATGCTCTTTTTATATAATCCTTTTCTAATTCTTCAATAGCCCTTTTTAGTGATATAAATTTGGCATCGGGATTAATTTCTGTAGTATCAACATTTATCATATAGTCGGGGATATCGTTTATATCAATAATATCTTTATCGAGAAAAATAAATAGTCTCTCAAAAAAATTTTTTAACTCTCTAAAATTACCGGGCCAGGAATAATTGATTAAAATATTTAATGCTTCTTCAGTAATGGATAAATTTCTTTTCTCCAGTTCACTTTTTATATATACATAAATGTCTTCCTTTCTTTCTCTAAGTGGAGGAATATGAATTGGTATAACATTCAGCCTATAAAAGAGATCTAATCTAAATTTACCCTCATCTACTAACTGCTGTAAATTTTTATTTGTTGCTGATATTATCCTCACATCAACTTTTAAGGCATTCACATCTCCTATTCTTCTTATTTCTCCATCTTCCAAAAAACGAAGTAATTTACCCTGTAAGCTTTCATGCATTTCAGAAATTTCATCTAAAAAACAGGTGCCACCGTCGGCATGTTCTAATAGCCCTCTTTTTGGTTTCACTGCATCTGTAAAAGCTCCTTTGGTATGCCCAAAAAGCTCGCTTTCTAATAAATTTTCTGGAATCGCAGCACAGTTTATTGCAACAAATGGATTTTTTGATCGCATACTTTTTTCATGGATAAGCCTTGCGATAACTTCTTTTCCCACCCCACTTTCTCCTGTTATAAGTACAGGTTGTCTATAGGGAGCAATTTTTTCAATGGAATTAAGTATTTCTTTCATTGCCTTGCTTTCGCATACAATATTTTCAAGTAACTTTTGGTCTGATTGCTTCTTTAGGATAATATTTTCTCTGATTAATTTTTCCCTTTCTTCAGCCTTTTTTATGGCAATAATAACTTCGTCAGGTTTAAAGGGTTTTGATATGTAGTCATAGGCACCCGCTCTTATTGCTTCTATTGCAGTGTCAATTGAACCATAGGCAGTCATCATAATAACAGTTATATTGATACTGTTTTCTCTAAGTAGTCTTAAGAATTGAAAACCATCTATTTCTGGCATTCTTATATCGCATAATACAATGTCATAAATATTATTTTTTACCTTTTCGAATGCAATCTTTCCATCTTCTGCTAAATCAACGGAGTAATTATTCTTTTCAAGAATAGATTTTAGCATCTGTCTTATATTTAATTCGTCATCAACAACTAAAATTCTTGCCATCAAAGTTATTCCCCTTTTTCAACATTATTGTAAATTTTGCCCCCTTTATTGTATTTTCGAAAAAGATTTTGCCATCATATCGTTTAACCAATGTATGGGCAACACTTAAGCCCAACCCTGTACCTTTTCCAATGGGCTTAGTTGTAAAAAAAGGTTCAAATATTTTATCTTTTATTGATTCTGGTACTCCACCCCCTTCATCTTCTATTATTATAAAAGAATGTTCATTTCTTTCAAAAGTGGTAATAATGATCTTGCCCTTAGGGGGTGTAACATCAAGGGCATTGAGAATGATGTTTAAAATGACTTGTTTGAGTTCTTCCTTTGAGAAATTGACAGCATGTTCACTTTCAAAGTGTTTTTCTATAATTACATCTGTAAAATCCTTTTGAGGTGCTAATAGATTAAGAGTCTCTTCAATTACTTCAACGGGATTTGATGTTTCATTATGGTATTGTTTTTTTTCAGTTCTTGTAAAGTTTAAAAGATCTTTTACAATTCTGTTAATTCTCTCTGTTTCATGAAGAACAATTGAAATAATATTCTTTGATTCTTCATCGTTTGTTGATTCTTTAAGGGTTGATAGAAATCCTATTATACTTGTTAGAGGATTTCCTATTTCGTGGGCAAGTCCGGCAGCCAGTCTTCCTACAGTAGCCATTTTTTCAGAAAAAATTATTTCATCCTGAGCATCTTTAATTCTTTTATTGGCTTCTTCTAATTCATCTATCTTCCTTTTTAGGCTTTTTTCATAATCTTTAAGTCGTTTCATCATTTCATTAAACTGGTTGAATAGAATGTCCCACTCATGAATACCAATATTTTCAAGATTATAGCTGGAAGAATAGTTGTCTATCTGTTCATAAGCTTTTTTAAGTGTATTAAGGGGCTTTATAATTCTTTTATTGTAAATCCAGAAACTGAAAAGAGTTAGTGTTAAAATTAGAATTAAAGCAAATGGTACAAAAAGGATGATTAACTTTTTTAATTGATGCTTTTCGATGTCAAAATCTCTTCTGATGGCTAAAATGTAATTATTATTTTTTATAGTGATTGTATCAATTAGCGTGATGGAAGGATAAAAAAAGTCTTTTTCATATTTAATTTCTAATTTTAAGGGGATGTTTTTTGGGGAAGTCAGTAGATTCTCACCCTTTATTAGCTCATGGTTGAGATTATAAATCCCATAACTGTACCCTGAAGGTAGAAAAAGTTCTAAATTATCAATATCTATTTTACTTTTTTGAATATCATGGAAAATCCTCTGTATATTGAAAGACTCAAGCTCAATATGCTTTTTTTCCCATAACCTTATGGATACAAAAAAACTTATCAAAATTGCGCAGAGTGACAAGATAAAAATTCCCGATATAAGCTCAAAACCAATTTTACCTTTCATATCTTTGTAAGATACCATTTAATTAGCACTTCTCCAAAGAAAAGGTATAATAGTGCTCCAAAAGATAGAAAGGGACCAAAAGGAATTGCATGGGAAGTTTTTTTCCCCTGGAGAATAATTAATGATAAACCATAAATTGTTCCCACCAGGGAACTTACAAAAATTATAAAAAAAATAGATTTTAGTCCCAGATATGCTCCGAAAAATGCCATTAATTTCACATCTCCACCACCCAGACCTTCCTTTTTAGCAATCAACTCATAAGATTTGCCAATAACCAAGAAAATGCCACCACCAATTATAGTAGCAATAAGTGTTATAAAAATACTTCTATCAAATACAAAAACAGACAAAAAGATAGATATAACAATGGCAGGAATGCTTATTATATCTGGGATGATCTGGAAATCTATATCAATAAATGATATAACGATTAGCGATGACAGGAAAAGATAGTGAATGATTGCAATATAAGAATCCCAATTATAGTAACATAAAATTGCAAAGATACCAGAAATGGCTTCTACAATGGGGTATCGTGGTGAAATTTTTTCTTTACAATATTTGCATTTTCCTTTAAGCGAAAGATATCCAAAGATAGGTATATTGTAATAAAAGGGTATCTGTTTTTTGCAATTTGGACAAAATGATGAGGGAAAAATGATAGAGATATTTCTTGGAATTCTATAAATACAAACGTTTAAAAAACTGCCAAACACAGAACCCATCATGAAAATGAAGATTAGTTTTATTGTATGCACTTAAGAAAGTCTAACAAAGTTTATTCTAAATGCCAATACTTAAATTAAAGTTTCCAAATAGGTGAAGACATGGGAATTAATAGGATTAGGCGATAGGCTATAGGCAATGGGCGATAGGTATGGGGGTTGGGGTATGAGGTGTGAGGTATGAGGTTTGAGGTATGAGGTTTGAGGTATAAAAAAATTGGGCAATTGGCTATAGGCAATAGGCAATAGGCGATGGGCGATAGGCGATAGGTATGGGGTTTGGGGTGTGAGGTGTGAGGTATGGGGTTTGAGGGTATAAAAAAATTGGGCAATTGGCTATGGGCGATTGGGGATTACTGCTTCGAAAAAAATGGGAAAATTAAAAAAACTGTATATTTTTACGGGAAACATGTTTAGATTTAGCTATGTCCTTTTTAAACCTTCTTAAACTAAAATGTACTGGTCAATATGTTTTACCAGGTGCCTCAAATAAAAGTTTTTAACAGTAGAAAAGCCAGGTGGTTAATAATAATTCATAACAGAAATATAAAATCCTTTTCATATATTTTTTAAAACAATGTATGAGAAATGTTTTAAAATCTATATTCAATATCTAAAAAAAACAACATATTTGGAACAATAAATCATTGTTTTTATTACAAAATATAATTTTCACAAGCTATTATAAACTTTTTTTATTGACATATATAAAACGTTTTTTTAAATTACTGTATAAAAAGGAGGTAGGGGGTAAAGGCACTTAAAAGTGCAAATTTAGAAAAGGAGGAGGTGAAAGGTATGGTATCAGCAGAAAAAGAGGATATCAAAAGAAGATTGGAAGAGTATCACAAAAAGAATGTGGCTTACATTATTGTGCTTCTCATTATCTGGTTTATAGTTTCTCTTGGCGGTATTTTGGTGGTTAAAGGGCTCAATGAATTTACATTCTTGGGATTCCCTTTTGGTTATTATCTCGGTGCACAGTTATCAATCATCGTGTTTATTATTGAAATTTTTGTTTATGCAAAACTGATGGACAATTTAGACAAAAAGTATGGCTTTTATGAAGATTAAAAAAGGAGGTGATTTGAATTATGAGTAATCAGGTGATAGGTTATTTAGTGGTTTTTGGAACATTTGCAGCCTTTATGTATATTGCTTTTTCAACCAGAGCAAAGAAAGCAGATGATTTTTATGTAGCTGGTAGAAGAATTAAACCCCTCTGGAATGGTATGGCGGTAGGTGCAGACTGGATGAGTGCGGCTTCATTTATATCCATGGCAGGTGCAATAGCAGCCTTAGGTTATGATGGTCTTGCTTATATTATGGGCTGGACAGGTGGGTATGTTGTTTTAACCCTTGTTTTAGCACCCTATTTAAGAAAATTTGGTAAATATACTGCACCAGATTTTATTGGTGATAGATATGAAAGCCAGACAGCAAGAGCTGTTGCAATTATCTGTGCCATTACGATTAGTTTTACCTATTGTGTTGCTCAGGTTGCTGGTGCTGGAATTATTATGGGAAGACTTATGGGACTACCAATGAAAGTTGCTATTGCAATAGGTATAGTAATAGTCGTTGCATCAACAGTTATGGGTGGAATGAAAAGTATTACATGGACACAGTGTGCCCAGTATATTGTTCTTATAGTAGGTTATTTAATCCCTGTAACTGCTCTTTGCATTAAGATGTATGGTCACCCACTACCACAGTTAGCATATGGTGATTTATTACAGAAGATAATTGCCAAGGAAAGAGAATTAAATATAACACCACTTTATATTGAACCATTTACCAAAATGTCTATGGCTGATATGTGGGTTCTAACACTAGTTCTTATGATTGGTACAGCAGGTCTTCCTCATATTATGATGAGGTTTTTTACAACTCCATCAGTTAGGGATGCAAGGTATTCTGCAGGTTGGGCATTAATATTTATAGGCGCTCTTTATATTACAGCACCTGCCTATGCGGCATTTCAGAAATACGTTGTTCTTTATGATGTAATAGGTAAGCCTATTGCTCAGTTACCTGAATGGGTAGCTGCATGGGGTAAAGTGGGATTACTTAAAATCAAAGATGCAATTGAGTTAGGTGGCAATGGAGACGGCATTTTACAATTTAAAGAGCTCGATTTACATAGAGACATAGTAGTTCTCTCCATGCCAGAAATTGCTCAGCTTCCCTATATAGTTTCAGCACTTGTTGCGGCAGGCGGTCTTGCAGCAGCCATATCAACTGCTGATGGACTTCTTATGGTTATAGCAGCAGCTATATCTCATGACTTATACTACAAGATGATTAATCCCAATGCTTCTGAGGCTACAAGGGTTTATTTAGGTAAATCTCTTATAGGCGCATTTGCTATCATTGCAGGTATTGTTGCAGCTGGAAATATAGGTTTTATTGTTCAAATAGTTGCCTGGGCATTCTCACTTGCTGCAGCATCTTTCTTCCCTGCAATTGTTATGGGAGTATTTGATAAGAGGACAAATGCCTACGGTGCAGGAATTGGTATGATTGGTGGTCTCTTGATAACATTGTTATATATCCTGGGAGTAAAGTTTGGATGGCCAGTTAAAATAACTCCTATTGCAGGAATTAAAGACCAGGGTGCAGGACTTTTTGGTATGGCATTTAATTTCTTAAGCTGCATCATTATTTCGAGATTGACACCACCACCATCAGAGAAGATTATGGATCTTGTTGACCATTTGAGGTATCCAAAGAAACTTACAGATGCCCATGATTAATTGTGAAAAGGGCGTGCAAAAGCACGCCCTTTTTTGTTATAATTTCATTATATTTTATGGAACAACCAGATTTCTTACTAAGACCCGTTAGAGAAATTGCCAAAAAGACAGTTTATACTGCTACTCCAGATCAATCTGTTAAAGACATTGCATTAATAATGCAGAGTAAAAATATATCTGGAATTGTTATTTCAGAAAATGAATTACCATTAGGAATAATAACAGACAGGGATTTCAGAAATAAAGTAATCTCAAAGGGACTATCCCCTGAACAAATAAAAGCCTATGAAATAATGAGTTCTCCTGTTAATACAATTAGAGAGGATGAATATATTTTTGAAGCCATATACAAGATGACTAAACATAATATTCATAGACTTGTTGTAGTTGATAGTATGGGAATTATATGTGGTATTTTGACAGATACGGATATTATAAAATTTCAAACAAATACCCCATTTTATTTTATAAGAGATCTTGAGTATGCAAATAGTCTTGATGAAATAAAACTTCTTAATAATAAGACAATAAACTTTATAAATTTTTTGATTTCATCAGGGATAAAAACAATAGAACTTGTAAGATTCATAAGTCACATAAATGACGCGATTGTAAAAAAATGTATTGAATTAGTCATAAAGGACAATTATTTCGATTTACCTGATAGGTTTGCATTTCTTGTTTTGGGCAGTGAGGGGAGAAGGGAACAAACTTTGAAAACAGATCAGGATAATGCGATTGTTTATTCTGATGCCATAGGAAATTCAGATGTTGAAAAAATAAAAGATTTTGCAGAAAAGCTTATTTCAGCACTAATTTATATAGGTATTCCTGAATGCCCCGGTGGTATTATGGCAAAAAATGATATGTGGAGGAGAGGCCTTGCTCAATGGAAAAAAACACTTTCCCAATGGATAACTACACCAACACCTGAAAATATTTTAAATTATAGCATGTTTTCTGATTTACGTACCATTTTTGGTGATGAATCTTTAGAACGGGAACTAAAAAATCATGTTAAACAATTAGCAGAAGAAAACAATCTCTTTTTAGCTCAAATGGCAAAAAATCTTATGAGATTTCCGCCGCCTATAGGTTTTTTGGGTAATATAAAGACAGAAAAAGAAGGCAAATATAAGGGTAAATTAGATATTAAAAAGGCAGTAATTTTCCCAATAACAGAGGGAATAAAGATTTTATCCCTTGAAGCAGGCATAGTTTCGGGTTCAACTGTCGATAAAATCAGAGAGTTAGCTAAGATGAATAGAATTCCAGAAAATGATTTATTAGAAATTGAAACAAGCTTTACATTTGCAATAAATCTTAGAATAAAAAATCAGTTAAGGGAGATTTCTCAGGGAGAAGTTCCTTCAAATTATATTGATATTAAAAAGTTGAACCATATAGAAATTGATAGGCTCAAAATTGCTCTTTCCGCGGTGAAGACCCTTCAAAGCTTTATTAAATCAAAATTTAATCTTGATTTTATAAGCTAATCATTTTTGAAGCTTTTAAAAATCTGTTCTGTTTTATTATATTCTTCTTCTGAACTCAGTAAGTAAAATTTATTTAGATATTCAGGGAAATTCATTTTAAGGAAATTATAGTTTACAGCAGAAATGGAAGCAAGGGAAGTTTTGTTTGTAATTCCAAGGCCCATTATGTCAGTTAAATTTTTATGTATAAGGGGGTCTAAAAGATGGTTTATAAAAATATAACCCAATTCATTATCGCTGCCTTTAGCCATAGATATAAGATATAGGTCTGCATAAGTTCCTTCGTCGGGTAAAACTGCTTCAAAACTTCCAGCTTCCCTTTCAAAGAATCCTTTAAGGTATGATGGAGCAACAATTACGTCAGGTTTTTCTTTTTGTAAAGTAGCCATTCCTAAAGCTGGATTTTCTATGTTGAAGAAAACAGGCTTCTGAGATAAGATTTTTTTTATCATGTCTAAGCCTTTAGTGTCGGGGTTTTTTCCGAAAATTTTGCAAAGTGTGAGGAAACTTCCCATATTGTCTGCAAGTGCAATCTTGTAATTTTTATTAATTAATTCTTTACCTTTTGTAGATTTAGACACTTTTGATGGGTTAAAGTATATTGCATAGGGAGAGTAAGCAACTGGTATAGCATAAATATTTCCATTTTGAGAGTAATTTCTTTTCATGAAAGTTATATAGTTATCCATGAGATTTTCAATATTTTTAATCTTGTTATTTTCAAGGGGAATAATGGTATCGCTAATAAGATTTTTGTATAAGTATGAGGGGTATATAATAACGTCAACAATGTTTTTTATTTCTCTGAAGTCTTCAGGTTTATCTTTAATTGTGTATTTTAAATTGGCATCATATCTCTTTTTAAAACTTTCGTAAATATTTCTTTCTGTAAAAAAATCGGGAGAAAAGATTTTTAGAGTTTTCCCTTTTGTTTCTTTGGTGCTAATTTGAGCCATGTATTTCCGTTGGGCTGTTATTTTCAAAATTTGATAACTTAGAAAGAAGCCAAAAAGAATTGCAGTCAATATAAGAAATCTTTTCAATTTAATACTCCTGAATTTTTATTTAAAAAACACAAATGTTATTATAACAAAAAGTGGTATGAGAATGCCAATAGACCATGCCATATATCCAAAGAAAGATGGCATTTTAATATCATTTTCTTCACAGATTGCTTTGACCATAAAATTGGGACCATTTCCAATGTATGAGTTTGCTCCCATAAATACTGCTCCCACAGAGATTGCTTTAAGATATACTTCCGGTACACCTACAATTAGGTTCGTAGTAATACCTTTTGCAACTGCAACACTTTGAGCAGTAGCCATAAAAACAAGATAGGTGGGTGCATTATCCAGGAAGCTTGAGAGTGCGCCTGTTATCCAGAAAAACTGCCATGGTTCACTTATTCCTAATCTACTACCATTAATCTTGAGTATTTCCATAACTGGAACCATCGTGGCGAAAATCCCGAAGAAAAGCAGGGCTACCTCAATAATTGGATGATAGGTAAAGGCATTCTCTTCCCTCAAAACTACAGGAGTAAAGTATATAGAAAGTCCTGCAGAGATAATCATTACCAATTCTCTAAAAATTGGTGGGATAAAAAATGAAGCTATGACCATAAGTAGGAATATGATGTTGATTTTACCAGCTATGTCTAATTTCTTTTCTGGAATGTTATCAATATATTTAACCATGTTTTCTTTGTCTTCTTTTTTCAGGAAATAATTATCAATCATGAAGAATATAAAAAGCAGTACCCCTACAGCAAATAACCAGAAAACAACAAGTTTGAAAGTCCACAAAAATGGAATTCCCCTTAAAAAACCAAGAAATAAAGGTGGATCACCAAGGGGGGTAAGTAAACCACCGATATTTGAAACCATAAAAATGAAGAATATGTAAATATGAATTACGTGCTTTCTCCATTTATTTGCTCTAATTAAAGGTCTTATTAAAACCATGCTTGCGCCCGTTGTTCCAATAAAGCTTGCAAAAAAAGCACCTACAAATAACATTAGGGCATTCAGTTTTGGCGTTCCCGGTGCGCCTATTCTAATAACTATACCACCAGCAATTATAAAAAGCGAACCTAACAATATTATGAAGGATACATATTCTTCCATGGTATGGAGAAGTAAGTGCCAGTCTTTAGATACAATGATTATGATTGCAGGGATTGCAAAAGCGAAGGAAACATAACCATATCTTTTCCCCCACCAGTCAGCATTAACAAGGGGAAAAATTGCTATCGATAAAAGAAGGCCAATAAAGAAAATTGATGTCCAGTAAGGGAAAGACACAGATGCATCTTCTGATGCAAAAGCAAGATTAGGCAAGAGAGAAAGAAAAACGAAGTTTAAAAATGGTAATTTTTTCATTTAAGCCCCCAAGATTAGAAATTAGTAAATGAGATGCGAAAGTATACCAACTTTGAGATGGTCTTCTATATTTTTTACACCATCTATTTTTATAAGATGGTCAAATAATATTCTTTTATCATTTTCGCTACCAATAACTCCAGTCACTTTTATGGTATCATCTTTGTGATCAAAATTAATTTTCCCAAATCCATGTACTAAACCTAATCTGAAAAGCAATATATTTGCCCTTGATTCGATTAATCTATTTTTCAACCACTTTTTGTCATCTTCAAAACTTTCTTTATCAAATTTTTTAAGTAAGATTTTTGCTATTTCTATTGATTCTGAAAGATTAACATATGAAGAGTTTATAACCATGTGATAGTTTAATGGGTCAAATATGTTTTTTTCGTAATAGTAATCAATGAATTCTTTTCGTTCTTTATCTTTGTTTTCTACAAGCTCTTTTGCCACTTCGATATCCAGGTTTTTTATACGTGACACAGCCTTTACCCTATCAGAGAAAAGACCTACTATTTGGAAACTAATTATATTCTTCACCCCCGAGAGAATAAAATTCGCTCCCCTGCCACAAAAAAGAACATTATCCTGCAGGGCTAAATTATAGATAGTCGCCATTAATGAAATTTTATAAAAACTTTTATTCGTAAAAAGCTCCATTAATCTTTCTAAGAAATCTGGTGATTCTTCATCATCAAGGCCAAAGGTACATATATTTTGATCCATTTTTTTGCAAAAATCCTCTACATACTCTCTGTCGATATACTTATAACCAATACTTTCAGATAATTTTTTTGCAAAGGTTGTTCCACCTGCACCATACATTCTTGAAACTGTGATTATTGCCATAAACCATCTCCTTGAAAATAATAAAGCGATTATAAAGTTTAAAATGTTTAATGTCAATATGAAATCAAGCATCAGGCTTAACAATTGACAAAATATAAAAAAATTAATGTTAAAAATTGTTAATAATTGTTATAAAATTAAAATAGTTGACAAAAATAAAACAAAAATTTATTTTAAAATTCAAAAAAGAGTTTGTTTTATTATTTTAGTATAGTGTAAAAGTAAAACAAAAAAGGGGGTGAAAGTATGGCAAAAACTACACATGAAATCGTTAATTCAGAGAAGTTTAAAAAATTAGTTACTAAGAGGTGGACAGTTAGTTTTTTTCTTACGTTTTTATTGTTTTTGTTTTATTACGGTTACATTGGCATGATAGGTTATGCAAGGGATGTTCTTAAAATCAAAATTGGAGAAGCAACGAACATAGGTATTATTTTAGGTGTAGGAGTTATTATCGGTTCATGGTTTTTAACCGTAATTTATGTCTTTTGGGCAAACAGTTCCTATGATAGAACTGTATCTGAGCTAAAAAAGGAGCTCAAGTAGTTTTTATTCAAAAAAAAGGGGGAGATAAATGGCGATATTATTTTTTATAATTTTTATATGTTTTACCTTAGGAATAACTTATTGGGCAGCGAAAAAAACAAAGACAACAAGTGAGTTTTATGCTGCTGGAAGAAGTGTTACTGGTTTCCAGAATGGTTTAGCCCTTGCTGGTGATTATATGTCTGCTGCATCATTTTTAGGTATAGCGGGGATGGTCGCATTGAATGGTTATGATGGAATGATTTATGCGACAGGTTGGCTTGTTGGTTGGCCTGCTCTTATGTTTTTAATTGCAGAACCATTGAGAAATTTGGGTAAATTTACTTTTGCTGATGTTGTTGCTTTCAGATTAAAACAGAAACCAATAAGGCTTGCTGCTGCTATAGGTAGTATTTTGACAGTTTTAGCCTATACAATTGCACAAATGGTTGGTTCTGGTAATTTAATTAAGCTGATGTTTAATATTCCATATGAAACAGCGGAAATTATAGTTGGTGTAGTAATGTTAATATACGTTCTTTTTGGTGGAATGCTTGCAACAACATGGGTGCAAATTATAAAGGCGGTGTTATTACTTAGTGGAGTAACTATAATGGCTATCATAGCAATTTCTAAATTTGGTTTTAATCCTGGTAACTTATATGCAGAAGTACAAAAAATTTATGGCACAAAAATGCTCGAACCGGGTGGTCTTGTAACCAATCCCCTTGATGCCTTTTCTTTAGGATTAGCACTTATGTTAGGACTGCTTGGACTACCACATATTTTGATGCGTTTTTATACCGTTCCCGATGCTAAAGAAGCAAGAAAATCAGTAATTTATGCCACATCTTTTATCGGCTATTTTTATATTATTATACCCATAGTTGGCTTTTCTGCAGCAGTTCTTCTATCAAAAAATGGCATGACAGGACAGGAAATTATAAAAAGCATTGATAAAGGTGGCAACATGGCAGCTCTTCAACTTGCAAGAGAACTTGCAGGTGAACCATTCATGGGATTTATTGCCGCAGTAGCCTTTGCTACAATTCTTGCTGTTGTTGCAGGTCTTACACTTGCTGCAGCATCTACCATGGCGCATGATATATATGTAAATGTTATCAAGCATGGACATGCCGATGAGACAGAACAGGTGAAGGTGGCAAGAACAGCAACTATAATTTTTGGTTTGATTGCCATAGCGTTAGGAATATTGTTTAAAGGACAAAATGTGGCATTTATGGTTGGACTTGCTTTTGCAATTGCAGCCAGTGGTAATTTTCCTGCATTGTTTTTATCAATTTTATGGAAAAAATTCTCTACTGCTGGAGCAGTAGCATCTATAATTGTTGGTGCTATAACTGCAACAACTCTAATTATTTTAAGTCCTACAGTCTGGGTTGACGTTTTTCATGCCAAAGAGAAAGCCGGGGTATTAAAAGAGGTATCCGATTTAGAAGCAAAAGTAAAACCACAAATTGAATTATTGAAAAACCAGATTAACTCAGTAAGCCAAGAGAATAAGTTATCTCTCGAAGTTCAACTAAAGGGTATCGAAAATAGCTATAATCAACAGAAACAAGAAATTATGGCAAAAATGCCTAAAGCAATATTTCCTTTGAAAAATCCAGCGGTATTTTCTATGGCATTTGCATTTATAGCTGGCTGGTTGTTTTCTATACTTGTGCCTGATAAAGAAGCACAGAAGAGGTTTGAGGATGAAAAATTACGTACATATTTAGGGATTGGTGCTGAATAAAATACTTTATTTTATGCACTTACGGAGTATCACACTTCGTAAGTGTATTTTTCTGTTGAAAAAAACCAAAAGATTGGTAAAATAATCAACTTAGTTGGGAGATCGTCTAACGGCAGGACAGCGGACTCTGACTCCGTTAATCTAGGTTCGAATCCTAGTCTCCCAGCCATCTTTTTATATGGTCCCATCGTCTAGAGGCCCAGGACATTGCCCTCTCACGGCAAAAACGCGGGTTCGAATCCCGCTGGGACTACTGAATTTTAGCAATTCCGAATTTTTCTTTTACTGATTTTTTCCTAAAAGTTAGTAAAGTTATTAGGTTGATTAAAATAACAATTGACAAAATAATAAAAGCAATAAACCAGGGGCGTCCTTCTTTTATTCTTTCTCCCATTATTCTGAAAAGAGTTCTAATCCAATCAAGAGTCCCAAGAAAAATGATTATATTAATTATCAAATAAGACCATTTCTTTCTAACAAATAAAAGTGGTACAAGAGAAAGGCTTATTAATGTGAAAAGTAAAAGTCCCATCCTAAAAAAATGAAGGCTTAAAAATAGTGAACATAAAATTGTTAAAAAAATCCACATATTGGTTCTCCTCAAAAGCTATATGAAAAAAAGATTGTTTTAGTGTATAATAAAAAATCTATGAAAGCAATCGCTTTACTATCGGGTGGTCTTGATAGCACACTGGCTATAAAATTAATAAAAGATCAGGGCATAGAAGTTATAGCCTTAAATTTCACTTCGCCCTTTTGTACTTGTACATCAAAAAATTCTGGTTGCAGTTCAGCAGTAAAATCAGCAAAGGAATTGGGAGTTCCATTAAAGGTTATTGCTAAGGGGATGGATTATTTCAGGATTGTTGAAAACCCAAAATTTGGTTATGGTTCAAATATGAATCCCTGTATTGACTGTAGGATTTATATCTTTAAGAAGGCAAAAGAGTTAATGGAAGAAGTTGGGGCAAGTTTTCTAATATCAGGGGAAGTTGTTGGTCAAAGGCCTATGTCTCAAAAAAGGCATACTTTAAAGTTAATCGAAAGAGAAGCGGGTGTAGAAGATATCCTATTAAGACCTTTATCTGCAAAGCTCCTACCACCTACACTACCAGAAAGGATAGGATGGGTGGATAGAGAAAAACTTCTTGCCATAAGTGGAAGGGGTAGAAATGAGCAGATAAAAATAGCCAGAGAAAATAATATTGATTATCCCTGTCCAGCAGGTGGATGCCTACTAACCGATAAGTTTATTGCCAATAGAATTCGTGATTTATTCAAATATAAAAAAGATTATACTCTTGAAGATATTAAATTGCTTAAGATTGGTAGACATATAAGAATCTCGGAACATTTAAAAATCATTGTGGGTAGAGATGAAAGTGAATGCATAAAATTAGAAAATTCCTTCAATTCTGATAAAGATATAATAATTCGTTGTGTAGAGCCGAAAGGGCCTGTTATACTTATCAAGGATTTTAATGGTGATTTATCTGAAAGAATTTTTCAGATTGCCTATAAATATTCCGATGCAAAGGGTGAAGAACTGATGTTAGAGATAGATGGACTTATCAAAAAACGCCATAATTACTCAAATACAATAGATGATAATATTCTAAAATCAATGATAATATGATAGAAAAAGAAACAAAAGTTAAAGAAATAATTCAATCTTATAAAAGTGCTATTGTTGCCTATTCTGGTGGTGTGGATAGTTCACTCCTTTTATATTTGACATATACTTATTTAGGGAAAGAGAATGTCCTTGCTCTTATTGCTGATTCAGAAACCTATCCAGAAAGAGAAAAGGATTTCGCGATAAATTTCTGCAAAAAATATGATATCAATTACAAAATAATTCATACGGAAGAATTAAAGGACGATAGATTCAGGGAAAATCCAGTTAACAGGTGTTATTACTGTAAGTCCCATTTATTTGAAGATGCCTTAAAGATTAAAGAAAATATGGGTTTTGATATTGTTTTTGAAGGAAGTAATGTAGATGATTTAGAAGATTTTAGACCGGGTAGAAAGGCAGTTGAAGAAAAAAGGATAGTAAGTCCTTTGTTGATGGCAGGACTTACAAAAATAGAAATAAGGGAACTTTCACAAAAATATAATTTGCCGACCTACAATAAACCTTCTAAAGCCTGTTTAGCATCGAGAATACCCTATGGTCAGACCATTACTCAGGAAATATTACAGAAAATCGATAGAGCAGAAAGTTTTCTAGAAAATTTAGGTTTTGCCACTGTCAGGGTTAGAGTTCATAATAGCCTTGCAAGAATTGAAGTTAATAAAAGTGATTTTGAAAAGATTTTGGAAAAAAGAGAATTTATAGTAAAACATTTACTTGAATTAGGTTTTAAATATGTAACACTTGACTTAGAAGGTTTCAGTTCGGGGAGTATGAATAGGGTGTTAGGTGATGGGCGATAGGTAATAGGTTATAAGTTAAATGTGATAGGTGGAATGTTAGATTAGGCAGGAGGTAGGAGGTGTGTGGTATATGGTTTGTGGCATGAGGTTTGTCTGAACCTTAACCTTAGCCTCAACCTCAACCTTAATAAGTTTGGTGATTAGTAAATAGTGATTGGTGAATGGAGAAAAGCAAAGGATAAAAAGTTTAAGGTGATGGGTAATAGGCGATAGGCAATGAGTAAAAGACTATAGGTGAGACGAGTTAAATAGTGTGGGGTTCAAATAATTCAAGTGGTTCAAAGGGTTCAGATCACCACTCACTATTCACCATTCACAAATCACCATTTACCAAATAACATATGAACAAAAACTCTTTGCTATTTAATTTTCTTATCATAATTTCAATGGTTATCTGGGGTGGAAGCTGGATATCGGCAAAGGTTTTAACTAAATTTTTGGATCCCATTTCTTTAACATTTTTAAGATTCTTTGTAAGTGTAGTATTTTTCATACCTCTTATATTGATACAAAAATCAAGTTTGAAAATAGAATTTAAAAAATCAAAGTATCTGATATTGGGTGCTATTTCCATGGGTCTTTATTTCCTTTTTTTTTTCAAAGGTCTTGAGAAGGGATATGCCAACATGGGTGGTGTTTTTGTCACATCTCTTGTGCCAATATATACCCTTCTTTTAGTCAAATATTTTATGAAAAAAGGTTTTAACAAGATTGATTATATAGGTGTTATTATGGGATTTTTAGGTGGTTTAATAATAATGAAAGTTTGGGAGTTAAAAATAGATAAACTTTTTTTGGATGGGAATGTTTATTTTTTAATATGCCCATTACTCTGGGCTGTGGTTACCATTTGTAGTGAAAAATCATCTAAAGATTTTTCAACCATAAAATTTGCCTTTTATTGCCATATTTTTTGTACAGTTTTTTTTCTATTTTTTCTTAAGAGTAGCTTTTTAGAAGTTTTCTCATTCAACTATTTATTCTGGACTAACGTTTTTTATCTTTCTGTGTTATCAAGCATTATTGCCACAACGCTATATTTT